>Ga0210387_10002843_pt1 | contig 13276 bp, 14 predicted proteins | sample IncBWC7OmetaG_FD_160108 | JGI IMG/M metagenome (GOLD analysis project Ga0210387, IMG submission 160108) | Forest soil microbial communities from Barre Woods Harvard Forest LTER site, Petersham, Massachusetts, United States - Inc-BW-C-7-O ...
GCGGCCGATCAATTGGATTTCAACCTTATCGCTAAGCTCGCTTCGGCAAAAGGGCTCGGCAAAGTTGGTGCTGGCCTGCTCTCAGCCCTGAACGGCTCGGGAGAGTCCTCCGGTGTGCCCTTGCGTATTACCGGCACGCCTGACGATCCCATCATTACCGCCGATGTGGGCAGCATTTTCCAGAAAAAGACCAGATCGTTCAGCGCTATCTTCGGCAAAAAGAAATAGCGAGCGCGGCGAATCGGCACCACTTCAATTTCGAGGACAGCAAATGAAATACGACGCAATCGTAATCGGCTCCGGGCAAGCGGGAAATCCCCTCTCCTACGCGCTGGCCGAGCACGGCTGGACAGTTGCCATGATTGAGAAATCATATTTGGGCGGCACGTGCATTAATACGGGCTGCACGCCGACGAAGACGATGATTGCGTCGTCGCAAGTGGCGCACTACGCGCGCGACGCGAAGAAATGGGGTGTCAACACGACGGGAGTGACTGTAGATCTTGCCGCCGTGGTGGCGCGAAAAAACGCCGTGGTGCAGAGTTATCGCGATGGCCACGAACGCCGCATCTCTCAACATCCGAAATTGCGTCTTTACAGAGGAACCGCGCGCTTTGTTTCCCCTCGCCAGCTTCAGGTTGGGAACGAAATTCTCGAAAGCGAGAAGATTTTCATCGATACGGGTACGCGTCCCGATTCACTCCGCATTCCCGGTGCGGATAATTCAGGCTACCTCACAAACGAATCGTTGATGGAATTGCAGGTAATTCCCGAACATCTGCTGATTCTCGGCGCGGGTTACATCGGCCTCGAATTCGGACAGATGTTCCGCCGCTTTGGCAGCCGCGTCACAATCCTTCATCGCGGAGCTCAAATTCTGAACCACGAGGACAAAGACGTCGCGGACGCCTTGCAAAAAGCGCTCGAAGCTGAAGGGATCGAGTTTCGGCTGAATGCAATCACGTCGAAAATCGAAAAGCAGCAGGGGCAGATCGTTCTCACGTTCGGTGCCGCCGGCCAGCCACCTCAAACAATCAGCGGATCGCACTTGCTCGCAGCGGTCGGCCGTGTTCCCAACACCAACGAACTTGCGCTCGATAAAGCAGGAGTTGCGTTCGATTCGCGGGGCTTTATCAAAGTGAACAGTCGCCTCGAAACCAGCGCGCCGGGAATCTGGGCGCTTGGCGACGTGAACGGCGGCCCGGCTTTTACGCACATTTCCTACCACGACTATCAAATCGTTTATGGCAATCTTTGCGACGGCGCAAATCTCACCACTGAAAACCGCTACTTGCCTTACTCGCTTTTTACCGACCCGCAGCTCGGTCGCGTGGGCATCACCGAAAAAGAGGCGCGAGCGAGCGGCCGTAAACTTAAAATCGGCACATTTCCGATGTCCAGCGTATCGCGCGCCGTCGAGCGCAGTGAAACAGCCGGCTTCATGAAGCTGATCGCCGACGGGGAAACAGATCGCATCCTCGGCGCGGCGATTCTCGGCAGCGAAGGCGGAGAGTCGGTTCAGGTTCTCGGCACATTGATTCTGGCGAATGCGCCCTACACTGTGCTAAAGGGCGCCGTATTCATCCATCCGACGCTCGTCGAGGGTTTCTTTGGTCTGATGGAGTCCGTGAAGCCTGTCGCCTGAGCGGTGTGCGATGCTGACCGCCAGCCATCACAAAGATCTGAACGGCCGAAATCGCGTTCGAGCGCTCATTTCTCTACACCAAATACCGTATGGTCGAGTCGACATGGCGTTGTAAAATCTGAGGGGGGCGCCGATGCGGAATTCAGAATCTCGCGTTCGACAGATATCCTTCGCAGCAATCGCAATCTTCGCAATAATCGCCATCGCGCCGCGATCCATCAGCGCTGAAGGCGGCGAACCGAGTCGAGCCGACAAAGCCGCAAGCCTTGCCGCGTGGTTCAAGATTGCCACGGTTCTTCAGAATCCCCGCTGCCTCAATTGCCACCAACTCACTTCCCCTCTTCAAGGAGATTCGCGCAGAACTCATGTCCCTCGAGTCGTTCGCGGCCCCGACGGCCAAGGCGTCGGCGCGATGCGCTGCGGTAATTGTCACAATGACATGGGAAACAATCCCACCTCCGGAACGCCCGGCGGACTTCACTGGCAACTCGCGCCCGTCTCCATGCTCTGGCAGGGATTGTCTGCAGCTGAGCTTTGCCGGTCGGTGAAGGATCCGAAGCTCAACGGCAATCGCGACGGCGAAGCTCTGATCAAACACATGGAAGACGAGCCGCTCGTGCTCTACGGTTGGAATCCGGGCAAGGGTCGCACGCCCGTTCCGGTCTCGCACGAAAAAACTGTGGAATATATGAAGGTGTGGGTAGCGGGCGGCATGGCTTGTCCGAATTAGTGCGTGAAATTCGATGTAGGAACATCGTTGCCGGAGCGCGGATGCAGGAATTTCGACGGAGGCTCAGATGATTACTTTGAACGTCAACGGCAAATCGCATGAACTGGACGTAAGTCCGGAAATGCCGTTGCTTTGGGCGCTGCGCGACCGGCTGAACCTCACCGGCACAAAATTCGGCTGCGGCCGCGCGATGTGTGGAGCGTGCACGGTTCACATCAATGGCCAGGCCGCGCGTTCCTGCTCGATTATGGTTGGTGAAGCCGCCGGAAAAACAATCACCACAATCGAAGCTGTCTCCGGAAAAGTTGCCGAGGCCGTCACGACGGCATGGCAGAAGCTCGACGTGGTTCAATGCGGCTACTGCCAATCGGGACAAATCATGTCTGCCATCACGCTGCTCAACGGAAATAAAACTCCCACCGACGAAGACATTGATCTCAGCATGGAAGGCAACATCTGCCGCTGCGCCACGTATGTGCGCATCCGCCATGCGATTCACGAAGCTGCAAAATCGCTGGCGTAGGAGCCCACGGCCATGAGCACATCAAACATCACAAGTTCAGACGCATTCATCGCCTCTCGTCGCGACTTTCTGAAAACGGCAGCCGTAGCTGCAGGTTCGTTCATCATCGGCACCTACATTTCATTTCCTAGCGCTGCAAACGCACAAACCGGCGCGCCGCCCGTCTACGATCCCAATGTGTTTATCAAAATCGGCGCCGATAACACGCTCACGGTCCTCAGCAAGCATTTCGAAATGGGACAGGGCGTCACCACAGGCCTCGCCACGATGGTGGCTGAGGAACTCAACGCTGACTGGTCCACAGTTCGCTTCGAATTCGCAGCTAGCGACGCCAGACTTTACAACAATCTTCTGTTCGGCCCGCTGATGGGTACAGGCGGTTCGAGCTCGATGAACGAATCGTGGGAGCAGATGCGCCGCGTGGGCGCAGCCGCTCGATTGATGTTCATCGCCGCTGCGGCTGCAAAGTGGAACGTTCCAGCTTTCGATATCGTGGTGCAGAAAAGCGTCGTGATTCATTCAGCTTCCGGACGGAAGGCGACTCTCGGCGAACTTGCAAGCGATGCGATGCGCATGCCGGTTCCCAAAAAAGTGACGCTCAAAGACCCGAAAGATTGGCAGCTGATCGGCACGAAAGTTCCGAGGCTCGATTCGCCCGGGAAAACCACCGGCACCGCAGTTTTTGCGCTCGATATTCGCCGTCCGGGAATGCTTACTGCCGTGCTGAAGCGTCCTGACCAGTTCGGCGCGAAAGTCGTTTCGTTCGACGCCACAGAAACAAAGAAAATCGATGGGGTTGTAGATGTCGTCCAGATTTCTTCGGCGGTAGCGGTGCTCGCGAAAGATACCTGGTCGGCAATTCGCGGCCGCGACGCGCTCAAAGTTACGTGGGACGCATCCGGCGCCGAAACCCGCTCGACTGCAGAAATCTTTGATTCCTATCGCAAGATGACGAACGAACCGGGTCTCACTGCCGGGAGTCGCGGAGACGCTTCTGCCGGCATGTCGAAAGCTGCGAAAACCATCGAAGCTGAATACCGGTTCCCTTATCTCGCCCACGCGCCAATGGAACCGATGAACGGAGTGATTGAACTTCGAAGTGACGGCGCGGAAATCTGGTCCGGCTCCCAGCTGCAGACTCTCGATCAAATCGTCGCCGCGCAAATTCTCGGCATGAAGCCCGATCAGGTGAAGATCAACACGCTTCTAGGCGGCGGCAGTTTTGGACGTCGCGCGTGTATCGTTGCTGACTGGACAGCGGAGATGGCCGAGGTAGTGAAGGCCATCAATGGCCGCGCACCGGTGCACGTGGTGTGGACGCGCGAGGACGATATCAAAGGCGGCTTCTACCGCCCGATGGTTCTGCACCGCGTGAAAGCAGGAATTGGCGCGGACGGCCAGATCGCAGGCTGGCAACATACCGTCGTCAGCCAGTCAATATTCCTGGGCACGCCGCTCGAAGCGATGGGCATCAAGAACGGCATCGACAACAGCATGGTCGAAGGAATTGTCGACACGCCGTATGGCATCTCGAATTTTGCGGTCGACGTTCACACCGCGAAGTCCCCGGTCACCGTGCTTTGGTTCCGCTCAGTTGGCAATACGCACACCGCATACGTGATGGAAACGATGATCGACGAGCTCGCTTACCTCGCTGGCAAAGATCCCGTCGCCTTCAGGCTGGAGTTGCTGGCGCAACAACCGCGCCATGCCGCAGTCGTAAAGCTCGCCGCTGAAAAAGCGGGATGGAACAATCCTGTCGCCAGCGGACGCTCGCGCGGTTTTGCGTTCCATTATTCGTTTAATACAACCGTCGCGATGGTCGCCGAAATTTCCATGAAAGCCGAGAAAATCAAAGTCGAGCGTATTGTGGCGGCCGTCGATTGCGGTGTCGCGATCGATCCCGATGTTGTCGCCGCGCAAATCGAAGGCGCGATCGGTTTTGCCACGTCAATCGCTCTCCGCAATCAAGTCACATTGAAGGATGGCCGAGTGGAACAAAGCAATTTCGACGATTACGAGCCCACTCGCATCCGTGAAATGCCGGCTGTGGAAGTACACATCGTAAAATCCGCCGAGCATCCCACCGGAATTGGCGAGCCGGGAGTTCCGCCGCTCGCGCCTGCGATCGCAAATGCCATTTTCGCGGCGCGCGGAAAACGCATGCGCACTCTTCCGCTCGACATCCGCACGAGCGATTTGTCGTAGCAGTGTCTTAGCAATCGTGATGCTCTCTGCGAGACCGCTTTTGGGCGCGATCGCTCCACCGCCAGCGACTCTGGATCCGCGCCAGTCCTTGCGCGCACTGCTCGAGTTTGCGGCAGCGGCAAGACGTCATCGATTCAAGCATGTCCCGCATCGCCTTCGTCTTCGCCAACGCAATATCCAGCTCCTTGATTTTCCCGCGAGCCATTTTCTTCCAGCGGGCCGATGCCGGCGTGGTTTCCGGAAACCCGTGGAGCAGCAACTTAATCTCCGCGAGCGTAAATCCAGTTTCTTTCGCAAATTCAATCACAACAAGCTGATCCAGAATCTCTGCTGAATAGACTCGACGCCCGTTTGTCCTGAAGGGTTGTTTCAGCAGTCCCGCCCGCTCGTAATACCGAATTGCAGACGGCGCGAGCTCGGCACTTGCCGCCACTTCTCCAATCTTCACGAGATACCTCCAGAAAGTCCTTGACTTAAAGTTAACTTCAACTTCTAGCATGAATCCTGCTGTGAAACCACCGGTTACGGGAGAAAAGGACATGAGCGAACGAATCGCACACCGGCCGCACTTTGAGGCCGTTGCCTTGCTCGAGATCCTGATGTTGGTCGCCGCAGTCGCAGTTTTCACCCAGTTGCGGCGCTCAACGTCTTTGGCCCACGCAGCAAGCAACGCACAGTCAAAGCCTGAAGAAATCGGGTTCTACTGCAATTTGAAAGCCCTCACCACGGAGGAAAGAGCGCGCCACAAGCATCTGACGGTCCAATTGAAGCAGGCAACACTCGAAACGAAAGAACTCCCCGACGGATACGGGTTCCGGCTCGATAGCGCAAAGATATCTCTTCCAGACCTGGCGGAATGGATTTCAGCGGAACGCAAATGTTGCAACTTCTTCGATTTCGAACTCGAGCTTCAGAGAAACGACGGTCCACTCTGGCTGAAGCTTCACGGGAAAGACGGCGTGAAGGCGTTCATGCGTCAAGAATTCGGAGTTCAGTAGCGGCTCAAAGCTGCAGACTTTCGCAGTTTCGATTTCAAGGAGCGTTCTATGAGAAACACGAAATGGTTCGTGGTAGCTGTATTCTTGCTGATGCTCGCCAGTGCTACGCCCGCACAAAAGACGCCTACAGCGGAACGTCAGCCGATCCGCGAGATCCTCAATATCTGGGTCACGAAGACGGAACAGTTGGTTGTTCCTGCAGCAGAAGCGATGCCGGAATCGAAGTACTCGTTTGCGCCCAGCAACGGCGAATTCAAAGGCGTCCGCACATTCGCCGAGCAGGTGAAACATCTCGCAGCAGCCAATTATCAGCTGGGCGCAGGCGTTCTCGGAGAAGAGCCACCGGCCGGAACTTCAGACGAGACTGCGCCGGACTCAATCCGATCGAAAGCTGAGATCATCGAGTATCTGAAAGGCTCGTTCGCTTGTCTTCATAGAGCTGCGGCCTCGATTGACGAGAAGAATGCGAACGAGCCGCAAAAATTGAAAGGGGATAAGACTCGCCTCTGGCTCTTGATCGATGCGCTGGTTCACTCATCCAATCACTACGGTCAGATCGTCGAATACCTGCGCATGAACGGAATTGTTCCGCCGGCGAGCCGCTAAGCATAGGGAACGATCGCGGCCAAACTCGCAGACTACGGCTTTGGAATCACGCTCGTCGTCATTGGCGATTCGTGCATGCTGAGGATGTACCAGCGGTTTCCCGTCTTGCGGCACAGCATCATTCCGCGTCCCGCATAATGGAATGACGGCGACTCGAGCGTGTAGTCGTACGAACTCCATACCACATCGCCGACAACGCGCTGGTCGTTCATCGTCATCGACATATGAACGTGCGGAGTCATACCGAAATACTGCTCCCGAAAATAGTTGGCGCCCGAATCTCTTCCGCGATAGTCGGCTTCCGGCAAACTCAGAACAAAATCGCGATCGAAACAATAGGCGAGGCCCACTGCATCGGCGTCATTGAACGCGTCGGCGCAGGAATGCATCGCGCGCTCCATGTCCGCAATCACCGATAATTCGGATGAATCCGGAAGCGGCACGCTGAGGCGCGCCACGCTGCGCTGCAAGTCAATCGTCACCCCAAGCTGCTCCAATAAGTCGACGCCGAGAATTCCATCGATGGGGCCGCCGCAAGCTTTCGCGATCGCACTTAAATCGATTGCCGGCAGCCTGATATCGTGCAAACGATGGCTCCCCAAACTAAATTCCGAAATGGACACCTCGTGCGCGCTCAGAGCGGTCGTTTTATTCCAGGATTGAATTCGGACACCCTTCGCATGACCGGTGGGAAACGAGGATTGGTTCAACATGGAAGTCGCGGCGGTGTCAATCAAGAAGCGCTTATCGATTTTGTTTATTTGCACGACGGCGACGGGCAAGCGGTCGCACCGTTGCAGTGGAATATCGGTTTCGGCAGGATGTGATTGAGCGCGAGCCAGAGGCGTTGCGAAGAGACATACCAGAGCCGCACTCGCACAAATGAGCCGGACTCTTTGATTTCGCATGATGGCCTCAGCTACGCATGCTCCGTCACTTGATCGATGCGCTCCAGAATCGAGCGGCGAATTCGGCGGAACGCGCCATGATCGTGGAACAACCGCGAAGCCCAGTTGGCGCCCATCGCGAGAGCCTGGATTTCGAATATGAGTTGCTGGGGATCCGCATTCTTGCGAATCTCTCCTGCGTCTTGAGCCTCGCGCACCGACTTCACCAGCAGGCCGAGCCACTGCTGCAACGCTCCCACGATTTCGTCCCGCACCCGCCCGGGCCGGTCATCGAACTCCAGGGACGCCGCGGAAAAAAAACAGCCGCCGGGAAACACCTTTTCTTCCGCATACTGCAGCCAGTTATCGCAGAGCGAGTACAGGCGCTTTAGCCCGCGAAACTCGAACGCCGGCCGAATCACCCGGTCAGTGAAAATCTGGCGGGCTTCTTCGACCACCGCGCACTGCAAATCTTCTTTCGAACCGAAGTGCGCGAATAATCCGCTCTTGCTGATGCGCAGCTGTGTGGCCAGTTTCCCGAGCGTCAGGCCTTCCAAGCCTTCCAGGGAAGCAATATTCACAGCTCTTTTTAGAATGGCGCGTCGGGTTTTCAATCCACGCGGGCGCCTGGTGGTAGTTCCAGCGCCGGGCTGGAGCGTGGGCCGGGCCTGGCGCGGTAATCCGCGAGAAGGCGCAACCGGCTGAAGAGGGCGTTTCATGGACATATAATAGCACGACCGGTCGTGCTATTACAACTGGCGATTTTGAGCGTTACTTGTTCCTTCCGGCCAATTCAGTTCGAGGGGTTCTGCGCGATTGCCGTGGAACGAGTGGCGCCGGGATTGTCGCGCGCTTTTTTCTTCTGCACGTATTCCCGCCAGGTGAGATAGATCAGCAACAGATCGAAGACCGTGAGGATCACGAGAAAGATCGAGTGCGTGTGTGTATAGCGATGCATCTGGTAGACGCAAAAGACGGCGAACACGAACATCGTCAGCGGATAGGCCCACAATTTGTTCATCCACAGCGCAACGACGAGCAACACTTTAGAGAGACCATGGGTAATCAGATAAATCGAGGCGAACACTTTTCCGCCGTTTGCAAGCATCTCCGTCGTATGCAGAAGATGCGCGATCAGCATTTCGTCATATTTGCCCGGAAGATCGTGCATCGCCACAAAGCGCGCAACGCCATTCATCGATGTGGGTTTTATGAACCATACGAGCACGCCGCCAATGCACTCGAGTAGTCCGTCGAATGCTTTGATCGCAATCCCGGCATGAAAAGTCTTATCGAGCAGCGATGAACGGCGACGCGTCAAATTATTTTCCAGTCAGTTCAGGATGCGGGCTCGAGTGACTTCAGTTCTTCGAGGAAGTAGTCTCGCCAGCTTTCAGGCAGGGCTTCCAGATTCGCCGCACGGCGTAGAAGGTTAGCATCTTTGCCGCCGTCTCTGTAAAGGCGGTTGAAATGAGCGACCGAAATTCGTTCCGGATCTTCGTGAATTTTCTCGATCGTGTTCCCCGCCTCGACGATGCCCTGCTGCACGACATAGAAATAAAAACCGGATCGTCCATTGTGAAGCATTTCCTTCAGCATGTCGTCGCGATTGAATTTCAGCGCGAGCTTGTAGCACGGCGTGCGAGGCTGCGACACCATCACAATGGCTTCACCGATTCGAAACTTGTCTCCAACGTGGGTGTCTTCCTCACTCAATCCCTCGGTGGTGAGATTTTCGCCAAACATTCCCCACGGCAAATCCATATCCGGCAGTTCGCTCTTCCATAGGGGGTAGTGTTCGGAGGGATATGCATAAACCGCCTTCGCCGCGCCTCCGTGCACCGTGAGATCGGCCTGGCGATCGCCGTCCAGATTCAAACGCCGCATCATTACAGGCCCTTCCACTGGCTCTTTGAAAATTCCAGTCCGGACTTCGTGGCCTTTCCACGGCACGGTGCGCGGCAGCGCGACGTTCAGCGAAATCACTTTCATCGCGGTATGCTCCCGGTTCGCATTGTGGATAGCTTTCGCACTTGCGTCATACCCTGCAGTCCAGCACTGCGGCGCCATTGATGCGGTCGGCTTTCAAATCGTTGAGAGCGCGATTGGCGTCGCGAAGCGGAAACAGATTCACCTGCGAGCGAATCGGAATCTCGGCGGCGATGCGCAGAAAATCTTCGCCGTCCCTCGGCGTATTGTTCGCCACGCTGCGAAGTACGCGCTCTTCATAGAGCAGATCGTAGTCGAATTCCGGGATCGGACTCATATGGATTCCGCCAAGGACGAGCACGCCCGCTTTTTTCAACGCCTTCAAAGCGGGCGGCACGAGTTCACCGGCTGGTGCAAAGATGATCGCGGCGTCGAGTTTCGCGGGCGGCTCGTCGGCGGCTTCGCCAGCCCACACGGCGCCGAGTTTCATCGCTAGCTCTTGATGGTTCTTGCCTCGCGTGCACGCAAACACTTCCACGCCCCAGTGCCGCGCCACCTGGATCGCCACGTGAGCGGCCGCGCCAAAACCATACAGCGCCAGGCGCCCGCCTTTTTTGATTCCGGAAATTCGCAGGCAGCGGAAGCCGATGATCCCCGCGCAAAGGAGCGGCGCCGCCTGCTGATCTTCAAAATTCTCCGGGATACTGTACACAAAATCTTCGGGCGCAACCGCGAATTCAGCGTAGCCTCCGTCAGCTGTATAGCCTGTAAATTCCGGATGGTCGCAGAGATTTTCCATTCCGTTCCGGCAGTATTCGCAAATCTGGTCGGCGCTGTGCAGCCAGGGAATTCCAACTCGCGCCCCTACGCGCAGGCGGCTTGCGCCTTCGCCCAGTTGCTCGACGACGCCTACAACTTGATGCCCGGGAATCACGGGAAACTTTCGTGGCGGCAGCTCGCCTTCGATCACGTGTAAATCGGTGCGGCAAACGCCGCAACAATTGACCCGCACGAGCACTTCGCCTTTCCCGGGTTTCGGGACAGCGACGTCCGCGAATTCCAGAGGATTCGTTCCAACCGGCGCCGCCTTCTTCAGAACGCAAGCCCTCATGCCCAAACCCTCGGTGCTTCGCTATTCAATGGATGCGCACCGCGATAAGTTTGACTCATTTCGCCGCTTCGCGGGAGGTTTACGACGCAGTGAGCGCAACAGGATATCCGTGATTTAATTGGGCGGGGGCAGCCACGATGGCCAAGCGGAATTTTAAGGATCTTAGTGAGCGCGAGATTTTGGCGCTCGCGATTTTTCTCGAGGAAGAGGATGGTCGCGTCTACGGTGATTTCGCCGACGGGCTTCGCGACACTTATCCCGCAACCGCGAAGATGTTCGAAGACATGCAGGCCGAAGAATCCGGGCACCGGCAAGCGCTGTTCGATCTCTACCGGCAGAAATTCGGCGAGCACATCCCACTGCTCCGGCGGCAGGACGTGAAGGGCTTCATCGAACATCGTCCCCAGTGGCTCGTCCGCCCGCTGGGGCTTCGAGACGCGCGCAAGCAAGCGGAAGTGATGGAGCTCGAGACGCGGCGTTTCTACGAGCGCGCAATCACCAGAACCACCGACGCTTCGATTCGGAAGCTGCTCGGCGATTTGGCGGAGGCGGAACGCCAGCACTATGCCAAAGCGGAATCGCTCGAGGAGCAACACCTCACACCGGACGCGCGTGGCACGGAGGAAAAAGCAGGCCGTCGATTGTTCATGCTGCAATTCATTCAGCCGGGACTCGCGGGCCTGATGGACGGGTCGGTTTCTACGCTGGCTCCGATCTTCGCCGCGGCGCTCGCTACGCAGAGCAGCTGGGACGCATTTCGAGTTGGCCTCGCCGCATCGCTGGGCGCGGGAATTTCGATGGCGTTCGCTGAAGCTCTCTCTGACGACGGTTCACTCACCGGTCGTGGGCGCCCGGTGGTGCGCGGGCTCGTGACGGGCGTCATGACCGCCGCGGGCGGGATTGGGCACACTTTGCCTTTCCTAATTCACAATTTTCACGTAGCTCTCGTTGCGGCAATGATTGTGGTGGTGGTCGAGCTGGCCATCATCAGTTTCGTGCGTCACCGATATATGGACATGCCGCTGGTTTCGTCCACGGTGCAAGTGGCTGTGGGCGGAGGACTCGTGTTCGCTGTGGGAATTCTGATCGGGAGTTCGTGACGCGGCGCGCGCTATCGCTCTGGGCGGCGAGTGTTCTAGAATCGCGGCTCGATGGCTGAAATTCTTATTGGGACTTCGGCGTTTACTGCGGCGGGATGGGAGGGCGCGTTCTATCCCGCGGGAATGAAGCCTGCCGATTATCTGCATTTTTACTCGCAGCAATTCAGCACTGTGGAAGTGGACAGCACTTACTACCGCATTCCTACTGCGACGATGGCGAAGCGCTGGTACGCGCAGACGCCCGCGCATTTTCAATTCTCGCTGAAGATGGTGCAGACGGTGACGCATGAAAAAGTGCTCGCGGATTGCGATGAGGAGTGCAGGAGTTTTTTCGCGGCTGCGGATCTGCTCGGCGAAAAGCTTGGCGCGATCCTTTTTCAGTTTCCTTACTTCAACAAGAAGGCGTTCCCGGATGGAGCTGCTTTTCTAGAGCGGCTGATTCCGTTCGTCAAAAAGCTGCCGAGCGGATATCACTTCGCGCTCGAGATTCGGAATAAAAACTGGCTCACGCCGAAGCTGCTCGATGCGCTGCGAGAGCGGCAGATCGCGCTCGCGCTGATCGATCATCCGTGGATGCCGCGTCCGGAAGAAGTGCTGTCGCGGTTCGATGCCATCACGTCGGATTTTACATATGTCCGGCTGCTTGGCGACCGCAAAGCGATCGAGGAAAAAACAAAAACCTGGGACAAGGTGATTGTGGACCGGCGCGTGGAACTGGCCGAATGGGTGGAGACGGTCCGCAAGATTCACGAACGGCGGATTAAGATTCTCGCGTACGTGAACAATCACTACGCGGGGCATGCGCCCGCTACCGTCCGCCAGTTGATCGAGATTTTGAAACGGAAATTGCCTGACGCTTTCGTGAATGTATGAACTGATCGAGCCGTTTATTTCCGGGAGGAACTTCTGATGAGTTTTCGAATGCTGGGCGGGATCGCGTTGGCGCTTTTTTGCGCTTCGGCCACGTGCGCGCAGAACGTGGTGAAGTATCACACGACGATGAACGACGTGAAGTCCACATACAACGGAACGTCTGCACCGGTGGCGCGGCTCGCGTCGGGTGACATTCTGGAAACGAACACAGTGGACGCGTTCGGCAACGCGATTCAGAAGCCCGGCGACACGATGGCAATGGTGAAGGGCGACAATCCGTTGAGCGGGCCTTTTTATATCGAGACGGCCGAACCAGGCGACACGCTCGCGATTCAATTTCTCGCGATGGATGTGGACTCGTCGCAAGGCGTGGGCGCGTTTGCGCCGGGATTCGGCGCGCTGAACGAAACTTTCTACACGCCGATGCTCAATCCGTCGCTGCCCGAGCACATTTATTTGTATCCGATCGACAATGCAGCCGGAACAGCAACATACAAGGCGCACGATTCGGATTTCACGGTGAAGTTTCCGCTGCATCCTTTTCTCGGGTGCATCGGCGTGGCGCCTGCGGGCGGCGAAGCGCGAAGCTCTACGGTGCCGGCGGAGTTCGGCGGAAATATGGATGCGCCGGAGGCGAGCGTTGGCAACACGCTCTATCTTCCGGTG
>Ga0210387_10002847_pt1 | contig 13272 bp, 10 predicted proteins | sample IncBWC7OmetaG_FD_160108 | JGI IMG/M metagenome (GOLD analysis project Ga0210387, IMG submission 160108) | Forest soil microbial communities from Barre Woods Harvard Forest LTER site, Petersham, Massachusetts, United States - Inc-BW-C-7-O ...
AGGTCCACGCGGCAACTCATCCGGCGGCCAATCTCTCGAACCGCAGACCTGGCCGACCCGGTCGGCCCGCTCTAGCCAACTGAGCCACGAATCAACACGCAGATCATTTTCGCTGACTTCCAGCGCTTGATTTCGAATTCGCGCCCGAAGAAGGACTGAAAGTGGTAGGCCCGTGCGGGCTCGAACCGCAGACCTCTACCGTGTCAAGGTAGCGCTCTAGCCAACTGAGCTACGGGCCTAACGAACTCAACAATCTTAGCACAGCGCGCGGGCGTCACGGATATCGCGAGCCACCAGCGCTTGAATCATTTTCGCCGACTTCCAATGTTTGATTTCAAGCTCCCGCCTCCGGGCTCCAATCAACGTATCAAAATGTTTCTGATAGACGAGCTTCCACGGGCCACGGCCTCGCGTCGCGGGACTGTGCCCGCGGAGATGTTCGCTCATGCGCCGTTGTAGATCGTCTGTCGAGCCGACGTAGAAACGTTCTGTCGTCTCGCTTTGCAAAATGTAAACGAAGGCCATTGAGGAGTGCAGATGAGTCGGCGAGGAATCCAGCCGTTGACCTGGCCGACCCTGTCGGCCCGCTCTAGCCAACTGAGCTACGGGCCTAACGAACTCAACAATCTTAGCACAGCGCGCCGAAGCTAAACGAAACCCATTGATCGCCTCGAAGAAACTACTGCTGCGATTGCACCAGCGGAATCTGCGATGCGAGTTGCAGGTCGATCATCATGCTGATGCGCCGCTCGATTTGAAAGTAAGTAGCCGTGGTCTTTGCCGACAGAATGGCGCGATAGAGCGGAAGATACTTCTCGCGGAGCTGCGCGACCGAAAGATCGACGCCGAGCAAACGTTTCGTCATGCTGTCCGCCTGCGCGTCGGTCAGCGTGGAGTAGTTGTTCGCATACTCTTTGATGAGGTCGTATTTCGCATTGTTGATCTTCACAAGCTCGGCGGTGTATTGATCGTAGAGCGGCCAGAACTTTGTTGATTCCGCATCCGTCAACGTCAAATTTGCAGCGATCAGCTGCTTTTTCTTCGAGCGAATATCTTGGCGCAGGAGTTGGATGTCCTGGTCTTGGACCTGGGCGTTCGAAGCGGCTGCTCCAGAACCCTGACTTGCGGCAGCCTGTGCATGCGTTGCGGGGCTTTGCATTAAGCACAAGGACGTCGCTACGAGTACTCCGAACATAATCTTTTTCACGGATTCTCTCCCTTTTCGAATCAATTAGGCGGCTGGGCCACAACAGGATTGGCGACGGAGTATATTCCAGCACGCAGGAAACGACAAGCGTGGGCGGACGTTCGTGATTCAAGGGGCGCTGCGCGTGGAACCAGATTGAAGGGGTCTGGACGAACGGACTTGTGCAGTTATTGCGTAAGCGGTCGCAAAGCAGTCCGGAATTAGCAGCGAGGAAAATTCAGCGCGGCGCGTTCTCAGCCCACCACTCACGCCAGTCGGCAGCGTTCGTTCCGTAACGCGCGCCCGTGATGTTGCGCAGCGCTTGGTACACCCAATTGCGGGTGTTCGAATCGAGCGACGGATCCTCGCCATATTTCAGCAGCGTTGGCACTGCGGTGAGCCGCTGCTCTTTCGTCAGCATTCCCGATTGCGCCAGGCCGCAACCTGCGCGTTCGCGAACCACAAGCGATGGATCGTTGCGAAAGATTTCAAGCAGTGACTGAATCGTCGCGTCGGTGCCGAGCAGCGAAAGTCCTTCGACGGCCCAGAAACGAACTTTCTCATCCGGGTCGTGCGAGTATATCGACAAAATATCAAACGCGCGCTCCGGCTCAATCCCGCGATTACCGATCGCGCCGAGCATCCACAGAGCCCATGGGCGCCCCGCCGGATCCGTTTCGATCCGCTCCACCAATGCGTCTGCACTCTGTTGCGTGGCTGGAAGATTGTATGCAACGAGCTCCATCTGGACGGCCGCCGCGCGCACGCGCAGGTCGTTCGAGTTCAGAGCGGATTCGAGCAGTCCCGTAAGCCGCGGACTCATCGTCAAACGACCGCGCCAGCTATCCATCCGCGACGATAGTTCGCCAATCGATCCATCGTAGTGATTGGCAGTTTCTTCGACGAGCAATTCGGCCTGTTCCTGCGCTCCCAAATCCGCCACGCTTTCCGTCAAATGCTTCGAAAATTCTTCGGAAGAAGCTGTCGGCGGCGCGCCTGCCAATCCACCCTTTGCCTCAATGATTCGCGCAAACTCGGCCCACGCGGCGCGCGCAGAGGTCGGCCTCAACGCAAGGAAGAAAGCCAGCGGAAGAATGAGTGCGGACGAAACGATCCCAATACGAAGACCGTGATGAGCATGCCAAGGCCGGCCGGCAACCGGCGCCACCGCGTCAACCTTCTCGTCTTCGAGTCTCTCTACCACTTCCCCCACCCAAGTTGCGAACTACGAGCCTAACTGCCGAAGCCGCGACGGGCAATGGTACAGCGGCCTAAATACGCGATGGATTGCCTAGGAAGTTACCGCGCAAACGTGGCCTCGTCTTTAGTTTTGAAGTGGCCCGATCGATACCATAAGGTAGATGTTCGCGAGCAGGTTGAAGATGCCCCCGGGCGGTTCGCGCAAGTTATTGATTTGCAAGCAGTTTACTGAAAGCTGAGCGAGACGCCACCCCGGCCATTCGCGCGATTACTTCACGATGGTCTTTAAAAACAGCAAAGTGCGCTTCCACGCGTCTTCCGCTGCCTCGGGCTTATACGCGTCCGCATTCGTCGGATTTTCAAATCCATGCCCGGCGGCGTCATAAATTTTCAGGTTTACGAACTTATGCAACTTTGTCATCGACTTCTCGAACGCTTTGACGTCGTCCGGCGTAATTCCCCTATCGAGCGCCCCGAAATTCCCAAGAATCGGCGCCCCGATATTTTGGAGATCACCCGGGTCGGTTGGCAGCGCTCCATAGTTCACCACACACGCTTTCAAGTGCGGCTCGTGCACCGCCAGTTGCAGTGCAAAGCCTCCTCCCGTTCCCCATCCAATAGCGCCAATGGCTTCTGCCTTCACGTCCGGGCGTGTCGCCAAATAGGCGAATGCCGCCTTCAAATCCTGTACAGCTCGATCGCGAGGCAATCCGTGCATTAACTCGTGTGCCTCGGCCGCATCGTTCGCAACCTTCCCACGGTAGAGATCAACTGCCAGCGCTACGTATCCTTCGGCTGCCAGTTTTTCGGTTTGCTCTTTCACCCAATCGGTTAAGCCCCACGATTCGTGAATCACGAGCATCCCGGGGTGTTTGCCGGGTGAATCTGGAATTGCGAGGAATGCGCTCACCGTCTGATCGCCGCTTTTGAACTCCACAGTTTGTGTCTTTGGTTCTGCCGCTTCCGCAAGCCTTCCGCCCACGCTCATTCCTGCAATCAACATCAACGCAGCCAACGCCAAAACTCTCTCGCCCCCGCGCTTAAACCTCCCGCGCCTCTCGCTCGTCCGTTTTTCTCCAACTAGCTTCATTAACACTCCTCCCCATATACCGCCCGCAAATCGCCCCGACTGTCATTCTAGTCCGTGGTTGCCATCATGTGCCAACACCGCCTTGCTTGCGCTCACTCGCAGACGGGCATCCTTTTTGTGGCGGAACACTCGAATACCAAGCGCGCTTCACAGTCAAACTCAGGTAGCCACGAAGAGCGCCGTGCTCGTCGTCGGCCTTGACCTTAACCGCAGCATCTCACGCGCTGGGCTGCACCTGCACCGCCGTCCCGTACGCCAGCACTTCCGTCACACCCTGCATTACTTCTGTCGCGTCGTAACGGACTCCAATCACCGCATTTGCCCCGCGCTCGATCGCATGCTGCATCATCAATTCCAGCGCTTCTTCGCGTGTCTTCTCGCACATTTCTTCGAAGAGCGTGATATTGCCGCCCACCAGCGTTTCGAGCGACGCCCCAATCGTTCCGAAAATACTTCGCGAACGCACCGTCACGCCTCGCACCAGTCCCAGCGACTTCGCCACGCGATACCCCGGCAATTCAAACGCGGTCGTAACCATATTGATGTTCACACTAACGTTCATCGTCCCTCCCATTCTCTTTACTTCTACTTCACCACCGGCAATTCCACATTGGACGGGTACTCCGCCGTCCGCCAAATTCGCTGCGTCGCCTTCTGATAATCATCCGCGGTCGCCTCAAAAATATTCGGCACATACTTCTGCGGGTTTCGGTCGATCACAGGGAACCAGGTACTCTGCACCTGCACCATGATTCGGTGCCCTTTCAGGAAAACGTGATCGTTCGTATGCAGATCGATTGTAAACGGCGTCACCTCGCCTGCCACGATCGGCTCCGGCTTCTCGAAGCTCTTGCGAAACCGCCCGCGAAACACTTCATCCGAAATAATCAGCTCGTATCCGCCCATCTTATGGTCGGGTTCGTACCGCTCGGGATATACGTCGATGAACTTCACGATCCAATCGCTGTCCGTCCCCGTCGTCGACGCGAAAAGGTGCGCCACAATATCTCCTGCAACAGTTACGTCGTCCGTGAGAGGTTCGGTTTCCCATGAGAGAGTGTCAGGCCGCTGTTGAACGAATCTCTGATCCTCGAGAAGCCACGTATACCACCGGCTGCCCTCCGAATATGTTTCCTCCACCGGACGCGTGCGGTAGGGCACCGGATTCGCTGGATCGGAAATGTAACTGTCGAACGCCTCGCGTTTTTCGCCTGGAGCTTCGAAAGAAAGTTTGCCATCGCCGCGGAAATAAAGTTTACGCGGCGTCACGCTTTCGCGCGGCGGCCACGCATCCCACGTTCTCCACTTGTTTGCGCCCGTTTCAAACGTCATCGCTTCTTTCACAGGCTGCGTCCCTTTATCCTTCAACCAGTAGGCAAACCATGGCGCCTGAATGTGCTCGCGGAAATATGCGCTCGTATTCGTCCCAAAATCCACGTTGCCAAGTTTCGTGCCGTCCGACCGCGCCCACCCGCCATGATTCCACGGCCCTACCACGACGAAATTATTGTGGTTCGTGTCATTTTTCTCGAGCAACTCATACACCTTCATCGGGCCGAAAAAGTCTTCTTGGTCCCACCAGCCGGCTACGTTCAAGTTCGGCACGGTAAGCGTCAAATCCCTGAAGTAGGGAGCGAACGCAAGCTTCTGCCAGAACGCGTCGTAATTCGGATGCGCTACGAAATCGTTCCACGTCGGCAGCGTTCCATGAAAATAGAGTTTGTTCGCATTGGATAGCGGACCGAGCGCGAGATACCACTCGAACGTGTCGTACTTGTCGAATTGAAATTGAAAATTTGTCTTGCCCGTCTCCAGCAGTGCCGCGTATTCGAATCCGTAGCTTAGGCGGAACGCGCCATTGTGATGAAAATCGTCGCCGAGAAACATATCGGCCGGAGTCGCCTGTTCGGACACCGCCTTCAACGCCGGGTGTGGCTCGATCAGCGCCACCGCAGTTAGCCATCCGCCGTAGGAAATTCCTGCTTCACCCGCGCGCCCGTTGTTGTTCGGTACATTTTTCAGCAGCCAATCGATCGTGTCGTACGTGTCGGTTCCTTCGTCGATCGATTTCGCGTCCGCCCGGTCGCGCGGCGGCCGTTCCATCACAAATTTCCCCTCCGATCCAAACCGCCCGCGAATATCCTGCATCACGAAAATATAGCCATCGGCAAACATCTCGCGATAAAGCCCGAGCAGCCGCGAAAAGCCCGCGTCGTCATCATTAGTTCCATAAGGCGTTCGCGTCAGGAGAAATGGCAACTTTTCTGCCGCATTTTTAGGTGCGTAAATCTCGGTGTGCAATTTCACGCCGTCGCGCATCGGAATCATCGCGTCTGTCTTCGTGAAGAGATCGCTGTATACGGGTTTCTGAGTTTCTTGTCCGCCTGAGCTCGCCGGGATACCCGCACCCGTGCTCTGCGCCAAGAAAACCGCAAAAAAATTTGCGCCTGCAATAAAAACAAATCTCCGCACTCTCTTCCGTATCATCGATTTGGCGGCTCCAATCTCCAGAACAATTCCAATCCAATAAAATCGCCGCGAGATTATCACACCAATGGATTCAGTAGCACAGGCACTCCCGAATGCTCGTCCACCAACTCAAAAGTCTTACACGAAGCACCATTTGAATTCCCCTCTGCATTCTGGCACGCTACAGATGGAAAATTGGCGACATGGCTCAAAACACGCAACGTACCCATCAACCACGCCAAGGCGCCCAACCGCCCCGCGATTTCGCCTCAAATCGTGCTAAAATAGACGAGCGTTTGTTGCTCCTGAGAATTCCAAGGAATTGTGCCGGGGCTGCAGTGTCGCGTATGCAGCCCTTTTTCTTTGGCTGCCAGATAGCCCGAAACGACGCCCGATTTCTAATCGCAAATGCGCGATTTGAAATCACCGTAAGTCATTCAAAACAAAGGATTGCGACTAGCTCTAATCGCAAATAACATGGACTTTTCAATCTCGCTTTTGAGCCAAACCTCGGGGCAGAAATCATGACGACCCCGATCCGGAATATCGCCATCATCGCCCACGTCGACCACGGCAAGACGACCCTCGTCGACGCCATGCTTCGCCAGAGCGGGATCTTCCGTGCCAATCAGGAAATGGTCGATCGCGTGATGGATTCGAACGATCTCGAACGCGAGCGCGGCATCACGATTCTCGCTAAAAATACGGCGCTCACTTACCACGACACGAAAATCAATATCGTCGACACGCCGGGCCACAGCGATTTCGGCGGCGAAGTGGAACGCGCGCTCCGCATGGTTGATGGCGTTCTCGTTCTCGTCGACGCGAGCGAAGGTCCGCTGCCGCAAACGCGCTACGTTTTGCAGAAAGCGCTCGCCGCGAAGCTTCCGCCCATTATTGTTCTGAATAAAATTGATCGCCCGGATGCGCGTCCCGCCGAAGTGCTGGACGAAGTCTACGATCTCTTCATCGATCTCGACGCAACCGAAGACCAGCTCGATTTTCCGGTCATCTACACGAATGCGAAACTTGGCGTCGCGCATCGGAAGATTGGCGATTCCTCGACGAACTTGCAGCCACTTTTCGACGAAATCGTAGCGTCGATTCCGGCGCCGTCAGGCGATCCTGCGGCCACCCTGCAGATTCAAGTCACCAATCTCGATTACAGTGATTTTCTTGGACGCCTCGCCATCGCGCGCGTTTTTCAGGGCTCACTGATTCGCGGCACGGAAGTTGCCATCTCGAAGCTCGACAAGAAAATCGTGCCGACGAAAATTACCAAACTCTTCACTTTCCGCGGACTTGAACGCGATGAAGCCGAGCAAGTTTCAGCGGGTGACATCGTTGCGATTGCCGGCGTTGAAGGAATTCAAATCGGCGAGAGCATTACAGATCTTGCAAATCCTGCGCCTCTTGAACCGCTCACCATCGACGAGCCCACTTTGACGATGGTTTTCACCATTAATACTTCACCATTTGCGGGCAGAGAAGGCCAATACGTCACGTCGCGCGATTTGCGTTCGCGCCTCGAAAAAGAACTGCTCACGAATGTTTCGCTCCGCGTGGAAGACATGGGGACCACCGATGCATTTCGCGTTCTGGGCCGAGGCGAATTGCAACTCGCCATCTTGATCGAAACAATGCGGCGCGAAGGCTACGAACTAATGGTCGGCAAGCCTGAGATTGTGGTGCGCACAGAGAACGGCCGTCGCGTGGAACCGCTCGAGCTTCTCATCATCGATTGCCCTGAGAATTTCATCGGCATCGTCATGGAACTGCTCGGAACGCGCCGCGGCGAAATGAAAAAAATGGTCAACCACCATTCCGGCCGCGTCCGCATGGAATTCATGATTCCATCGCGCGGGTTGATTGGGCTTCGCGGCCAGCTTCTTACGGACACGCGTGGCACTGCGCTCATTCATTCCATCCTCGAAGGTTGGACGGACTACGCTGGCGACATGGCGATGCGTCCGACGGGCGCGCTTGTTGCCGATCGCTCCGGCGTTTCTGTTGCGTATGCAATCTGGGGAATTCAGGAACGCGGCGAAATGTTTGTCGGCCCCGGAATTGAAGTCTACGAAGGCATGATCCTCGGCGAAAATGCGCGCGAAGACGATATGAACGTCAACGTGACAAAAGAAAAAAAGCAGACGAACATGCGTTCGTCCTCAGCTGACGAAGCCATCCGCCTGATTCCGCCGCGCGATATGACGCTCGAAAAAGCGATCGAGTTTATCGCGGACGACGAATTCGTCGAAGTGACCCCGAAATCAATCCGGCTCCGCAAAAAAATACTGGACGCCAAACGGCGCCCCAAGCGCTGGCAGGAAATCAAAGCGAGCGCTGAAGCCGCGTCCTCGTAAAATGAGCAGCCAGAGCGTTGTTGAATGTCCGGTGGTGGGACGAGCTATTCCCACGACCGGGCAAAACAGCCCCATTCCGTGCTCACAAACCTATCGTAAGAATAACAATATAAGCGACTTATTATCGACTCAACACCGGAATTTGAGTTGCGATGTGTATATGCGAGGTTGTCTCCCGTGGATATAGCGCGCCCAGAAGCTAAACGCCAAAAACGGATTCGCCGGTTCATTTATATCGCGGCGGCGGTGGTACTGATACCGCTCGTCACCTATGCGCTTTCGCGCCTCAAACCTGCCGCGCCGAGTGTTGACCGCGCCACGGTTTGGACCGACACGGTGAAGCGCGGTCCGATGCTTCGCGAAGTGCGTGGCTTGGGCACGCTCGTTCCGGAAACCATCCGATTAATCCCCGCAATTACCGACGGCACCGTCGAGACTCGCTATCTACTTCCGGGCACTCTCGTCAAAGCCGATACCGTAATTTTGGACATGCGCAATCCAGAGTTGCAGCAGGCGGCACTCGATGCGGAATACCAATTGCGCGGCGCGGAAGCGGGATTTAACAACACGAAAGCGCAGCTCGAAAATCAGCTGATGGATAAGCGCGCGCAAGCCGCTGCGATCCGTTCGGCGTATCACACGGCGGCGCTGCAAAAAGACAATAACGAAAAGCTTTTCGCGCTCGGGCTCGTCGCGGATTTCATCGTGAAGACGTCCACGGTCCAGGCTGAAGAATTACAGAAGCAGAACGACATCGCTGAAAAGCAGGTGGAAACTTTCGCGAATTCGATCGCAGCGCAACTCGCCGTTCAGCAGGCAACTGTCGACGAAAAGCGCGCGCTGTACGATTTGAAGAAATCGCAGATGGACCAGTTGCGCATTCGTCCTGGGATCGACGGTGTGCTGCAGGAACTCGATGTGGAAGTCGGCCAAAAAGTAGCGCAAGGAACTGTGCTTGCGCGCGTCGCGCAGCCGACGCATTTGAAGGCCGCTCTGAAGATCGCAGAGACGCAGGCGAAAGATATTCAGATTGGCCAGAAGGCGTCAGTGGATACGCACAACGGAGTGATACCAGGCCATGTGATGCGCATCGATCCGGCTGTGCAGAACGGCACGGTCACAGTGGACGTTGCGCTCGATGGCGCATTGCCTACCGGCGCGCGTCCTGACCTGAGCGTCGAAGGAACTGTCGAAATCGAGCGCCTCACCGATGTGCTCTTTGTCGGCCGGCCCGTTCATGGCGAAGCGAACAGCACCGTGGGGCTTTTCAAAGTGATCGACGACGGCGCCGACGCGGCTCGAATCCAGGTAGAACTCGGCCGCACGTCGGTAAACACAGTGGAAATCAAGAAGGGCTTGCAGGTGGGCGATACGGTGATTTTGTCCGATATGTCGGCTTGGGACAATTTCGACCGTGTGCAACTGAAATAGGCAGGAACTTTTCGGCCCCGAAGTTCGTAAATTAGAACACGTAATTCAGATAGCGCGATTTTGGAGAACGAAGGAGCACCAATGACCGGCGAACCGCAATCCCTGATTCTTCTCGAAGGCGTGACGAAGGTGTTTTACACCGATGAAGTGGAGACTCACGCTCTCGGCGGCGTGCACCTCGATATCAAGAATGGCGAATTTCTTTCGATTGCCGGCCCGTCGGGTTGCGGCAAGTCGACGCTGCTTTCGATTCTCGGCCTGCTCGATTCGCCGAGCGAAGGCAACTACTGGATCAACAAGCAGGCGGTTGCGAATCTTTCGCTCTCCGACCGCACGCGCATTCGGAACCGCGAAATCGGTTTCATCTTCCAGGCATTCAATCTGATTGGCGACCTCACTGTTTTCGAGAACGTCGAGTTGCCGCTCACCTACCGCAGCATGGCTTCGGCGGAACGCAAGAAGCGCGTGCAGGAAGTGCTCGAACGCGTTGGAATGGCGCACCGGATGAAGCACTACCCCTCGCAGCTTTCAGGCGGTCAGCAGCAGCGTGTCGCTGTAGCGCGCGCACTCGTAGGGCAACCATCGATCCTACTGGCGGACGAGCCGACTGGTAACTTGGACTCGAAAAATAGCGAAGCCGTTGTCGATTTGCTTCGCCAACTGCACCGCGAGGGCGCAACGATCTGCATGGTGACGCACGATCCGCGCTACGCGAGCATCGCTGACCGCACGATTCATCTCTTCGACGGCCGCATCGTGGAAGAAACAATCGGCACGCGGACGGCAAGCGTCTAAACCGAATCTCAAATAATTCCTGTCGCATCAGCCGAAGAAATTCTTTCGGTGCTTGCGCACGGGTGTGTTTGGAATTATTTCAAAATTAACTCGCGGCAGCGGAACGCAAAGGGGCGAACCGGGATGGGAACACTGCTGCAGGACGTTCGTTACGGAATCCGGATGCTTGCGAAGAATCCTGGATTCACCGCGGTTGCAGTTCTCTCTCTGGCACTGGGTATCGGCGGAAATGCGACGGTATTCAGCTGGCTTGAAGCCGTTCTGCTGCATCCCTTGGCGCTTATCCAGGATTCGAATCGGCTCGTCGACGTTGAAAGCATCATGCCTGATGGCGAGTATCACACCAGTTCCTATCCCGACTACAAAGACTATCGCGACCAGAATCACGTTTTCTCCGGGGTGATCGGCTTCGAGCTGGTGGGCACCAATCTGAAGCTCGAGAAGGAACTGCAGCCGCAGCGCAATTGGGGCTTGATCGTCACTGAGAACTATTTCGATCTACTCGGCGTGAATGCGGCGCGCGGTCGAGTGTTTCATGCTGACGAAGCGCACGGGCCGAACTCCGATCCATACATTGTCCTGAGCGACGGTTTGTGGCGCCGGCGATTTGGCGCCGATCCGAAAGTCATAGGCTCATCAATCCAGATTAACCAACATCCGTTCACTGTGATTGGTATTGCGCCGCGCGGATTCGGCGGAACGGTTGTCGGCATCGCCGCCGAATATTTCGTGCCGATGCTGATGCAGCCCCAAGCGCTGCCAGGCGAGAGCCTCGAAGAGCGGAATCCAACTTTCATTCACATGATGGGCCGCCTGAAACCGGGCGCGACGCTGGAACAGGCGCGCGCGGAAATGACGACGATCGCGCGGCAACTCGAGAAGCAGTATCCCGATACGAACAGAAACGTTGGCGCATACGTTTGTCCCGTCTGGCAGGCGCACTACGGTTTGCAAACGTTTTTGTTGCCGGTTCTTGCGTTTCTAATGGTGGTTGTTGTTCTCGTGCTGCTGATTGCGTGTGCGAACGTGGCGAATCTGCTGCTCGCCCGAGCCACGGTGCGCGAAAAAGAGATCGCGATCCGGTCAGCGCTGGGAGCCGATCGAGCTCGATTGATTCGACAGTTGCTCGCCGAAAGCTTGCTGCTTGCCGGGCTCGGCGGTATCGCAGGAATTCTTCTCACGCTGTGGACTTCGAATTTTCTCACCGTCTTTATGCCGCCTGCGCACCTTCCTGTTGGGCTTCCGCTTGGAGTGGACGGCAGGATCCTCGGGTTCACGCTGGCTCTCTCGATTGTCACAGGGGTGATTTTTGGGCTCGCACCGGCGCTGCAGATTTCGCGGCCCAACGTAAACGCGTCGCTGAAGGACGGCGGGCGCACGGCTTCGAGCAGTTCGGGCCAACATCGCCTCCGAAATCTTCTTGTCGTCACGGAAACAATTCTCGCTGTCGTGCTTCTTGCCGGAGCTGGATTGCTCGTTCGCAGCTTACGCTCGGCTGTGGCGTCGAGCCCCGGATTTCGCGCCGACCACGTGCTTGTAACGGCCTTCGACCTGCGCGGCAACGGATATTCCAATGACAATGCCGCCGCCTTCTTCGAACAACTCACCGATCGTTTGAAAACGATTCCAGGGGTGGAAGGCGCGACGCTCGAGCGTTACGTTCCGATGTGGTTTACAGGCCGCAGCTATACCGAGCCGGACCTCGAAGGCTACGCTCCCAAACCTGGTGAAAAAAATCTGATCGATTACAACGTGGTTGGACCGAACTATTTCTCGCTGATGCAGATTCCGATTCTCTCCGGACGTGAATTTACGTCGCAAGACAGCAAGGACTCACAGCGTGTTTGCATCGTCAACCAGACGATGGCCGAACGGTTCTGGCCGGGACAAAACCCGATCGGCCGCCAGGTTGGCACGTGGGAGCACAAGTGGACGATCGCGGGCGTGGTGAAAGACATCAAATACCACAGCCTGAGCGAACAGCCTCAGCCATTTCTCTACGTTCCGTTTTCGCAGCACACCGGCGGGGATGCGAATATTCTGGTGAGGACTTCCGGCGATCCGCTGAAGATGCTTCCGCAGGTCCGCGAACAAGTCCGCGCGATTGATCCGGGCGTCGCAATTCTTGAGAGCGACACTGTATCGGAATTGCTCTCCGTATCGCTTTTCGCATATCGCACGGCGGCTTTGCTCGCGGCTGTGCTTGGCGCCCTCGGATTGTTGCTCGCGGCGATGGGAATTTACGGCGTGCTTTCCTACTCAGTAAGCCAGCGATCGCACGAAATCGGAATTCGAATGGCGCTCGGCGCCGAGCCACGGGATGTGCTCGGTCTCGTAGTTGGTCAGGGAATGCGTCTGACGCTGGCAGGCGTGAGCCTCGGGTTGATAGTAGCCCTCGCAACGATGCACTTGCTCGGAAGCTTGTTGTATGGCGTGACGTCCACCGATCCACTTACGTTTGCTTCCGTGATGGCCGTGCTTTCCGCTGTTGCGCTGGTTGCGTGCTACATCCCGGCGCGAAGGGCGATGGCGGTAGATCCTATGGTGGCGCTGCGGCACGAATGACGTAGAGGTTCGAGATTGGCAAGGAATGTAGGTTTGGTTCCGAGGGTCAAACAATGGGCACGTTTCTAAAGGACATTCAATACGCCGTTCGGATGCTGGCAAAGAATCCCGGATTTGCAGTCATAGCGATTCTCACGCTCGCGCTTGGCATTGGTGCAAACACGGCGATTTTC
>Ga0210387_10002849_pt1 | contig 13271 bp, 10 predicted proteins | sample IncBWC7OmetaG_FD_160108 | JGI IMG/M metagenome (GOLD analysis project Ga0210387, IMG submission 160108) | Forest soil microbial communities from Barre Woods Harvard Forest LTER site, Petersham, Massachusetts, United States - Inc-BW-C-7-O ...
CTGTTGACTGGCTTTAGGGTTCGTTGTGACACTGGCTCCTCCCGTATGATACGAAAAGTATTTATTAATGCCACCTGAAAAGTCAATACTAAAAGTATCAATACGTCAGATCAAAGCGGCTCGCGCCCTCCTCGCCTGGTCGCAGGACGAACTTGCATCTGCGGCAGGTATATCCATCCCGACCGTCAAGCGGCTTGAGGCTGAAGATGGTCCCTTGGGTGGCAGGGACGACACAGCCGCAAAGATTCGATCCGCCCTAGAAGTCGCGGGCGTTGAGTTCATCGAGGAGAACGGCGGCGGTCCCGGCGTTCGTCTTCGGAGACGCCTGAAGCGAGGCAAATAGGATTCTTGCGCACTGGATCAGGATACCGGGTCACAATCGCCCTCTCGAGCCAGAGCGCACGATGGCCTCGACATGAAAGCGCGCTCAGGGTCACCATCCGGCGCGCCCTAGAGGCGGCAGGCGTCGAGTTCATCGATGACGGTGAAAACGGCCCAGGCGTGCGATGATGCGAAGCCCACACACGTATGCTTGTCAGATCGCAAGCCGTTATTGGTGCCCGCGAAAATGATACCACAAAAGTAAAGCCGGTTGATGAGGTCGATTGGCCCTGTAAGTTGACGTCATCAGATATACACGCTAAGGTTGTGATAGTGCAAAACGAACCCAAGGTTCAGTTCGGTTTGACGACGCGGATGTGCAGCTCGCGCAGCTGCATCGGCGTTGCTTCCGACGGCGCGGTCATAATCGAGAATAGCCAGCGCAAGATTGCGGTGAACATCGGCATTCTCCGGGTCGTAGCTTATCCCGAGAATCGGTGTCCGCCATCACATCGAACGACCCAATCGGATTTTATGGATGCTAACCGGTGACGCCGATCCGTCACTTGCGCGTTCAGAATAGTGGCATCGCCCGCGGGAAAGATTGGGACGTTACATGCCGGCATCACAACGTGTAGGTTTCCGTAGAGGTTTGGTAAAATCGGGGGATATCCAATGAACAAGCCGCTCCAGCCCCCAGAAGCATCTATTGCGATCCCCAAAAACGACCGAACCGCCGGCGCTCCGCATACGTCTGGATTCGGCGCGGTCACGCGCAGGGCGGTTTCGGATTCCATTGCTGGCGTCATCGCCTCTGTCGTCCTGATCGCCAATATCGTTTCGTTCGGTGCGCTGATGTTTCCGGGCGAACTGAACGGGGGTATCCCGATCGCAATCTGGGCGATGCTGATAGGAAGTTGCGTCGGCGGCATATGGATTGCGCTGGCGACGTCTCTCCCGCCGCTGTCCGTCGGGATCGACTCACCAACAGGCACCGTTCTCATCTTGCTGAGCGCGATGACGGGCGGCCGCATCCTCGCGGCCGGCGGCGACCCGCAGGGTGCCGTTCAGGCCATCATGCTGATTTTCGTCGCGGCGACGTTTGCTTGCGGCGCACTGCTCTACTTTCTCGGCGCCTGCCGGCTCGGATCGTTTTTCCGCTTTGTGCCTTCGAGCGTCGTCGGCGGCTTTCTGGCCGCCACAGGATTTTTTCTGCTGGCCGGAGGCGTGCGCATGACGACCGGGCGAACGGTCACGCTCGACGGACTCACGGCGCACTGGAGCGCGCCCGAGACAATCAAAATCGCAAGCGCGGTCCTCACGCTGATCATACTCTTGTCGGTGCGCCGCTGGATCAAATCCGCGTTCGCCCTGCCGGCGACGCTTCTGGCGATGTGGCTGGGATCAATGGCCCTGTTGCGCTCGCTTGGGCTCAATGGCGTCGAGCACGGCTGGTATTTCCATTCGCTCGGGGCGCTGACTCGCTGGTCGCCGTTCACTGCGTTGCATATGTCGGCCCTCAATGGCCCGATGCTGGTTCGGCTGCTGCCCGAAATCCTGGTCACCGCCATCGTGGCGCTGATTTCGCTGATAACAAAAGTTTCCAGTATCGAGACTGCGCGGCAGGCGTCGGCCGATCTCGATCGCGAACTTCGTGCCCACGGCGTCGCCAGCCTCGTCGCGGTGCCGCTTGGCGGCATCGGCGGCAGTCTCCAGGTCGGTACCAGTAGCCTGCTCGAGCATCTTGGCGGTGCGCGCATGAGTGGCGTGGCATGCGCCGTAACCCTGGGGATCGTCGGCATGGCCAATTTCGACTTGCCAGGGCTGATTCCGATCCCGCTGGTCGCCGGCCTGGTGTTTTATCTGGCCTACAGCTTCATTTTCGATGCGCTTCGGCGGCCCTATCAGCAGCGCGCCTGGTTCGATCTCGGCCTTGCGATCGTCATCGCCGTCGTCTGCCTTCAGTACGGCTACCTCATCGGCGTGCTCACCGGCCTTGTCTGCGCCTGTATGATCTTCACGGTCAGCTATGCCCGACTTGGCGCGGTACGCCGGCATGCGACTCGTGCGGAGGTGCCGAGCCACGTCGTTCGTCCCCGCGAGGCGACTGCGTATTTGCGTCAGAACGGCGGTGCGATCCAACTCTACTGGCTCTCGGGTTATATCTTCTTCGGCTCCTCTGAAGGCCTGTTCGAGCGTATTCAAGCCGATATCGGCAAGCTCTCGCCGCGGAAGGTAAGCTACGTCCTCCTCGACTTTAGCCACGTTTCCGGGTCCGATAGCGCCGCCGTTTTGAGCCTGGGCAAATTGCGAAACTTCTGCGTCCGGCACGGGGCGACGCTCGTGTTCTGCTCGCTGTCGGCCGCAAGCCACAGAGTCCTGGAGCGCGGCGGATTTTTTCGCGGCAAAAATCCCTGTCAGGTGTTCGACGACTTCCAGACGGCCCTGTGCTGGTGCGAAGGACAGTTGCTCGACAAGTCCGACATCGTCACCGATATGAGTCAACACGGATTTGAAGCCTGGCTGCAGCAGCGTCTTGGGCCGACCGCCTCGATACCGGAGTTGATTGGCTATCTTGAGCGAAAAGAAATCGGCGCCGCTCAAATCATATATCGGGAGGGCGACACATCCGATACGCTCGATCTCGTCGCCGCGGGCAATCTGAACGTCGATATCGCGACCGAAAACGGCGGCACCCGTCGGCTACGTCGCCTTGCGACACACACCGTCGTCGGAGAAATGGGTTTTTTCCGGCGGTCGACGCGTTCCGCTACCGTGTCCTCGGATGGTCCCGCCGTGCTGTTTGCTATGACGCGCGTCAATCTGGAACGGATGCGGCGCGAGCAGCCCGATCTCGCCGGTACATTCACCGACTTCATTGTGCAGGTTATTGCCGACCGGCTCGACGCGACAAACCGGGAAATCGTCGCGCTGGAGTGATCGCCCCCGAAAATCGGCCATCGGGGGCACGGTGATGACGCGCTACTCCTGCTTGACGACGCGGATGTGCAGCTCGCGCAACTGCTTCTGCGTCGCTTCGGACGGCGCGCCCATCATCAAGTCTTCGGCGCGCTGGTTCATTGGAAACAACACCACCTCGCGGAGGTTCTCTTCGCCGCAGAGCAGCATGACGATGCGGTCGATGCCGGGCGCGATGCCGCCATGCGGCGGCGCGCCGAGCGACAGCGCATGCAACATGCCGCCGAATTTCTCTTCCAGCACGCTTTCCTCGTAGCCGGCGATGGCAAAGGCCTTCTTCATCACTTCCGGACGGTGATTTCGGATCGCGCCGGACGACAGTTCGATGCCGTTACAGACGATGTCGTATTGGATGGCTTTCAGGGCGAGGATCTTGTCCTTGTCGTTCGCATCGAGCGCCAGGAACTCCTCGACCGACGCATTCGGCATCGAGAACGGATTGTGGGAGAAGTCGATCTTCTTCTCCTCCTCGCTCCATTCATACATCGGGAAATCGACGATCCAGCACAGTTCGTAGCGGTCTTTTTGCACGAGGCCGAGGTCTTCGCCGACCTTGGTGCGCGCGGCACCGGCGAATTTGTAGAAGTTCTGCGGCTCGCCGGCGACGAAGAACACGGCATCGCCGTCTTTGAGACCAAGCTGCATGCGCAACGCTTCGGTCCGCTCCGCGCCGAGATTATTGGCGACCGGGCCGCGGCCCAAGACGGCGCCGTTGTCGAGCGCAAAGAAGATATAGCCGAGCCCCGGCTGGCCCTCGCCTTGCGCCCAGGAATTCATGCGGTCGCAAAACGCGCGCGAGCCGCCGGTCGGCGCCGGAATGGCCCACACCGCACCTTTGGCGTTGGTCTCGAGAATGCGCGCGAAGATCTTGAAGCCCGAGCCGCGGAAAATCTCCGACACATCCTGCATGACGATCGGATTGCGCAAATCCGGCTTATCGGTGCCGTATTTGGCGATCGCCTCGGCATAAGGAATGAGCGGAAATTTCGCCGTCACCGGCTTGCCGTTGGCAAACTCCTCGAACACGCCGCGCATCACCGGCTCGACGGCATCGAACACGTCCTGCTGGGTGACAAAACTCATCTCAAGGTCGAGCTGATAGAACTCGCCGGGCGAGCGGTCGGCGCGCGCATCCTCGTCGCGAAAGCACGGCGCGATCTGGAAATAGCGGTCGAAGCCCGACACCATGATCAGCTGCTTGAACTGCTGCGGCGCCTGCGGCAGCGCATAGAACTTGCCGGGATGAATGCGCGACGGCACGAGATAATCGCGCGCACCTTCCGGCGACGAGGCGGTCAGGATCGGCGTCTGAAATTCGAAGAAGCCCTGCTCCTTCATGCGCCGGCGGATCGAGTCGATAACCGCGCCGCGGGTCATGATGTTCTGGTGCAGGCGGTCGCGGCGCAGGTCGAGGAAGCGGTATTTGAGCCGGGTTTCCTCGGGATATTCCTGGTCGCCGAACACCGGCATCGGCAGATCGCCGGCGGGGCCCAGCACCTCGATTTCGTTGATATAGACCTCGACCACGCCGGTCGGCAGGTCGGGGTTTTCCGTGCCGCCAGGCCGCCTGCGCACCTTGCCGTCGACCCGGATCACCCATTCCGCGCGCAGCGTCTCGGCCACTTTGAAGGCCGGGCTGTCGGGATCGGCCACCACCTGGGTCAGGCCATAATGGTCGCGCAGGTCGATAAACAGCACGCCGCCGTGGTCGCGGATACGGTGGCACCAGCCGGACAGCCGGGCCTCGATGCCGATGTCGCCCTCTCGGAGCGCGCCGCAGGTGTGAGTGCGGTAGCGATGCATGCTCAATTCCGCCAATGCTGGGAAAAGCCGGCGCACAACCGCATGCGTCGCGCCGAATTGTCAAGCGGGACGAGCCGAAAGCCCGTTGCGCCCCAAGCCCCGCCTCGACAAGACCGGACCCTTTCTGCACAAGTGTGCAGGTGGGGAACCTCCATGCCACGGAAGACCAAGGCCGCCGAAACGCTGCAACAGATGACGGCGGCCGAAGCCGTCGTCGCAACCCTGATCGGCCACGGCCTCGATACGGTCTATGCGCTTCCCGGCGTCCAGAACGACCACTTATTTGATGCCCTGTTCAAGGTTTCGGACCGGCTCCGCACCGTTCATACCCGCCATGAGCAAGGCGCCGCCTATATGGCGCTGGGCGCCGCCCTCGCCACCGGCAAGCCGCAGGCCTATGCGGTCGTCCCCGGCCCCGGCTTCCTGAATTCCTCGGCCGCGCTGCTCACGGCCTATTCGATGAATGCGGAAGTGCTGGCGCTGGTCGGGCAGATTCCGTCCGCCACTATCGGCAAGGGGCTCGGCCATCTGCACGAGATCCGCGATCAGGCCGGCATCATCTCGCGCCTCGTCGACCACAACACGATGATCCGGAGGCCGGAACAGGCCTCGCGCCTGACGGCGCAGCTCCTGCAGGCGATGCACACCGGCCGGCCCGGTCCCGCCGCGCTCGAATGCGCGATGGACGTCTGGGGCAAATCCGGATCGGTGACAGTGCAGGCGCCGCTGCCGGCGCCGTCGGCCAAGATCGATATCGGTGCGGTGCGCCGGGCGGCAAAGCGGCTTGGCGCGGCAAAGCGGCCGCTGATCATTTGCGGCGGCGGCGCGCAAGATGCGTCGGCCGAAGTCACCGCACTGTCCGCCATGCTGCAGGCGCCGGTGCTCGGCTATCGGCGCGGCCGCGGCGTGCTCGACAGTCGCGATCCGCTGAGCGTCACTTTGCCGCTCGGCCGCGATCTATGGGGCGAGGCCGATGTCGTGCTCGCGGTCGGCACGAGGCTTTTGATTCAATTTTCGCAATGGGGCATCGATAAGGAACTCGCAATCATCCGCGTCGATGCCGATCCGCTGGAACATAATCGCCAGCATCCGCCGGCGGTGGCGCTGACCGGCGAAGCCAAACCCATACTCCAGGCGTTGCTCACCGAATTGCCGGCGCACAATGCGAAACGTCCGTCGCGCGCCGCCGAAATGCAGGAGCGCCAGGCAGCGTGGCGCAAGCGCCTGGAAAAGCTCGGCCCCCAAATCGGCTATTTGGACGCCATTCGCGCCGAATTGCCCGAGGACGGCATTTTCGTCGACGAAGTCACGCAAATCGGCTTCGCCTCGCGCTTGCTGTTTCCGGTCTATCAACCGCGCACGTTCATTTCGCCCGGCTATCAGGACAATCTCGGCTGGGGCTTTGCCACCGCGCTCGGGGTGCAGCATGCGCGGCCCGACGTGCCTGTGGTGGCGGTTTCCGGCGACGGCGGCTTCATGTTCACGGCAAGCGAGCTTGCGACCGCGATGCGGCATCGCATCCCGCTGGTGACGGTGCTGTTCAATGACGGCGCCTTCGGCAATGTGCGGCGCATCCAGCAGGAACGCTATGGTAACCGGCTGATCGGCAGCGATCTCGCCAATCCGGATTTCGTCGCCTTTGCCAAGAGTTTTGGCGCCGAGGCAAGCCGCGTGCAAAGCCCCGGCGAATTGCGCCAGGCGCTCCGCCGCGCCCTCGTCCACCGCGACGGCCCGACGATTATCGAAGTTCCGGTCGGGCCGATGCCAAGCCCTTGGGAATTCATCCTGACGGAGCGAATACGCGGGCGTTTAGTGGGGTTCCCATTTCGCCCCTAGTTGCATTCCGGTCTTGCCACACCTGTGGCACCTGGACGACACTGTTTCTTGCCAATGATGTTTGATTCCTCAGCCTCAGTTTCAATGCAGCCGATCACGACGACGTCCGCGCTCGCCGCCGCCTGCACGCGGATGGCGTCGCAGCCGTTCGTCACGATCGATACCGAGTTCCTGCGCGAGACCACCTATTACCCCCTGCTCTGCGTGGCGCAGATGGCCTCGGCCGACGAGGCTTTGGTGATCGACGCGCTGGCGCCGGGCATCGACCTCAAACCTTTCTATGAGCTGATGGCGAACGAGAAGGTGATGAAGGTCTTTCACGCCGCGCGCCAGGACATCGAAATCGTCTGGCATGCCGCCAAGCTCATTCCGCATCCGATCTTCGATACGCAGGTCGCCGCCATGGTGCTCGGCTATGGCGATTCCATCTCCTACGACCAATTGGTGCAGCGCATCACCGGCGACACGCTCGACAAGTCGCATCGCTTCACCGATTGGACTCACCGGCCGCTGTCCGAGGCGCAGCTGCGCTACGCCATTTCCGACGTGACGCATCTGCGCGACGTCTACCAGGCGCTGGTGGCCGATCTCGGAGGCCGCGGCCGCGTCGACTGGGTACAAGATGAGATGCGCGTGCTCACCTCGCCCGAGACCTATCGCATGGATCCGGAGAGCGCCTGGCAGCGGTTGAAGACCCGCGTACGCAAACCGAAGGAGCTCGCCGTTCTTATCGACGTCGCCGCCTGGCGCGAGCGCGAGGCGCAGTCCCGCGACGTGCCGCGCTCGCGCGTGCTGAAGGACGAAGTCATCGCCGATATCGCGGTGCAGGCGCCGACCACGATCGAGAAGCTGAAAAGCCTGCGCTCATTGCCCAAAGGTTTCGAGCGCTCGCGCTGGGGCGAAGCCATCGTCGCCGCGGTCAATCACGGGCTGGCGCGCGATCCAAAGACCCTGCCGCATCAGTCGCGCAGCCAGCCGGCGCCAAACGGGGCGGCGACCGTCGAGCTTCTCAAGGTGCTGCTGCGCATGATCTCGGAACGCCATCACGTCGCCGCCAAAGTGATCGCCACCGTGGACGATCTCGAACGCATCGCCGCCGACGACGCCGCCGAAGTGCCGGCGCTGATGGGCTGGCGCCGCGAGTTGTTCGGCGAGAAGGCGCTGGCCCTCAAGCACGGCAAGCTCGCGCTCGCCGTCGAGAAAGGCCGGGTCGCGGCGATCGAGCGGGAGTAAGGCTCGCGTATTCACCGAGCTTTTTTCTCGCGCCGACCTTATATCCGCTTTGCCCGCGAAAGCGGAGAGCCGAGTGCCCCAACTCGATGTCTGCTAAGGGCGGCCAGATGCGGACATTTGCATTTGGCCTGATGTGAAAGAGACCGCAGATCAAAAAATCGTGCCTGGCCGATGTGTCGCGCTGCTCCGGGGTTTGAAAGCACGCTCCACGCACCTACGTCGCACGTGATACTGATGAGCATCCCGCTTCGGTCCAACTGATGTTTTGAAGCCGACGAATTGGCGGGAAGTGCCGCGAACCATCGGCTCAATGGGAGGCCGAACGCTTTATCGGCCGCCGCGTGATAAGCTTGGGACCATCGGCGCCCCCTATATGCGTGCAGGGAGGTTGGTTCATATGTTCAACGCAACATTGATAGTTATAGAAGCCTTCATCCGCGAGCTTCGAGCGATGTACGAACGGACATACGGGACTATGGAGCCCGGATATCCCGGAGTGATCAGCTTTGTCGCCCAGCTTGCTCTTGAAAATATCGCGACCAGCGATGCCGCATACCACGATGTCAATCACACCATCATGGTCACGCTTGTCGGGCAGGAAATTCTGCGCGGCCGGCACATTAGCGTCGGCGGTGTAACTCCACACGACTGGCTACATTTCATCATCTCACTACTGTGTCATGACATCGGGTACGTGCGGGGAATCTGTCGAGGCGATGGGGACGGCTCCTATGTCACCAACCTGGCCGGTGATAAGGTGACCCTCCCGGAGGGCGCCACAGACGCATCAATGACGCCGTATCATGTCGCTCGGTCCAAACTGTTTGTACGCGAACGCTCCGCGAAGGCCCTCGTCCATTTGGATGCCGCGGCGATCGAAGCCAACATAGAACACACGCGCTTCCCGGTTCCCGAGGATGAGCAACACGAGTCCACTGACGATTTTCCGGGCCTCGTGCGCGCAGCGGATCTGATCGGCCAACTCGCGGACATCAACTACCTGCGAAAGCAGGCTGCCCTATTTAACGAGTTTCGCGAGACCGGAATGAGCAGCAAACTAAAATACAACAGCGTCGCAGATCTGCGAGCCAATTATCCGGATTTTTTCTGGAAAACAGTCCGGCCTTACATCGGAGATGCTTTGCGCTACCTTCGAGTCACGCAAGAAGGCCAACAGTGGATTGCCAATCTCTATGCGAACGTATTCTCGATGGAGCACAGAGGCCAACTATTTTAGGTGAATCTCACCAATTATCGACGCGCGGATGTTCGCTAAGCGCGGTTTTTAGCGGGACACAAATTGAAGGTCGCCCCGGCGAGCGCGACATTTAGCTTAAGTCCTAGACACAATTTTACGGGCCGGAAGGACCCATCGGGTACTGGCAAAGATATGCCTGGTCCGCGTTTGCGAAAGTCGTAGCGTTGATGAGCACGCCCGTTCTCCCGACGCTGCTGGCCATCACGGTTTTCACGCCGGCTCTCGCCGGATGCCTTCTGCTGCTCTCATGGCTGCAGCACCGAAGGATCGTCGCGCTGGCCCTGTGGGGATCCGGGTTCATCACCGCATCTATCGCGACGGCGCTTATCATCTTTGCCCGCGGCACAATCCCCGACTTTTGGTCCATCATTGTCGGCAACGCGCTTCTGGCTGCCGCATACGGGATCCTATGGTACGGAGCGCGCAAGTTCGACGGCAAGGAGACCTCGATTATTTTGGCACTGGCAGGCGTGCCGCTTTGGATATTGGCTTGCTCGATTGCACCCATCTATGCGCGGGTGGAAGCCCGGGCCGCCGTGATGGCGGCAATCGCCGTGTCTTACACGCTGCTCGCTCTTCTTGAACTCTGGCGCGGACGTGGCGATGGCGCATGGCGCTGGCCCATCATGTTGCTCTTGCTGGGACACGCAGCCGCCATCCCATTCCGAATTCCGATTGCCGCAGCCTGGTTTCACCCCGAACCTTCCGACGTGAATTTGTTGACCTTTATGATCTTTGAGAGCGCATTTGTCTGTATCTGCGGGGCATATCTATTCGGGGGCCTCGCGAAGGATCGAATTGCCGCAAGTTATCGGCGCATCGCGTTGACCGATTCTCTGACCCATGTTCCTAACCGTCGTGGCTTCTTGGAGACGGCCGAGCGGGCATTGATGAGAACCCGTTTTGCGCGCCGGCCGGTCGCGCTCCTGCTGTTTGATCTGGATCGCTTTAAAAGCGTCAATGACAAATACGGGCACCAGACCGGTGACGAAGTGCTTACCGCATTTTGTCGGTTGGCGACTTCGATGCTGCGGCCGACTGATCTTTTTGGCCGCATCGGCGGCGAGGAGTTTGCAAGTCTATTACCGGGTACGGAGCAGCAAGATGCGCTCTGGCTCGCAGAACGACTGAGAACCGCGTTCGAAGGCACTTTTCACACAGCGGGAGGACGAACGCTCAGTGCCACTGTGAGCGTTGGCATCGCAGTCTCGGACGATGCCAGCGTTGATCTCAGCGCGCTTCAAAAGCAGGCCGATCAGGCGCTTTATCGCGCCAAAGCGCAGGGTCGCAACCGTGTGGAAATATCGGGACAGCCGGATGAGCCGCTGCCGACAAAGCAGCGGAGTGTTCTGTTCCCTGCGGTTCAATAGCTCTAAACCGCGTGCGTCAGACGATCACTTCAAGAAATCGCGGATGCTTTCGGCGATCTCGCGGGTATGCGTTTCCAGCGCGAAATGCCCGGTGTCGAAGAAGCGGACGACGGCACCCGGAATGTCGCGCTTGAACGCTTCGGCGCCGGGCGGAAGAAAGAACGGATCGTTCTTGCCCCATGCCGCTAGCAACGGCGGCTTGTGGGTGCGTAAGTAGTCCTGGAATTTCGGATACAGTGCAACATTGCTCTTGTAGTCGCCGAACAGGTCGAGCTGGATGTCATCGGCGCCGGGACGGGCCAGATAAAAGTTGTCGAGGTTCTGACCGTCGGGCGACACCAGCGTTGGGTCGGGAACACCGTGGGTGTATTGCCAGCGGGTGGTCTCCGGCGTGAGGAAGGCACGAAGCGCATTTCGGTTCGCCTGCGATGGATCTTCCCAATAGGCGCGGATTGGAGTCCAACCGTCGCTGAGGCCCTCCACATAGGCGTTGCCGTTTTGCGAGATGATGGCGGTGATGCGCTCAGGATGGCGGACAGCAAGCCGAAAACCTGTCGGTGCGCCATAATCAAAAACGTAAACCGTGTAGCGATCGAAGCCGATGACTTCGGTAAAGCGCTCGATCACCTGGGCAATATTGTCGAACGTGTATTTGAATTTATCTCGTGGCGGCATATCGGACTGGCCGAAGCCGGGAAGGTCCGGCGCGACGATATGAAATCTGTCGGCGAGAAGCGGGATCAGGTCACGGAACATGTGGCCCGCGCTCGGGAAGCCGTGCAACAGCAGGAGCTTCGGCGCGCCGGCGGCGCCGGCCTCACGATAGAAGACCTTGAAGCCATCGGCATCGGCCGTGCGGTACTTGATAGGCGCCATCAAATCCTCCTCTGCAGCCCAAGAGACTTGCTTCAGTCGACTTGCTTCAGTTGGCTGGCTTCAGTTGCTAGTTATGGAGCGGATTGCGTCGCGGATGATGTCGACCACAACTCCCGGAGCGGTGACGCTGGGCGTGTGATCGACGGCATGCGCCTTTATCTTTGCCTTCATGCGCTCCGCCATGTAGCGCTGCGTCGCGGGCACGATCATTCGATCGTCTTCGGCAACGAGAAACCAGGCTGGAACGTCCTTCCAAAGCGGGCGTCCCGCTGCAACGGTGATGCAGTTCACCGAGATCGGGCGCTGCACGGCGGCGAGCACCGCCCGATCTTCCGCACTTGCGTTCTGCGCGAATGCCGCCGCGAAGGCTTCCTCGGGAAGCCAAATCAGACCATTGCCGTCCGGCGCAAGCTTGGGCGCCAGAGGATGCGGTTCGAGGCGATAGAACACATCGGCGACCTTCTCGCCCTCGTCGGGAGCAAGAGCGGTTACATAGACCAGCGCCTTCACGCGGTAGGGACGCGCGAGAGCGATCACCGCACCGGCATAGGCGTGTCCCGCCAATACAACCGGCCCTTCTGTCCGATCCAAGCTGCGATTGAGCGCAGCCACGTCGTCGGCAAGAGATGTCAGCGGCAGCGGCGCTGCAAGCACCTTCACCGCGTCCGCCGCGAGCGCCGTTATGACCCGCGCCCAGCTTGACCCATCCGCCCACGCGCCATGGGCAAGCACCACGCTCACATCCTTCATCGCCATCCTGCCGCTCCTGACATCGTAAGGTCCGCTTGACATAACCGGATCAATTGTATTTGACAGGTTATGATTGCTTATGTCAGGTCACCGGATAACTTGTCAATGATCGCCTGACAGGTTAGCGATTGGACCCTGCTGCGAAAGGGCCAATCGTGCAACACCGACCGCCTGCAATCTTTATCGCCGACTCGCTCGGCCTCGATTTCCTGAACTCCATCGCGACGCCGGTCGATACGCCGATTGACTGGCTCGACAGCGGCGATGGCCTCTTGAAGTGGCTGGCGCAAGCCAAGCTTGTTCCAGTCGATGCATTAAACGCTTTGAAGGCACGAGCGATGCCAGGAGAACTCGACAAAATTGCAGACCAGGTCCGCGCCCTGCGCGAATGGTTCCGAGCCTTCGTTCGCAAGCATATGGGCCGGCCGCTCACGCCGAAGGCGCTCAGGGAACTCGGTCCTCTCAACAGGATCTTGGAACGCGACGAAGCGTTCAGCCAGATAGTGCGGCGTCGCGACGCCGATGGTGACCGCTTGGAACTTCGCGTGCTGCGGCGCTGGCGCTCCCCTGACTCTTTGCTGCTGCCGATCGGTGAAATTTTGGCGAGATTTGTATGTGACGAAGACTTCACCCGCGTCAAAGCATGCGAGGGACCCAGCTGCACGCTGGTATTCGCCGACCATACGCGCAGACGCGCGAGACGATGGTGCAGCATGGCGATCTGCGGCAATCGCGCCAAACAGGCCGCGCACCGCAACCGGCTCAAGAATAGGCATTGACGCGCTGACGAATTCTGGATGAGGGGCGACACACGCAGGAGTGAAAGAACATGGCTGCTCTTCCCT
>Ga0210387_10002850_pt1 | contig 13263 bp, 12 predicted proteins | sample IncBWC7OmetaG_FD_160108 | JGI IMG/M metagenome (GOLD analysis project Ga0210387, IMG submission 160108) | Forest soil microbial communities from Barre Woods Harvard Forest LTER site, Petersham, Massachusetts, United States - Inc-BW-C-7-O ...
GAGAGCACCTTACGCGCTTGGTTGGTCGGGCCGTACGCTCGAGCCGAGGCCGCCGCACTCGGGCTCGGTCGACTCGCCAGCGAGCGCGGAAGGTTGGACGACGAAACCCTCGTCGCGCTGCTCGACGCGGCCGATCGCGCACAAAATCCGCTGCAGAACGCGCTCTATCCCTGCACTCGACTGGCCAACTTCAATCTCTCGACCAGTGACCGAGTGCGCGCGCTGGCCCTGCGCATCATCGCAAACAAAGGGCCCGGCGCTGAGTTTGCTCTGCGCTCCTTGGGACGCACGGGCGATGCCGGCGCGGTCGCGCTCGGCAACGTGCTGGCAGATGTCGCGCAGGCTCCTAGCCTACGCGCCCAAGCAGCGCGCGAGCTCAGCACGCTCGGCGACGCCGGCCAGAGAGCGCTCTGGGCGGCCTTCGATGCCATCGCAACCAGAACACCGAGTGACGCAGAGCTGCAAAGCGTGAGCTACGGACCGCTGAGCGCGCTGCTCGACGCATTGGCGCCGCCCATTCTCAGCTCTGGCAGCAAGCTGCAAACCTTTGCGATGTTACCGATTGCCGATCAAGATCCGGCGCCGCTGAGGCGCCGCAAAGTGCGGGTACGTTGCACGACGGCGGCGCTGCTCGCCGCAAGCAACTATCAAGACGCGCGTCTGAGCGCGTGTGATCCGAGTCCGCAGAGCGTGACGCGCGAGCTCAGCGTGCTGCAAGTGATAGGCCGCGACAAGCTGCGAGGCCCCAGAAAAAAAGCCTATTTGGCACGCGCCAACGCGGACGACGCCGTGCTCCGCGAGGCCGCGCTCGGCCTGCTCGCGCAGCACAACGAGCTCGACGAGGCGTATCGCGTGCTCGGGGACGCGCTCAGCGCGACATCATTGGGCGTCGTGGCGAGCGCGGCCCGTGTGCTGACGAGCTACCCAGAGCGCGCGGCGCGCGTCAGCGACGCCGGCAGCAATGCGCACGCCGCGCCGAACCCCGACCCGAGCGTGATACAAGCCCTGACTCGAGCCTACGCTGCCACGCGCGAACGGCACAATGTGGAAGTCGAGAGCTTGCTGCTCGATGCGATCGGCGCGCTGCAGATCCTGAGCTTGAAGGACGCGCTCAATGGCGCGTGCAGCAGCGACAACCCAACGCTGCGCGAGCACGCCGAGAAGAGCTTGCATTTGCTCGGCGAGGAAACGCGTCATTGCGATAAATTCTCGCCCAGCTCGGACGCCGCGGGCGACACCCCGACTGCTCAAACCACGCCCCTCACGCTGGAGACCGACGCCGGCGAATTGACCATGACACTCGACGCGGGGTTCGCTCCGAGCGCGGTCGCTCGCATCGTTGCTTTGGCTCGTGCTGGGTTTTACGATGGCCTCGTAGTGCATCGCGTGGTGCCCGGGTTCGTGGCGCAATTCGGCGACCCGTCCGGTGACGGCTACGGGGGGGATGACAAGCCGCCCCTGCGCTGTGAAACGTCGCCGATTGCCTTCGACGAAGGCTCGGTCGGGGTGGCTCTGGCGGGCCGCGACACCGGCTCGAGTCAGCTCTTCGTGACCCTCGGTCGTTACCCACACTTGGACGGCGAGTATGCCTGGCTCGGTCGAGCCGAGCCCGGTTGGGAGCGACTCGCCGCGGGTGACCGAATCCTGCGCATGCGCGTCGGCAGCGAGCGTTGACGAGCTGTCTCGGGCGAGCCGCGCTGCCCCGAGAAAACCAAAGGTGCTAGAAGCCGTTTCCATGCTTCTCGCCGTCGATATCGGAAACACGAACGTCGTGTTCGGGCTGTACCGAGACCGAACACTGGAGCAGACGTTCCGCGTCTCGACCGTCACCACTCGCACCGAGGACGAATATGGCGTGATGCTGCAACAGCTGCTCGCGCTTCGCAAGGTTCCCAACGACGCGATCGATGCAGCGATCATCGCTAGCGTCGTGCCTCCGCTCACGGACGTGATGGCAGAAGCGATTCGTCACGCCTTCGCGCGTGAGCCGCTGGTCGTCGGACCTGGGCTCAAAACGGGCATCCCGGTGTTGTACGAAAATCCGCGCGACGTGGGCGCTGACCGAATCGTCAACGCCGTGGCGGCCTACGAGCGCATCAAGGCCGGAGTGATCGTGGTCGACTTCGGTACGGCCACGACGTTCGACTGCATTTCGCCGAAAGGCGAGTACTTGGGAGGCGTGATCGTGCCCGGCGTGCGGGTCAGCTTGGACGGACTGTTGGCGCACGCCGCTAAGCTCTCGCGCATCGAGCTGGCAGCGCCACCGCACGTCGTGGGCCGCAACACGACCCACGCCCTGCAGTCCGGCGTCGTGTTCGGCTACGCGGCGTTGGTCGACGGCTTGGTCGGCCGCCTCGAAAAAGAGCTCGGCTTTCCCTGCCATATTTTGGCAACTGGCGGGCTGGCGACGCTGATCGCAAAACACTGCGAGCGCGTGCAAGAGGTGGACGTGAACCTGACGCTCGATGGCCTGTGCCTGCTCCACGAGCGAAACGCCACAGCCGCGGAGGCCAACGAGGCCGGCGCGGCCAAGCGACGCGCGAGTAAGTCGCGGTGAAGCGCCGCGCGCTTCTAGGCGCCGCGCTTTCATCCGCTGCCTGGGCCGCTCTCGGCTGCGAACGGAGCCAAAAATCCGGCCCTCTCGCTGCTCGGCGCCTCGTGTCGCTATCACCCGCGATCACCGAAACGCTGTTCGCAATCGGCGCCGGCCCACAGCTCGTCGGCGTGAGCGACTACTGCAACTACCCCGAAGCCGCCAAGAAGCTACCGCGCACCGGCACGGCGCTCACCCCCGGCTATGAAGCCATCGTACGCCTCAGTCCAACGTTGATCTTGTGCGAAGCTGCGGCCAGCGCGCCACGGCGCGAGCTGACGGCCCTCGGCGTCACCAAGTTCGTGCCTTGGCTTTCGCTGGAAGACATCGTGGCCAGCACGCGACTCCTCGGTGCCTTGACAGCACGAGCAACCGACGCCGAGGCGCTCGCGACCAAACTGTGGGACGGCCTAGCAGTGGCCGAAGCGCCGCACGGTCCACGTGTGCTGGTCGTGCTCGGCGAAGGTACCAGCAAGCTGAGCGAGATCTACTTCATCAAGCGAAATTCGATTCACGGGGCCGCGCTGCGCGCCGCCGGTGCGCGCAACGCCGTCGCGGAAGACGTGCCAGGCGTACCGCGATTGTCCATCGAAGAGCTGCTCCGGCTCGACCCCGAGGCGATCATCGTGCTCGTCGCGCCGACGGCAAACGGCCCAAGCGACGCCGATATATTGCGTGATTTCCAGGCGCTCGAGCCGCTCAGCGCGCGGAAGAACAACCGCATCGCCGTGCTGAAATCCGATGAGGCCTTCGCCAACGGGCCACGCATTCTGAGCTTGGCCGAGCATCTCAAGCAAAAGCTCAGCGAGCTCTTTCCCACGCCGCCCCAAGCACCCTGAGAGCGGATGGCCGAGCTCGAGTTTCTCACTCTCAGCGTGAAGATCGGCGAACGCGTCTTGCTCGAGCGCGTGACACTACGCGTCGAGCGAGGTGACTTCGTCGCACTGATCGGACCAAACGGAGCCGGTAAGACCACGCTGCTCAAGGCAGCGCTCGGTTTGAGGACCCCGACTTCCGGCAGCGTTCAGCTGAGCGGCCAGCGCCTGTCCGCGCTCGACGCCCGCTCGCGTGCCGCTGAGATCGCCTGGCTTCCACAGCACATCCGTGCCGACGAGCCGCTGACCGGCCTGGAGACGGTTGCGGCGGCGCGCTTTCGCTTCCGAGAGAGCCACGCACAATCACAGCAAGCAGCCGCTCGAGCGTTGGCCCGGGTCGGCGCCAGCGACTACGCGGCGCGCCGAGTCACCGAGCTTTCCGGCGGCGAACGCCAACGCGTCGCCTTCGCCTGTCTCGTCGCACAGGACGCAAAAACGCTGCTCTTCGACGAACCGGCGAACCACCTCGACCCCGCCCAGCAGCTCGAAGTCTATCGCTTGCTCGCACAATTGTGGCGCGAGGGCCGCACGATCGTGTGCATCAACCACGACGTGAATCTGCTCAATCATTTGGGTAACGCGGAGCGCGTGCGCGTCGTCGGTTTGAGCGCGGGTCAGATCGCGTTCGAGCTGCCACTATCCGACGACGCGCTCCCCGAACAACTTGGCGCGTTGTTCGGTGTCGAGATGGACGCACTTCGAATTGGCACGGCCCAGCGGTTCATCGTGCCGCGCGCGCGGAGTCAGTCGTGAAGCTCCGCCTGCTGCTCACGCTGAGCGCGTGCCTCGCACTGTTCGCGGCTGCGGTGCTGGTCGGACAAAGCTTGAGTGGCCCCCAGGGCGCGTTCATCGTTTGGCAACTGAGGCTGCCGCGAGTGCTGGTGGGCGCGCTCGTCGGCGCCACGCTGGCCCTCGTCGGCGCGGTATTTCAGGCGCTATTTCAGAATCCGCTGGCCACATCGGACACCGTGGGCACGACCGCGGGCGCGACCGTGGGCGCCCTCGCGGCGCTCGCGTTCGACGGCTCGCGCACCGTGCAAGGCCTGCCGCTCGTCACCGTGTGCGCCTTCATCGGCGCGCTCGGCGCAAGCTCCCTCGTGGCAAGCTTTGCTTCGTCACGCCGCGCCCATTCCAGCGACGTGCTCCTCGCTGGTATCGCGGTTACGCTGGCCACGAGCGCGTTTGCTTCAGGTATTCAGTACGTGTCGGACAGCCGCGCGCTCTTCGCTGCCACGCAGTGGGCACTCGGACAATTGCCGCAGGTGGGCTATCGCGGCGTGCTGCTGCTACTGCCCGTGTGCGCGCTGTCGAGCATGGCTTTGCTACTCCTGACTCGTCACCTGCAAGCCTTTGCACTCGGCGAGGAGCTCGCGCACAGCCAAGGCGTGAACGTACCGCGCCTGCGCCTTTTGGCTCTGGGCTTGGGCTCGTTGGGCGTCGCGGCCTGCGTTGCGTGGTGCGGCCCCATTGCCTTCGTCGGGCTGATCGTGCCGCACCTGGTGCGCTTGCTCCTGGGCCCGAGCTATCGCGTGCTCCTGCCCATGTCGCTCGTCGTGGGCGCGGCGTTTCTAGTGAGTTGCGATTTGTTCGCGCGACTAGTCGTGCCAGGCCGAGACTTGCCCGTCGGAATCGTCACCGCGGCGCTGGGTGCGCCGGCCTTGGTCGCCTTGGTCGCGCGCACGCGACGCTGAGCGCGCGCGGCGAAACGCGCTCACTTCTCGAACACTTGAGCTGCAGCGACACCCGAGCCGCCCGCAGCCGTCACCACGACGCGCACCGCGACAGGCAACGGCAAGACCCACTTGTAGCAAGTTGGCTTCTTGCCCAAAACGGCGGAAGGACCGCTGTCTTGGTCGACCGCCAGGATCGGTGCCATACCCGGAATGATCGTCACCGCGACGAATTGTACGTTGAGCTCGCTGATCGGCGGCATGCCCACCGCGACCGCGCTGTAGCACTTATTGGGCTGGAGCATGATTTGCTGCTCGAGCGTCTGCGCGCCGCCCACATTGCCGACGAACGCCGCACCGAGCGCCTTCGAGCCAGCGACGGTCTGCGTCGAAGCAAGCTGCGTGATCATCGGTTGCACCGCGGCAGCCAATGCCGGGTCGGGCACAGCTACTGGTGCTGGCGCGGTCGCTGCAGGCGGCACCGTCGGCGCGGCGGTCGCCGTCGGCGCGGCGCTGGGCAATGCAGGAGCACCCGCCGCGCCAGGCATGCCCGGCTGATACGCCGTCGCCGTCGGTTCATCCTGTTTCTTGCACGCGCTGGTGACCAGCAGTGACAAGACGACGAGGGGCAGCGTGAACCGTAAAGTCTGATGCGTCATGAACAGCTCCTGGAACGGAAAAAGAAGTCGAGGCCGGCGACGCTACTCTGCTCTCCAGGCGCCCTCAATACCGCGCTACCCTGCGAGCCATGCGTTTCGCGCTGATCTCCGACGAGCATTTTGGCCCGACTGCGTACTTTCAAGGCAAGTTGCGTAAACTCACGGCGCACGCTGGCGAGCTGTGTCGAAGTTTCGTGCAGCGCATGAATGATGAAGTCAGGCCCGACCTAGTCGTCAATCTCGGCGACGTGATCGAAGACGAATCGCGCGCGCGAGACCTCGAGCACTACGGGCAATTCGTCGCCATCTTGTCGCAGCTCGGGAGCCCGGTACTGCACGTCGCAGGCAATCACGATCAAGTCAACTTGAGCGATCAGGACTTGCGTGAACTCTGGCAGCACGAGGGCGAGCTCCACTACAGCCGCGACGTAGCCGGCGTGCACTTCAGCGTGCTGCGCACGATCGAAATCACGGACCGCGCCATCCACTTGCCCGAACAACAGCTCGAATGGCTGCGCGTCGACTTGGCTCAAAGCGCTTTGCCGAGCGTCGTGTTGATGCATCATCCCGCAAGCGAAATGCGGCTGGACGGCAATCGCTGGTTCGAAAAGCGTCCCCACGTGTGTCGCGTCGCCGAGCGTCGCGCGTTTCAACACGTGGTGAGCGAAGCGCCGCGCGTCGTCGCGGTCTTCAACGGTCACGTGCACTGGAATCACTTCGATCTGATTTCCGGCGTGCCGTACATCACGCTGCAAAGTTTGGTCGAAAATCTGGATGACGACGCGCCGGGCCGAGCGGCTGCAGCGCATGCCGTCGTCGACCTCGACGACAAACGTCTGGTCGTCCGCGTCGCGGGCGCAGAGCCCGTGCGCTACCAAGTCGAGCTGCGCAAGCGCGCGTAGCAACCGAGCACAGCTCAGCGCTTGCGTTTCTTGCCGCGTTTCGAGAGATTTTTTGGGGGTCTGCGCGACGCGGCCGGCATCGCATCCGGCGCGGAGCTCGTGTCCGTGCTGGCCAAGGCCGGCTGTAGCGCGACGCTTGGCTCGCGTTCGGTGAGCGCTTCCCTTTGGTGCCAAGCAAACGCGACGACCAGCGCCGTCACGAGCGAGATCCATTGTGACGTCGAAAGTTGAACCACGTTCGCTCCACCCGTCGGCGACGGCCGAAGCGCGGCGTACACGAGCACCGGCACCGCGAAAGCGAACCCAACGCACACGCGCCGAACGACACCGTTCACGATACTGCGCGCTGGCCCGTACGCGAACGCCGCCGCAAACAGCACGAGCAGCACCGGGATCAAAACGTGCTCCCGAAAGGCAGGACCAAACGTGCCGCGTTCGCTGTCATCGCGCACGATCTCCAGCAGAAATCGCAAATAGCCGTAGCCGAACGTGAACGCGAAGAACGCTTCGCCGCGGAAGCGTCGTCGCTTCATCAGCCATAACGTCAGCACGAACAGCACGCAGCCAACCAAAGACTCGTAGAGCTCGGTCGGATGAACCGGAAGCGACGCTTGCGACGTGATGGACAGACCGCGCTCGTTGACGTGCTGCAGCCACGCGGGTGAGCCCGCACCGTCGAGCACGTCGCTCGACCAGCGCGGAAATGTGCCCAGGCGTTTCAGCCAGAGAGGCGCGTCCGCTGCGAGCGGTTTGCCGAAGTCGCAGCCAAACAAATAACAGCCAATGCGCGTGAACAAGAGGCCACTCGCCAAGCTCGGCACCGCTACGTCCGCCCACGGCAGGAGCGCCACACCGCGTTTCCGCAGGTACCAAAAGGAGCCCGCGAAGCCGCCCATGAATCCTCCGTACGCAACCAGCCCGCCGCGCCGCACCGCGAGCATGTCGAGCAGCCCGTGGAATTCACCGAGATTCGTCAGTACGTACAGCACGCGCGACCCGACCAGCGCCGCGATGGCCGTGATGAAGTAGCAATTAGCGAGCAGCTCGCGCGGCAAGCCATCGCGCGCACCGAGCCCGAGGCTCAGGAACCAGCCGACGACGATCGACACGCAGAGCAGCGCGCCGTAGCTGTAGATCGGCAATGACTCGAGCGTAAAAGACTGGCCACGGAACAGAAAACCACCGACGAGGCCACAGCCCAGTGCGAGCACGCCGATCACGAGCAGGTCGAGCGCGCCTTTACGCCGCCCGAACACGGCCAACAATAGTCCCAAACCCGCGAGCACGAAGAGCGTCGGGCCGAGCGGAAGCGCCCAAGCGGGAAGCGGAATTTTGAATAGGACCGGATGCATCGCGTCTTGGGACCGAAGCTAGGGCGTGATGGCCGTGGTAGCATGGCGCGCCGTGCAGCTCAGGTTCTTGGTGTTTTCGTTACTCTTTGCAGGGGCCTGCGTGCCCGATGATCGTCCAAAGGGGGCCGCCACGTCGGCTAGTGCGACGGCGAAGCTCGTGGCGGCACCAGAGCGGCGGCACCCGGCGCCAGCGGGCGACTCCGGCTCCCAACCGCACAACATCGTACCGGGTCCCGTGATCGAGACTCCGTTCGCAGACAACTTCGACCGCGCGCAGCTCGGTGCCGACTGGAACGTGACGGGGGGTAACTGGGCGCTGCGCGAAGGGCGGTTGTGCGTGAGCGGCGCACACAACCATCCGGCTTGGCTGCTCAGACGTCTGCCGGTCAACGCGCGCATCGAGTTCGAAGCCACGAGCAGCTCGCCCGAGGGCGACCTAAAGGTCGAGGTCTGGGGTGACGGCATGAGCGCCGCGACCAGCACGTCGTACACGAACGCAACGAGCTACATCATCATCTTTGGCGGCTGGAAGAACACGTTCCACGTCTTGGCTCGGCTGGACGAGCACGCACCTGACCGCACTGAAATGCGCGTCGAACCGGGCGAAACCGACCCTCGGGCGCAGCCGGCTCTGCCCGATCGCGCCTATCGCTTCAAAATAGAGCGAAGTGACGGCAAAACCGTCCGTTACTTCGTGGACGACATCGAAATCCTAAGCCTCAAGGATCCGAACCCGCTGCTCGGTGACGGACACGAACATTTGGGCTTCAACGACTGGCAGGTGCCGGTCTGCTTCGACAATCTGACCATCACCCCCCTGAAGAGCTGACTGAGTGGAGAACGCTGAGCTCGATGTCGCGTTGGAGGAGCTCGAGAGTCGCCTCGAGCGCCTGCGCGCGCTCTACGAGCAGTACTTCATGGGCATCGAGCGGATCGAGCCAGCGATCCCGCGCAAGGACATCGATCGCAGAATTTACGTGCTGCGGCGGGAGAAAATCCGAAACACCGCCAAGCGCTTCAAGCTGCAAACCATCATCTCGCGCTACAACACGTTTCAACAGTATTGGCAGCGTATTTGCCGAGAAATCGAGGCCGGCACCTACAAGCGGCATGTGATTCGAGCCGAGCGCATCGCGCCCGGACAGATGCTCACGATCGCCGCGAGAAAAAGGCTGGGCCGACGCGCGTTCGAGGACCTCGGCGCGGACGCCGCGCCAGCCGAGACCGCGCAGAACGCGGCAGCAGGCGCCATCGCATCGAGCAAGCCGCCACCTGCCAGCGTGCCAGCGCCAAGTAGCGTGCCGAGGCCAGCGGCCGCGGCGGTCGCAGCAGCGCCGCCCGCCAAGGCTATTCCTCCACCGAAGCCTGGAGCCCGCCCCGCGAAACCCGCGCCAGTCGAGCCCACGGCCGCGCGCCCCTTCGAGAGTCTCGACCTCGACATGGACTTCATGGGCGATTGGGATCCGACCACCGCGGCCGACAGGAAGCCGAAGGCGCGCATGCCCGAGGTGCCCGCGCGCCCCTTCGGCGAAGCGCTGGCGCAGCCACTCGGAGCTCCGCCGACGCCGGGCGCCGCACCTAGGGCGGCTCCGGCGATGCCCCCCGCAGGGCCAGGCCGGCCGATCCCAGGGCCGGGCGCAGTCATGGCGCCCAAGCCCCCCATCCCGAGCCCCGTAGCTGCAGCGGCCAGCGCAAAACCCGTGGCGCCTGCGGCTGGTGCAATTCCACCCGCCACCAAGCTCGGCGCGGCTCCAATCGCTCGGCCTACGGCGGTCAAACCCGCATCGAGTGCGGCGGGAGCCTTGAGCGACGATCGCGTGCGCGAGCTGCATGCGCGCTTGGTCGAGGCCAAGCGCCAGACTCAGGACGGCAACGCGGTCAGTGTCGAGGGGCTGGCCAAGTCGCTAAAGGCGACTGAGGCCAAGCTGCGCGAACAGCACAAAAACCGAAAAATCGACTTCGACGTCGTGATCAAGGACGGCAAGGCAGTTCTGAAGCCCATCGTGCGCTGACGCGCTCCGAAGAGCCCGGCTCGCGACCGACACTACCCGCGCAACCGAAGCTCAGTTCACCGGGCTGCTACGGTCGCTTTGCCGCTGCACCGACGAGCGAGGCCCCTCGATGAACACGTCGCTTTCGCAGAATACGATGGTGCAGGCGCTGTTTCCGGCCTCCCGCATGCGCGCGCAGAGCTCGGAGAGCTCGGCGTCCGAATCGACCACGTCCCCCTCGACCGGCTGGCGAGTGGATTGGTCGTACCTACAGTTATCGATTGCTACCCAGCGGCCTTTGAATTCGTTCGAACGACAGAACTCAGGCCAGGTCATCCGTGTCGACATGCTTGGGGGTCTTACTTTCACTGAGTACTTCCCTCGCGGGAGAACTCCCCTCTGCTGCGATCTTGGCGAGTGGCGCCAAACGTCATCGGGACGCCTCGGCATCTGAATACAGCTTCATGCGGTCGTCAAGCGTGCGGCGGAGCCAGTGTAGCACTCTGGATACAGTTACCCAACGACACGAAACAATTCAGAAATATTAGCGACAGCTGGTTCCAGCCAGGCCCCAAATCAGCTTGCCGCTGCCGGCGCCCATGCCCTGAGCCGCCGCGATCATCGCTTTGGCCTGCGCGCAATTACCATTCAGGGCGGCCGTCTTCACGGCTTGCGGCGCACTGTTCTTCACGGTTTGCGTGCATTCGGCCTTCTTCGTCGCGTCCGCGCAGCGGGAGAAATTCGCAGCGGCACCGGAAATGTTGCCCTGGTTCGCGTCCGCCATGCAGGCAGTGCAAGCCTGCGACGGAGCCTGCGTGGCGGGCTTCGCGGCAGTGGCGACTCTGGCCGGCTCAGCAGTGGCGCGTTCCGCGGTGGGCGTGGGCGCACTCGACTCGACGGCCGTCGGCACGGCGACCGGTTGCACCGGCGTCGGCGCGGCGCTGGTGTCGGTCGGCAATGGCTCGACCGGCGCATCCTTCTGCGCGGTCATCGAGCGCGCCGCAAGCACGGCAATCGCGATCAGCAACACACCGCCGACCACGCCAAGTCCAATCACGAGCCCTTTGCCGCCTCCGCTTTGATTGCCGCGACCACCCATCGGCGCTGGCGGGACCACCGCCGCGATCGGTGGGCCCATCGGCGCGCCCATCATGGGCGGACCCATCATCGGCGCTGGTGGCGGTAGATAGTTCGGAACTTGCGCCATCGCCGAAGTGCCGCTCGACCCGCCGGGGTTGCTGTCGTGGTGCGATTCAACCGTCATGCGGCCGCCGTCCGAGAGCTCGGCGAAAAACTCACGCGCGGTCGGTTGGCGATCTTCGCGATTCTTCGACAGTGCGCGCAAGATTGCCTTGCGCATGCCTTCGGGGAAATTCTTCGAAGGCGCCGATACCTCGAAAGCGATCGGCTGCGCGCTCATGTGCTGCGTCGCCCACTGCCAAGGTGTGTCTGCGTCGAACGGCAAGCGACTCACGAGCATTTCGTAAGCCATGACGCCTAGCGAATAGATGTCGCTGCGCGAATCAAGCGCTTTGCCAGTGAATTGCTCGGGGCTCATGTACGGCGGGGTGCCCAGCACCATGCCCTGTTGAGTGAGCTTCTGTTCCTTCTGTGCGTCCGCTGACTCGGTGCGCGCCGCGATCCCGAAATCCAGGACCTTCACGAAGTCCGTCTCACCAGCGCGATCCGTGAGAACGATGTTCTCCGGCTTCAGATCGCGATGGATGATGCCCTGCATGTGCGCCTCATCGAGCGCACCGCAAATTTGGCGCATGATCTTGGTCACACGCTCCGGCGAAAGCGGCCCGTGTTGGATGATGTCAGCGAGCGAGTGCCCCGCCACGAACTCCATCGCGATGTACAAAGTGCCGTCTGCCGTCGAGCCGAAGTCGTAAAACTTGATCGTGTTCGGGTGCTCGAGTTGCGCCACCGTGCCGCACTCGCGATGGAAGCGCGCGAGCACCGACGGGTCCTTCGACAAATGCGCGTGCAAGGTCTTGATCGCGACCTTGCGCACGGTCGAGCCCATTTGCTGTTCGCCGACATAGACGATGCCCATGCCGCCTTCGCCGAGCACGCCCGTGACGCGGTATCGGCCACCGATGAGCTGCCCGATCATCGGGTCGGCCCCAGGCTCGCTGACGGCTGGCATCAGCGCGCCACAGTTGGCGCAGAAGCGAGCGCCGGCGATGTTCTCGTGCTGACAAGCTTCACACTTCATCGGAATGACAGGGCTATCCGAAGTCGAGCGCGAACGCTAGCCGCGCCGAAAAGCAGAGCCGTTGCGCTCAGACAGCGCCCTACGGCTTGGCTGAGCTCGGCGACGGTGGCGGGCTTGTGCCGGCCGCTGGATTCGCCGGACTCGCCACGCTCGCGGCGACACTCGGCTCCCGGTCCGGAGGCCAAGGCAGATCCTGCAACTTTCCGCTAGCCCGATCGACCAGCACCAAGCGGGTCGCGCGCGGGCTCGCCGGTAGCAACACGCTGATGCGCGCAATTGCGTGCGGGCCGAGGCTCGGCGCGTCGTGCAGCGGGCGACGGCCGGTGGCCGGTGTTTCCTCGGCTGCAATCAACGGAAAATCGAAGCGCACGCGATCGACCAGCTCATGGCCAATCCACAATTCGAGCGCGAAACGACCCATGTGCCGCAGCGTCGTGACCGGCTTGGGCGAAGTGCGCTTTTCGACGTGCTCAACCGTCACTTCTCCGCCCTGATAGAGGAGCGCATATTGCCACTGCTCGCGCAGCGCGAGCGGCGCTGGATCCGGCACGGAGCCAGGCAGCGGCGGCGCAGGGAGCTGTTGTTCTTGGGGCGGCCCGGCGTCGGCAGGTAGGTCCTCGCCTTCACCCTTGCCCTCGGCGATGTGATGCGGAATCACGAACGCGGCATGCCCGGGATCGACGGTCGCGTAGTGGCCAGACGCACACGCCACCACGAGACTGAGCACGAAGCTAGCGCGAACGAGGGTCACTGACGGCGCTATACCACCGAACTCGAGCGTCGCGCTCAGTCGCCGACCGACGCCTCGAGCGCGCTCGCGAACGCTTCGTCGTCGCCACCAAATGTACGCCAAATCTCGGACAATTCCGGCGGAATCGCAGCTTTGATCCGGCGCCGCTCGGGCAGCGGTAGCTCGACCCAGGCCGCGTGGAGCGCGATGCGCTCGAACGAGCTCACGCTGCCCGCTCCCGAGATCAAGCGCACCACCCCGCCATACGCG
>Ga0210387_10002851_pt1 | contig 13262 bp, 28 predicted proteins | sample IncBWC7OmetaG_FD_160108 | JGI IMG/M metagenome (GOLD analysis project Ga0210387, IMG submission 160108) | Forest soil microbial communities from Barre Woods Harvard Forest LTER site, Petersham, Massachusetts, United States - Inc-BW-C-7-O ...
TCGATTCTCCGTCCGATCAAGTGCAGCGCAGGATGGAAGCCCTGGAAAAGAACCTGTGACCGACCAGCTTGTTCCGTCTGCGGGGAAGGGGAAGCGATGAGCGAAGGTCCTTACGGAGAATTCACCGACTGTATGCGTGCAATGCTCTCCGATCCGTGGCCCCGATGCCAGAGGTGCGAGGCCGAACTAATGCTCGGGCGTGCCGGGGCACTCTGCCCCGATTGCCCTGGTCCAATCCTATCGCTCTCCGCGATCAAGATTTGGAACACGCCGCAGGTCTCTATCGGAGCCCTGCGCGAGATGTTCCCGGAAAAATGCGTGAATTGAAATGATGAACTACGAGGGTGACGTATGGGGTTGGCATTGGCTCGGGCTAATCAGGCTGCGCTGCTACACGTCCCCAAGCGATTGGAAGACATTTTGGCATATATCCATTTGGGAGTTCTCGATCGGCGTCTCCTTTCCCGCCTCTTGGTGCCGCGCATTTTCTCGAACCGGGACGCACTCCCCATGAAACGCTCCCCACTCACCCGCTCCACTCCACTGCCGCGTGGCACGCCGATACGTTAAAATGTCCCGCAACCTCCCGGGCCTCTTGAAAGGATTTCCATGAAGGTTCGCATTGCGCTCACGCTCTCTCTGCTGATCGGCCTCGCGTCCAATGTGTTTGCGGTGCCGCCGCCGGCTCCATTCCCCCCAGTGGATGTGCCACCGATCACAACTCCGCTTGTGCTCTCAAATGGACACTTCTCTGCCAACGGACAGCGGGCGCTGCTGTGGGGCGTCAACTTCGACGCCTCGTGCATTTGGGGGCTACTGAACCCCAAGAATGGAGTGATGCAGCTCGATCCTGCACAGCAGCAAGTCTACACCGCAGAGATCGCGAGGATGTACGCGGCCGGAGTTCGGTGTGTGCGGCCACTTGGATTTGACGCATCGAACATCGGGCCGATTTACGCCAACGGGACGACAGTCAGCTTTGATCCAGCGAAGGTCGCCGCAGCTAAATGGTTTTTCGGTGCCCTAAAGGCCCAGGGAATCCGGGTGTTGATTCCGCTCCATTATACGACCGTCAACGCACTCGCCGATCTGGGACCCAACCCAAGTCCTCTCGCGCAAGAATCGGTGACGCTGAGCTGGATGGGAAACCCAATCGGGCGGACTTCACCCTGGGACTATCTCGACAAGCAGACGCTCTGGCCAAAACAGATGGCGTTCGACACAGCGATCGCGCAGCTTGTCGGAAACGATCCGATGTGCATCGGCTTCGAGTTGGAGAACGAGAATCCGCTGGTCAAGATTTCGCCCTGGCCGGGACCGGCAATGCCGGCATTCACTGCCGCATTCACGGCCTACTCGACGGCGTGGTGTCAGGCGCATGGCATCGCCAGTTTTGGATCGGTCGAGCACGGTATGTGCTGGGCTCAAATCGAGACGGATTATGCGAACGCTCGGGCTGCTAACCTACGGTTGACGTGTCCGAACGCGATCATCATTCCAAACACGGTGTTTGGCGATGGGGCGTTTAACACGCTTCAATCGTCGATCGCGATGGGTGGTGCGATTAGCGGGCATTTTTATAGCAGGTATACCACGGGCTCTAATGGGTTTTTAAACGGTCGTGATGGCCAAGCGTCGCCCGACGCGCGGAGCAGGTTCGCGGCGTTTTGTGCTGGCATCAAATGGCAGCGACCGGATGGGACAGAAATTCCAGCACTAATCACCGAGTATGGCTGTCAGGCGCAATTCAGGCCAAACGCACTCGACCCGTTCAATGAGTTGACGACAGAGTTGATGTCGGCGACCTGGACGATGGTCAATGCCGACATTGAGGTGTGCTTTCTGTATTCGTGGGCCACGCACGCGATCTGGGCCGGCGGACTTTCGTCGCAGAGTGGGCCATACGACTGTCGCAACATGCCTCAGTACATCCAGTCGATGCGAGGTTGTGCGGACGTGTTTTGCAATCCGGCACTCCGGTCCAGCTCGGCGACAGTGCTGCACTCGTCATACGGAATTTACGGGACGATGTTCAAGGACCCGACGACCGGAAAGCAGACGCTCCAAGTCACTGGACCATACACCGATCCAAAAGTTTACAACCCGGTCGATGCGAGCGGAAACCCGCTTCCGTTCGGCACAAAGACGATTTTCTCCAACTGATTTTGTTCGCTTGACAGCTTGGTCCTCGTGTGCGATATTTACGTTGTCAGCACACGAGGATTTTCTTTTACCCACTCCGAACCGAAAGGGAACGGCAATGAGAGCAAGCAAAGAGACAGCCAAGCAGGCCAAGCAGCAGCTCAAAGTCATCGCTGGGCATTTCGTGCCATGTAGCGACACCCAGGCCGAGACGCTCAGATTTCTGGAGCAATTCATTGACGCGGCCGAACGCAAGTTGCCGAGCGAGGCGGCGTACAAGCGTGACCGCACACGAGTCCGATAAAACAAAAGCCATCTCGACCGGATACGCTCGAAGGATCGGGCGTGCCCGGAATTTTTGAGGGAGCCGTGATGAAAATCCTGATCGCCATCCCGCACTTTTGGAAACCAAGCGCCGTTGAAGGTGCCGGCAGCGGCTCAACCGGACCCGATCCAGAGCCTCGCGTAAAGGCCCTCGCGGCGTGCCTGAACGCACTGCGGCAGAACTTCGGCCCACAGCAGTACCTGTGCGGTAACGCTGGTATTGGAGAGCAGGCGAACGCTCCGCACGTCCATGAGATCGATGTGGTGATATGCACGCACGGAGCGAATCATTTGAGAGGCAGCGTGCTTGAGTTTCCGCACGAACATTGCATGGTCGGCGGAAAGCTCGATCCGATGTGCCTGGGGTTCGTGTGTCAGCGAGAATTGCTGTCGCGACTTGGCAACTACGACTACTACTGCATGATGGAAGACGACCTGATTATCAGGGACCCCTGGTTCTTTGAGAAGCTCCGATGGTTCGACGGCGAGTCTGATGTTCCGGGAGCGATCTTGCAGCCGAGGCGATATGAGTCGGGCCACGGATCGGTAGGAAAGCTCTACATAGATGGTGCCCTCTCGTTTGAGCAGACGCGGGCATTTCAGGATGTCTCGCATTCTCCGAAGATGGTTGGATGGGACGGATTCCCTCCGGCCACGTTCGAGCGATGTCTGAACCCTCACGCCGGCTGTTTCTTCCTCACTCGGGAGCAAATGCAAACCTGGGCCGACACGGACTACTTCAAGGCCGACATGCAGGCCCTGAAGCGAGGCGAGAGGCCAGATTGCTCGTTCATCGGACCACTGGAAAGCGGGGCCACGCTTGGAGTGATGCGAACCTTCCGCATCTACAAACCGTCACCTGAATGTGCGAATTTCTTCGAGATTGAGCACTACGGTACAAAATATCTCGACGAGTTCGTCAGGAACCAAAAACCGGCTTGATCTTGTGCTGGCGTTGTGAATACAATCGCAGACGCATAGCGGTTCACGATCCATCTAGCCTCGGCTGAGTGATCGGAGTATGGACTGCGTGCTTTTGGCCGCAGCAGGTTCGCGAGGCGGGTTCGACTCCCGCACGTTCCACTTTTATGGGACGTCCGACCGGGATACCTGTATGGTCTCGGCAATGCCGGTTCAATTCCGGTATGCGGCTTTTGTTAAATGAATGCACGACCGCCTAACCGGGTGAAGAGTGAGTCCCATCTCCGGGCGTGGCGGTCATGGAGGCTCCGTGGTGAAAGAGGCAAACATACTGGACGCCACCTGATGGCGATGAGGCCCTTCGTTGGAAGGGTGCAGGTTCGAGTCCTGCCGGAGCCATTTTCTATGCGTAAACAACAAGGCGATGCTGTGCCGATGTTTGTTTCTGGGGACGCCCCAGTAAATGCCCTACGCCTGAGCGCCGAGGCCGGTAAGTCGGAACAGGCTTCATGACCCAATCCCGCGATTCCGAGCAGCCGAACAACCGGACTAAGCTGCCGGACCGTGGGGCCGGTTCTGTTTCTTTTGAGGTTGAATTGGACAAAGACTACGACCAAATAATGCGCGGCATCTCTTCGGCCGAAGCTGCGTTTGGCGAGTTTGCTAAAGTGACGCGGGAGCAGATTCTCAGATCGTTAAGTGTTCCGAGCGATGTATTCATGGGATTGGATATGGCGACCGCTGAATCGAAATCGCTTTACAACTTCGGATTTCCGCCTAGCATGGCCAGTCCCAGGCCGCCAAAAGATATATCCGGCTATCCGCTGTTGCTCCGCAAGAACGATACGGTTCGCGTCGTGAGCACGCTCGGCACCAAGCACTACAGGCTCTACGACGGATACGACAAAGAATCAGTGAGGCTCGACAGCAACGAACACATCGACGCCTGCATTGATTCAGGATTGCTGGTTCCGGCTGAGGCCCCGGCACAGCCGCCACCTCCCACGACTAACTATGGCGGCTACCCGCTGCCTGCCGAGTTTGCCAGCATGTTCAGCAGGCCGGAAAAGAGTAAGCCAAAAGCCGTGCAGATACCGAAGCCAACCAAGACGGTTCCCAAGCCCGCGCGACGCGCGTTTTTCGACGAGCCATGAAAGCCAAGATCGGCCGAATGGAGTTCGATGTCACAGCCTGCGACGTAGTAGGGCACAGCTTTGTCGTGGTTGGCCGCACGCACGATCTCTGGACCGAAGAGGTTTTGTTCCGCCAGGGGAAAGTGTCGGTCCTCACAATCCCGAATCCAGGCCATAAGCACCTGCGTCTTACCGTGAAAACGGCAGAGTATTGGCCCCTGAGCGGCCACGAGTGGGTCGTCAAGTTTGTGTTCTACGTGAGCACTGAGATGATCCAAGAGTTATCCGGCCGGAACCTCAACGAGAGCCTGCCTGATCCGGTGCCGCGAGAGCGTGTCACACACAACCCAGAGGCCCCGGCCAAGCGGGCGTTCTTTGAGACGCCATGAAGTGTCGCGGCCTCACAATCCAAGAGGCAACGATCGCACTGACCGCCGATATGAGCCGGTGCAATTGGTTCACGGCAGCCCATCCAATTGAAGATGGTCACGGCAAGCGAATCGTGCTATTCGTGACCACTAGGACCACCGGCAAACTGACGCAGCTTATAAAGTGGGGCTACGAGGGATATCAGGTCGACTTTGAGATAATCCCAAAATGCCCACCAGCGGTACAATCGACGAATGCCCAATAAGAAGCCTCCCAAAAAGCAGAAGCGATGGACCGCAAGGCCCAAAGCGAAGAGTGCGATAGTTGAGCTAGAGCGGTTCCTGATCAGAAAATTCCAGGCTGGGCTTAGGGCCAATTATAAGAAAAAGCAGGCCAAACGAGTTCAGGGTATCGCGTTCGGATTGCTACTTGAGCAGTGGAAGGCGCTGATCTGGTCCTACGTGCGCAAGTACGGCCGACCCGGAGTTGCAGATGACGATCTTTATCAGGCCGGCTGCATGGGATTCCTGCGGTCCATTGAAAAGTTCGAGTTGGACCGAGGACTTAGACTCAGCACATATGCCTCATGGTGGATTAGACAATCGGTGCAGCGCGAGGTCGATCAAACTCAGTCCACGATCCATATCCCAGACGCTAGGCTCCGCAAGGGCTGGATCGATGACGAGCCACTGCCAACGATTTCCGAGCACGATCTCGATGAGCTGGGGGACTTCCTGCACGATGGCAGTTCAGTCGAAAAATCGGCCCACTTGCACGATGCGATCGAGCGATTGAACGGCATGATGGACCGGCTCAATGCGAGGCTCCGATCCGTGCTGACGGCCAGGGCCAGCGGGCAGACACTCAAAGAGATTGGCATCAAGTACAGAATCTCGCGAGAGCGCGTCAGGCAGCTTGAGCGGAATGCCCTGAACGAATTGCGGGTGATGGCCGGGCTCCCCAAAAGATACGATTGCAAGCCGTTCCAGACCCACAAGCCGCCACCCAGAAAGAAGCCCAAAAATGTCCGACGAAAACGACGCACTAAGGTCAGTCCTCGCAAGCCAAAATATGCAACTGCCGGGGCTCCCGCCGCTTAGCCAGATACAGGACACGATCCGGAAGGCCACCAAGTTCCTGGAGGCCCTGTTCAGTCCGGGTGGCGTGGACATGAAGTATGCCTCGCTCCAGTGCCAGGGCCAGCTCGATATGAGCGTTCAGATGAACGGAGATCAGATCGTGCTGGCATTCAACGGCAGCCGCCCCATGCTCACGATCTTGCATTTAATCACGCGCGAAGTGGAGAAGGTGTCTGTGACCGCCGACATGGTCACCCTGAGCATCCAGGGCTTCCCTGACCTGACGCTGAGAGTTGAGTCGTGAGCCAGCCGCATCCGAGCCAATTGATAACGATCGACGGCATCTGGGTGGAGATTGACAGCGTCACTTTTAGGGGCGGAGCGACGAATCCAGATCAAACCATTGATCTTGAAGGAAAATGCACGGCCGCCGGTGCCCACGAACTTAATTCTGCGTTTGGACGCACGGTTAGCATCCAGCAGGGAGGCGACAAGGTCGGCGACTTCATGCTGTCTCGAATGAACGTCGAAATGTCGATTCGATCAGGCGATCTTCTTAGCGTCTACCTGACCGTGCAGCGCACTAGCCCAGGATCGAATTGGAAGCCAGCCTCAACCGTGTCGTCCATGCCGAGAGAACTGGCCGACAAGAAGCCCAAGCCCAAGAAACACAGGGCATTCTTTGATGAGCCGTAAGCCACGCTACGTGAGCAATCCGTTACTGCCTGGATACGCACTTGCGGTCACGAGCTTGGGCGCGCGAGTGACCTACAGCCAGCTATTCGGAACAGCTTCAGATTTTGGCCAGCCACAATATCCAAACGGAGTCCCAGAAATGCTTTCAAGTACAGGCCCACTGGTCGGTTTTCCAGGTCAACCCAAGGCGTCTAAACCGAAGAAGAAGAAAGCCAAGAAGGCCAAGGCCCAGCGTCCAGTGAAGCGTGCGTTTTTCGATACTCCGTAGTTGACGCCGGCTGATGGCGTGGTTACGATGTCAGCACAAAGGAAATGTGCTTTATGGACCTGATTCACTTCTCTGGCATGCTCGTGATCCTCTTGGCATTCTTCGCCATCCTGATCGCCATGACGCGAGGGTTGCGCCTGTTGCTGACTCGTAGTCCGAGCCCAGCGATCGCGCTAAGTCCGCTGCTGTACGACGACCAGTTCGAGATTTGTTACGTCAGAATCGACAACATCGGAAAATCCGAAGCGGTCCCGATGGTTTTCGTTACGGACATGACCGACACGCTCGATCGCACGCTGCCCGGTTTTCGGCGATCGATGGAGGCCCACTGGCGAGACGTTGGCCCGATGTGTCGCCCACTGCTGGCCCACAAGGGCTCTTGGGCCACGGCCGGAGTTCTGGCGATCTCGCACAACAAAGAACACCGCGAGCTAACCGGACTCTCTGTGCCGCAGATTGACCACGGCATCCAGGATGTGATCGACCCGCTCGACATAGCAGAGCGTCGGCCAGTCAGAATTTCGCTCAGGGCCACTTGTCAGGCACCGGACAGGCGAGAAGGAAACACGATCGTTCGGAGGTTCGAGTTGACTCCAGTGCCCGACTCCGAAGCATACAAGATTCGCGAGCTATTCGTTGGAATGCCGGCTATGAGCCAAGGCGAACTTGCTGAGCAGTCCGGTTACCATACCCTGCCAAACTCTTGACCAGTGCTGACAACGTGCTACCATTGAAGCATGGACCATCCGGAGCGAACAAAGCTGTGCGAAGGCTGCGGCTGCCTGATCGCAGTGCGCGCTTCGCGGCAAGAGATGCCGGATGGTCGTGTTCATGTCAGCACCTATTGGCAGTGCCCACATTGCAACCAAAGTGGAGCTGACGCCACCATGCTTCCAGGACCAAAAGATAAGCCGGTTGAATTCAACAGAATCAGTCGGGCCGTGATCGAAGCGACCCGTGAATCCACAGCCGCCACGGCACTGCTGCTGTACGATGTCGAGGGCCACCCCGAAGGCTGCTCGATCAACGAAGAGATTCAGCATCAGATGCTGCGGTCCTCGATGCTGTTTGAGCGGGGCGGCATCGCGTCGATGCACAATGAGAACAACGATCCGGTCAAGATTGCGGCCGGAATGGCGATCGTGCTGGCAGACTGTCTCAGACGGCTCCTGCCAATCTTGCCGCCCGGCACGCAACAGACCGTGCGACGCGCATTCGAGGGGATCGAGCTTGATTGCGAATTGTATGCCCAGGTAGACTAGGGCCTTGATGCAAGTGGTTTTGGGAGTAGACTAGGGCCTTGATGCAAGTGGTTTTGGGATTCGGGGCCGGTGCTGCGTGGTTGGCACCGGCCCCTTTTCTTTTGGAGCACCTGAAACGTGATCCAATTCGTCGTGTATGGCAAGCCGCAGCCAGCAGGTAGCAAGCGAGCGTTCCCATTCAAGAAACGTGATGGGAAGATCGGCGTCGCCGTGTCGGATGCGAATCCCAACTCACGGGACTGGAAGAATGCTGTCGCGTCGGCTGCGCGTGAGGCGTTTACGTGTGAGAGTCTGATTGATGGGCCAGTACGACTGTATCTGGAATTCTACTTACCGCGTCCAAAATCGCACCTAAAGAGCAATGGCGACTATCGCGGATCGGCTCCTCTTTTCCATGTTCAACGTCCCGATGTTCTCAAATTGGCGCGGGGGGTTGAAGACGCATTGACTGGGGTTATCTGGCGAGACGATTCCCAAATCTTTGCTGAGACCCTAGGAAAATCGTGGGGAGAGCCGGCCAGAGTCGAAGTTAGGATTGAGGCGATTCCGTACACGACACAGACGGAACTCACTGCTAATGCGCAGCGGTAAGCCCTGGAGATACCTCCAGATCGGCCTGAAGCGCGTCACAGAGTTCGATGAGCTGGTCCGGCAGGCCAGCTTTCCAGAGATCGACGCGATCCTGGCCCAAGCCTCCAAGAATGGCCGCCTGACGCTCCTGCTGGCCACAGGTGACGCCCAGGGGCTGCTCTGGTACTGCATTAACGTCCTGGAGCACGACGGGGCCTACTGGGCCTCCCTGGGGTCCGAGGAGATGCAGTTTCCTCTGGCCAACATCTGGATCGGGGCACCGGAAGTCGCTCTTGACCAAGCTGCCGAGATCGCCGGGCTGGTATTCGACGTGGGCCGCGAGCCGCCCATAAACGAGCTACTCACGGCCCACTGCTTGACGTTTTCGGAGCCCAGAGAGATCAGGGAGCAGCAGATTGCTGCGATTCAGGCAAAGCGTCGGTTGCGCGCCAAGGCTTGATCTCTGGCAGGCACAATCCTGACTGTTCCCGCTTGATGGCGTCGTAGACCTCTTGCCTGTGAACCGTAATTTCCTTGGGGGCTTGGACCCCGAGCCTCACTTTTTCACCGACAATCGCGACCACCATCACAGTGATGTTGTCACCGATGATGATTTTTTCGTCCTTTTTGCGCGATAAAACCAACAATTGACACCTCCGTGATTCGTTCGTGAGAATTAAACGTCCCGTGGCCGATATGTATGTTGTGCCACTCAACCCGTCAAGGCTTTTCGTGGATCGAAACCCGGAAATCAGTCTGGTCGCCAAGCAGTCTCAGCACGAGTGCATAGCACCTTCGACACCAACGTCCGTGGTAGGTTCGCCCCAGCTTGTCGCCAGCTTCCAGGACACCCCAGACTGACAGCGGGACATACTTCACGACTCTGGTTGCCATCATCCGTCTATTGCAGTGTGCGACTATAGCCCTTTTGTTCGTGATGTCGCCCACGTGCAGGTGATTCGAGTCGAAATTGCATTCGATCGAGCAGAATCGGTGAACGTCCTTTGGCCCGATGCTTTTGAGCGGGCTAAGTGGCCGGAGGTGCGTCTCGGCATAGAGCACATCGCGATCGGCCCGTTTGCATTGATGGGCCTTCTTGAAGCGTTGGCCGCACTTGGGGCAGCACTTGGGCGGAGAGCATCGCTCGCAGAGCATGTTCGCGCGAGTTTGCTTGATGTCTTTTACGACCCAATGCTCTCGGCAGCAGCTTGGGCATGTGATCTTGCGATGCGATTCTGTGTCAACTGGGCGGCGGCCCATTTACTCGTTCTTTGATATGCGAAATGTAGGCGTGAAAAAAACTTCGACGCGCATGATCTTCCCACAATTCTCGCACACGTACCCGAACGCCGTCGACTGATCTTCGAGCCACAGCCCCGGCAGTTTCTCCTGTCGTGACAAGCAGTGCGGACAGTGAGCGTCGCCGATCGGCTCGTCGCTCAGCGTGATCGGTTGCTGTTCGGTCAAGCTGCTGAGGTCTAAATCGGACTCTTCCCAGCGAGGATCGTCGTCATTTTCGTTCGGCATAGATCACCTTGCAAACGAACTTGGCTTGGGTTTCGATGTGCATCGACACTAGGTCCTTCTTGCCTGCCGGAGCCGTGCTCTCCAGCTTCTGTTCGATCAGGCTGTGCAGATCGGCGCTGCTGATCGAGCCCGGTGGAGGGATTTCAAACTCAATCTGCTTTTGTGGGTCGCTCATTAAATATCATCACCTTCCAAGAAGCGGTCTACCTCTCTGGCCCAGGATTTCATGTTGTGAAGATTTTCTCCAAGGTTGTCGGCGTCACCGTCGCCGAAGTCACGCAACAACTTCACTGCGCGGCGCGCGATGGATTCCAGCTTCTCGTAAGCCTCTTCGCACGACCGTTCGTAATTCAAGTCGTCGATCTTATTCTCGATACTCATCCAACTATCGCCGATCTAAGCCTGCGTTGCTGTTGTTGGCACTTGTTAAGCGTCGTGCTCACGAGCAGTGCCACCACCAAAGGATTCTTGCCCCACTTCAACTCAAGTTGCGGATACTCGGAGTCCCAAAACGCCCTGAGCATCCATTGCCGCATCGTGATCTTGCCACAGTCTTTGATGTTGTGTTTGCGCCTGTCGTGGCCGTCGATCGCCGTGATGTTTAGCTCGTCCTTGATGTACGGAATCGCCCCCATCACGGCTGGGTGCTCATCGGGGATTTGCTGTATCCTGTAAACCTGGAACTTCATCACGAGCAACTCGGTGCGGTGCATCCACTCGCGCATCCTGTGGGATGGGATAGCGAACTCGTAACCCAAAGGGAAGCCCCGCACGTCGCTCTGTGAGACGCCACGGACCATTTGCTGCTGGCAATCCAGGTACGTTAAGGCTGCATCGAAAGTGCCAGGGATGCCGGCTGGGGTGGTTTTCACGCAGCAGTCTTCGGCGACCCAGATCGAGTCACCGGCCATCACCTTGTTCTTGAGGGCCACCTTTGGGAGCAGGAAGGCGTGCTCTGGGGTATTGGCCAGAGTGGATGCGAGGTAGGGCGACGTGCTCAGCCGGTGCCGGTTGATGCGGCGCTTGATCGTGATCGGTGGTGACGGAAGTGCTGTCAATGTGGTCTCGGATCGGGTGGGGGCGGGTTTCGGTCCCAGAAGCATTTCCAGTGGCAGGTGTTGTCGGAGCGGCATTCAGCCCGAGTAACCAGCCACGCGGCTACGCAACGGCCACCCACTTTCTGATGGCAATAGTTGCAATAAATCGGAACTTCGACATGAAACATCACGAACAAAAACGCAACGAACGAGCAAACCAATAGCAGGGCGTGGATGGTATGTCGCCTAGACTGCTGAGCCTCGATCTCGGCGTCACGTTTAATCTCCGCGAATGGAAGCATCGGCTGTCGCATCACTGCTCCACGTCACTTGCCAGCGTGCTTACAATGTGCTACTTTACGTCACGTCAGGGAGAAACGCAATGGAAGTGTCCCGCTCAAAACGAATCCGCCACTCAACCAACTGGCCAGAGAAGTTAGGGGGCTCAATGCGCTGGCTGATCCTAACAGCCATGATGCAGCCCGAAAACTCCGACAAGTGGATGACGTGGCACAAGATCAGGGACACCATCCTGAAGATCGCCCCGAGCATGGAGCCGACCACGCGGGGCAACGAAAACTGCTCCCACTGGTACTGTCGGCTTCAGAACTTGGTGCGGGATGGGGGCCTGAAACGGATGTCGATCAAGGGCAAAGAGCGAAACAAAAATAAGTACCATTTGACCGACAAGAGTGTTGAGAAGCTGGCCCTGGCCAAGCCGCCACGGGCCTTTGCGCTGAGGGAGCTGGAATAGCAAATGAGCACGAAAATCGCATTCATCCTGACGATGCCTGGAAATAACGCCTGGGACGGCAAGTGGTCCGGAGGTGGTCGCTTGTGGGCGGAAGTGCGAACCTTGGCCCCGGGAGACGCTGACCGCATCCTGGAGAAACCGAGCTATGACTACGACTTCGGTGACGGTTGGTACGCACGCGTCAGCGTTAAATCTGTTGATGCCGATGAGGCGCGAGCGCTCATGGAAAAGTCAGAGGGCTTCCACGGCTACGACTGGATGATCGACCGCATCATCAGCCACGGAAAAATTCTCGCAGATCATCAACTGCCGAAGGCGGTTCAGCCATGACCATTGAACATGAACTCGCCACCGAGAACGCGCGGCTCAGGGCAGAGCTTGAGGATTTCGTGCGTGACACAGAGATTTTCAACACGGAAGGCTGGACCCCAGACGGGGCCACCGACAAGGAATACGGACTGCTGGCCCTGGGGCTCATCATCGGCCGCAGGCGCAGGATCGAGATGCTGCTTGCCGATAAACGTCGGGAGAAAGAGCTGTGACGAGAGCACGCAAGGCCGATCCAATCGTCATGGATGATGAAGCGCTCGTGAAGCTGGTGAAAAAGTTCGCCCAGGCCGTGTCCAACGCCACTAAGCATGACAAGAGCGGCGATCTGAAGCATGCCTGCATAGAGCGGAGCGTGGCCTGGGAGTTGATGTCCGCCATCATGAGCAAAGCTCCGACTTCGGACGACATCAATAAAGTGATTCCCAGGTAGGAGTGTGCAGTCGGCCTGCGCGCTCAGCAATCCGGCGACAGAATCAGAACGCCGTCCATAATCTCCAGTCTCCGGAGCGGATTCATGCCGCGCTCTACGGCAAAGACTTGAACGATCCGGTCGCTATCGATCTCGCCTTGCTCATTGTCGAAGTGGGAATGCAACAGGGCCACAAGCTCCCTCAGTCGCATTCCAGTCGGACGGCGGTAGACGTGCGACTCTTCCGGAGGCGGTGGCATACACGGGGCCTGCCCTGGGACGTCACAGTCGCACGGCTGATCAGAGTCTGGGACGAGCATCTCTGCCGTGTAGGCAACTTCTCCGAGTGGGTCGGATTGATCGGTGGCCATTGGTCGCGGTGCCTTTAATTTGTTGCCGGTGCTTGAGTTGGGTGCTGTTGCGAAATCATTTCGGAGACAG
>Ga0210387_10002852_pt1 | contig 13260 bp, 12 predicted proteins | sample IncBWC7OmetaG_FD_160108 | JGI IMG/M metagenome (GOLD analysis project Ga0210387, IMG submission 160108) | Forest soil microbial communities from Barre Woods Harvard Forest LTER site, Petersham, Massachusetts, United States - Inc-BW-C-7-O ...
GGCGGGCGCGATCTCGGGGAGGGGGAGTAGGTCGGACGCCCTACAGCCCCACGGCCACGTACTTGGTCTCCAGGTACTCCCCGATCCCCTCGAAACCTCCCTCGCGACCGAACCCCGACTGCTTGACCCCACCGAACGGCGCGGCCGGGTTCGAGACGATTCCCTGGTTTAGACCCACCATCCCGGTCTCGATCCCCTCGCAGACACGCAGCGCGCGGGACAGGTCGCGCGTGTAGACGTAGGCGACGAGCCCGTACTCGGTGCGGTTGGCCGCCTCCAGCGCCTGCGCCTCGGTCGAGAACGTGGCGATCGGGGCGACCGGGCCGAAGATCTCCTCCGCCAGGACGCGCGCATCGCCGGGCACGCCGGTAAGGACCGTCGGCTCATAGAAGTAACCGCCGCCCGGCAGCGCCTTGCCTCCGAGCGCGAGCCGTGCACCGCGACCGACAGCATCCTCGACCAGCTCGGTCACCTTCTCACGCTGCGCCGAGTCGATCAGCGGGCCCACGTCCACATCGGGCTCGGTACCGCGGCCGACCCGCAGCGGCGCCATACGCTCGGTGAGCTTCGCCGCGAACTCCTCGGCCACCGACTCGTGCACGTGAAAGCGGTTCGCAGCAGTGCAGGCCTCGCCGACGTTGCGCATCTTCGCCGTGAACGCACCCGCGACCGCCGCGTCCAGGTCGGCGTCCTCGAAGACGATGAACGGGGCGTTGCCGCCGAGCTCCATCGAGACGCGCAGCACCTGCTCGGCCGACTGTTCGATCAGCGTGCGTCCGACCTCCGTCGAGCCGGTAAACGACAGCTTGCGCGTGCGCCCATCGCGCAGCAGCGGCTCGATCACCTCACCCGAATGCCGTGCCGTGATCACGTTCAGCACTCCCCCAGGCAGCCCCGCCTCGCTGAGGATCTGGGCGAGCGCGAGCATCGACAGCGGCGTCTGCTGTGCCGGCTTGACCACCATCGTGCATCCGGCCGCAATCGCCGGTGCGATCTTGCGCGTGCCCATCGCCGTCGGGAAGTTCCAGGGTGTCACGAACACGCACGGCCCGACCGGCTGGCGCATCGTCAGGATCCTGCCCTGCCCGGTCGTGTTGACCATATAGCGGCCGTGCACGCGCACGGCCTCCTCGGAGAACCAGCGCATGAACTCCGCCGCGTAGGCGATCTCCGCCCGCGACTCGCTCAGCGCCTTGCCCATCTCCAGCGTCATCAGCAGCGCGAGCTCGTCGCTCTGCGCGACGATCGCCTCATACGCGCGGCGCAGCACCTCGCCCCGCTCGCGCGGCGCGCTCGCGGCCCACTTGGCCTGAGCCTCGGCCGCCGCCGCGAGCGCCGCCAACGCATCCTGCGCCTGCCCATCGGCGACCTCGACAAGCGTCCGCTCGGTCGCCGGATCCTCCACCGGCAGCGTCCCGCCACCGCTGGCAGCGCGCCACTCCCCGCCGATGAACAGTCCCGTGGGGACCCGCTCGAGCACCGCCTGCTCGCTCTCACGCCCAGTCATGTCAACGACTCCTTCCGGTCGATCGGCTCAGGGTCAGCGTCACGATAGATGGTGCCCAGGGCCGAGCCGTGGGCCCTCGTGCAGGGCTCATGCCCACGGGACATCTGACCGATTCCCAAGTATGCGTCCACCCGCATCGATGCGAGCGGCGCCGCTCGCGACGCTGCTCGCAAGCGGCCTCGCCGCTGTGGCGCTCTGCGCAGGCGGGGTGGCAAACGCAAGCGCGGCGGCGAGCACACAAACGCTCGTGATCACAGGCGCCGGCGACGGTCATGGCGTGGGCATGAGCCAGGACGGCGCCTACGGTTTCGCCGAGCACGGCTGGAACAGCCGGCAGATCCTCGCCCACTACTACACCGGAACCACCATCGGACAGGCGCCGGCGGGCACCGTCGTGCGCGTCCTGATCGGCGCCACCGTCCACAGGATCCCGCTCGAACGCTACGTCCGCGGCGTCGTCTCGGCCGAGGTTCCCTCCGAATGGCCCGCCGCAGCGCTGCAAGCACAGGCGATCGCCAGCCGCACCTACGCACTGACCGCGCACGCAGGGGGATCAAAGTTCGACGTCTACGCCGACACGCGCTCGCAGGTGTATCGCGGCGGCGCCGCCGAAACCCCGCAGACGAACGCGGCCGTCGCCGCGACGGCGGGACAGATCGTCACCTATGCGGGCGCTCCCGCGATCACCTACTTCTTCGCCGACTCCGGCGGCATGACCGAAGACGTGCAGAACGCCTGGCCCGGCTCTGAACCGCAGCCATGGCTACGCGGCGTGTCCGATCCCTACGACACCGGAGCCCAGGCGCACTGGAAGCTCTCGATGAGCTTCGCCACCGCCGCCGCGCGACTGCGGGGACTCCTCAAGGGCGCCTTCCGTGGGATCGAGGTGCTCAAGCGCGGCTACTCCCCGCGCATCCTCACCGCGGCGATCCTCGGGACGACCGGCAACACGCGGATCGACGGCGACTCACTCGCAGAGCGCCTGGGCCTGCAAGACACCTGGGCCTACTTCGGCGTTCGCTCGGGCGCAGGCCCCGTCAAGCCCGAGCCCGACCACAGCGAACGATCCCCGGCGGCAAGTCCGCCCAACCCCGTCGCCGCTCCCGCCGGACCCCAGGGCGGCTCGGCGGCGCCGGACACAGCACAGTCCGCAGCCGCGGGCGGCATGCCTGCCGGGTAGATCGGTCAAGCAATAGGTTGTAGGCGCACATGCCCTCCGCGCCGCTGCTGATCGCCGACATCCCCTGGCTGCTGTATCGCGCTTACTTCGGCGTACCCAAATCGATCCTCGGCAGCGACGGTCGACCCGTCAACGCTCTGCTGGGGACCGTCAACGCGCTGCTGGCCGTGATCGAGGAACGCCCGATCCGTGCCGTCGTCGCCTGCTTCGGCGCCGAGCAGGCCGCCTACCGCGTCGAGCTATACCCGCCCTATCACGCCCACCGCGAGCCGATGCCCGCGGAGCTCGCCGGGCAATGGGCGAAGGCCCCCGACCTGCTCGCGAGCCTGGGGTGGACGGTCTGCGACGCGGGCCAGCTGGAGGCCGACGACGCGATGTTCTCCCATGCCCGTGTCGAGACCCAGGCGGGAGGCGAGGCGCTCTTGCTGACCGCCGACCGCGATCTCTACCAGGCCGTCGACGAGCGCACCGTGGTCGTCAAGCTCGAAAAAGGACGCATCACCGAGGAGATCGGCCCGGAGCAGGTCCGCGAGCGCTACCACGGCGTCGGGCCCGTGCAGGTCCCAGACCTGATCGCGCTGCGCGGCGACCCCTCCGACGGTCTGCCCGGCGCTCCCGGCGTCGGCGTGAAGACCGCGGCCGAACTGCTGTCTCGACACGGAACGCTCGAGGGCGTGCTCGCGGCCGCCGAATCCGACGATCGACAGACGCGCCCGCGCGCCACCGCCGCGCTGCTGACCAACGCCGAGCTGCTGCGCGCCTTCAAGGACATCGCCACGCTGAGACGCATCGACGTGCAGCGCCCCACCGACCGCCCGACCGACTTCGCCGCCGGCGCACGCGCCGCGGGGGAACTGGGAATGACGCGCCTGGCGGAACGGCTGTCGCAACTCGCGTAGCGGCCCGATGGTCAAGCCAGGCCAGGACGCAGGGAGCGTGGCGTGCTCGGCACGCGTGCTGGCCGATCGGAGATCGCATCTGATCTCCGATCGGTGAGACGCAGCATGGCGCCGTGCCAGCGGGTCGCTACGGGGTGAACTTGACCGTGATCACATCCCCATCGGCCATCACGTAGTCCCGCCCCTCGACCCGCAACGTCCCCCGCTCGCGCGCGCCGGCGTAGCCGCCGGCCTCGACCAGCTCGCGCCAGTCGATCACCTCGGCGCGCACAAAGCCCTTCTGAATGTCAGTGTGGATCTGCCCTGCTGCATGCCAGGCGGTGAGGCCGCGGTGCAGATGCCAGGACTGCGCGATCGTGGCCTCGCCCGCGGTGAAGAAGGCGATCAGATCCAGAAGCGCGAACGCCTCGCGCACCACCCGTTGCAGACCGGACTCGCTGACGCCGAGCTCCTCGCGCATCGCGGCAGCGTCCTCGTCCTCGAGCTCCGCCAGCTCTGACTCGATCCGCGATGACACGGCCACCGCGCGCGCGCCCTGGGCGGCCGCATGCTCGGCGACCGCCGCCGGCACCTCCTCGGTTCCCTCGTCCACGTTGGCCACGAACAGCACCGGCTTGCTCGTCAGCGAGCCCAGATCGCGGGCCGCGCCCGGCGCATCCTCGGGCACGGGCACCGTGCGCGCCGGAGCACCCTTCTGCAGCGCCGCGATCACCTCTCTCAGCCACGCCTCCTCCGCAACAGCGACGCGATCGCCCCCGCGCGCCTGTTTGCCGACTTTCTCCACCCGGCGCTCCGCCGCCTCGAGGTCGGCCATCACGAGCTCCGTCTCAATCGTCTCGATGTCGGCCAGCGGATCGACGCGACCCTCCGGGTGGATCACGTTCTCGTCGTTGTGCGCCCGCACGACGTGCACGATCGCGTGCGTCTCGCGGATGTTCGCCAGAAATTTGTTGCCGAGGCCCTCTCCCTGATGCGCACCCGCGACGAGCCCTGCGATGTCGTGGAAGTCGATCGTGTCCCACACGATCTCCGAGGAGCCAAGCGTTTCCGCCACCGCTTCCATGCGCTCGTCCATCACCGGCACGACCGCGACGTTCGGCTCGATCGTCGTGAACGGGTAGTTAGCCGCCTCCGCGCCCGCTTTGGTCAGCGCGTTGAACAGCGAGGACTTGCCCGCGTTGGGCATTCCCACGATGCCGATCCTCGTGCTCATCGCACCGGTCCCACACCATCCGACCCAGCCGCCCGCGGGGCGCGCTCATCGCCCTCGGGCGCGCGAGGATCGCCGGAGAGACGAGCGCCGACGAGCGCCCCCAGCGCAGCGCCCGCCAGCACGTCCGAGGGGTAGTGCACTCCCAGGTACAGTCGCGACAGGGACAGCTTCACGGCCAGCGCATACAGCACCGGCGCGGGCAATCCCAGGCGCGCGTACAGACCCGCCGCGGCGAACGAGGTCGAGGCGTGGGCGCTAGGGAAGCTCAGCTGCGTCGGAGTCCCCGTCAGCGCAGGCAGACCCCGCAGCTCGGGGCGACGGCGGCGGACGGCCAGCTTGATCGCGGTGTTCAGCGCGTACGTCCCCGCCACCACTCCCACCGCCCGGCTCCAACGCTCCGCCCGCGGACGATCGAGCGCCCAGCCCACGGCGCCGATCGCCAGCCACACGCCGCCATGCTCACCGAGCCGCGAGAAACCAGCTACCGCGCGCTCGACCCGTGGATCGCCATGGCCGTGCGTGCGGAGTACACGCAACAGCCGCTCGTCCAGCGCCTGCAAGGTCTCTAGGCGCCGAAGCCTACGCGCGAGTCCTCATCCTCCGCGCGCACGTACACGACCTGCCCAAGATATAGCCGCACGGGTCCGTCCTCGCTCTCGAGCTCGTGCCAGCCGCCGTCCTGCAGCGCCTTGTACAGGGTCTTCAGCTGATCCTCGCTGACGCGCAGCGCCAGGACCTGGCCGGCCTGAAAGCCGATGCTGATGCGACGCAGGGCCGCCATCAGTGAGCCTCCGCCGGCTGCACGATCTCGATCAGCACACCGCCGGTTGCCTTCGGATGCACGAAGGCAACGCGCGAGTCTCCGATCCCCGTGCGCGGCTGCCGGTCGATCAGCCGCAGCCCGGCCTCGTCGAGCGTGGCCAGCGTCGAATCGATGTCATCGACCTGATATGCGACGTGATGCAGCCCGGGACCGCGGTTGGCGATGAACTTGCCCACGGGCGTATCGGGACCGAGCGGTGCGAGCAACTCGACATGGTTCTCACCGACGTCCAGCAGCACCGCCTCCACACCCTGCTGCTCTACGACCTCGCGGTGGCCGACATCCAGTTTGAACAGCCCGCGATAGAGCTCGAGCGAGCTGTCCAGGTCCTCGACGGCAAGGCCGACATGATCGATGCGGTTCAACACGGGGCGCAGTCTACGCGGAAGGGACGTCGATCGCGGCGGGGCTCGCGGGCGCATCGTGGGGCTTGGCTGCCGCGACCACGCGCAGACCGACACCGGGGGCACGCTCCAGGCGCGGGACGCCGCTCATGATCCGTTCGATCGCCTCGCGGTCGAGCACCTCGTGCTCGAGCAGCTCGTGCGCCAGCGCGTCGAGCTGGACACGATGAGCGACGATCAGCTTCTGCGCCGCGCGGCGCGCCTCGTCGATCAGGTCCTGGCGCTCCTCGTCGCGGATGCGCAGCGTCGTCTCCGAGAGCCGCACGTTCCCGTCTGGGGCGCGCCCGCCGCCGGCGGTGCTCATCGCGAAGTCGTGCACCATCGAATGGGAGATGTCCGCCACCCGCTTGAGATCGTCGGAGGCGCCCGTGGTGATCGCGCCGAACACAACCTGCTCGGCGACGCGTCCTCCGAGCAGCACGGTCATGTAGTCGAGCAGCTCCTCGCGCGTCTTCAGATAGCGATCCTCGGCCGGCAGGTTCAGCGTGTAGCCGAGCGCGCGCCCGCGCGGGACGATCGAGATCCGGTGCACGCGGTCGACCGAGGGCAACAGCTCTCCGCACAGCGCGTGCCCGGCCTCGTGGAAGGCGACCACGCGCTTCTCATGCTCGTTCAGCACCCGCCGCGACTGCACGCCGGCGATCACACGCTCCAGGGCACTGTCGAAATCGGCGTCGTCGATCGCCCTAGCGCCGCGGCGCGCGGCGAAGATCGCGGCCTCGTTGCAGATGTTCGCCAGGTCCGCGCCCGTCAACCCGCTGGTCTGCTGCGCGACCATCCCCAGGTCCACGCGTCCGAGCGGCTTGTCGCGCGTGTGCACAGCCAGCACGCCTTCGCGCCCGGCCACGTCCGGCGGCGCGACGAACACCTGCCGATCGAAGCGCCCCGGGCGCAGCAGCGCCGGGTCGAGCTTGTCGAGCAGGTTCGATGCGGCGATCACCACCAGCCGCCCGCTGCCACCCGCGAACCCGTCCATCTCCACGAGCAGTTGGTTGAGCGTCTGGTCCTTCTCGCCGGAGATGTCCGAGCCGCGCCGCCCGCCGACGGCGTCGAGCTCGTCGATGAAGATGATCGCCGGCTCGTGCTTGCGGGCGATCGCGAACAGCCGCCTGATCCGCGCCGCGCCCAGACCCGCGAACATCTCCACGAACGCCGCCGCGGACTGGGCGAAGAACTGCGCGCCCGACTCGTTCGCGACGGCCTTCGCCAGCAGTGTCTTGCCGGTCCCCGGCGGGCCGTGCAGGAGGATGCCCTTCGGCACCTTCGCCCCCAGCTTTTCGAACTGCTTCGGATCACGCAGGAACTCGACGATCTCCTGTAGCTCGCCCTTGGCGTCGTCCACGCCGGCGATGTCCGCGAACGACACCGACTGGTTGGAGGCCGGCTTGATCTGCTGCGGCTTGACTTTCGGCATCACCTTCAGCGTGCGCCACATCAGATAGATGAGCGCGCCGAAGAACAGGATCATCAGGACCGGCTCCCAGTCCAGCGCCCAGTTCTGAATGTTCTGCGAAATCGACGCCGCGATCATGCTGGTCATCCGTGCTCCCTCATACTCGTCGCCACCCTTGGCTCTAGATCAACCTAGCATTTGCAGGGCCAAATCGCGAAAGAACTCTGTCGCGAACGCCAGGTCACGGACGTCGATGCGCTCGTCCGCGCCGTGGATCAGCGGCGCCGTCTCCAGCAGCGACTGATGGCGCTGGGGGAAGAACCCGTACGCCACGCAGTCCGGGAACGCGGCGCGAAAATGGCGCGAGTCGGTGAACCCGGGCAGGATCGTCGGCGCCGTGAGCGCTCCCGGATCGTGCTCGGATATCCACCCCGAGATCGCGTCCATCAGCGGCGAGGACATCGGCGAGCGGTTGCCGATCACGCGCTCGGTGAACTCGATCGTGAACCCCTCCTCGGGGTCGGCCGGGTGGGCGGGCCCCAATACCTCGGCGATCGCGCGCCTGACCTCCGCTTCCCCAAGCCCGGGCGGCACGCGACAGTCCACCTTCAGCACCGCGCGGCTGGGGATCACGTTGATCTTCTCCGACGCGCTGATCCTGGTCGGCGCGAAGGTGACACCGAGCATCGGCTCGAACATCGTCGCCAACCGCGCGTCCACAGCGCGAAGGCGCGCCACCGACCCTGCGGGATCATCGGGTTCCTCGCCGATCGCAGCGAGGAACGCGCGTGGCTCGGCCGTCAGCTCATACGCGGGCGCCCGCGCGCCGAGGCGCTCCAGCAGCGGCGCCATCCTCAGCAGCGCGTTCACTCCCATGCTCGGCATCGACGCGTGCCCGGCCACGCCCTCGGTCGTGACCGTGAACCGGAACACACCCTTCTCGGCGCAGCACACCCCGTAGCGGCGCACGCCGCCGTACTCGAACACGCAGCCCGCGCCCTCGTTGACGAGCATGTCGCAGCGCACCGCCTCGGGGTGCTCGCGCGCGATCCACTCCGCCCCGAGCGCGCCACCGGTCTCCTCGTCGACGACCGCCACGATCAACATCTCTCCCCGCGCCGGGCGCCAGCCCGAGCGCGCGAGCGAGCAGGCGGCCGCGATCTCGGCCGCCACCTGGGACTTCATGTCCAGGGCGCCCCGCCCCCACAGATAGCCGTCGGCGATATCTCCCGACCACGGGGAGTGTGCTGGGTTCCACTCCTGCGGGTCCGCGAGCACGGTGTCGACGTGCCCGAGATAGCAGAGTGTCGGACCGTCCCGCTCGCCGCGCAGTCGCGCTACGAGATTTGGTCGGTCGGGCTCGGCGCCGAGCAGTTCGCACTCGAACCCCGCCGCTCGCAGATGCGCGGCGAGATGCTCCTGGGCCGCGCGCTCGGCGCCGGGGGGATTGACCGTATTGAAACGGATCAGATCCTGCAACAGCTCCTGGGCCTCCGAGGCGGCCTCGTGAGCAAAATCATGCCTCCGCATCACGTTCATGCGGGAATCGTACGCGGCCCCACCCGGCGCGCGCCCGGCACCGCCGCGAGCAGCTCGCGCGTGTACGGCTCACGCGGTGCGCTGTACAGCTGCGAATTGGAGGCCAGCTCGACGATGCGTCCCTCGTGCATGACCGCGATGCGGTCGCACATGTGCCTGATCACCGACAGGTCGTGAGAGATGAACACCATCGTCAATCCCAGCCGGCGCTGCAGATCGCGCAGCAGATTGAGCACCTGGGCCTGGATCGAGACGTCCAGGGCGGAGACCGGCTCGTCGGCAATCAGCAGCTTGGGGCCCAGGGCGAGCGCGCGGGCGATCCCCACACGCTGGCGCTGACCGCCGGAGAACTCATGCGGGTAGCGGTTGTAGTGCTCGGGGTTCAGTCCAACCGTCTCCAACAGCTCCTGGACGGCGCGCTTGCGCGCAGCGCGCTCGGGCTCGACGCGATGGACGACCAGCGGCTCGGCGACGATCGAGCCGATCGTCTTGCGCGGGTTCAACGACGAGTACGGATCCTGGAAGACCACCTGCAGCTCGCGCCTGATCGGCTTCAGGCTCCTGCCGCGCAGCGCCGTGATGTCGCGTCCCGCAAAGCGCACCTCCCCGGCGGTCGGCTCGAGCAGACGGGCGATCAGGCGCGCGGTCGTGCTCTTGCCCGAGCCCGACTCGCCGACGATGCCGAACGTCTCCCCGCGCATGACCTCGAAGGAGATCCCCTCCACCGCGCGGACCGAGCCGAGGTTGCGTCTCAGCATCACGCCCCGATCGACCGGGAAGTGCTTGGTGAGGTCTCGGACCTCCAGCAAGGGCTCACCGCCGGCCGGCCCACCGATCGACGCCATCTCGACCGCGCTCATGTCGCGCTCCGCTGAGTCGATTCCGCGCGCAGCTCGGACCACAACCGCCGCCTCACATCGGGATCGAGCAGACACGCCACCTCGTGGTCGGGCTGTCCCGGCACGGGCGCGAGCGTCGGGTCGGTACGGGCGTGCTCGGGCTCGGAATAGGGACAGCGCGGATGAAAGCGACAGCCGGGCGGTAGCGCCAGCGGGCTGGGCGGGCTGCCGGGAATCGGCGTCAGCAGCTCCTCGCGCGGGCCGTCGAGCGTGGGGATCGACCGCAGCAGCCCCCATGTGTAGGGGTGCTCGGGGACCTCGAAGATGCGCTCGGCGGGGGCGTGCTCGACGATCCGGCCCGCGTACATCACCGCGATCTCATCGGCCATCTCCGCGACCACGCCGAGGTCGTGCGTGACGAGCACCAGCGCCATGCCCCGTTCGCGCTGCAGGCGCGAGAGCAGCGCGAGGATCTGCGCCTGCACGGTCACATCCAGCGCGGTCGTGGGCTCGTCGGCGATCAGCAGCTTGGGCTCGCCCGAGAGCGCCATCGCGATCATCGCCCGCTGGCGCTGGCCGCCCGAGAGCTCGTGCGGATAGGAGTCCACCCGCACCGAGGGCTCGGGGATGCCGACGAGGTCGAGCAGCTCGATCGCCCGCGCCCGCGCCGCGGACTTGGTGATCTCCCGGTGCGCGCGGATCGCCTCCACGATCTGCGCGCCCACACGGTACATCGGGTGCAACGAGGAAAGCGGGTCCTGGAAGACCATCGCGATCTCGTTGCCGCGGACCGCGCGCAGCTGCGGCTCGGGCAGAGCCAGCAGATCGCCGTGGCCCGCGAACGCGATCTGACCGCTGACGGTCGCGCCCTCGGCGCGCGTCAATCCCAGCACGCTGAGCGCGGCCACGGTCTTGCCCGAGCCGGACTCGCCGACGATCCCGAGCGTGTGCCCGCGCGCGAGCTCGTAGGAGATCCCGTCCACGGCCTGCACGAGCCCGTCTTCGGTCGAGTAGCTCACGCGCAGATCCTCCACGCGCAGCAGCGGCTCCTCGTCGCCCCTGGCGGCGTCCTTACCGATCGGAGATCCCGGGATCTCCGATCGGCCAGCACGCGTGCCAAGCACGCCACGCTCACTGCGTCCTTGCCAGGAACGACGATCCGTTTGCCCACTCACGAGTAGCGAACCCTCGGATCGAGATAGGCGTAGGCGATGTCCACGGCGATGTTCGCCACGATGATGAACAGCGCCGCGAGCAGCACCGTGCCCTGGATGATCGGGAAGTCCGCGTGGGTGATCGCGTCGTAGTTCAGCCGGCCGATCCCGGGGATGTCGAACACCGTCTCGATCAACACCGCGCCGCCCAGCAGCACGCCCACGTCGAGCGCGAAGATCGTCAGGATCGGCGTGATCGCCGCGCGCACGCCGTGGTGCATGACGACGCGCCGCTCGGGCAGCCCCTTGGCGCGGGCGGTGCGGATGTAGTCCTCGCCCATCGTCTCGATCAGGCTGCCGCGCATCAGCCGCGCGTACACGGCCGCGAACCCCGCGGCGAGCACCAGCCACGGCAGGATCAGCGAGGTGAGCCATTTCCCGGGATCAGCTGTCACGCCCGCATATGAGCCCGAGCCGGGGAACACCTTGACCTGGCCGATGTCCGCGGCGAACAGGTACAGCACGATCAGCCCGAGCCAGTATTCGGGCGCGGAGATGAACAGCAGCGCCACGCCCATCGCGCTGCGATCGGTGCGCGAGCGCCGGCGCAGCGCCGAGAAGATGCCGATCGGGAGACCGATCGCCATCCAGATGATCGCCGAGCCGATCGTCAGCGACAGCGTCGCGGGCAGGCGCCCGAAGATCAGGCTCTTGACCGACGCGCCGCTGTAGTAGCTGTAGCCGAGGTCGAAGTGCAGGAACAGCCCCTTCATGTACAGCCAGAACTGCGTGAGCAGCGGCTTGTTCAGTCCGAGATTGGCCCTGATCTCGGCAATCACCTTGGGGTTCGCGCTGTGTCCCGCCCGCAGCCGCGCGGGGTCGGCCGTGGGCAGGATCCGGAACAGCACGAACGTGAGCGCCGAGACGAGGATCAGCAGCAGCACCCCCCACAGCAGACGTCGGATCACATAGCCCGTCATCTGCTCAGCTGGGGTCGTCGTCTCGGTGCGACCATCAGCTCACTTCAGCGAGGTGAACGAGTAGTCCCACGCCCCGATGTTCCACACGTCGCCGACACCCGCCACGTTGCTCGCCTCGATGTTCGGCTCCTTGTCGAACGCGAACGGGATCGCCGCGGCCTGGGCGACCAGTTCACGGTCGATCGCGCCCCACGCGGCGGCGCGGGCCTGCGTGCCGACGATCGGTTCGGCTTCCTCCATCTTGCGGTTGATCGTCGGATCGTTGACCTGACCCCAGTTGTTGTTGCCGGACGATTCGATGTGCTTGCCGTTGAACGTCACGTCGAGCACGCCCTGCGGATCGCCGAAGTCCGCCGCCCAGCCCACGCTCGGGCAGACGTCGATCTCTTCCGCGGGCGTGCCGCAGAACTTCGAGTACATGACCGACTGGTCGACGAGGCTGAGCTTGGTCTTGAAGCCGAGGTCCTCGAGCGTCTGGTTGACGATTTCGGCGTCCTGAGCGTCGGGGCTGCCGGTCGCGCCGACCACCTGCAGGGTGGCCGAGCCGGTGTACTTGCCGCTGGGATAGCCCGCGAGGCGCATGTACTTGGCGGCCACCTGCGCGTTCCCGGAGGGGTACTCGTTGTAGTCGACCTGCGGGCCCTTCAGTCCACCGGCCTGTTCGAAGCCGGGGATTTCGGGATAGATGAAGTGCGTCATCACGTTCGTGACCAGTTCGCCGCCGCGGGCCTTGTTCATCGCGACCCGGTTCAGCGCCGCCCAGAAGGCCTTGCGCGTGTTCACGTTCGCGAACGGGCCCTTGTGGTTGTTGACCGCGATGTAGTTGGTGCCGGCGCCCGGAGAGATCTCCAGCTGCGAGCGATGCTGTTCGTAGGCGAGCTGCACGATCGACTGTGCGGGCGTGTCGTTCTGGACCACGTGCGAGCCTTCGAGCACCTGTCGGCCGATCACGTTCGGATCGCCGCCGATCTGGATGTTTATCTGGTTGAGGTAGGCCGGGCGGAAGTCGGTGGAGGCGCGCCAGTTGGGGTTGCGCACGAGCGTCGCGGACTTGCCCGGTTCATAGCCGATCCCCAGAACCTTGCCTTCGCCGTTTGACTTGAACATGTACGGACCCGTGGCCACGAGGTAGTTGCCGTATTCGGTCGGTTTGTGCGCGTCGTACTTGCGCGCGTATTCCTCCGGCACGGGCGCCGTCAGCGGCAGCACCAGCGCCGAGGCGAGGATCTGAGCCTTCGGTTCGGTCAGGTGAAAGACGATCGTGTGGGAGTTGGGCGTGGCGATGCCGGGGATCGGCCCGCCGTTTGCCTTGCTCGCGCCTTCCAACGC
>Ga0210387_10002854_pt1 | contig 13256 bp, 11 predicted proteins | sample IncBWC7OmetaG_FD_160108 | JGI IMG/M metagenome (GOLD analysis project Ga0210387, IMG submission 160108) | Forest soil microbial communities from Barre Woods Harvard Forest LTER site, Petersham, Massachusetts, United States - Inc-BW-C-7-O ...
AATCGTGATTCCGCGCTCGCGCTCTTCCGGCGCGTTATCAATCGAATCAAACGCGCGGAACTGCACCTTCGGATTGTTCTTCGACAACACTTTCGTAATTGCCGCCGTCGTCGTCGTTTTTCCGTGATCAATGTGACCAATCGTCCCTATGTTCACGTGCGGCTTACTGCGCTCGAATTTCTCCTTCGCCATGATTCTGTGCTCCTCGTGTGATTCCGCTAAGACTCGGGCGTCTTCGCCGAATCCAAATTATTTCTTGGGCTTGTCCCCGTTATTTCTGGCAATGATTGCTTCAGAAATCGATCCCGGCGCTTGCTCGTAATGCGAGAAATGCATTGTGAAACTGCCTCGGCCCTGCGTGCGGCTGCGAATTTCAGTGGCATACCCAAACATCTCCGCCAGGGGAACGCGCACGTTGATAATTTCCGTGCCGCCGCGCGATTCCCGGCCTTGCATCTGGCCGCGCCGCGAGTTCAAATCCGCGATCACCGGCCCCATGTAGTCCTCGGGAACCACAACTTCAACGCGCATGATCGGCTCGAGCAGCTTGGGATTTGCTTTTTTGCAGGCATCTTTGAATGCCATTGACCCTGCAATCTTGAACGCCATTTCCGAGCTGTCTACATCGTGGTAGCTGCCATCTGTCAGGACGACAGCGCAGTCAACCATCTCGTAGCCGGCGAGTACGCCCGTTTCCATCGCTTCGCGAACGCCATTTTCGATTGGCTGAATGAACTCTCTCGGAATCGCTCCGCCGATAACTTTGTCGACGAACAGCAGGCGATGTTCCTTGTCGAAGTGCCACTTCCCGCCCTTGCCTGCAATCGTTTTTGCCAGCTCGTCGATTTCATCCGTCGACATCTCATGCATGTCTTCGTGATTGGAATTCGGCAGCGGGTGCACGGAAAGCACAGCATGGCCGTATTGGCCGCGGCCACCCGTCTGGCGAATATATTTTCCTTCGCCCTCGGCCACTCTCAGAATCGTCTCGCGATACGCCACCTGCGGACGGCCCACGTTCGCTTGCACGCTGAACTCGCGCATCATGCGGTCGACGATGATTTCAAGGTGCAACTCGCCCATTCCGGAAATCAGCGTTTGTCCTGTGTCGTGGTCGGTATGCACGCGGAACGTCGGGTCTTCCTGCGCCAGCTTGCCCAGCGCATTCCCCATCTTTTCCTGATCGGCTTTCGTTTTGGGCTCGATCGCGACGGAAATCACTGGCGCCGGGAAATCAATGTTTTCGAGAACGATTGGCTTCTCTTCGTCACAAAGAGTGTCACCCGTCGTGACATTCTTCAAACCCACGCAGGCCGCAATGTCGCCCGCTTCGATCGATTCGATTTCTTCGCGCTTGTTCGCGTGCATACGCAGCAAACGCCCGATGCGCTCGCGCGTCTTGCGAGTCGAGTTGTAAACAGACTGGCCGGTCTTCAGTACGCCGGAATAAACGCGAATGTAGGTAACGTGGCCGACGAACGGGTCGGTCATAATCTTGAACGCCAGAGCCGCGAAAGGCTGATCGTCGGAAGCGCGGCGCAGAATCGCTTCGTCCCCGTTCGGGTCTTCACCCTCAACCGGCGGAACATCCACAGGCGAAGGCAAATAATCGATTACGGCATCGAGCAGAGGTTGCAATCCCTTGTTCTTAAAAGCCGAACCAGCCAGCACCGGCACCAGCTTCAAACCGATCGTCGATCGACGAATTGAAGCGCGCAATTCTGCCGGCTCGAGCTTGTGCTCGGCGAGATATTTTGTCAGCACAGCGTCATCGTGCTCAGCGACATACTCCACAACCTTGTCGCGATGCTCTTTGTAGAATTCCGGCGTCAGAGCCGACGCCTTTACCGCGATACCAATCTCAGGACGCGATTCCAGGAATTTGGCATCCCACAGTTTTTCGAGCGGCAGAATCTCGTATTCCGCGCCGAGAGTTTCATCCTTCCAGATGATGGCGCGCTCTTCGATGAAATCAATCACGCCGATAAAATTGTCTTCGCGGCCGATAGGATACTGAAGAGGTACGGGGTGGGCTGAAAGCCGTTGGCGCATCGAGCGAACGGAATGATCAAAATCAGCGCCGATGCGGTCCATCTTGTTGATGAATGCAATGCGCGGGACCCGGTACTTGTCCGCCTGACGCCACACGGTTTCTGACTGCGGCTGGACACCCGCCACCGCATCGAAAATCGCGACCGCGCCATCCAGAACGCGCAAGGAACGTTCGACTTCCACCGTGAAATCCACGTGGCCCGGCGTATCAATGATATTGATGCGGTATTTCTTGTCGAAACGTGTCCACGAAGCAGTTGTCGCCGCGGACGTGATCGTGATGCCGCGCTCGCGCTCCTGCTCCATCCAATCCATTACGGTCGTGCCTTCGTGCACTTCGCCGATCTTATAAGTCACACCCGTATAGAACAGGATGCGCTCGGTTGACGTCGTCTTTCCGGCGTCAATGTGAGCCATGATCCCAATGTTGCGAATCCGATCGAGTTGTACGGTTCGTGCCATTTTAGAATTCGATTACAAAAGCCCCTGCCAATGTCCTACCAGCGATAGTGCGCGAAAGCCTTGTTCGCTTCCGCCATGCGGTGCACATCTTCCTTCTTCTTCACCGCGCCGCCTCGGCCATTCGCCGCGTCCATGATTTCTTCCGCCAACCGGTCCGTCATCGATTTGCCGCCGCGCGTTCTCGAGTACAGCACCAGCCAGTGAATTGCGAGCGACTGTCGCCGGAAAGGATTCACTTCCACCGGAACCTGATAGTTCGCGCCGCCCACGCGCCGCGACTTTACTTCCAGCACAGGTTTGCAGTTCTCGATGGCCTTCTTGAAGAGCTTGAAAGCATCATCGTTTGACTTCTTCGCTACCTGGTCCATCGCGTCATAGAAAATCGTCTGCGCGGTGGAGCGCTTTCCGTCATACATCATGCTCGAGATGAACTTCTGCACCAGATCACTGCCGTAAACCGGATCGCCGGGAATTTTGCGGCGAAGAACCCATCCTTTACGTGGCATCGTTCCGCTCTCCTACTTCTGCGCGGCTTTTGGCCGCTTGGCGCCGTATTTCGAGCGCCCTTGCTTGCGATTTTCCACACCTGCTGCGTCCAACGTTCCGCGAATCACGTGATAGCGAACGCCCGGCAAATCCTTCACGCGGCCGCCGCGCACCAGCACGATCGAGTGTTCTTGCAAATTGTGGCCGATGCCGGGAATGTATGTGGTCACTTCGGCGCTATTCGTCAAACGCGCGCGCGCAACTTTCCGCAGCGCTGAGTTCGGCTTCTTCGGTGTTTGCGTGTAAACGCGAACGCATACGCCCCGCTTTTCCGGACAGCCTTCGAGCGCGGGCGATTTCGTCTTTGTCCGGATCTTATCCCGGCCGTAACGCACTAATTGTGCAAACGTCGGCACTCTTGACCCCCTCAACTTTCGAAAGCTCTGCGTCCTCTTCTGCGCTCGCGAAAATACAAATTCGCCGCGCAGAGCTACGCACGTGAATGAACAGAAAAGGTCGCCCACGCACCCGAAGGTAATTCAGGTACTCCGCGCTGACGCTTCACCCCGAGGAGTGAACTGCATCTGCTTAATACGGAGAGGCTGCACGGCTTTGCGGGACTGGCGTCCCATTTCGGCCGCTCTTTCGTACCCCATTCCGTCGTTCTTTGTTCTGGGGCCGGAAGACTTCCCTTTCACCACAGAGCCTCACAACGAGGCCCAGACAACCGCCGAAGTATAGGCAAAATAAAGACTCTTGTCAACCCGGTCAGTTGTGGAAATTTAGGCGAATAAAAATACAAATATTTTCACTGCGCCAATCGAACGAATTTCGGCCCAAATTCGTCCCGAAACGGGTGGTTACAGTCGGTGGAATCCGACCCAGAACGTCGCGCCGGATTATGCGGATCCGTCGAAAAAATAGCCACCACTGTCGACCCAGGCATCGATTTCCCGAGTTGAGCCGAGCGCAAGATGCTCGCATTAGGGGGCTTCCGACAAATCAGTTCCAGCCCCGAGCTAGTTCTAGTACCTTCTCGGCCCATTCTAGCGAGTCGTCGCGAAGTCACACCCATAGACCACAGAGCTCTGTACACGATTGCTCACCACGCCGACCTGCCGTCCTTTACCAGCACTCGCGAAATGCCTACACTTAAAACGCAATTTTCAACAGGGAGCATTCGTGCTACATCGATGTCGGTCCTTTCTGCTGGCGATTCTCGCACTGGCCGCTCCAGTTGCTGCTCAAAGTTCGCCGACGCAAGCTCCCACCGCTCGAACACCAATCCAAAGTGGAACACCTTCCACGACGGCGATACCGCAGCTCCAGCCTGATTACTCGCTGGAGCCGTTTCTCATCGAGCAGTATTACACCGTCGCTCGTTTTGAAAACGATGGCACCGGCGAACGCGAGCTATCTGTCCGCATTAAGATTCAAAACGATGCGGGCGTGCAGTCACTCAGCGAACTCGTCTTCGGCTACAACTCAGCAAACGAACAGATAGACGTTCGGTCCCTCATCGTCCACAAAGCCGATGGCACAAGTGTCACCGCAGAGCCTGACGCCGCAAAAGATAAGGACGGGCCGCTCGCGAAAGATGCTCCCGCCTACGCCGCCTACAAAGAGAAGCACATCACAGTTCCCTCGTTACATTCCGGCGATACCCTCGAATACAAAATCGCTACGCGTACTGTAACTCCGCTCGCACCAGGCCAGTTCTGGTTCGAGCACAATTTTCTCGACAGCACGATCGTCCTCGACGAGCAACTCGAACTCAATCTTCCGAAGGATCGCGAGATCAAACTGAAATCTCCGGATTTTCAACATGACCGAGCCGATGTTGGCGATCGCACAATATACAAGTGGAGACGCGCGACTCTAACCCACCCGACCGAAGAAGAACTCGCCAAGAAAAAATCTGAGCCAGCATCATCGAGAGTCTCCAATGTCAGCCTGACTTCATTTTCGAATTGGGAGGAAATCGCCCGCTGGTATGCGGACCTCGAAAAGGGTCGTACAGAACCTTCTCCGGAGATTCGCGCCAAGACGGAAGAGGTGATCCATGGTCGGACGACTGCGCTCGAAAAAATTCAAGCGCTATACGACTTCGTCGCAAAAAACGTCCGCTATATCAGCCTCCCGTTAGGAGTGGGAGGCTACCAACCTCACGCCGCTTCAGAGGTTTTCGCAAACCTTTATGGCGACAGTAAAGACAAGCACACGCTACTCGCGGCCATGCTGTCGGCGGCCGGAATACAATCGGATGCAGTGTTGATCCCCACACTACGACGGCTCGACAACTCAATGCCCTCGCCTGCGCAATTTGATCACGCGCTCACCGCCTCGCAGCTCAATGATCAACTCATTTGGATGGACACGACCACAGAAGTAGCTCCCTTTCGCCTACTCGCCGCATCCTTGCGCAATAAAGCATCGCTCCTTGTCCCGCCCGATGGCGTGGGAAAAATTGTCGACACCCCAGCGGACCCGCCATTTCTTTCTACTCAAAAAGTTGAGGTCGAAGCTCAGGTCAGCGAACTCGGCAAACTTACGTCGAAACTTCGCTACTTTGTGCGCGGTGACAATGAGCTCGCCTTGCGCGTTGCATTTCGCCGCACCCCTCAAACTCAATGGAAGGAACTTGGCCAGACCGTTGCAACACTTGACGGACTACACGGCGAAGTCACTGCCGTTAAACCGAGCGATCCTAGCGATACAACGAATCCTTTCGAACTCGATCTCGAATTCGCGCAGCCGATTTATCTTGACTGGTCGAGCAAGAAATCAAAAGTCGCGCTACCCCTCGCTGCAATCGGTGTTCCGCAAGTTCCCGAGGATAATTCTGAGCCCATCCACATCGGCAGCCCTTTAGACGTGTCCGTACACCTCAAACTCACTCTTCCAGCCAATTTCACTGCTCAACCTCCGGTTGGCGTCTCGATTCCGCGCGATTTTGCCGACTTCAAATCCAGCTATCGCTACGAAGACCACGTTCTCACTGTCGCTCGTTCGCTTAGTTTCAAGATGCGGGAGCTCCCCGCATCTCGCACTGCCGACTATCTTGCGTTCGCGCGCGCAGTGGAATCCGACGAAACCCAACTCCTCGCAATCCAGAATGCAGCGACCGGGCCGCCTTCCCTTCCAGTTTCCGCTACCGCGGATGATTTGTTCGAAACCGGACTCGCAGAGTTGAACGCTGGAAACACTCGGTCCGCGATTCCTGTTTTCGAGCGCCTTTTAGAACTCGATCCGAAACACAAACAGGCGTGGAACGACCTGGGCCTCGCTTACTTCCGCGCTGGTAAGTTTGACGATGCCGCGGACGCATTTCGAAAGCAGATCGACTCGGATCCTTCCGACGAGCACGCGTACAACTACCTGGGCCTCGCTCTACAACAGCAGCAAAAATTCGACGAAGCCGCGGATGCATTCAAGAAACAAATCGGCGTGAATCCGCTCGACCCGGTGGCGCATGCTGCCCTTGGCGGAATCTACCTCGCTCAACATAAATACGCGGAAGCAATTCCCGAACTCGACAAAGCTTCGGTTCTCTCGCCCGATGATGCCGGCCTTCAAGTCGGCCTCGGTCAGGCCTATCTGAACACCGGAGAAAACGAAAAAGCTCTCGCGTCACTCGAAAAAGCCGCTGAAATGTCGCAGACGCCTATGGTCTGGAACAGCGTCGCCTACATCCTTGCAGATCACTCACTCGATCTCGACAAAGCCCAAAAGTATGCCGAGTCGGCCGTCTCAGCCACTGCCGCAAATCTCGCCAGCATCGATATAGCAAAACTCTCGCCTGATACTCTCAATGCCGTCGCAAGTATCGGCGCTTATTGGGACACTCTAGGCTGGGTTTATTTTCGGAAAGGCGACGACGAGAAGGCCATCCAATTCATCGAAGCTGCGTGGCTACTCGATCAACACGGCGAAGTGGGCGATCATCTCGCGCAAATCTACGAAAAGCGCCATGAGAAAGATCGCGCCATTCACACGTATGCCCTTGCGCTTGCAGCACCCCATTCGGTTCCTGAATCCCGCGCTCGTCTCGTGATACTCCTCGGTGGAAATACCGGTATGGATGCCCTCGTGAAGCAATCACAGCCCGAGCTTGCGTCGATGCGAAACTTCCAGGTGGGAAAACTTCTGAATGAAGACGCTCATGCTGATTTCTTCGTGATGCTGTCGCGCGGTGAAAAAAATGCCAAAGTTGAAAGCGTGCGATTCGTCTCAGGCAGCGAACAGCTCCGTCCCTTCGCTTCAAAACTCCGACCGCTGAATTTCGGCCCTATGTTTCCTGATGCATCTCCCATGAAACTCGTCCGCCGAGGCACTCTTGCATGCTCTGCAACGACGCGCGACTGCACATTTGCGTTGATTCCGCCAGAAGAGGTACATTCGACAAACTGAGTTCTCGGAAAATCCGCTAAATCGTCGCACTCATCAACCGCCCAATCCGCCCCGCCACCGAAAGCCCGTCAGCGCGATCCTTGAAGTAGCGCGAATTAATATCCTCGGCAGTCAAATCCTCCACCGATCGGAAACCCATTCGCCTCAACTGCGCTGCCAAAGCCGATGGCTCGAAAAATGTCCGAAAAGGTTCTCCAGCGGCCGCCACCCGCGCTGAGAGCGCGTCCAGTGCCACTTGGCCCGCCAAATTAAGTGACGACCGGTTCACCGCGTAGTCAAAAGCTACTCCGCCTCCGCGCGGCGTCGACACAATAAAACCGAACGTAGACATCACCGCATCCTCCGTCAGATACATCTTCACGCCAAGCCACGAGAAAAATGTCGCCCTCAGCGAATCAAATCCCGCAGCCTGCAAACCGTCCGAAAGCGTCTGCCGCTCAAAATCCACTGGCGCATACGTGACCGACGCCGGAATCGGAATTCTCGCCGCAGCCAGCTGACCTCGTTTCCATTCCTGCGTCGCCGGATAATCGACTTCGAAAACTCGAAGCGCCTCATCACCATACGGATTTCGGTAAGCAAACGTATCGAGCCCGGCGCCAAGAATCACGTACTGAGTCGCACCGCGCGCAATCGCCGGCGCCAATTCGTCCTCTGCATAACGGCTGCGCGCCGCCATGAACGCCCGCAAATTCCGCGCCACTTGCTCTCGATGCCGCGAATCTCCTGTATCCAGCTGCGCCGCCGCGTCAGGACCAATCATTCGAATCGCAAGCGGATCATCGAGCAGTCTGGGTTGATCGAAAATCTGGTGGGCTGCGCGATGCATTGCAACGCGCAAAGCAGTCCGGCTGGGACGCGCTTCAATCATTTCGTGGTTAGGAAATGCGTTTCAGGGGTGAATGCTTCAGAAATCTTCAAAAGGATGCCCTGGAATCGTTCGCAAGGCTCGTCCGTCAGGCGAAGAATCGCATTCGCGGTCGGAACTTTACTTGATTTCCATTACCTCCCGCTCTTTCAACGCAGAGAGGTCTTCCACCTTCTTCGTTTCGGACTGAGTAATCTTTTCAAGCTCGTCGACCGTTCGTTTCCTGTCGTCTTCGCTCATCTTCTTTTCCTTCTCGAGCTTCTCCACGGCTTCTTTAATGTCACGGCGAACGTTTCGAAGCGCCGTGCGATGATTTTCGAGCACTTTGTGAATGTGCTTCACCAAATCCTTGCGGCGGTCTTCCGTCAGTGCCGGTATCGGCACACGCACCACTTTTCCGTCGTTCGCCGGATTCAAACCCAAATCAGACGTTCGAATCGCCTTGTCGATCAGCGGAACCGCACCCGGATCCCAGGGAGCAATCACAATCATCGTCGCGTCCGGCACATTCAAAGTACCGAGCTGATTTACCGGCATCGGCGTACCGTGATAGTCCACGCGAATGTGATCCAGCAGCGAGACGTTTGCGCGCCCGGTGCGAATTCCCGAGAGTTCCTTGCGAAAATCCTCCACAGCCTTTTCCATCCGGAGTTTTGCCTGGCTCAGAGCGTCCTTACCTGTGGCAATCGTGGTCATCTGCGAAGTTGCCTCCGTCGCTCGCGCGTCACGCTGCGCCTACCGTCGAACCCACCGGCTCGCCCAGCACCACCCGCTTCAAATTTCCCGGCACATTCATATTGAACACAACGATCGGCATTTTGTTGTCCATGCAGAGTGAGATGGCCGTCGAATCCATCACCGACAAACCCTTCTGCAGCACATCAAGATAGGAAATCCTTTCAAACCGTTTCGCCGTCGACACTTTTTCCGGGTCGGCGTCGTACACTCCATCCACTCTCGTCGCCTTCAGAATCACCTGAGCCTTGATTTCCATAGCGCGCAGAGCAGCTGCCGTATCTGTGGAGAAATACGGATTGCCAGTGCCTGCGGCGAAAATCACCACGCGATCCTTCTCGAGATGCCGCGTCGCCCGGCGGCGAATAAAGGGTTCTGCAACTTGATGCATCTCAATCGCGCTCATCAGTCGCGTTCGGCAACCGGATTTTTCGAGCGCATCTTGCAACGCCAGTCCATTGATCACTGTCGCTAGCATCCCCATGTAATCTCCGGTCGCGCGATCGATCGAAAGTTCCTTCTGGCGTGTGCCTCGAAAAATATTCCCGCCCCCCACCATGATCGCCACCTGCACGCCCAACTCCTGCACTTCCTTTACTTCGTGCGCGATCCCCTGGATGGTTGCGGCATGAATTCCAGACTCCTGCGCCCCCGAAAGCGATTCGCCTGAAAGTTTCAGGACCAGCCGTTGGTAAACGGGCGTGCCTTTCGCACCAATTTTCGTTGCTGCGTCTGCTGTTGTCATTTCTCGTCGGCCCTATTTCCCCGCGGGCATTCTAGTGCCGTTCCAATGATTTGGCACTAGTGATTTTTAGCGCAGCGCGAAATATCTTGCGAATCGGTCTGATAAATTCCAGCGCGAACGGTCGCCGGTGGCGCACAATCAAATTAGACAGGCTCCGCCGTGTGAAATCGTTAATCGGTACGATGGATTCGAGGTTAGCTTAAGCCGTCGGAGCGACGGTATCAGGCTCTTCAGATGCCGAAGGATTCGCAGTAGTAGCATCTGATTCGCCCACTTTGAATCGTGAAAAACGGCGCACTGCTACGTTCTCACCGAGCTTCGCGATCGCCTGGTCAACGAGCTCTTTGATCGTGACGCCTTCGTCCTTGATGAAATGCTGCTCGTAGAGGCAGTTTTCTTCGTAGAATTTTTCCATCTTGCCGTTGACGATTTTTTCGATCACTGGTTCCGGCTTGCCCGTCTGCTTGGCCTGTTCGCGGTAGATTTCGCGCTCACGGTCCAAAATTTCCTGCGTCACTTCCTCGCGGCGCAAGAATCGCGGATCGAGCGCGGCAATGTGCATCGCCACTTCGTGGCACAGGCGCTGAAAATCCTCAGTGCGCGCAACAAAGTCGCTCTCGCAATTCACTTCTACCAGCACGCCAATCTTTCCGCCCGCATGAATGTAGCAGCTCACGAGCCCTTCAGACGTTGCGCGCTGCGCCTTCTTCGCCGCCGCAGCTTGTCCCTTCTTGCGCAGCACGTTGATCGCCTGCTCCACGTTTCCCTGCGCTTCCACTAACGCGTCGCGGCATGCCGTAAAGCCGGCGCCGGTGCGATCACGAAGTTCCTTCACTTGCTGCGCGTTCGGTTTTCCATCTGTCGCCATATATTTGCCCGATTCCTTCTTATAAGAGTTCGGGCCAGGCGGCCAAATGGCCGGCGAGGCCCGATTCATTGATGGAGATTGAATCCCTGCGATGCACAACTAGTGCGGAACTGAATCGTCCCCATTCCCGTTCGCTACAGGAGCGGCTGTCTCTTCCGCCGGAACCGCATCTCCCGGCTCGCCTTCCACGAAATCGCCTTCCTGCTTCTCATAGACTTCGTAGGCGCTCGTATCAACGTAGTCGACGCCGTCTTCCACAGGTTCGCCGCTGGCAGCTTTCTGATCCGCAATCTGCGATTGTTCAAATGACTGCCGCCCGGTGAGCACCGCATCCGAAATCTTCGACGTGAATAGCCGAATTGCTCGCAACGCGTCGTCGTTTCCGGGAATCACCCAGTTGACGAGATCGGGATCGCAGTTCGTATCCACAATCGCCACCACCGGAATACCCATTCGGCGTGCTTCGCGCACTGCAATCACTTCCGCGTTCGGATCGATCACGAACATCGCGTCCGGAAGTGTCGTCATGTTTTCCACGCCGGAGAAATTCTGCTTCAGGTGTTTCAGCTCGCGGTCCAGCCGCGCGCCTTCCTTCTTCGAAAATTGTGTGATGCGGCCGTCTTCGCTCATCGCTTTCAGCAGCTTCAGCCGCTTGATCGACTTCTGGAGCGTGACCCAGTTCGTCATCGTTCCGCCGAGCCAGCGATGGTTCACATAAAACATGCCGCAACGGTTCGCTTCTTCGGCGATCGCTTCTTGTGCCTGCCGTTTTGTGCCGAGGAACAGAACACTCTTTCCCTGTGCGGTGATCTCGGCCACGTATCTCGCCGCGTCGCGAAACATCTTCAGGGTCTTCTGCAGGTCAATAATGTGGATGCCATTGCGTTCACCGAAAATATATTCCTTCATCTTCGGGTTCCAGCGTCGCGTCTGATGGCCGAAGTGAACTCCAGCCTCCAGAAGCTCCTTCATTGTAATTTCGACTCCCAAAGTACCTCCTCATTTAGATGGATGCTTTAAAGCGTCCTGCGACGCCAGCACCCTTTTCTGCCGGTCCTTCCCGGCCGTGGATTAAGTCCGGCCCCTTGCGAGACCGGACTAAAATCAACTAACGCTTACTGAACTGGAAGCGCCGACGGGCTCCCTTTTGTCCGTACTTCTTGCGTTCCTTCATGCGCGAATCGCGCGTCAGGAAACCATTCTTTCGCAAACTCGGTCGCAGATCCGGGTTCAGCTTCGAGAGCGCGCGCGAAAGCCCCATGCGCACGGCTCCAGCCTGGCCGCCAACTCCACCGCTCTTCACCATCGCGCGGACTTCTACCTGATCGTGCATCTGCGTGAATTTCAAAGGCTCAGTTGCGGCTGTGTGCCAGGCAATATTTCGGAAGTACTCGTCAACGGGACGGCCATTCACCGTGAACTTCGCCGCTCCCATCTTGATGTACACCCGCGCCACCGCTTCCCGGCGGCGGCCAGTGCCGTAAAATTGCTTTCCTGCTGCACCTTCGAGCGAATTCGAGGCTGAACTCAACTTCCCTCCTGTTTATCCTAAAAATCGCAGCACGAAGCGGCGATTCAGGGGCACTCGTGCCGGATTTCTCCGACGAGTGCAGAAAATTCGAAAATATCTCTGTCTAGAAGTTACAGCGCTATCGGCTGGGGCTTCTGTCCGGCGTGGCGGGCGAGCGCTTCACTTCCGGCATAGACACGCAGCTTCTTGGCGCGACGCGCACGGAGCTTGTTCTTCTGCAACATTCCAAGCACCGCTTCGCGCACCACTTCTTCTGGACGACGTTGCATCAATGACCGGATCGGAACTTCCTTCAATCCGCCCGGATGACCGCTGTGATGGTAATAAATCTTTTGATCGATCTTGTTCCCCGTGAGCTTGATTCGCTCGGCATTGATCACAATCACGTGATCCCCCGAGTCGAGAAACGGCGTGTAGTTCGGCTTGTCTTTGCCGATCAAGATTCTCGCCACACGAGTCGCGAGGCGCCCCAATACGACGTCCTTCGCGTCCAGCACGAACCAATTCTTGCCTACCGTCAACTCTTCGGCCTCTCGGCCTTTTGGAACATACGTCCGCATCTGCCCAGTCACACCTTTCCGTCAAAAGACAAACGACAACTATAGGCTACGAGGCCATTTCTGTCAACGGAGAGTCGCGATCTTCCCCCAACGCTTTATTTGGTCAAACCCGGTTGTTCGCGAAGCTTTCAGTTCCCCACGACAAACATCTGCCCATTATTCTGCGTGTAGAGCTTCCCATCCGGCCCGATCGATAGCGGCGTGTATGCCGCGCCCAGAGCAATATCCAGGAATAACTTGCCTCCGGGAGTCGTGAAGATCCCCGTATTCCCCTGCGGCAGCATGTAAATGTTCCCGTCCTCGCTATTCACGAACACATTTCCGTCCGAATCGATTGCCGGCATGTTGATGCACCATTCGTAGCCGTTTGGATGGCCAGCATCGATCGTCGTGCTCTGAAACTGCCATTCGATATTCAGATTCGGATCGAGCTGCGTGATGTAGTATGGCCCTGGCGGCAGCGTTTGGCAGACAGAGCTCGCAAGGGAACAATACTGCGGCGCGTCGTAGTGATTATCCTTCACCACAATCGAAAACGT
>Ga0210387_10002856_pt1 | contig 13249 bp, 9 predicted proteins | sample IncBWC7OmetaG_FD_160108 | JGI IMG/M metagenome (GOLD analysis project Ga0210387, IMG submission 160108) | Forest soil microbial communities from Barre Woods Harvard Forest LTER site, Petersham, Massachusetts, United States - Inc-BW-C-7-O ...
AGCGACTCGGCGAGCGCCTTGGCCAAGGTCACGGAACCGTTCACATTGTGCTCGAAATTTTGCGGCGCCCAGATGCTGCCGTCCGGCAGCTTCATTTCGATGGGCGCATCGTCGATCAGGCTCGCCGCGGTGTAACGGCCGCTCTCGAGCGCCGTTAGATACACCGCCGGTTTCACCAATGAGCCGATGGGCCGGCGGGCATCGAGAGCACGGTTGAAGGTGCCGGCGGTGTCGGTCTCGCGCCCGCCGACCACTGCGACGACATCGCCGCTATTGGGCTCGGCCACGATCACCGCACCTTGCAAGTGCGCGCCGCGAGCCGCCGATTTCGCATCCAGGACCTGCAGATCGCGCGTCAGCGCGCGCTCCGCGGAAGCTTGGGCGCGCGGATCGAGGCTGGTGTACACCGATAATCCGGCCGCGGCCAGATCCGCCTCGGCGTAGTCGCGCTTCAAATGCCGCCGCACGAGATCGATGTAGGCCGGCACATAGCTGCCCCCTCCCGGACGAAGACCCAGCGGCGCCGCGGCCGCGCGCTGCGCGGCGTTGGCGTCGATCAGGTGCGCGTCGGTAAATTCTTTGAGCACCAGGTTGCGCCGCGCGAGGGCGCGTTCGGGATGTTTGCGCGGATCATAGTACGAGGGACCCTTGACCATGCCGATCAACAGCGCCAGTTCGCCGGCATCGAGCTCGCCCAGGGGCTTGGCGAAATAAAATTCGCTGCCGAGCCCGAAGCCATGAATGGCGCGTTCGCCATCCTGGCCCAGAAAGACCTCATTGAGGTAGGCCACCAGTATCTCGTCCTTGGGATAGTGCGCTTCGAGCCGCAGAGCCATCACCGCCTCGGTGGCCTTGCGATCGAATGTCTGCGCGTCGGTGAGGAAGTAATTCTTGACCAGTTGCTGCGTGAGCGTGCTGCCGCCCTGCACTACCCGGCCTGCGCGCAGGTTGACCCAGATGGCACGCAGCACGCCGAGCGTGTCGACGCCGTGATGTTCATCGAAACGCCGATCCTCGATCAGCTTGATGCCGTTGCGCAGCAGCGCAGGAATTTCTTCCGGCGACACGACCAGGCGATCTTCGCCGTGAATGGGAAAGACGCTGCCGATCACCGGCGGATCCAAGCGGAACACAGGCAGATCGGCGCCATTTGCTTGACGCATGCTGGTAATCGAGGACGCGTCGGCATGGATGGACACCAGCTGGGCGTCGCGCTGTTCATCGATGAAGCGCACCCGCCGGGTGCGAATGTCGAAGGCATTGCCGACCCGGCGATACAGACCGGGACCGCCGGCCGGATCGCCGGGCCGATAATGCACGCGGCGCAATTCCTCCTCGAGATCGTTCGCGGAAATGCGCGCGCCGGCATAGAGCTCGAGGGGTGCAGCATAAACGTGCGCCGGCACCGACCAATGGCGACCCTGAAATTGTTTGGTCACCACGCGATCCAAATGCATGATCCACGCACCCACGACCACCGCTACAATGGCGAGGACCACAAAGATCACAATCAGAATTTTGCGCCAGAGGCGACGGCGGGATCTGGCCACTAGTCCGGTTTAATTCGCCAGGGCGGGGGTGAAATCATTTTTCAAGCGTTGCATCCGGGCTAAACAATACACTATGACACGCCGGTGCTATCGGCGGGTATAGGCCATTCGGGCCGCTCAAACTCCTAGTGCCGAGCTACTAGTGAGCTCCGGCTTGCTCCAGCAATGCGGCGATATCTCGCAAATTTCTTTTCGCTGCCTGCTGCAAGGGTGTGTGACCGCCATTGTCCGCGACATTGGGGTCGGCGCCTCGCGCCAGCAACAAGCGAACAATCTCGAGCCGGTCTTCGGTTACGGCAAGCATCAACGGCGTGCGGCCCGCCTCGTCACGGGTATCGATGACCGCCCCTTGATCAAGCAACGTTGCCGTCTGAGCCAGGTCGCCCTGCGTCACGGCCGACTCTAGAGTCGCCGGCTTCAGTGCGCTGTCGGCAGCAGTGGCACGATCCGCGGGCTTAGGGAGCACACCGCCCACAGCGGCCTGAGCGGATAGTTCAGGCCGCCGGAGTGCTGCCGCGGGTGCGGGGGGCGCAACGATGAAGTTAGAAGCGGAAGGTGATGCGGAAGGCGATCCGGGCGCGTAATTTTGCGCGACGCTAGGGGGCGGCGTGGGTGCGGCGGCGCCAGGATTGGGCGACGGCGAAACATTGGATTTCGAGGCCCTGCGTTTCGCCCCGGTCACGATTGTCTCTTGCAAATCTGACTCGCTGGGCGATTGCCGTGCCGGCTCCGGCACGGAATACGAGGGCGCGGCATAAGGCTTGACGTCCGCCAACTTGGGCGCCTCGGATTTGGGAGCCTGCTCCGGCGCCGACATGGACGCAGGCGCAGGTGCGGGCGGCGGCGCCATGCTCACCTGCGCCGGGGGAGCGTTCTCCCAGTAGCGCGGCGCGAACAGCAGTGCGGCGAGCAGCGCCGCGCCAACCGTGCCGAAGGCCGGGATTTTCCAGCGCGACTCGTTGGCCGCGGGGCGCGAAACATCAAAGGGCTGCTTTCGCGTTTGCTTGGCAAGCGCGTCGGCGACGCGGCGGCTCTCGGCGAGAATCGCCGCGCGCACCGCATCGCTGGGACCGGGCGCATCGGCGCCGGCCCGGCGGTAGCGAGCGAGCAACTCCTCGTCTCGAGTGTCGTCATTTTGGGTCATGCGTATTCCCACAGCAGCTGTCGCAGTTTGGCTCGGGCGTAGCGCAGTCGGCTCTTGGCCGTTTCGAAGCTGGAGCCGGTGACAAGGGCGATTTCCTCAACGCTGAGGTCGCCCTCCGCCTGCAGCAGAAATGCGGACCGTTGCTCGGCCGGCAACTGCGCGACGGCGCTCAACAAAGCCGCGGCCTCGTCTTGCGATTGGACCTGCGCCGGCGGTTCGAGTTTCGCTTCAATCGCGAGCCGTTCCAGCGGACTCGACGCCTCAGGATCCGCATCGTCGCCGGCATCGAGGCTCTGCAGCCGGCGGGTGGCGCGAATCATGTCAACCGTGCGGTTGTGCGCAATCGTGAACAGCCAGGTCGTGAATTTCGCGGTCGGCTGATAATTCGCAGCGCCGCGCACGACCGCAAACCAGACCTCCTGCATCAAGTCATTGGCCGTGGCCTCGTTCTTGACGTTGCGGTGAAGAAAGCGAAACACCCGCGATTCATGCCGACGATACAGAAATTCAAACGCGGCGGCCTCGCCGCGCCCGAAGCGCACCATCAAGTTCTCGTCAGTCTCCTCTGCCAGGTCCATTCACCCCATTATCAGCCGCCCGGCGGGTCCGGTACATACCGCGGCAGAGATGAATCAGGGAAGGGATTGGGCCGTTGCCAAGCCGGGCGGGTGGGCACTACGCCCATGGCCACTAAATTCTCATAGCTATCGTAACGAATCTTGATGATTTCATTGGGTGTGCTCGTTAGACGATCGAAGGTCGTGTCCTGCACGTACGAGGCTTCACGTGCACCATGCCCGGTGCCGAGTTTCTGTGCCGGCGCCGGATTCGACGGTACGGCACGGGGCTGGTTCTGCGCCAACTCCGGCGCTGGCACCGGCGCGGCTGCCCCCGCAGTGAAGCCCGGCGGTACAGCGCGCGCGGCACCGCCCACGGCGTCGCCTTCTTCGATTCGATTTTGGGTGGATGCCGACTCCTCGGATTTTCGATTGAGCGACTGCCGGTCGAGCCATGGAAATCGCGCCGGCCGCTCGAGAAACAGCGCCACGCCGATGACGCCGACATTGGCGGGACGCCCGGTTCGTTCCGCGTAGGAGTTGCCTGCGGCGGTAAAATTAAAGGCCGCGATTTCCGCATTGCTCTTGCGCCAGCCGGCGATTTCGTAGCTCTCGCCCGGACTGAAGACATAGCCGCTCTGGCCCCAGGCTCCGGTTTCGCCGCTGATGACATTGATGCCGTCCACTGCGGTCACCGCGAGAAGGCGCTCGCCGCGCTGATTTTGAATCATGATCGAGTACCGGGCTCCGGGCCTGCCGGCGACCCAATACTCTCCGTGGCTTCGATACATCGGCAGCACACTGCCCGTCTCGCGGTCGATGATTTGCACATCCGCGAGCCTGCCGGTCGCGTGCGCGCCCGTCCTTACGCCGAGTACCCCCAAGCCGATCAGCAAGATTCCAATTCCGACGCATCTCATGTCGATCTCCCGTGTGGTTGCTCCTACCTGAATCGATACACCTTTGGAAAAGGGGTTAAGATTCGCGCGGAGAATTTGCAGGAGCGGGAATGCCGGTCAGCTTTACTTCACATAACATTCGATTGGATGACGGTTCCTATACCAAGCCTGACGCCGGTTATTCGATGGACGTGCATCCGTGGTTCCTTGCGGCGAAACGCATCTTGGATGCAACATTTCCCGGGGACAAGCGGCAATTGCGCATCGCCGATTTGGGCTGCCTCGAGGGCGGCTATACGGTCGAGTTTGCGCGCCTCGGTCTGCAAGCGCTGGGCATCGACGTACGCGAATTGAATATCGAGGCCTGCCGCTACGTTCAATCGAAGGTCAATTTGCCGAACTTGGAATTTGCCCGCGACGATGTGTGGAATATCGCCGCGCATGGCACCTTCGACGCAGTGTTTTGCTGTGGACTCTTCTATCACCTCGACAAGCCGCGCGAGTTTCTCAATCTACTGTCGCCGGTCACCAAGCGCCTATTGATCCTGCAGACGCATTTCTCCGAAGCCAAGGACTCGCCGAGTTTCATCCGGCCGCGGCGGTTTCGGCGCGCCGTGGCGAAGGTCTTACCGCTCAAGAACACCGGAACCACCACCCACAAGCTGTCTTTCTTGAGCGAGAACGAAGGCTTGCCCGGGCGCTGGCTGCCGGAATTTCGCACCAAACGGGCATTTCTCGATCGCGAAAACCGCCGTTGGGCATCCTGGAACAACAAGCAGTCGTTTTGGATACAGCGCGAGTACTTGCTGCAAGCAATGCGTGATGCGGGATTCGACCTGGTGCTCGAGCAATTCGATGGCCTCGGGCCCAATATCGCGTTCGAGATGACCAAGGGCAGTTACCGCACCTCGGCGCGCAGCACATTTATCGGAATCAAGACCGCGTACGTCTCGGAAACGGCGCCGGCGATAGCGCCGGGATTGCGCCAAAGTTAAGTCTCTAAACCTGCAGGCTGGAAACACATCATGCATTTGAAAATGGTCCAGAATATCTTTGGGCGGATGATCTTGGGCGCGTTTGCCGCCATCTTGGTGCTGGGCCTCGGTCCCGCGAGTCTCGCGAACCCGGCGAACCCCGCAAACCCCGCGCCCACGCCGCCACCCGCGGCCGGCGACATTCCCGCGGACTTCAAAATCGCAACTGCGGCTGACGACTACATCAAGCGCGACGTCATGATTCCGATGCGCGATGGTGTGAAGCTGCACACCGTCATCATCATTCCCAAAGGGGCGGCGCGCGCACCCATGATTCTCGATCGCACGCCTTACAATGCCGGCAAATTCACCAGCAGCGCCGAGAGTCCGCGCCGCGCGCTGATATTGCCCTTGAGCTACGGCGAGCTTGCCGAAGCCGGCTACATCATCGTGGCTCAAGACGTGCGTGGAAAATACAAGTCGGAAGGCGACTATGTGATGAATCGGCCGCTGTCGGGCGATTTGAATCACACGCCGGTGGATCACTCGACCGACGCCTACGATACGATCGATTGGCTGGTCAAGAACGTACCGGAGTCCAACGGCAAAGTCGGCACCATGGGCACGAGCTACGACGGCTTCACCGTGCTAATGAGTCTGGTCAATCCGCATCCCGCATTGAAGGCAGCCGCGCCGTTTAATCCGATGGTCGACACCTGGATGGGCGATGACTGGTTTCATAACGGCGCGCTTCGCCAAACCTACGCGGACTACATTTTTGAGCAAACCGCGGAGAAGTCCTCGGAGGACAAATGGATCGCGCCCCGCTACGACGCCTACGGCACATGGCTCGCGATCGGTTCCGCGGGGACGTTGGGGAAAGAGTTGGGCATGGATCAATTGCCGTTTTGGCAACGTCTCACCCAGCACCCCGCCTACGATCACTATTGGAGCGAACAGGCCGTGGACAAGATCCTTGCTGCGCGTCCGCTCACCGTACCGACGCTGTATGTCCACAGCCAATGGGACCAAGAGGACATCTATGGCGCCATGGCCGCGTTTGCGGCGACGCACTCGCAATCCGGGCCCGGACGCGATAATTCCTATCTGGTCATCGGGCCATGGCGGCATGGCGGCGGCAATGGCGATGGCTCTTCGTTGGGCGCGATCAAATTTGACGGCGACACCGGCCGCTGGTTTCGGCTGCATGTGTTGCTGCCGTTTTTTGATGCTCACTTAAAGGATGACGCGCCGAAAGCGGATATCGCGACGGTCACGGCGTTCGAGACGGGCGCAAACATCTGGCGCCGCTACGACCAATGGCCTCAGTCCTGCGCCAGCGGCTGCCCCTACAAGTCCGCGCCGCTGTATCTTGAGGCCGGCGCCAAATTGAGCTTTGACAAGCAACCGGCCGGCGCCGCTGCATTTGATGAGTACATTTCCGATCCTGCGAAACCCGTCACTTATCGGCCTCGGCCGATCCGCCCGACTTATGCGTCCGATTCAACCTGGAGGCGCTGGTTGGTGGATGATCAGCGCTTCGCATCGGATCGTACCGATGTGCTGACCTATACCTCCGATGTGTTGACGGCGCCGCTGCGCATCGCGGGTCAGCCCGTCGCACATCTTTTCGCATCGACCAGCGGAACGGATCTTGACTGGGTGGTCAAGCTCATCGACGTGTATCCGGACGAGGTCCCCGGCAATGCGGAGATGGGAAGTTATCAATTGCCCGTCGCCATGGATATCATGCGCGGCCGCTACCGCGACGATCCGGCGAATCCATCGGCGATTCCCGCCGGCAAAATCGTCGGCTACACGCTCAAGTTGCCCAATGCGGATCACGTGTTCCTGCCGGGGCACCGGATCATGGTTCAGGTTCAGTCCAGCTGGTTTCCGCTCTACGATCGCAACCCACAAACTTTTGTGCCGAACATTTTCTTCGCGAAACCCGCGGATTACGTCAAGGCGACGCAGCGCGTGTACCATAAGCCCGACGCAGCCAGCTACGTCGATCTGCCGGTTGCGAAGTGAAGATCGGCACGCTGCAAATTTGAGACACGCATGACTGCTGCAAATCTGTTGGTGTTCGCCTTGGCGCTGATCGTGGCCGCGGGGTCTCCAGGCCCGAGCATTGCCGCGCTGGTGGCGCGGGTTCTCACTCACGGCTTTCGCGAGGTGCTGCCGTTTTTGGCGGCGATGTGGCTGGGCGAAGCACTGTGGCTCGGATGCGCCGTGGCAGGCCTGGCCGTGGTTGCGCGCACGCTGGGCGTGGTATTCACCGTCATAAAATTCATCGGCGTGGCTTACTTGCTATACCTCGCGTGGAAGATGTGGTTTGCACCGACCCATGTTTCGCAGAGCGAACTGCCGAAGGGCCAATCGCGCTGGCGCCTCTTCGGTGCCGGACTCGCCGTTACGCTCGGAAATCCGAAGATTATGGTGTTCTATCTGGCGCTCCTGCCGACCATCGTCGATTTGAACGGCGTCGGCGCCGCTGCGTGGATCGAACTGACCGGCGTAACGCTGTTCGTGCTGATATCAGTAGATTTCGCCTGGGCTCTCCTGGCAGTTCGGGCGCGGCGCCTGCTCACGAGCCGCAAGGCGGTAAAGATCGCCAATCGCACCAGCGCGACAATGATGGCCGGTGCGGCGGCGGTGATCGCCGCGCACTGAGGCTCGGTGCCCTTCAGGTGCGCAGCGGCGGTGAGCGCCGCGCACTTTAGACCTAGAACTTCGCGGAAAACGCCACGAACAGCTGACGGCCGAACATGTCGTAAATGCTGTAGGTATTGGCCGCGCCCCCGGCGACGATGTCCGAATTGATCAGCGGCGGATCCTTGTCCAATATGTTATTGGCGCCGGCGCGGATCTGCAGCGTGCTGTTCACGTTCCACGTGGCTTCAAGATCAAGGTAGCTATAGGACGGGATGCTTCCATTGTAGAAATCATAACCGCCGAACGTTGAGAAATGCAGCGTGGGGTCGCCGCTGTTGTTGTCCTCGGATACCGAACCGATGTAACGCCACGTGAGCGAGGCCGACACGTTCCAGGGCGTGTCCCAGGTGGTACGAAACAGATGGTGCCAGCGCGGATTGACCGTCTGGCAGTTGGCGCCGAATAAACCGGCGCAATCAAAAGTATGTGCCCCCGGCAAAGGCGTCGTCTGGTTGTGCAGCAGGTACGCACCGTTCAGGGCGAATGAGACGTCGCCGAATCCGGGCGGCAAATCGAACTTGTAGTTCAACTGCGTGTCGATACCGCTGTTGATCGCCGTGCCCAGATTGTAGTTTTTCTGAATGACGTAGCCGCCGGAGGCAATGCTATTGCCGTTCAAGCTGCCGGTGCTCGGCGAGCGTACGATCTGGCTGCAATAAGTCGGATCGCCCGAGTTGGCGCAATTTGCGACTACCACGAGGTACGGAATTACGCCTATCTCGTCTTTCACTCGGATGTGAAAGTAATCGATGCTGCCGGTGAGATGCGCGATTTGGCTCGGCGCAAAGTTCAAACCCACCGTGTACGTGTCGGCCTGTTCCGGCTTCAGCGCCGTGTTGCCGCTGGTCTCCTGCGAGAGCTGCGCGGCAGTGCCTTGAGGAATCGAGCCGCTGTTGTACTGGGCCGGGGTCACACCGGTGCGTTCGCACTGAAGCAATGTAAAGGTGATCGGCGGAGCGCAAGGATCCGGAGCGACCGTTGTCAGCCCGACGATCGGCGGCGTGAACAGTTCCGCGACGCTGGGCGCGCGAATCGCGCGGTCGTAAGAGGCGCGAAAGCGATAGTCTGCCAGTGGAGCGTACTGCACCTCGAATTTATAGGTATTGGTCGCCCCCGCGGTCGAGTAGTTCGAATGCCGATAGCCGGTATCGAACAACAATTCCTTCGCGCCCGGCTTATCCTGAATGAGCGGTGCGCGCAGTTCGATGAACCCCTCGGACACCGACTGTCCGGCATCGATCGGTGCCACCGCGCTGCCAAATCCGGACAGCAGCTGACTCTCTTCGACCGCATCCGGCTGCAATACTTCGTGATCGTTGCGATGTTCGAAGCCGACGTTGACGCCGAGACCCTCCGTCGCGAGCGGCGAGGTAATGCCATAGTCCCCCAATTTGCCCGTTATATCCGCATGCAGGGTGCGCAACGTCGCCGATCCCTTCGCCGTTCCGAGCGCATAGAGATAGTTGAGCGCCGCTTGCGTGACACCGCCATCGCTGAAGATGTTGTATGGCACGCAGCCGTGCGCGCCGCCGCTGATACAGGTGGGATTGGCCGCAGTGCCCGTCACCAGCAGGGCATTGGTGATTGCCTCGTAGTTCAAGTACTTCTGGTTGGAATCGGAAAAGGTTGTATAGAAATACTGTCCGTACAGGTCATAACTCCAGGCGTCCGCGAAGGTGCCCTTGGTGCCCAACACCGCGCGGTAGTTGGTGTGCTCGAAGTCGACGAAGCGATTGCCGCCCTCCACGTTGCGCCGGCCGATTCGCACCTGCGCGGTCGCGGAGCCCGGATTCGCCGCATCTGCCGCTATTTGCGCCGGCGTGCACAGAATTCCCTGCTGCTGCACGCTCAGCAGGGGATTGCTGCAATTGACGTAATAATCGCCCGCGCCCGTCGGATCGAGCGGGTTGCTGTCCTTGAACAAGGCGGCAGGCGCAACCTGCTGGTGCGTCTTGTCATCCATGAAGAAAAATTCGGAATAAGGCTGCAGCCAGTCGTTGATCTCTTCATGCGCCATGAACGCGGCGTTGTAGCGATCGTCCTCGCGCGTCATATAGATGAACGGCTGCGAGTTGTAATTGGCAGGCGGCGTAGTTCCCGGAGTGCCGTTTGGCACAAAGCTGCTTCCAGACACACTGTAGACGTTGCCCGCATCAGGCCCCCGCGTCGGCTGGAACCAGTTCGAGTTGGAGGACCCCCCGCACGAGACCCCGATGACGTTGTGATTGGCATCCTGATTGGGAGATAACTGACAGGCGCCGAAATCGCGCTGGCTGCTCGCAACGGGATCCGCATGCCGGTAGCTCAAAAAAGCGGTGACGTTGCCCTTGCCGTCCGCGAAGTTGGTGCCCATGAGCATGTCAAAGGTTTTATTGCGGCCGTCCTTGGCCGTGCCCGTCGGCGGCGAATAGCCCGATTGCCGCACCAGGTCTTGTACGATCAGGTCGTGATTGTTGTGCCAGTTCTCGCCGATCTGGCCATCGACCTGAAAGCCTTCGAAATTCTTCTTCATGATGAAGTTGACCACACCGGCGATGGCATCCGAACCATAGGCCGCCGATGCGCCGCCGGTCACGACTTCAACGCGCTCGACCAGCCCGGCTGGGATTTGATCGAGGTCGGGCGCGGGCTGGGAGATGGCCGTGTTCGGGGAACCAACTCCGAGACGCCGGCCATCGATGAGCACCAGCGTGCGTGCCGGCCCGAGGCCGCGCAGATCAGCCGTTGCCACGCCGCCGGCCGTGGCCAACCCTGAGGTGCCGTTGCCGAGATCCTGGCCCAGGTCGTTGCTATAGTTTTGCGGCAGCTGGGCAATGATGTCGCTGATGTCCGTTTTGCCGGACACCTGAATGGATTTCGAGGAGACGACCTGAATCGGGCTCGTGCTCACCTCATTCGGAGACGCGATCCGCGATCCGGTGACGATGATTTCTTGCAGCGGCGCAGGTTCAGGCGCGGCAGCCACCGATGGCGGCGACGACCGCGACGCGGGTGCCTGCGCCAACAAGATCCTATCCGCAGTGCTGGGCTTCGCCTTTTCCGCGGGTGTAGCGGAGGTTGCGCCGCCGGACTGCGCTTGCAACGGGACGCCGGACCCTTCCGAGAGCGAGGAAGTCGACACGGGAACCACGGTGACGGTGTTGTCGTCAAGATAGCGGTACGTCAGTCCCGTACCCGACAACAACTGTTCCAGGGCTTCATTCGCCGTCATGTCTCCGTCCGCGCCGTTCGTGCGCACATCCCGGACGGTGTTCGACAAATACAGGACCTGCAGCCCGCGACTTTGTGCCAATTGCTTGAGCGCCGGACCCAAGCCCTGCGCGGCAATATGGGTCGGCTCGCGAATGGATGCACTTACGCTATTCGCGAGTGCCAGACCGACGACGGAAATGCAGACCGCGGCTGCAACAACAGCAATACGCATTAGCGCTCGCGTACTTCTTGCGAGGCCTTCGATGCAGGCCTGCCGGTGCGGCCGCCGATCCCCATTGAAGTAGAGCGTTGTCACATAGAAAGTGGGTATGTCAGCGTGCTTCGCGGCGAAGGACGCGGACCTGTTTCTCCGTTTCGACGACTTGGATCGAATTCTGGTTGCGTAAGAAATTGATGAGCGACGCGGGATCCGTCGAAGAATAGACGCCGCTGATCTTGACGTTTCCCAATTCGCCGTCATCGATGGTCAAAGGGCGCCGGTTGTAGCGGTTGAATTCCTCGGCTACATCATTGAGCGGCGTTTCTTCGAATATCAGACGTTTTTGCACCCACGCCGTGGCGATCGCGATGTCGGTGCGGGTTGGCTTGGTGACGACGTGCGGCATGACGGTGAGCTGTTCACCCGCGGACAGCACGATGGCGGCCGTCCCGGGACTATCCTGCGAGTCGTATGTTTCAACCCGGCCCTCCACTACCGTCACGACCGTCGCGGCCTGCTTCTTGTAAACGTCGAACTCCGTGCCGACTGCCCGCACCTGCGCATCGCCCGCGCGCACCACGAATGGCCGTTGCTTGTCCTTGGCTACGCGAAACAGGGCCTGACCTTCGAGCAAAGCCACGTTGCGTTGCTCCGCGGTGAGGCGGACTTGGATGGTCGATCGTGCGTTGAGTTCGACCGTCGACCCGTCGAGGAGCTGCACGGTACGCTGCTCGCCAATTCCAGTCGTATAGACACCGTTGAATTTGCCGAGATCGATAAAAATCACGGTCGCGATTGCGAGCAGCACAACCGCCGCCAGCGCGACGGCTGCGCGCCGTGAGCGCCACGCCGTGTGCGGTTTCAAGGCCGCGGGAACCATGCCCGGGCGCCGCCGGTCCGAAGGCAGCGCGATCACATCCGGTTCACCACGCGCCCGCGCGATCAGCGCCTCGATGTCGATCTTGCCTTCGGGATCGGCGGTGGGCAGTTCCGCCCATACGCCGGATATCTCGAGATAAGCGTGAATGTGCTCGGGCGAGCGGCGCAACCACTCGATGAAGCGCACGCGCGCATCGCCGTCCACATCGCCGGCTCGGAATTCTATGAACCAACCAGACGCTTCTGCAATGATCGCCGGATGGGTTCTGCCGTTCGTGACTGCCACTTTCATAGTTTCATGGCGTTTTGGTTGGCTCGAAGATTGCGACAATGCTCGACGGCGCGGGCAAGATATTTTTTGGCGGTTTCACGCGATACGCCCAATTCATCTGCAACCTCCTGCACTGAGTAACCGGCGACGCGATGCAAAACCAGCGCGGTCGCCACGCGCGTCGGTAAGAGCGCGAGCATGTGCTCGAACTCGTCGAGCCTTTGCGCCTGAGCGACCTGGTCGGACGGATCGTCGCTCGCGGAGGTTCTAAGCTCCGAGAAAACTTCCGCGACATCCACCGACACCGGCTCGTTCGAGCGCCGCACCGCGTGTTGATGAATCACATGGCTGGCGATCGTAAAAAGATACGCCTCTGGACTGCGAATGCTCTCGTAGCCGTCGACGCGCAACAAACGCAAGAAAACTTCCTGGGCTAGATCGGGGACGTCCGCCGCATTACGCAGCCGCACCGACAAAAATCGGCGCAGGCGCGGTCCATACCGGGCCGCGATGCCCGCGACGAAGCTACGATTGTCAGGTGCGCCCACTCCCTACCCCTAGGCCGAGTAATCCCTAGAGTGATTAGAGCGCTTAGATCAGAAAATGGGTATGGTCTTTGGAGCTATCGGCAAATATAGCGCCGGTTGATGCATCGCAGCATGAGATCCCGCGGTGCGAGGAGTTATATCCCACGCCTGTTAAAACGCCAATAGACGCGCCATAGTGCCCGCCACCGAACAGCCGCGCCGAGAATCGCATCAGCACCACCGCACCAACGGGATTACCGGCCAGGCATGTAGTCGCAGTCGCCCTCGGCAATGCCATTGAGTTCTACGATTTCGTCA
>Ga0210387_10002858_pt1 | contig 13248 bp, 11 predicted proteins | sample IncBWC7OmetaG_FD_160108 | JGI IMG/M metagenome (GOLD analysis project Ga0210387, IMG submission 160108) | Forest soil microbial communities from Barre Woods Harvard Forest LTER site, Petersham, Massachusetts, United States - Inc-BW-C-7-O ...
CGATCTTCCTACAGGGGTACTCCGGCTCGGTGCAGAAGGTCACCGAGGAAAAAAACTTCCTCGCCGGCGGCGCCTACGTGCTGACAGGTGCGGAAGAGGAAGGGCAGACGCCGCTCACCGGACCCATCATCGTTTCAAGCAATCGCTTCGCCAGATGCCTGGGAGCTGAAGTGGAGCATGAATGTGCCGGCGCCGAAGATGCGCATGGCGGCGGCTGGAAAGGCGAAGATGCGCATGGTTGGTTCCCAGAAGGCGGAGTCTTCGGCGTCTTTGTGCACTTCAACAACTCTCTCACGAGCGGAACCGGCAACTTCTGGGATGACAATCTCGAAAAGCTCTCCGTTCCGTAGGCCCTGACGAGGCCTAACGACCAATCTGCCCGTCATCGACCAATTAAGTGCGTAGGCAGGTGATCGAATGAGGTGGCTGCCGGCTGCCGTGATCGTCGTCGGGCTGATCGCGGGACTCGTACTCCTCCTCGACGGACATTCGGGGAGCATGGTGCACAAGGGCCACGGAGGTCACGGAGTGCATAGCTCCAGTGACGTTCACAGGACCGCGGCGAGTAGGCGAGGGGTAGCGGTCCGGGAACCGAGTTTGACGGCGAGGGAATGTTGGCAGAATCCGGGTGTGTCTGGGGAAGGTACGGGGAGGATTGAAGCGTGTGGTTATCCTGGGTTCGATAACACTGGGGTGGAAAAGGGTGTTACGTTGACGCCTGAATCTGGGGTGATTCATTTTACTAGTACGGGTTGGGAAAATCAGACTACGCGGGAAGTGCATACGGGTGATTTTGCTTATGAAGGCAGGAAGCTGAAAGGTACGATCACTGTCGCGTGGAATGCGAAGAATATTACGATCAGGAATGACGAAATTTTCACGGAAGGTGAGTGTGACGGCGAACTGTGTCCCGTGAATTCGATCGAGTTTGAACGGCGGGGCACGGAAGGTGGGCATCTGGGTGAAGAAGCGGCGGATGAAGCGGCTAAAGGTACGAACTTGATCTCGCATGTCAGGGTTGGTGGGACGGCGATCAGGGGTGTGAATGTGGTGCAGACGTGTATTGATTCTCCGTGGCGTGGCCCGTATATCGCTGAATACGTCAAGGCGGTGTATTGCGGTGGCTTCAAGATCAATGGTGGGGGGGAACTGAACCATGATTACTGTCCCGCTAACTTTGAAATCTCGGGTGAACATTACGAGTGCATCACCGATCAGGGGATCCTGGGCTCGACAGTTCCCCTCGTGATCAGGAACAGCACTGTCTTTCAGCCTCCGCCGGCGAACCAGAACGAAGGGTCCTCCTCCAAGGCCGGTATGACTGCCGCGATCTTCCTACAGGGGTACTCCGGCTCGGTGCAGAAGGTCACCGAGGAAAAAAACTTCCTCGCCGGCGGCGCCTACACTCTTTATGGCGGTGAAGAAGTGGGACACGTCAAGCTGACTGGGCCTGTCATCGTCACCGACAATCGCTTTGCGCGCTGCCTTAAGACAAGCAGATGTCCCGACTCGCACGGCTACTTTGAACGGATCGGCTACTACGGCATCATGGGCGGGTCCTTCAACCCATCGCTGACGACCTGGTCTCACAATTTCTTCGACCACAATCGCGCAAACGTACCGTTTGAATGAATGAATGGCGGCAGCGTGCGCGCGTTTGCCCGTAGTGCAATGAGCCCTGGCGCCGAGGTCAAGCGGCGTGAGCCAGGCCGAGTGCTCCCAGCATCCGTGCTCGCAGCTCGCGCCGAACGAACCGTCGAAAAGCAGGATCCTGCACCCGCGATACACGGTGGGCCGCCGATCGCAGGTATCCATAGAGAAATGCCGCACCGGACAGGCCGCGTGGCCGAGTGCGCGCCACCTTGAAGGAGCGCAGGATCACCCACGGAAGCGTGAAGTGGACGATGTATGCGCACTCGCCGTGCCTGGCACGCCCCCGCAGGGTGCCGTCGGCGCTTCCCCATGGTCGGTGGTGGTGGGCGATCAGATTCGGGTATGACCGCGTGTGGTAGCCGCGCATGCGCGCGTAGGTCTCGTCGATCGTGTCCCAGGCCAACCGCTCCTGCATTCCGCCGATTGCCTCAAAGCAGGCGAGTGAATAGCACTTCATGGTTCCCGGCACGTGATAGGCCGACGGTGGGCTGGTGACCTTCCACGCGCCTGGGCAGCTGGGATCGGGGTCGGCGTAGACTCCTCCCGCCAGCCCTAGCTCTGGGTCTCGCTCGAACTCGCCCAACAGGGTCTCGAAGTAGCGTTGGGGCAGCTCCGTGTCGCCGTCCAGCTTGGCGATGTGCGTGAAGTCACTTTGCTCGACGGTGCCCAGGCCCAGATTGAACGCCCGCGCCTCGGCGGCGGTCGCCAAGCGGTCGGGGACGACGCCCACGCCGGGCAGCGCAGAGGTGTCGACGACCCGAAGAAAGCCGATGCGCCGGGTCAGTCCTGCCAGGATCTCAGGAGTGTCATCGGTCGATCCGTCGTCGACGACGATCCATAGATCGGGGGGACGCGTCTGTGCGGCCACCGCGTTGGCGATGCGCTCGATGTATGCCTGCTCGTTGCGCACGGGCGAGATCAGGAGCAGCCGCTGGGTGGTCATTTCGGTTCGATCGCGGTGGGGGGCGGGACTTCGAACGGGGGCTTGCCGGCGCCGGCCAAGGCGAGCAGCGCGAGCCTTGCGCCCTCGCGGCGCGCGCTCCCATCGGCGTTGTCCGTGCGCGCGCAGGCGCCACGAATCAGGTGGCGCATGGCGAGCGCTGAGAGATACAGGCTGCGGCCGACCGTGCCGAAGTGCTTGCGCGCGTACTGCTTGCGTGCGTAGGCATCTTGAGCCACCATGCGCGGCTGCACCCCGCCCTTGCCGGCGTGATGGACGATTGTCATCTTGGGAGCGTGCATGACTTCCCATCCGGCGCGCTTGACTCGCAGGCACAGGTCGGGCTCCTCGCTATAGAGAAAGAAGCGCTCGTCCAGCAGCCCGGCGCTCAGCAGCGCCTCACGCCGCAGGAGCAGGAACGAGCCGGACATCCAGTCGCACTGTCGCTCCTGCTCATAGGCCCCGGGGTCGAGCACCCGTTCGCCCGCCCATGTGGGATGTATCGGCCAGCGCTCCGAGAACAGTGCTTCGCCAAGCGCTCGGGCCGCGTTGGGGAAACGGCGCATGCTCGGCCAAAGAGTGCCGTCGGCAGCGACTTGACGCGCGCCGAGCACGCCCACGCGTGGCCGCGAGTCAAGCAGTTGCACCAGTTCTCCGAATGTCCCATCGATCACTTCCGTGTCGGGGTTGAGCAGCAGAAAATAGCGCGCATAGGTCTGCTCCAGTCCGCGGTTGTTGCCATACGCAAACCCGCGATTGGGATGGCTCAGGACCTGTACGTCCGGGAATCTCGACTCGACCAGCTCCCGGGTTCCGTCGGTGGACGCGTTGTCCACGACGATCACCTGCAGCTCGATGTCACCGGCGTGCGCAAATGCGGTGGACAGGCAGGGCTCGAGCCAGCGAGCGTCATTGGCTGAAACTATGACAATTGCCAGGTCGATCGGCTTCATTGCTTGATTGTCATTGCGGAATAGATGCCCGACGCCCTAGTCAATAAACGACGTGTGCGGCGCCTTCTTCCAGGGCAAGGCGCCGCCGGATCGCCACGCGCCGAACCTCATGTTCGCTTGAGATCGCGATACGCCTCAACCAGCTTCTCGCCCTGTGCGGGCCATAGCAGCTGAGTGCCCCGGGCGCGCGCTCTAGCGGCGCTCGCCTGCCAGGCCTCGGGCGAGCCCAGTAGCTCGACGATGGGAGCGGCAAACTCCTCGACCGTATCCTGGCTGACCGTCATCACGGCGTCGCCGCCCGTTACCTTCGTCTCTCGCAGCGCGGTCGCGACGACCGGGAGGCCTACGGCCAGGTACTCGAGGATCTTCACCATCGTCGAGCCGTGGTTGACGTCGGTCGCGCAAGCCGTGTCCAACCCCACGTGTGCGGAGGCGAGTAGGCGCGGGACCTCTTCGAACGGAACCCATCCGGTGATCGTGACGCGGTCGGAAATACCGAATTGCCGGGCGCGCTCTTCCACCGCTTGACGTTGCGGGCCGTCGCCGATGATCAGGAGCTCGGCGTCGAGCCCATGGTCCTGCGACAGTCGTGCCAGGACATCCACCGTCCGCTCGACTCGATCCTGTACGCCGATCTCGCCGAGGAACACGAGCTTGGCGCGCCCCGATGGAGGCGATGGCCGGTGGTCGGCGAACCACACGGGGGGACTGTTACGCACGATGATCGCGCGCCGGGCGACGGTCTCGACAAGTTTGCGCTGCGTCTCATTCGTCGTCACCGTCAGGTCGGCCACGCGCGCCGACTGATCGCGCATCCACGCTAGCAGCGACCCGACGGGGGTCGCGCGGCCGAGCTTGGCCTGCAGCATGCCGGCCGCGTCGTCATGGTGATCGAACACGGTCGACCAGCCCCGCCGGCGCGCGAGCCAGAGCAGGGGAAAGAAGAGGTCGGGAGGATTGTGCACGTGCAGCGTCCCGCCGCGGCTGCGGGCCAATCTTGGCAATACCGCCGCGGTGATCACGAAGGACGCGACGAGATACTCGATCGCGGTGCCCAGGAGCTTGCCGTTGCCCTCCGGAAGGGGAAAGCGTGTTACGCGGACGCTGCGGATCACCTCACGGGTGGGGCGGCCCGGCTCGCGCGGCGCCAGCACCTCCACGGACAGGCCAGACTCCACCAGAGTCTCCGCCTCCATGCGAACGCGAGCGTCGAGAGGGTATTGGCTGTTCTCGAGCACCATCACCACATCCGATGCCATCTGATCGCGGACGCCCATAGCCGTCTCAGCCGAGCAGATGGGCCGGGTCGGAGGTGAGCTCGATCTCCGCTCCGGTCCAAGCGGCTCTGCCATTGCCCCGTGGCGTGAGTCCCCGTGCTCGTCGGCGCCACCACTCGGCGACGTCTCGGGGAAGCGCGACCCATACGTCGTCGCGTTGCGCGATCGCCGCGAGCAGCTCTCGATAGGCATTGCCGATCGTCGGCCGACCGAGATATTCCTCGTCGGGGTGCGTGAGAGCCTGGAATAGGCCGTTGCACGAGACGATCCGCTCGAGCTGCTGCTGCCACAGCGAGGCGTCTCTATGGCCGAGGAGGTTGAACAGGGTGTGGTCTTGAGGGGCGGTGTAGGGCAGCTCGACCACCTCGCCATGAAAGAACGGCCATGTGGTGGTGGTGCCGCCGGGAATCGGCTCATAGGGATCAGAGTGCGGCATGGTGCAGTCGTAGGAGAATGGAAGCTCGGCCAGCCACTCGACCACGCGATGTGTGGCGGGGGAGCGGAAGCCGACGGCACCAAGACGCTCGGCGGCATCGCGGAGCAACGGCAGCTGTTGCTCGAAGGAGTCACGCGAGGCGAACAGAGAGCGGTCGTGATGGATCGCATGCGATCCGATCTCATGGCCGAGGTCCGTCAGGCGCCTCACCTGAGCGGTGTCGATCGGGTACCAGTCGCTGACGATGTTAAACGAGGATCTGAAGCCGTGCTGCTGCTCCCAGCCGGCAACCGTCGATGCTCGTGCGAGGCCGTCGGCCGACTCGACGTCGTGGGTGAGCGTCACCGCCCCCCTGGCCCCGTCGGGCCAGAACCAGGGGAATCGCACCGCATCCACTCCCCGCTCCAGCAGCGCGTCGGCGAGCGCGATCCGCAGGAGATCGTTTCCAGCGGCGTCGAAGGGCCATGCCGGGAACGCCGGATCGGTCTGTCGCTGGATCAGCTTCCGGCGCATCCCCAGCTGGACCGATCGCGGGATGAAATGCTTGACCCCGTAGAACAGCTGCAGCGCAAACGCCGGCAGGCCGCGTGTGCTCTTGCCGCTCCGCCAACGTTCGTAGACCAAGCTCGCATACCACTGGGCCGGATCGCGGGGGGCCAGAGAGCCTGCTCGCTGTTCGAGCGCGCTCCAGCGCTCCTCGCGCCAGCGCTCGATTAGCGCGCGGTCGGCGGCCGTGAGCACCGTGGCGGCGGTCTCATCTTCGAGCGGGCCGAGGGTCGAGCTCAGGGCGTCGTCGTGGCTCAGGCCGAGTCCGGTGGCGGTGGCCATCAGGCGGCGAACGGATATGCCAGTGAGCCGACGGTGCGTCCAACGAACACGGGCGCGCGCTGGATCATCGTAGTCAGGAGTCGCCCGGGCTCAAGCGTGTCCGGCAGCAGGTCGGCGTCCGTGGCGGAGAAGTAGGCCGGCTGCTCCTCTCCTCCCCAGTGCACCTTGTACCGACGCAACGATGTGTTGTGCAGGTCCGTGATGCCAAAGTCCATGGACCGCATGCCGCGGGCCGCGATGTGATCGAGCGCGGCCGCGAACGCCAGGTAGTTCGTGCGCAGGTCTCTGGTCTGAGAGTCCGAGGCGCTGTACTTGAAGGTGGCGTGATGGTCCCCGAGGATGAAAGTGGCGTTGGCCAGGAGTCGCTCGCCAAGGTACACCCCGATCGTCAGCGCCCGATCCTGCTCGTGCAGCTCCCACACGCGCGACCAGTAGCGACGCGGCTGGGTCGGGGCGCCCAGCCGTCTGCGCGATTGGGCGATGAGGTCCAGGTTGGGGCCCATGTACTCCTCGCGCGAGGCGATGGGCCGTGCGATCAATCCGGCCTTCCGAGCCAGGTTGATGTTCTGACGGGTCTTGGACTTGGCGCCACGCAAGACACCATCGACGCCGTCGGCCAAGTCGAGCACCTGTACCGTGCCGACTTGGCGGGAAATCCACCCAGGGAGGGCCGCCTGCGTGCGAACGACGATCGGCTCGGCTCCGGCCTGTTGCGCCGCCGCGATCAGCAGCTCATCGCGGTGTGCCACACCGCTGGCCACCGGCTCGAGCGTGTCTGTGAACGGCAGCGAGGTCCATCCCTTTCGCCACGGCAGCCTGCCGCGTATCATCGGCAGGCCGGCCACGATCGAGCCTTGCAGATCGGTGAGCGTCATGATCCGTGCATGCAGGCCGTAGGCGCCCGTTAGCGTGTCGAGCCACGCTGGGTGTTGCAGCGGCGAGGTCGCGTGCTGTGCGGCAAACGTACGCCAGGTCTCGTCCTTGGGGGAGAGGAGGGCGACGCTAGGCATGGCGGGCACGTGGTCGTGGTTGGTGGCTCATGCTGAAAAAACGATGTGGCGATGCTCCAGCTTCCAGGGCATCCGCGTCTCGTCGTCGCCCCGCCCGACAATGCGCGACTTCCCGAGTCCGATGGCCCGGCGACGGAGCGCTCCGGCGGCGGCGCGATCGAGATGGACGCCGCAAATTACGCCGGGCCAAGATCGTTGATTATCACGAGGGCCGGCTGCGCCGTCCGGCTGATCCGGTGGTGGTCTTGCGCCGGCAAGTACGGCGCGCGCCCAGGCGCTCCGTACGATCCGCCAACACAAATCAAAGCTACCGAAAAGCGGGTAGAAGGGTATCGACATATGGGACTTGCGCTTGCACTACGTGAATTGTCGAGACGTCGGCTGCTCCTGGCGCTCGGGGCGTTCCTCGCCGTCCTCGCCGCCGTTTTCAGCGTATATCGCCCCGATGGGTTCGCGCTCAAGTCCCGCTCGCTGCAGTATTCGAGTGCGAGCACACAGGCACTCGTCGATGCGTCATCGTCGGTTCTCGGCAATCTCTCGCAGTCATCCGAACAGCTGAGCACGCGCGCGACGGTCTATGCGAACTTCATGGCAAGCCCGGCGGTTATCGACCTGATCGGTCAGCAGGTGGGCCTGTCAGGCGCGCAGATCTATGCCGCGGGACCGGTCAACGCCAACGAGCCGCGTGTCGTGCAGGAGCCCACGGCGCTCAAGCGCAACGTCGAGATCACGGGTGAAACGATCCCATATCGCCTGAACTTCGAAAGCCAGGCGAACGTGCCGACGATCGACATCGATGCCCAGGCTCCCACCACCAACCAGGCTGTCGCGCTGGCCAACGCCGCCGTCGTCGGCCTGCGACGCTACGTGACGAGCTTGGAGGCCGAAGACAGGGTGCCGTCTGCTTCGAGGATCGCGATTCGTCAGCTCGGTGCGGCCAACGGCGCTGTTGTCGACAGCGGCATCAGCAAGCAGCTTGCGGTTATGGTGTTCGTCGCCGTGTTCCTGCTCTGGTGTGCGCTGGTGCTCGTCGCGGTGCGGTTCCGCGCGATCTGGCGCGACAGCGCCGGACTGCAGCAGGATGGGGCTGAGGGTCACGACTGGAGCGGGGGCGCGGATCGAGGTCCCGGTGCGACGAAGGCTGCTGAGCAGGCGCCGCAGCCCGCCCGTACTCGCGATCCCGAGGGCGCTCTGTTCGATGATTCAGAGGGCGCTCCTCTGTTTGACATCCCCGCCGGACGTGGGGACGATCTCCACGTGATTCCGGCGCGGAGCCTGCGATGAGCGTCCGGTCTCTACAGCCGGCCGGGTAGGCCATGGCCGGAACAGCCGTCCTGGATCGGCCCGCTACCTCCAGCGCCTCTGTCTCGCGGCCGACGGCGCTGCAGCGCCGCGCCGCGGTGACGCGACGCGACGCGTTTCCCCACACCCGGCGTCCCCTGCCTTGGCTGCTGGCCGGCTTTCTGGCGATGCTGTTCGTCGTCCCGATCGACTCGACCGAACTGAAGATTCATCTCCCGGTCGATTCTCGGATCGATCGCTTTGCCGTGATCGTGCTCGTGCTCGCTTGGATGTGGCTCGGCGGCGATCAGCGGGCGTTTGTGCGCACGCGTCGGTCCAAGCTGTTCGCCGGCGCGGCGTGCGTGTTCCTCGCGGTCGCGGTGGCCAGCCTGCTGCTCGACGCTGGACGGATCATCAACCTGGGCGATTTCCAGCTTGCGGAGAAGCGATTCGCGCTGCTGGGATCTTTCTTGGTGCTCTCCTGGTTTACGCTCACCGCGCTGCGGTTTGAGGATGTGCGGGGATTCGCGACATACCTGATCGGGCTTGCGACGTTGATGTCGTTCGGCATGCTGATCGAGCGCCACACGGGCTACAACGTCTTCTACGAATTGAGTCGCGAGCTCTTGCAGCCGATCGCCAAAGTTGCGCTCTCACCGACGGTCATCCATCCCGCGGTCGGCTCTGACGGCCGCGTCACCGTCGTGGGTCCAACGATCCACGGGCTCGCCGCCACGACGATGCTGATGGTGGTGATGCCGTTTGCGCTGGTGCGCGTCCTGGACGCCACCTCGCGCAGGTCCTGGTGGCTGAATTCTGCCGCCTTCGCGCTGATGGTCGCCGGCGCGATGGCCACCGACCGCAAGACGGCGCTGGTCGTCCCGGTCGCTGTAGTGATCTACATCGGGTGCTACCGCCCACGCCAGGTGCTGCGTCTGGCGCCGCTGGGGCTCGTCGTGCTCGCCGGCCTCGTGCACGTCGCCTCGCCGGGCGCGCTCGGAACGATTCTGGCCGTCAACGAAGCCGCAAGCAGCGACTCCACGACCCACCGCGTCGGAGATTTCACCGACGTCGCCCCCGACATCATGGCGAAACCGGTGCTCGGCCGCGGCTTTGGCACGCTCAACCCCGAACAGCCGTCTCAGTTTCGGATCAACGACAACGAGTACATCGACGAGATCTGGGAGGTTGGCGCCGTCGGATTGCTCGTTTTCGTCTGGATGATCCTCGCACCCGTGGCCCTCGCCCGTTCGGCGATCCGCACGCGCGGGCCCACCGTCGCCTCGCTCGCCCTGGCGGCCTCCGCCGGGTGTGTTGCCTTCTTTGTGGTCTGCGCGCTGTTCGACGCGCTGTCGTTCCCGCAGGCGCCCTACATGTTCTTCGTGGTGGCGGCGATGACCACGATCGCCGCCGCCGGACCGGAGGGGAACGTGGTGCCCACTCGCGAGCTCGTGCGCAAGCTCGCGGGCGGGCGAGCGCGCGTGGTGGCCGAGGCATCGCCGTGAGCCCGCGGGAGCTGCGCCGCGTGCTCGTGCTCGTGCCGGGCGCGCTCGGCGAACACCTCACCGGGCCGGAGATCCGCGCCTGGGAGCTCGCAAAGGCGCTGAGCGCAAAGTACGAGGTGACGATTGCGGCCAACCGCGCCGTTGGCGGCGAACGCGAGGGGATCCCGATCGTCGCGTCCAGCAGATGGCGGCTCCTGCGCGAGGCGATGCGCCATGACGCGATCTTCTCGGCCTGCCTGCCCCCCTACCTGCTGGCGCTGAAACCGCTGCGTGACTTCGTCGCGATCACCGACCAGTACGACCCGCACGAGCTTGAGCTCGCCACGCTTGCCGCCGGGCGCCATCGCGAGCGCGAGCTGCGCTCCCGCGCGGCGGTCCAGAGGCTCCAACTGCGCAACGCCGATCTCGTGCTGTGCGCGGCGGAGCGCCAGCGTGCGGACCTCATCCGGGTCGGGCGCTCGCTCGGGCACATGCGATCCCGCTCACTCGATCCGGTCGTGGTCCCATTTGGCATCCCGGACCCGCCGCCGGCATCAAAGCGCCGGCCGCTGCACGACCATTTTGCGCAGATCGACGACACGGACACTGTGGTGCTGTGGTGGGGCAGCGTATGGCGTTGGCTGGACGCCGAGACGCCGGTTCGGGCGTTTGCCCAGATGGCCGATGAACGAACAGACATCAAGCTCGTCATCACCGCCGGCAAGCCGTCCAGCAAGAGTGCCGAGCAGTTTGACGCCACCCAGCAGATCAGGGATCTGGCAGACGAGCTGGGGGTGCTCGGACGCACCGTGCTGTTCTTCGATGAGTGGATCCCATATGAGGAGCGCTATGACTATCTGCGCGAGGCCGACATCGGCCTGACTCTCCATCGCCATGCCGATGAGGCACGGCTCGCCGCTCGCGCCCGCTACATGGACTACCTCGCGGCGGAGCTGCCGTGTGTGCTTGGGCGGGGCGACGAGACCGCCGAGGAGTTCGGTGCGGGCGGTTACGCCACGCTCCTGGACGATCCCGACCCAGACCGGCTGGCGGCCACGCTGACCGGGCTCGCCGACGATCCCGGGGCGCTCGCCGGGGCGCGCGCGGCTGGTGCGGAGCTTGCCGCCAAGCACCACTGGAGCGTCGTGGGAGCGAGAGTGCGTGCGGCGGTGAGTGAGGCAGCCACCGCGCGGCCCCGTCCGCAACCGGCCTTGTCCGCCCTCCTGGGGGCTACCGCCGGCTACTACGCACATCGGCTGGTCGACCGGCTCGGCGCCGAGGCTTAGCCGGACTCTGGCGTCGTGCGACGATATGACTGATCGCGCGCGAGACACCTCGTCATCATGAAGACGCCAACGATCAGCGTCGTCGTTCCGGCGTACAACGCCGAACCGTACATCGCGCAGACGCTGCAGTCGATTCTCTCCCAGACCCGTCCACCTGAGGAGATCATCGTGGTCGACGATGGCTCGACCGACGGCACTCCGGATGAGGTCATCCGTTTCGGGAGCGATGTTCGTCTAATCGAGCAGTCCAACCGAGGAGCCGCGGGTGCGCACAACACGGGTTTCGGTCAAGCGCGCGGAGACTATGTCGCCAGATGCGACGCCGACGATCTATGGGAGCCGATCAAGCTCGAGCGCCAGGTGCGCACGCTCGAGGTCCATCCGGAGATCGACATCGCGATGAGCGGCGCCTGGGTGTTCGGCAACGGTGAGGATCGTCTTTTCCTCGATCACACCGGCGCCGCGCCGCCGCCCTGCACGGGTATCCAGGAGCGCGGTGCGTTCGCGCGCAGGCTGTACCACGCCAACATGCTGTGCGCATCCTCGGCCGTCATACGCCGGAGCCTGCAACGGGAGGTGGGACCGTTCACCGAACCACTCCCCAACGAGGACTATGACTTCTGGCTGCGAGCGCTCAAAGCCGGCGCCGTCTTCTTCTATGACCCCACCGTGCTCGTTCGCTACCGCCGCCACGCGACCAACGTAACGAACAGCCGAATCAAGCTGTATCGAGCGGCGCATCTCGTCCACACGCGTCACGCGGACCTGGTCGACAGCCCCTTGCTCGTCAATCGGACGCTGGCGGCGGACCTGTTCATGATCGGTCGCCTGCTTGTCGATGACGATCATCCGCGCGAGGCGCGGAAAGCGTTTGTGAGCTCGCTGCGTCATCGCCTCACGCCGCGTACGCTGGCGTGGGTGGCGGTTCTCTCGATGCCTGAGGCGTGCCGCCGACAGCTCGCGAGTGGGCTGGTTCGCGTCAAGCGCGCCGTCGCACGCCGGCTGTGACGCACTGCGCTGCGACTGCGCTGCGCCGGCTCAATCGCCTTTGACTCGAGGCAATGCTGCCGCCGCGAACCGCGCGCCGATCATGCAGGGTCCGGTCACGGTCAAGACTCGGCCCCCGGTGAGTGAGACGAACGTCGTCGTCTGGCCGTAGGTGCCGCAGTACGCCGTGTGACCGCCGATATCCAGTTGCGTGCGGCCATGCATGTGCGAACTGACCGTCCTCAGGTCGACTGCCTGGACTGTGATGGTGACCAAGCTGCCACCGCCTACGGGCCGGTAGATGCAGGTCGGGCCGAGCGGCGCGCTTGTCGTGTGGGCGGGCTTACCGAAGATCGCTTGCGCTTGCGCAGCGGTGACGAGCCCACATGGATTGCGACCGGCGTACTTGCCGCCGCCGGTGTCGGCATGACCGGGGTTGTCGTCGTTGACTTCGGCGCCGCCGGTTCCGTGCTGCGGGTGATGGGTGACGGCTGCGCCGCCGGTCACGATCGAGTGATGGGCGTGGGCGTAATCGAGGGGGGTGACCGCAGAGGACGTGTTGGCGCCGGAGCCCCGATCGGTGTGCGCGCTGGGACTCTTCGCGGCATTCGAGGTTGTGCCGGTGCCGGTCGCGGAGGGCGAGTTGCTCGAAGTCGAATGATCGCCTGCGGATGAGGTCCCCGAGGAGGAGGAGGAGGAGGAGGTGCCGCATGAGGCGAGCAACAACGCGGCGGCGGCCAGCGGAACGGTGCCCCGAGCCAGCCGTCCAATGGGCTTAACGCGAGTGGCGATCAAGGGCGTGACGCGCAGGACGGCAAGGAGCGAGGTGGCCAGAGCGCATCAAGAGCCGGGTTCGAATTCGACGTCAACCCAGTAGTTGCTGGAATTGAAGGAGTTGGTGGGGAATGTGCTCGCGGCGCTGTAGGCGTAGAGACCGTCAGGGCTGACTGAGTTGGCGAGCGCGATGAGTGGTGGGTTGGTGATCGCGGAGGTGAAGCCGGCGGGGGTGTCGGAGTAGTGTCCGTTGGGTGCGAAGTAGCCGGCGATGTAGGTGGTGTTGGCGGTGATCGCGATGGGTGTGGGGAAGGTGACCTGTTGCCAGCCGGATGTGGT
>Ga0210387_10002859_pt1 | contig 13248 bp, 16 predicted proteins | sample IncBWC7OmetaG_FD_160108 | JGI IMG/M metagenome (GOLD analysis project Ga0210387, IMG submission 160108) | Forest soil microbial communities from Barre Woods Harvard Forest LTER site, Petersham, Massachusetts, United States - Inc-BW-C-7-O ...
TATCTTAACTGAACGGAAAGACAAATAAATTTGCATCTTAACTATTTCCTTTACGTCTAGTAAATATAAGGCGCGATTCGTGGAAAGCGGTCCGCGCGGGAGACATGCCCATGAACACGACAATTCAAGAGAACCGCACCTGGTCAACCACCCATCGGATCAGTGCGGGAGATAAAACTGCGATGTCCGCCATGCGGGTTATCGTTGAACCTAACAAAGGGCGCCTGCAAGGAACGGCCGCTCGGGTCCCCTTCGACGCCATCATGGAGCGGGTAGCCGCGCCGGCTGGCGTTACCTACGAGGCTGGAACCGTGGGGGGCGCATCCGGCTGGTGGTGCCGGCCCGAAGGTGCGCGTACCAAACAGGCAATCCTTCATCTGCACAGTGGATGGTTTAACTGGGGGTCGGCGCAGGCCTTCAGAAACCTGGTTGGGCATATCGCCGCTCGTCCGGGCGTCGAGGCGTTTGTGCCCGATTATCGACTGGCTCCGGAACATCCCTTTCCCGCCGCGATCGAGGATGCGCGCGGCTGTTATCTGGGGCTTATCGAGCAAGGATTCTCAACGGTGGCAATTACAGGAGACTCGGCCGGAGGCAATCTAGCCCTGGGGCTTCTGCATTTTGCCGCGGCCCAGAGGGCCTGGGGCGGTGCGCTCCCCGTGGCCGCGGTGGCGCTTTCGCCGGTCACTGATCTGGCCCTTACGGGAGCAAGCTGGGAGATACGTGCCGCAGCCGATCCCTACTTCCTCCGTTCGCAGGTAGCTGAGCTCGTACGCTCCTATCTGGGCGGTCATGACCCGGCTGATCCTTTGGCCTCTCTGCTGTATGGCAAACTCGCTGGGCTACCACCGATCCGCGTCCATGTCGGCGACGATGAGGTGCTGCTCGATGACTCGCTCCATTATGTTGAGCGGGCTGTTGCGGCCGGGTGGATGCTCGCGTTGACGTGTGGGAAGGCATGCCGCACGGATTTCTGTCCGGCATTGGTACGCTGGCCACCTCCAAGCAGGCACTCGATGAGATCGGCGGGTTTCTGGCCGATCGCCTGAATCTGGTGAAGCTCTGCTGATCGCAGCAATCAATTGAAAGGCGAACTCATTCGCAACTCCAACCGAAAAAGGAGATTCGTCATGAAAGTAGGGTTTATAGGTGCTGGTAAAGTAACGGGTACTTTCGGTCGTCACTTGATCAACGCTGGTCACACCATCGTTGTATCCAATTCCAGAGGTTCGGAGACACTGGCTGATTTTGTCGCTTATCTCGGTCCAGGCGCTATCGCCGGCACGAAGCAGCAGGTAGCCGAGTGCGACGTCGTCATTCTCGCCGTACATTGGGGCAGAGTAGCTGACGCTCTCAAGGGCATTGATTGGCGAGGCCGCATCCTGATCGATGCCACGAACGCACATCTGGACCCTCCAGATATCAGTCTGGCTGGCGTGACCAAATCAAGAGCTGCATTGAAGGGGCGCACCTCTAGCGAAATCGTTGCCGAAATCGCAGTTGGCGCACGGCTTGTGAAATCGATCAGCAACATCCCGATGGTCTGGATACAGGACTTCTCGCCGAACAAACCCCATACCGTTATCTTTACATCCGGCGACGACACCGAAGCCAAACAGCTAGTGATCGAGTTGGTCAACAGCACCGGATTAGCCGCGATTGATCTTGGGCCACTCGCAATAGGTGGTGCAATGCATGAGGTCGGCGCTCCACTATCCGGTCTCGACCTCCACTTCGTCCGCCGGCTTCGGTGATTGCTGCTCTCATATCTAAATATGACCTTTTCAACCTTCGTTTTCCCGGAGATAACACATGAAGCGTTTCATCAGCAGCGCCCTCTTTGCTCTCGCGATTCTCACCGCCACTGCGAGCTTTGCTCAAAGCCCATCACCTGCTGAGAGCAATGAGGCTACCCCCGCCAGCACCATTGGTTCTCCTTGTCATGAGAAGTGAGAACCTACCCGTTCGAGGCTGACTACAGCTTTGTGAGTTTCATCTGCTTTGCGAGTTCGGCGTCGACCATCCTCGCAGGAAGAAGTCTGGGCAGAGTCCAGTTCTTGAAAGGCTGCGGAATGACCGCGTAGCGTGCCTTCGGTTTCGCCGTGCTGAGTGCAACGTGGACGGCTTCGCCCAGACGCTCAGGAGATAAGCCGTTGGTACGTGCTTCGATGACGACGAACTTCTGGAAGTTCTCGACCGCCTCCCAGTACTCGGTCTGCTGGAACTCACTCAGATCTTCTTTTTCGCCCTTGTCGTACATCGCCGTGTTCACGGTACCCGGTTCAATGATCACGACGTCGATGCCAAATAACATCAGTTCTCGCCGCAGCGCGTCCGACATTCCTTCAAGGCCAGACTTGGAGGAGCTATAAGCACCGAGAAGCGGGATAGCAACTCCTGCGGTGGTAGAGCTGATGTTCACGATGCGGCCGGTGGGACCCTGCCTCTTCTTATCCGTTCCCAAAAGAGGAGCGAAGGCTTGGATTACGACAAGTGGGGAGATCATGTTGACGTCCAACTGCCGCCTGTACTCGCTGGGCCTCAGGTAAAGCAGAGGCCCACTCACAACAATCCCCGCATTGTTCACGAGGCCCACCAGGTTACTGTCGCCTATCATAGAGCCGACCTTCTGGGCAGCTTCGTGTACAGCGTCGGCATCCGTAACGTCCATCATGAGAGGCACGAAGCCGTTACCGAGCTCTCGTTGCAAACGATCGGCGTCAGCCGGCTTGCGTACAGAACCGAACACGCGAAATCCCTTTGAAACAAGCACCTTTGTGGTTCCCCAACCAATTCCGGTGGAGACCCCCGTGACCACGACATCTTTGCTATTCGCCATCGCATTTCTCCCAAGATGAACACTGATCATCTTCAATGTGTACAGCGTACATCTTGGTGCGCGGCGTGTCAAGGTGTACAGTGTTCTGTATGCCGTATCCCTCGAAAACAGACCGTCAAACCATCCTTTCGGTTGCGGTTAAGGAACTGGCCCACGGGGGTATCCGCGCCTTGTCGCTACGGAATATCGCTGCTTCCCTCGACCTCGCGCCCAATGCGATCTACCGTTACTTTTCCGATCGCTCAGCACTGGAAGCTGCGCTAGCAAACGAAGCTGCCCGGCAACTGGAACTGGCGCTGAGGAAGGCAGCCGACGGGTGCGAAGCGGTTACCGCAATCCGCGAGATGTCATCTGCTTATATTAGGTTCGCAAGGGACAACCGTCACCTCTACGAGGTGATGATGAGTCTCCACGCGCCAAAGCACGATGCGACCTCCCACCAAAGCCTCTGGGCGTTCACTGTCGAGCAGGTGCAACGAATTGCCGGGTCGGACCGAGCTGCGCAGGCGTCCGTCGCGCTTTGGGCGTTCCTACATGGAGCCGTGGCGTTAGAAGCCGCTCAAGTCTTAGGCGAGATCAAACCGGAAAGCGGCCTTGAATTTGGGTTTGAGGCGTGGTTGATGGCTGTTTCTATGCGTGGGGAGCCAATAGATGCACTCCGAATCAAGTCCACCAAAAAGAGGGCCAACAAGAAAGTGTCTGCGCGTGAAAGGTCGGTGCGAAGCGGCAAGTGAGGATTCAGGCTGGTGTCATTGACAAGGGCGTGTGCCCGTCAGTACCCCCGCCGCCAAAGTCAGAATCCTCCGCTTCAAAAATCTTCCGCCATTCCGGCATTACCGTGGCCTTCAAAACCATGTTTGAGGTATTCACCAGGGTTGGCCCCGACAACTCGCTTGAACGCCTAAGCGGACGGTATACACCGCGCTATATGCAGTCAAATATCCTGGCACAGTCCGAAACACACTGATGCACTCGCTCGCGTTTGAACATTCGCTGCGTGACGGAATTTTTACGGCTCAACTCGTAACCGTAAATAAGAAGGGCGCTTAAGGGAACCGTTGTTCGCGTTTCACTTCGACAGATAACCGAGAATTCGATCAAGTGGTCGTCATACCTATTGGTTCCACCGGCAAACTGTGGAACTGACTGGCTATCAGCACGAATTACTCTTGTGCGCACAACGCGATCGCACTTGGAGAGGCATCGCCCCGACCACAAGAAGTCATATCCTCTCGAGTGCCTAGAAGAAGGCGCGTTTGAATGCCTCGTGGTGCTGACGGGCCAGCTCAAGGATGGGCGGAAAGTCGTTTTCCTCGCGCAGGCTGCTCAAGAGCGGGTCAAACGCGATATACGGATAGCAGAAGAAGCCGGACCCGACGCTGCGGCGAAGCGTGGATAGCGCAGCAGCTTTATCCCCTAGAACTGCGTAGGCTTGCGCAATTTTGTACTCCGCTTCGGGGTCGCCAACCCCGCGCTCGGTTATTTTTTTTTCCAAGCCGCGCAAAATCTCGCGGCCTTCCGCCGTGCGGTGGGCAATCGAATCACTCAACGCTTTTCCGATCTGAGCGTATAGGGTCGGATCGAGCTCGTTCGCTTGGTCGAAGTCTAGGGCGGCGTGTTCGAAATCTTTTTTGTAGAACTCTCCGAAGCCACGATAGAAGAGCAGAAACGAGGAGTCCTGCACGTCCGGCAGACTAGCGAGAAATTTATCGTACTCGCCGAGATAGAGATACGTGTTTAAGACCGAGCCATTGGATTTGACGAGGGGATCGAGCTGCAGCGCGCGTTCGCATTCGGCCACCGACTCTGGCAACATGCCGGCGAAGCGATAGGCGTAGCCCAACTCCCAATGTACGGGCGCGTAGTTGTCGTTCGCTTTGAGCGCATCGCGGAGAAGCGGCACAGCCTGCTCGACCTTGCCAGTATCCACGAAGAGATTGGCCAGAAACATCTGGGCATCCATTTGTGAGGGTTCCAACGCGAGGGCCCGTTCGTAGGCGGCTTGCGCGCGGCTATACTGTTCACGGCCGCCGAACTCGAAGGTGGCGTCGGAGGTGTAGGACGCGCCGAGATAGGCCCAGGCGAGAGCGTACTTGGGATCAATCTCAGTGGATTTTTCGAGCATCTTGATGGCTAAAGGGAATTTGTGTTGGCTGTGAAGATCAACGCCTCGCAAATAGTATTCGTAGGCCAGCGGACTGACGGGGGCGACGGGCTTGATACGCTGAGCTTCCGAGGGCGAGAGATTCAGTTGCAATTTATTGATGATCTCTTCGGCAACCTGGTCCTGAACCCGCAGGAGGTTGTCATATTTCACGTCAATCGTGCCGCGACCGAGGATTTTGTCGGTTTTGACTTCGATCAGTTGGTAGGTAATGCGCAGGTTGTCGCCGTCACGGAGGAAGCTGCCAGTGAGAAGTGTGTCCACTTTGAGATCCGAGCCGACGCTGGCGATGTCAATGAGCTTGCCGCGGTATTTTTCAACGGCCGTGGAGGGTCGGACGGTAAGAGAGCTGACGTAGTCAAGCTTGGTGATCACTGCATCCGCGAGGGAGAAGCCAAGGAAGTCGCTGGCCGTATCTTGACGAATGTTCTGGAGCGGAAGAATGGCGAGACTGCGAGGAGCTACGGTTTGCAGCGACTTGGAGCGAAGCGCGGAGGGAAACCTTCCGACGACGATTACCGCGACTACGACGAGCAAAACAGCGCTTACCGCAACGACAAGTAGAGTGCGAGGGATGCGGAAGGGGAGCGGCGCGTCGCAGACAGCGATGGCCGGCACGCTCGCTCCGCTTGGGTCCACTCGCGCAGGAGCCGCCGCTGGGCCTTTCGCATCGCTGGCGAACTGAAGAACTGGTTTGCCGCTGACCCGCCGATCGCTAGGCTCGTCGCTGGCAGCGGGTTTCAGCTCGGCGGTGAAGCGATAGCCGCAGCCGGGCACGGTGACGATGTAGCCTGGCTCGCTGGCGGACTCGCCCAAAGCCTTACGGATCATCGAGACCTGTTGGGTGAGGTTAGATTCTTCGACAAAACTGTCCGGCCAAAGAGCCTGCATCAGCTCTTCCTTCGAAAGCATTCGCCCGCAGTTTTGGACCAAGATTAAAAGCGTGTCGTAGGTTTTTGGGGTGAGCGGGACGGCTGCGCCTTCTCTCAGCAAGGCGTGCTGAAGGGTGTCCAGCACAAACGGGCCGAACTCGTAGCAGGGGCGAGTCTCCAGCCCTTTCACGGTTTGCCGGAACTGATTGGCAGTGGTCATAGAGTGGTGGCGGCACGTCGCTTCCGGGGAGCTTTGCTAAAGCAAGGAGCGGACTTGACTCGGAGCGAGCTTTCGAGGCTTCGAACGAGGAAGTGCCGGACCCCACTGCTGGCTGCGGCCCTGGTGAAGCGGCGCCTTTTGTAAGCAAGGCTGCCGGGTGAATGCCTGGAATTGATTCTACGTCAACAGTGGAAAGAATTGGCAGGAAAAGCGGGCTTCTTTGCAGTGGTTGGTGTAGGCACGGGCGAAAGCAGCCCATCGAATCTTGACTCCTAATCTGTTGTGTTTCAGCGGCCTACAACGTTTCCTAGATTTTTGAGGAAATTTTTAGGACCGTTTCAGGACATCGGACCGCTGGTTCCTGCAGGATAAACGCAATGCAAGCCGCTTCGGCGCGCTGCAGTTAGGAGCCTGGTATGAAACGTTTTTTTGGTTTGCTCTACGGAATCGCTTGTTATCTCTTCTTCCTTGCCGTGTTTCTCCGGGCCATATGGTTCGTCTGGACCATGGATACCCTCGAGCCCCGCTCTACCCTGACCCGCGCCCTGCTAATAAATGCCGGCCTGCTCTCAGCGTTCGCGATACAACACAGTGGTATGGCTCGTCAGGGCTTCAAGCGTGCCTGGGCCAAAATCATTCCGCCTCCCCTCGAGCGCAGCACGTACGTGTTTGCTGCCAGCCTTGTGCTCCTCATGGTTGTCCAGTTTTGGCAACCTTTGCCGGGCGTGGTGTGGACAGTGCACAACGCGATGGCCGTGAAGCTCTTACAGGTCTTCTTCTGGTTCGGCTGGGCTCTGCTTTTTACTTGCACCCTGTTGATTGATCATTTTGATTTGTTCGGCCTCAAGCAGGCCTGGAAGTACTGGAGCAACGAACCCTACGAGCCGCCGGCCTTTCGCACTCCGGGTCCGTACCGGCTCGTACGCCATCCGCTCTATCTCGGTTTTCTCATTGCCTTCTGGAGCGCCCCGCGCATGACCAGCGGGCACCTCTTCTTCGCCGTGATGTGCACTGCGTATATTTTGGTCGCCATTCAACTCGAGGAGCGCGATCTCGTCGACTTCCATGGCGAGTCCTATCGCATTTATCGCAGTGGCGTTTCCATGCTCGTGCCCTTGCCCGGCAAAAAACCTTCCCAAGCTGATCGGAAACACCGGAGTGCGTCAAATGTGCCGACGCAATAATGCCGCTGCTGTGTTGGCGAACGCTACGGTTTTCGGCCAGCGAGCGCGTTCAAAAAGAATAATCGTTTCAAACGCGCAGAACTCGCTGCTTTGAAGACCGGAGTCAATCGGTTGGTGATTGCGTATCGCTTGATTGCGAGGCACGACGGGAACTATCCACACTCTGTAGGCGCCAGGCCTACGCGAGGGAGGAAATATGCAGAGTGGTGCTGTTCGTTCACACGGCGTGATGGAGGGCGGCGGTTCCTATAACCGGCACGCGCGTATTCCGGCAGGCGGCGCTGGTTTGGCCATGCCGTTCTTGGAGCAGGCGGTCCAAAGGCTGGCTTTGAACGGGAACAACCATCCAATCGTGATCGCCGATTATGGATCCTCAGAAGGCAAAAACTCGCTGGCTCCCTTGCGAGCTGCGATTCGCGGGCTGCGGGTGCGCTTCGGACCAAACCGCCCAATCCAAGTTGTGCACATCGATCAAGCCGCGAACGACTTCAACTCGCTTTTCGATGTGCTGCACCGCGATCCGGAGCGCTACTCGGCAGAAGACCCCAACACCTTTCCCAGCGCGATCGGAAGGTCGTTTTACGAGCCGGTGTTTCCGCCCGAACAAGTGGATCTGGGCTGGTCTTCCTACGCGGCGGTGTGGTTGAGCCACATTCCGGCGCTGATTCCGGGCCACTTTCTCGCGGTGGCCAGCACCGGCGAAGTACGAGCGGCGTTTGATCGGCAGGGCGCCGAAGATTGGAGGCGCTTTCTTTCGCTGCGTGCCCGCGAGCTGCGCCCGGGAGGCCGATTGGTGGTCGTACTTCCCGCTTTGAATGACCACGGAGCTGCTGGTTTCGAACCTTTATTCAACCACGCCAATGCAGCTGTGGCGGAAATGGTCGCGGAGGGCACGATCAGCGCCGACGAACGCGCGAGAATGGTTCTGGGCGCTTATCCACGGCGCCGAGCGCAGCTGCTGGAGCCTTTTGAGCCGTCTGGGCCATTCGAGGGGCTCGTAGTGGAAAACTGCGAGCTTTCAGAGCTTCCCGATGCGGCTTGGACGGATTATCAACGAGACGGCAAGCTCGAAACCTACGCTGACTGGCACGCAGGTTTCTTCCGGTCCATTTTCGCCCCCTCATTGGCGTCCGCGCTCGATGATGCCGCGAGACGGGGTTCGTTTGCCGACCAATTAGAAGCGAGGTTGAAGCAACGCCTCGCGCAACGACCGATGCCATTCCATTCCTTCGTGCAGACGATTGTGCTCGCCAAAGAAGGCGGTAACGCAGATTCGAACGAGCAGGTCAGGCTAGAGACGTTGCGATGAGCGACACTTCGTTGGAGGGCGGTTCGCTACCATCGTTGGCTACATCGGTGTCCGCCCGCCAGCGCGCTTCGCTATTTTATGGCTGGTGGATCGTTCTGGTATCGGCGACGGGTCTATTCTTTGGCGGCGTGCCGCTGACTGTCTACTCGTTTAGTGTTTTCTTGAAACCGCTCATGGTGGCGTTTCACGCCGGCCGTGCCGCGATTTCCCTGGGGTACACGCTGAAACTGCTGACTGGGGCGGCTGCGGCGCCGCTATTTGGCTGGCTCATCGACCGCTTTGGGCCCCGCAAAGTAATCCTGCTTGGTACGGCCGTGTTTGGCCTCACGTTGCTGGCGAATCGGTTTGTCTCCGGCCGTGTCTGGCAACTCTATGTGTTCTACATCCTCTTGGGCCTAACTCTACACTCCAGTGGCCCCATCCCGTACAGCAGCGTGGTCTCCCATTGGTTCGACCGCCGAAGAGGCTTGGCTCTCGGGCTGATGATGCTGGGAATCGGCCTCGGCGCGGTCGTGGTTCCACCCCTCGTCCAGCAACTTATTTCGCGATGGGGTTGGCATGCAGCCTACAGCATCCTGGGCTGTGCTGTACTGCTGATTCCTATCCCCATTGTCGCCGCGACTCTGAAAGAAACACCGCAACAGATGGGCTTGCAGCTCGATGGTGTGGTCGCCGCTTCTGCCGAGGACGGCGATCCCGCTTCATCGGGTTTCAGCGCAGCCGAAGCCCGGCGTACGCGAGCGTTTTGGGTGATGTTCGCCGCTTTCGCGCTGGTCAGCTTCAGTTCGCAAGGTTGTCTTGTGCACATGAGTGCGATGCTCACTGACGCCGGTGCCAGCAAGCAACTCGCTGCCCTGGGAGCATCACTGATGGGCGGAGCTGTGCTCCTGGGACGTGTGGGAACTGGCTATTTGTTGGATCGCCTGTTTGCGCCGCGTGTGGCCGTCGCCATTTTCGCGGCCTCCGCGCTAGGCTTCGCGCTTCTCTTACTGGGAGCAACACCGCTCGCTTTCGCCGGCGCATTTCTCGTGGGATTGGCTTTGGGTGCAGAGCTAGACATCATCGCTTACCTGACCAGCCGCTATTTTGGCCTGCGGGCGTTCGGCGCGATTTACAGTTTGCTTGTCGCTGCTTTCGCAGTGGCAGGCGCCTTAGGGCCGCTGGCCATGGGAGTCGGCTTCGATAGCACCGGCTCCTATCACGGAACACTCATCCCATTTCTCCTTGCCGCGCTGATCGCGGCTGTGCTCACGAGCCGTCTCGGACCCTACCGGTTCCTACCAGAGCAACCAGTCGAGCGCCTGGACATTTTGCCAGCAGCCAAGGAAAGCGTTGGAGCGTGATCTGCGCCCTCGGTGGGGAGTAGACGCGCAATTTCGAGAGCTACGCGTTCAATCGAGGGGCTAAACACATGAGCGATCCCCATTTTTCTGCAGCTACCCAACCAGCGGCTATTCCCGCGCACGTTCAGCTCATGCAGATGGCCACGGGCTGCTGGATTTCCCAGCTGCTCTCTACAGCGGCCAACCTTTTGATCGCGGATCATTTGGCAGGCGGCCCGAAGTCCGCAACTGAGATCGCAGAAGCGGTAAGATGCAATTCGCGCGCTCTCCATCGATTTATGCGGGCGCTGGCGAATTTCGGAATCCTGACCCGTGCCGGGGAGCAGAAGTTCGCGCTCACGCCGCTTGGCGAAGCCTTGAAAAGGGATGTGCCCGGTGCTGCGCGGTCGACCGTTCTGATGACGGCAGGGCCGATGGTATGGAAGTGTTTTGAACAGCTTCAATACGCAGTTGAGACGGGCAAGACGGGCATGGAAAAGGCCTTTGGCATGCCGCTATTCGATTATCTGGCCCAGCATCCCCAGTTAGCGACCCAGTTTAGTGAAGCAATGGTTGGCATCCATAGCGCAGAGCCGGCGGCGGTCGCCGCATCGTACGATTTTTCGTCGCTGGAAGTTATTGTTGATGTTGGTGGCGCCACGGGAAACATGCTCGCGCATATCGTTACTCGATACCCACAATGCCGCGGCGCGCTCTTCGATCGCCCTCACATTGTGGCCGACGCCCTTGCATTTTTGCGTGCCGAGAGGAATCGAAAACCGTATCCGCATCGAAAGTGGAGATTTCTTTACGACCGCATCAAACGCCACTGCTCTGCAGGTTAAGCAGCGCGCGTGGATCGGACTTTGAATCGGACTCCCTCGGCTTGCTGTAAATAGGCAACGATCTCAAACAGATTGCTGGCGGTCGGATTCCCCTTTGGACCGAACATCTGGTGAAGCGTTTTTACGTGGATCTTTGTTCGCGCGGCCAGCTTTGGAAAGCCGACTGTGGCATTGATATAGTCGCGCAAAAGCTCTTTGCCGAGTGCAACTTCGCCAGAAAGAAGGCCTTCGATAGCTTCGGTAAGAAGTCCTTTTCGGAAGGAGGCATCGCGTTTCACACGTGCCTGAACTGTTTCTCTAAAATCCCGCGTCAAAGCCATGTTCATTCCTCTTCTTTCTCTTTCTACTGTTTCTTCCTTTGCTTATAGTCTTCCCACCGTTCAAGCGCAAGCTTGATGTCGTTTTACCACAAATGAGTGCGAGTGCAGGAGTAGTCGTGACAACGAAACCGGAAAAGAAGAAACCCGTAAAGTGGGTGAGCTACGGATATTTCGTGAAATTGCCAAACGGCCATCTTGTGCCTGCGGGACATGACTTTGGACCTACGAAAAATTCATACAAGATCGGTGATACCAAAGTCGGGAGGCCCGGAAAAGTAATCCACATTTTCAAAGGCGCAACGGCTAAAAAACTTGGTTTTGACGTTGTCATTATCGCTGAGACAGGCGAGGGAAGCAGCCCGTGATACAGCAACAGCATTCGAGCGTGGAAACGTACTTGACCTTTGAACCAGTTCCAACCTTTAGGCTTCTAGCGTGAGTGCCGTTTCCAAAACTCGGGTCTTGTACTGCGGCGAATTGGCTCGGCTTTGTGGAGTAAGCGCGGACACTGTCCGGTTTTATGAACGGCGTCGGCTTTTGCCACCAGCGGCCCGAACGTCAGCCGGATACCGCGTATTTCCGCCAGATAGTCTCGCTCGTATGCGTACTATTCGAGCCGGACTATCTGTCGGCCTCTCGGTCGATGAACTGGCGGACATTTTCCGCGAGCGAAATGCCGGGGGCGCTCCTTGCCATCGGGTGCGGAAGTTGGCCGCAGAAAAGTTGGCTCTTCTCGAAGCCAAGCTACGTGATTTACAGAATTGGCGTCGAGAGTTGCGTTCGACACTCAAGGCGTGGGACCGTCAACTGTCAAAGACTCCTCGCGGTAAACAGGCTCGATTGCTGGAAACATTCGCTCACCCGAAGAGCCGGACACGATTTCCGGCTCGCGGCACTCGCAAACCGGAGACACCATGAAACTGATTCTTTTAGTTGCTTTAGCAGTGGTATCCGCTCAATCAAGCCAAAAACCTGAATCACAGACCGAATGTCCGATGCATGATGCTCATTCACAAGTGAACGAACGCGGTGAGAAGGGTATGGGCTTTTCACAGACCGCGACGACACATCATTTCCTTTTGAAGCAGGACGGCGGCGTCATTCAAGTAGAAGCCAATGACAAGAAGGACGAAACCAATCGGGACAATATACGAATGCACTTAGGCCACATCGCTCGTGCGTTTCAAAGCGGCGACTTTGACATTCCGATGTTTGTTCACGACACCGTTCCTCCTGGTGTGCCGGAAATGAAGCGGTTGCAAAAACAGATTCGCTACACATTTGAGGAGATTCCGGCAGGTGGTCGAGTTGTGATATCGACCACTAGCGACGAAGCACTTGTGGCAATCCACAGCTTCTTGCGGTTTCAAATCGAAGAGCACAAGACAGGTGACCCAAAGTAAGGTCGCAGAGCACGAAGTCACGCTGTGCTAAAATCTCAATCCTAATGGCGCACGCAACAGGAACCATAACGATAGCAGCTTTGCTTTTATGCTTCGCCGGAAGTGCATTTGCGCAGACAGCCGACAAAGAAGAGAAAGAGGTTGCGGTCATCGAACTTGGGGCAGCCACTAGCTGGAATTTCAATGGAGGGTGGGGTTTCGGACCCACTGTCGCGGTCGAAGTCACTCCCATCGAGAAATGGCTCGAACTGGAGGCAGGTGTGACCCCACTGTTCAATCAGCGTTCTACGGAGTGGGGCACCGATCTTCTCTTCAAGAAACCGTGGACGCTATCTAGGAAAGTGGAGTTGATGGTTGGGATAGGCCCGGAGTGGATTCACTCGAACGAAGCAGGGAAAACACCGAACTCGGTGAGCTGCGAAGGTGTCATCGATGTTATGTTTTGGCCTTCAAAAAAGCACAGATTCGGTTGGTACGTGGAACCCGGTTACGAGCGGAATTTTGGCCGGGGACACGAACAATCGCTTGGGGTAAGTGGAGGCCTGTTAATTTCGATCCCGTAAGGAATCCACGCCAAAACGTCAGCCACGCTTCTAATGGAAAGTACCACTGTCGGCCTCTTCCGTTTTTTCTGGCTTCCAATCGGACATGCCTGGGAATTCGGGTTACCGGTAAAGTGGAATCCGCCCGGAACCGCAACCGACCGCTTATCCCAGAGGAACATTTCAAACCGTAACCAAAGAAAAAGGGCCTCTTGGTGGGAGGATGCC
>Ga0210387_10002860_pt1 | contig 13245 bp, 11 predicted proteins | sample IncBWC7OmetaG_FD_160108 | JGI IMG/M metagenome (GOLD analysis project Ga0210387, IMG submission 160108) | Forest soil microbial communities from Barre Woods Harvard Forest LTER site, Petersham, Massachusetts, United States - Inc-BW-C-7-O ...
CTCGCCTGCGAGGTTCGCGACCTCCTCGTCGTAGATCAGCACCGCCGGATCCTCGCGGCGCATCACGTCCGCGATCTGCGGACCCGCGAACGCCGTGTTCAGATACAGCGCGCCCGCCCCCAGCTTCGAGCAGGCCATCGTAGCGTCGATGAAGCCGCGGTGGTTGCGACACATGATCGCAACACTGTCCCGCTCGCTCACCCCCGCCTTCGCCAGTACGCGCGCGAGCGCGTTCGCGCGGCTCTCCACCTCGGCGAACGTCAGCGTCCCCCGTTCGTCCACGAGCGCCTCGCGCTCGGGATAGCGGATCGACATCATCCTGCACGCCGCCGCCGGTGTCGGCCCCCAACGGCGCAAGGCCGCCAGCGTGCGCACGGCCTTGTCCGGACGCATCGGCTGGATCATGCCCGTGCCCAGCAGCGTCCGGGCGACCTTCAGCTTGTACTTCGCTTCGCGCGTATTCACGCGCGAGACCCTACCCAATTGCGGGACTTTCACGCCGGCGCGGGCGTTTCGACCCCGCGCGCTAGCCAACTTCGGCCGGTTCGTCCTTACCCTGCAGGCGCTCGCGACCACGCTGCACGGCCGCGATGAACTTCGACAGGTTCACCTCGAGCGTGTTCAAGATCTCATCCGCGTAGTCCTCCGCGCCGAGGCGGATCTCGCGCTCGCGCGCGCGGGCATCCTCGACGATGTCCTCGGCCGCGCGCTCGGCCTGCTTGGTGACCTCCTCCTCGCCGACCAGCCGGTCCTGGCGCTCGCGTGCCTCCTTGAGGATGCGCTCGGCCTCCTTCTTGGCCTCCGCGAGCATCTCCTGGCGCTCCTTGACGATCCAGCGCGCCTGCTTGATCTCCTCGGGGATCGTCGCGCGCATCTGGTCGAGGATGTCGTAGATCTCCTCCTTGTCGACGCGCACCTGATCGGTCAGGGGCACCGGCTTGGCGTTGTGCACCAGATCGTCGAGCTTGTCTATCAGTACCAGGACGTCCATTGGCTAAACACTATCTCCGTCCGCGCCCACCGCGGCGATGCGATTGGTTGTGCGATACCGCCGGCCACACAGACCATGCGGGAAATCTCCAGTCGGGTTCGGCCCTAAGTTCGTCAACGTCGCAACTCTTCCTGCAATCGCGCCGCCACCCGCTCGGGCACCAGATCGTCGATCCGACCACCGAATATCGCCAGCTCCTTCACGCCGCTGGAGGACAGGAAGCTGTACTGCGAGCTGGCCATCAGATACACCGACTCTATCTCCGGGTCCTGGCGGCGGTTGAGCTGGTGCATCTCCAACTCGTACTCGAAGTCCGATATCGCCCGCAGGCCCTTCACGATCGCGCGCGCGCCGACCTTGCGCGCGAACTCGACCACGAGCGTGTTGAAAGGCTCCACGCGGACGTTCGCCATCCCCGCCGTCGCCTGCTCGATGAACGCGAGTCGCTCCTCGATCCCGAACAGCGTCTTGTCCTTGCGCACCGAGCGGTTCACGACGGCGATCACGACCTCGTCGAACAGCATCGCCGCGCGACCGATCACGTCCAGATGACCGTTCGTGATCGGGTCATACGAGCCCGGGCAGACTGCTATCCGCTGATTTTTCTCGGTCATGCGTGACGGTGGATTGCGATGATGGTGTCTCCGTAGCGACGCTCTTTCTCGAGCGTCAACCCGAGGTCCAGCGGCGTGCGGCGATCGTGCTCGAGAACCACGCGTGCCCGCGGCGCGAGCACCCCTGCCAGCGCCGCCGACAGCCGCGGCTCCAACTGGAGCGCCTGTCCGTATGGAGGATCGATCAGGACCAGATCGTATGTCTCTTTGCGCTTGCGTGCCCCGCGGAGCGCCTCCTCGGCGCGTTCGCGCCTGAGCTGCGCCTCCTCGCCGTCCAACCCGAGCGCCGCCAGATTGCTCTGCAGCACCTCGATCGCCGCCCTGTCGCACTCGACGAACACCGCCTTCTTGGCACCACGGGAGATCGCCTCGATCCCCAGCGCCCCCGTCCCCGCGAACAGGTCCAGGACGCGCGCGCCCTGGACGTCGCCGAGCATCGCGAACAGCGCCTCGCGCACCCGCTCGGACGTCGGCCTGGTGGTTCGGCCCTTCGGCGCGGTCAGCCGACGGCCGCCATAGCGACCCGCGATCACCCTCATCCGCGCACCGTAACGCGCAGCGCCCATTGGGCGCGAGACGCGCATCCTCGCGAGCCGCTGTCGAGTCCCCTCTCTACGCGGGGATCGGCTCGAGCGTCTCGGCGCCGAACGCGCGCTCCAGCGCATCGCCCAACAGCGCGTGCTCGGGCGCTTGCAGCTGCGGGTCGGCGGCCACGATCGTCTCAGCGCGCGCACGCGCGCGCTCCAACAGATCCGCATCCTCGGGCAGGCAGGCGATCCGATGCTGACCGAGACCGGACTGCCTGACACCGATCAGCTCGCCCTCGCTGCGCAGCCGCAGATCGATCGCGGCCAGCTCGAACCCGTCGGCGTGCTGTTGCAATGCCCTCAGCCTCGCCGTCCCCGGCGGTCCCATGAGCAGACACAGGGAACGATGCTCGCCACGACCGACCCGCCCGCGCAGCTGGTGCAGCTGGGAGATCCCGAACCGCTCGGCGTTCTCGATCAGCATCACGGTCGCATTCGGCACGTCGATCCCGACCTCGATCACCGTCGTCGCGACCAGCACGTCGACGGCGCCGGAGGCGAACTGCTCCATCGCCTGCGCCTTCTCGCGCGGCTTCATGCCTCCGTGCAACAGCACCAGGCGATGATCCTCGAGCTCACCCTTGCGCAGCCGCTCGAGCTCCGCGGTCGCCGTACGTAGATCCGTCGGCGTGCCCGCACCGGCCTCCTCGCCTTCGACCTGTTCGATCAGCGGGCACACCACGTACGCCTGACGTCCCAGCCGCAGCTGCTCGCGCAGCTGCCCGTAGGCGCGCTCGCGCTCGGACTCCCCGGAGACGATCCGGGTCTCGATCGGCTGTCTGCCCTTGGGCAGCTCGCGCAGCATCGTCGTGTCCAGATCCCCGTAGTTGGCCAGGGCGAGCGTGCGCGGGATCGGCGTCGCGGTCATGTGCAGCACGTGCGGCGCCAGCCGCCGCCCGTCCGCTCCCATACCGGCCTTCGCATCCAGCGCAGCGCGCTGGCGCACGCCGAAGCGGTGTTGCTCGTCAACCACCACGACCCCCAGCGCCCGGAACTCCACATCCGGCTCGATCAGTGCGTGCGTGCCGACGATCAGCGAAAGCTCGCCCCCGGCCAGCTTGCCGAGCGTATCCGCCCGCCTGCGCGCCGGCGTGGAGCCGGTCAAGAGCGCGCACGTCACGTTCGCCTGCTCACCCCCCAGCAGCTGCTGCAACGTGGCGAAATGCTGCTCGGCGAGCGTCTCCGTCGGCGCCATCAGCGCCGCCTGCAACCCATGCTCGACCGCACGCAACAGCGCCCACACCGCCACGACCGTCTTGCCGCTTCCGACCTCCCCCAGCAGCAGCCGTTGCATCGCCCGTTCCTGGGCAAGGTCCCCGTCGATCGTCGCGATCGCGCGGCGCTGATCGCCCGTCAACGCAAACGGCAGCTCGCCCTTCAGCCAACGCTCGCTCAGAGCCGGTGCCTGGTCGAGCGCCGGGGCACCGCGGCCGGATCGGCGTCGCGCACGGCGGCGCAGGAACACGAGCTGGGTCAGCAGCAGCTCCTCGAACGCTAGACGCCGGCGACCCGCCTCACGCTCCTCGATCGCACCCGCGAAGTGCATCGCGCCGAGGGCGCCCGCACGGTCGGGCAGCCGCTCGGACACCCGCACGGCGGCGCCAAGCGCCTCCGGCACGTCGGCCAGCGCGCCCCGGCAACCGTGCACGAGCGTCAGGATCTGCGTCGAGCTGAGACCCTCCGTCGCCGGGTAGTGGGCGACGATCTCACCGGACGCGCCGTTCTCGCCCGCCGCGAAATCGGCGCCCAGGTCAGAGCCGAGCGCGTGATGGGCGACGTTGAACGCCCCGCGCGCCGTCGCCTTGCCATGCAGCACCAATCGCGTACCCGGCTTGTAGCGCTGGACCAGCCACGGCTGGTTGAAGAACGTGGCGCGCATCGTGCCCGTCTCGTCGAACACGCTCGCTTCGACCAGCGGCTTCATCCCTCGCCGTCGTACCGGTCGCGCCGAGATCGTCCGCACCTGAACGGCCACCGTCGCCGCCTCTCCCGCCCGCAGGCCGCTGACGGTGCGCGCATCGCGACTGTCCCTGGGCAGGTGCTCGAGCAGCGCGCCCACGCTCGTCAACCCGAGCGAACGCAACCCGTCGGCCGCCTTGCCGGGCGCCACGTCCAGAGCCTCTTCGAGGCGCGAGGGCCTCGGCCAGCGCACCGGGGCGAGGAGCAGCTGCTCCCGCGTCAGACCCTCGTCAGAGGCAAACGCTCGCAGGACGATCGATCGATCGGACGGTGATCTGGGGGTGACGGTGACTGGGGACATCCGCAACCTCCATGATGGCGAGCGTCGCGGTCGTCAGGGTCGGCGTCATATGCGCCCGCTGCCGCTCGGCAGCCCTCGGCCGCTACTCGGCCGCCAGCAGCCACCAATACGCGTGCTGGCCGCCGTCGCGCAGTTCCAGCTCGACCTCGCCGTCGACCATCGCCTCGACCTCGATCGGGGCGAGCGGAGCATCCTCGCCCGTGAGGCAGCTGATCAGCTCGGCGTCCTCGGCAAGGCTCGCGAGCACCGCAGCGAGGGTCCGCGCGGGGTCTCCCCAGGCGACGACCTCCTCGCCCAGGAAGCCGACCGCCTCTCCACGCTTGAACCTGCCCTGGGCGTCGTCGCGAGCGGCGGGCGCGACCGCGCCCGTGCTCACGTGCTCGAGCGCCCGCTCGAACGCCCGCGCGTTCTCTCGAACGCCGCGGTCGCCCTCCAGCGCGATCGCCGCCACCAACCCCGCCTGCTGGCCGGCCGCCGGAGCGACCAGCACCTGCTTGTCCGAGAGCTCCGCGGCTCGCTCGGCGGCCATCGTCACGTTCGGACTGCTCGGCAGCACCAGCACCTCCTCCGCCGGGACCTCGTGAATCGCCGCGAGCAGCTCATACGTCGAAGGGTTCATCGTGGGGCCGCCATCGATCGTGCACACTCCCAACTCACCGAACATCTCGGCCAGCCCCTTGCCGCTGACGACCGCGAGCGCGCCACAGCGAACCCGGGGGGCGACCGCGTCGTGCAGACCGGAGGACGATGCTCCGTTGGCGGCGCTCGCGCTCAGCACACGCTCGTCACGCTCGGCGACCTGCAGGCGCATGTCGGCGATGTCCAATCTCGATATCTCCCCCACCCGCGCGAACACCGCGGTCGCGCGCTCGGGCTCGTCGGTGTGCAGATGCACCTTCAGCGTGCTCGCATCGCCGACCACCAGCACCGAGTCGCCCAACGCCTCCAACGGCTCGACGAACGAGCCCGCGCTCAACCCGCTGCCGGTGACCGCGAAGTTCGTGCAGAACCGGTACGTGCCCGACACGTGCTGAGGGTGGGTGATCTGCGCCGGCGCGTGATGGTCGAGATCGGGCGCATCCTCACCGCGCAACGCCGCCACCACCCCCGCGAAGATGATCGTCAGCCCGTAGCCGCCCGCGTCGACGACCCCTGCTTCGCGCAGCGCCGCCAGCAGCTCCGGGCTGCGCTTGACCGACTCCTGTCCCGTCGCCACCGCTCGTTCGAGCGCGTCGGCGATCGCCACGTCCTGGGTGGCCGGATCGGTCGCCGGACCCAGCCGCGTGTCCTGCGAGCTGTGCGCGACGTCATTCATGATCTTGTGCGCCATCTCGCGCGCGACCGTCAGGATCGTGCCCTCGGCCGGCTCGCGCACCGACGCATAGGCCCGGTCCGCGGCGTTCGCGAGCGCCGCACCGATCAGCGTCGCGTCGATCAGCTGCCCCGGACGCGAGACCAGCTCCTCGGCCGCGCCACGGATCAGCTGAGAGAGGATCACCCCCGAGTTGCCCCGTGCCCCCAACAGCGCCGCGCGGGCAACCGACTGCACGATCTCCTCGCGTCCGATCTCGTCGATCGTGCGCGCGTGGCCGTTCGCGCCCTGCAGCCTGTCCAGCTCGTCCAGCACCGCGCGCAGTGTCAGCGCCATGTTGTCGCCCGTGTCCCCGTCGGCGACCGGAAACACGTTCAGGTCGTTGACCTCCTCGCGGCGGGACTCCAGATGCGCCAGCGCTCCAGCCACCGCCGCGCGAAAACGAACCAGGTTGGTATCGCTCACCGCGTTAGGTCTTATCAGGTAAAGCGGCAGCGAGCCCGCGCGAGGCGAGCCCGGACCGAAAACTCAGAATCTGTCTCGCCACGGCCTGTAGGGTCGATGGGCAAGTCAGACAAGGACGCAGGAGGCGTGGCGTGCTTGGCACGCGAGCCGACGAGGACGCAGTATGGCGCAGCCCAGCGGCCCTACAGGGCCTTGGTGACCTTGCCGGCTTTCAGACAACGCGTGCACACATACACGCGCCGCGGCGCCTTGCCGACGAGGATCCGCACCTTCTGCAGGTTCGGGTCGAAGCGGCGCTTGGTCGCGACCATCGAGTGGCTGCGGCTCTGCCCGAAGGCCGGACCCTTGCCGCAGCTGTGACATACCTTTGCCATCGCGCCGGAAGTGTAGCCGACGCGCTCAGGCGATACGGCTCGGCGAGCCGAGCAGCTCGGTGCGCAACCCGGCCATCGCCAGCACGGCCTCGGCGGCATGGCGTCCCTGGTCGCGCTTGCCACCGCCGGCGCGCGCGAGGGCCTGCTCCATCGTCTCGCAGGTCAACACGCCGAACGCACACGGCACGCCGGTGTCGAGCCCGACCTGCATGACCCCGCGCGCAGTCTCCGCGCAGACGAAGTCGTAGTGGTCGGTCTCGCCCCTGATCACCGCGCCCAGGCAGGCGACGCCGTCATAGCGACCCGACTCGGCGGCGTACTGCGCGGCCAGCGGAAGCTCGTAGGCGCCCGGCACGTCGAACACCGCGACATCCTCGTGCCCGGCCTGCGCGAAGGCTTCGCGCGCGCCGCTCACCAGGCGTTGTGCGAGGTCCTCGTAGAAGCGTCCGACGACGATCGCATAGGGGGCGCTCACCGCTCGGACTCTCTCTCGACGATGTCCTGGGCGCGCTCGGAGTGCAGCATCTCCTCATCGAGGTTCAAGCCTTGGTGGTGCAGGGTGTGGCCCATCCGCTGGGCCTTCGTGCGCATGTAGTCCTCGTTGTGGGGGTTCGGCGCGTGCTCGATCGGGACCTGTGCTGTGACCGACAGCCCGTAGCCCTCCAGACCCTTGATCTTCTTGGGGTTGTTCGTGAGGATGCGGATCGAGGACAGGCCCAGGTCGGCGAGTATCTGAGCACCGATCCCGTAGTCGCGCAGGTCGGCGGGCAGACCCAGCTGGAGGTTGGCTTCGACCGTGTCCAGGCCATCCTCCTGCAAACGGTAGGCCTTGAGCTTGTTCAGCAGGCCGATCCCGCGACCCTCCTGGGCCAGATACAGCAACACGCCCTCGCCCTCGGCCTCGATCATCGCCAGCGCCGACTCCAGCTGCTCGCCGCAGTCGCAGCGCAGCGAATGGAACACGTCGCCGGTCAGGCACTCGGAATGGACTCGTACCAGCACGTCGTCGCGCCCAGACACCTCGCCCTTGACGAGCGCCACGTGGTGCTTGTCGTCCACGAGCGAGCGATAGCCGACGACTTCGAACTCGCCATGCGCGGTGGGCAGTCGCGCCGAGGCGACGCGTTCGACGAGCTTGTCGTGGCGGCGACGGTAGGCGATCAGATCGGCGATCGTGATCATCTTCAGGCCGTGCCGCGCACAGTAGTCGGCGAGGTCGCCGACCCGCGCCATCGTGCCGTCGTCGTTCATCACCTCACAGATGACCCCCGCGGGGTTCAGGCCCGCCAGACGCGCGAGGTCGACCGCTGCCTCGGTCTGGCCGGTGCGCTCCAGCACGCCGCCCGAGCGGGACTTCAGCGGGAAGATGTGCCCGGGCTGCACGAGATCGCGCGGATGGGTCTGCGGGTCGATCGCCACCTGGATCGTGCGTGCGCGATCGTGCGCGGAGATGCCCGTCGTCACTCCCTCGCGCGCCTCGATCGACACGGTGAACGGCGTCTCGAACGACGATTCGTTCTTCGCCGCCATCAGCTCCAGCCCGAGCTCCTCGCAGCGCTCGGGGGTCAGCGACAGGCAGATCAGGCCGCGCCCCTCCTTGGCCATGAAGTTGATCGCCTCGGGTGTCGCGAACTGCGCAGCCAGCGTCAGGTCGCCCTCGTTCTCGCGGTTCTCGTCATCGCACACCACCACCATCCGGCCCGCCCGGATCTCCTCGAGGGCTTCCTCGATCGTGGCGAAGGGGGTCGTGCTCGCCTCAGTCTTGTCCTTGGTGGTTGTCTTGGGTTGGGTCATGCGTGCGCCTCCAATAGTCGCTCAACATGCTTTGCCAGCACATCGACCTCCAGGTTGACCCGATCCCCAACAGTCATGCCCCCCAAGTTGGTGCGCCTGAGCGTCTCCGGTATAAGCGAGACCTCGAACCCGTCCTCGTGCAGCGCGCTCACCGTCAGGCTCACGCCGTTGACCGCGACAGAGCCCTTCTCCACCAGAAAGCGCGCCACCGGCGGGTCGGCGTCGATCCTCAGCACACGGGCGATGCCCTCTGTGCGGATCTCGCTCACGACCCCCGTGCCGTCCACATGCCCCTGCACCACGTGCCCGCCCAGACGCCCGTCGGCGCGCAGGGCGAGCTCGAGGTTGACCCGTGCGCCCGGTTCGAGCCCGCCGAGCGCGGAGCGCCGCAGGGTCTCGGCCATCGCCTGCGCCGCGAACTCGCGCTCCCCGATGTCCACGGCGGTCAGGCACACGCCGTCGACCGAGATCGAGTCGCCCTCCTCGAGCTCGCCCGCCAGCCGCGTCCCGATCCTGAGGGTCGCGCCCTGCTCGTTGCGCTCGAGCGCGCTGACACTGCCGAGATCCTCGATCAGCCCGGTGAACACGCTCGCTCGCTCACCACTCGCGCAATCTGGCGGAGATCAAAAGGTCCTCGCCGACGCGCGCGCATTCACAGGTCAAGGCCCGCAGCGCCTCGGAGATTCGCTCCACGCCCTTGCCCTCCAGCGGATCGCGCGCGGCGCTGCCACCGAGCAGAAGCGGCGCAAGGAAGAGACGGATTTCGTCGATCTCACCGGCGTCCAGGAAGGCGCCGGCGAGGTGCGGACCGCCCTCCAGCAGCGCCGAGGAGACACCGATCGCGCCGAGCTGATCGAGCGCCGAGCGTACCCGCGCCGGCTCGTTCTCGCCGGTCGCGACCAGCACCTGCACGCCGGCAGCCTCCAGTGCATCGGTGTCCGCGCGCGCCGCCGCCCGCGAGACGACCACCGTCAGCGGGATCTCGAGCGCAGCCGAGACCAGCTGTGAGCTTGGCGACAGGCGCGCCAGCGAGTCGAACACGACGCGTCTGGGCTGCTGACCGACCTCGTCGTCGGCGAGACCGTCAGGACGCGCCGTCAGGCGTGGATCATCGGCCAGCGCGGTACCGATCCCCACGACCACCGCGTCGACCGACGCGCGCCAGCGGTGGGCCAGCTCGCGACTGGCCTCGCCACTGATCCACTGCGAGTCGCCGGTGCGCGTGGCGACCTTGCCGTCGAGCGTCATCGCGGACTTGAACAGCACCCACGGCCGTCCCATACGAGCGTGCTTGCGAAAGGCCTGGTTGAGCAGTCGCGCAGCGGTGGCCAGCTCGCCGTCGGCGAGCACGACCTCGACGCCCTCGTCGCGCAGGATGCCCAGCCCGCGCCCGGAGGCCTTCTCGGTGGGATCGTCCGAGCCGACCACCACGCGCCTGATCCCAGACTGCACGATCGCGTCCGTGCAAGGCGGGGTCTTGCCCTCGTGACAGCAGGGTTCAAGCGACACGTACAGCGTCGCGTCGCTCAGATCGGCCAACCCACACGCCTCGATCGCGTTGACCTCGGCGTGCGCCGCGCCGAACCGTTCGTGCCAGCCCTCGCCGAGCACCTCGTCTCCGCGCGCGACCACCGCGCCGACGGCCGGGTTCGGCTTGACCATGCCGACGCCCTTGCGCGCCAGCTCGATCGCGTGCGCCAGGTGCTCGGAGTCGGTGTCCGTGCTGATCGTCATCTGTACGTCCAGGATAACCCCGCTCAGCTACGGCACCGGCCGCCGTGCAAGCGATAGACCGTCATCGTCGGTCCCGGGCGCTCGTAGGCGAGCGGGTAGTAGTCGAAGCTCCAGTCGAAGTCGAACGCCACCGGGCCCTTGCCGGAGGCGTATGGCGAAGCGCGGTAGACGACTTCGCCGGTTCGCGCCAGCGCGCGGTAGTAGGCGGTCGCGAGCGGCACCGCGCCCGGGTCCGCGAACGCGCGCCCCGACTCCGTCGAGCCGCTCACGACCCAGCAATATCCGTGCGCGCGGTAGTAGCCGAGGAGCGCCGGCGCGAGCGTGCGCTCGTAATCCTCGATGCCGATCTTCACGCCGGCCGTCGGTTCCAAGGCGCCCGTCGCGGAGATGCGCGAGATCAGCGACGGGTACTTGTTCCAGCGCGTCCCCCACCCGTCGGGCGCCACGGGCTCGACCACGATCGGCGCACCCGCGGGGATGTGCGCGACCATCCAAGCCCGCGTCAGGTTGCGCGTGTCCGCGCGGGCCAGCACCTGACCGGAATGGACGCTGTAGAGGAGACCTTGAGCGAGCAGGACCGCGACGAGCAGCGCCGTCACCCCGACGCGCAGCGGCGTCGACCCGACGCGCAACTGGCCAGACCGCCCGGCGCTCACGGCGCCCTCCCTCACGGCCTCCTCCCCTCCTAACGGCCGCCCTGGCCGGGCGCGGACCGCCAGCCGCACGAGCGCGTCGCATAGCTGCACCGCGAACAGTGCCGCGAGCAGGCACAGGATCGGGAAGATCGGCAACAGCCAGCGGCCGAAGTAGCGGCCCTGCAATCCCATGAACGCGAGATACAGAAGCGGGGCGGGCACGAGCATCCAGCCGAGCGCCCGCTCACGCCACCACACGCTCACCGCTCCGCCGAGCGCCGCCAGCGCGGGCGCCCAGCCCAACCCCCAGGTGAGCGTCCACAGGTAGTAGGCCAGTCCGCCATCCCGAGGCGCGCCGAGCTTGCCCTGCGCTTCGGCCGAGAGCGTGGACTGGTGGACCAGTTCGGCGTGGAAGTCCGTGTAGTCAAGAAGCGCATAGGGGTTGGCGAGCAGAAACCCCGCCAGCGCCAACGCCCCCGCCAACGCGAGCCCCCCCGCGGCGCGACGCCCGGCGCGCGCCGACCCGAGCTCGGGTGCGGTCTGCAGGTAGCTCGCCGCGACCGCCGCCAGGTAGGGCACGAGCACGATGCCGGCCGTGTACTTGCTCGCACACGCCAAGCCCAGACCCAGGCCCGCGAGCAGGTGATCGCGGGCGCGGCCTTTGCGCAGCACCCCGGCGGCTCCCAGCAACGACAGCGTGAGCGGCGCGAGCGTGGGCACGTCGTTGAGCGCCAGATGCGCGTAGAAGACGGGCAGGAACGCGACCGCCTCGATCGCCGCGGCCAACAGGCCGACGCCGCGACCGAACAGGCGAGCGCCGGTCGCGTACAGCAGCCACAGCGCCAGCGTGCCGAGCACGGCGGCGGCGACACGCGCGAGCGTGTAGACGTCCGTCGGGTGCAGCGCCAGGGCCCGGCGCACGCCGGTCGCGTCGCCGTAGGCGATCGCGAACAGATAGTGCAGCACGTAGGTGTAGGCGGGTGGGTTGGCGAAGTACTTGGGGTTCAGGCCGTGCGCGAACATCTCGATCGCGTGCGGCACGAAGTGGTCGGCCTCGTCCGCGTTGTAGGCGTAGGGCAGTCCCTGCCGGACCCCCCACAGCCGCAGTGCGAGCCCACCCGCGAGCACGACCGCCAGCCCGGTCCAGGCCCAGCGGCGCACACCCTTCCCGCTGCTGCCGCCACTGCCGCCGCCGCGACCGCCACCCACTCCGCGCTGCCCACCGGCGCTCGGGGGGCCGTGGCGCCCGCGCTCGGGTGCCGGATCGACGCCTTCAGCCGCAGTTGTCATAGACCGCGTAGTAGCGGCTCGTGTAGATGCGGTGGTAGCCGGCCTGCGGAACCTGGTCGCGAGGATCGTCGCCGAGATCGACGATCGCCTCGAAGAACACCGCGCTGCCGAGCGGGTAGACCGCAACGCTGCCGGCGTTCAGCCGATCCTGCAGTTGGTGCGCCCCCCGTTTGGCGTCCGCGCGGGCCTGGCTGCGCGCGACGATGTCGTGCTGTCCGACGCTGTCGAGGATCCAGCGCGCGTCCGGTATCAGCTTGTTGTCCGGCAACGACACGAGCGGACAGCGCTTCAGCGCCGCGTGCACCCGTGGATTCGACAGCGCCGCGACCAGGCCCTCGTGGAAGTCCTCGTGATAGGCGAGCGTCGTGCGTAGGCTCGAGAGGCTGAGCGTAGTGGCGACCGACACACCCCCGTACAGGACCAGCGCGGCAGCCCCCAGCAACCACACTCGCCGTAGCGTGGTTCTCGGGCGCAGCATCGCCCATCCGCCGATCGCGACCGCGCAGAACAGGAGCATCACGATCGCGGCGCCCATCAGATAGCGATCGATCACCGACGCGCCGGCCGCACCCTCGGCCACGAACACCGCGAACAGCAGGACGAGCGCCACCAGTGGCGTGACCACGCGCCGGGGAGCCAGCCACACCGCGATCGGCAGTCCGAGCAGCACGCCGAGGACCACCGGGAGCTTGTCGATCCTTACGCCGAACGTCCACACCGACGCCACCACGCTCGACAGACCCTGGGTGCGTTCGAGTTCTTGAGCCAGTCCCGCGGTGGCATGCAGCGAATACAGCGGATCTCCGGTCACCACCCCGTCGACGGCCAGCCATATGACCGGTCCGACCAGGGCCAGCCCCAGATACAGCAGCACACGCGAGCGCGCCATCCGCCCCTCGCCACGGCGGGGCCACACGCACCACAGCCAGTACACCCCGCTCAGCACCCACGCGTCGGGGCGCAGCAGCCCGGCGCCCGCGAGCAGCACGAACACCGGCGTGCCCCGTCGCGGACGCTGCACCTCGAACACGATCGCCCACACGATCAGCGCGACATAGCTGATGTCGAGATAGCCCTGCGCGGCCAGGTTCTCGATGAAGAACCGGCTCAGCACGAGCAGCGCCGCGAACAGCCCCACAACCGGGCCGAAGCACAGCCTTCCCAGCCTGTACATGCCCGCGACGACCGC
>Ga0210387_10002862_pt1 | contig 13241 bp, 7 predicted proteins | sample IncBWC7OmetaG_FD_160108 | JGI IMG/M metagenome (GOLD analysis project Ga0210387, IMG submission 160108) | Forest soil microbial communities from Barre Woods Harvard Forest LTER site, Petersham, Massachusetts, United States - Inc-BW-C-7-O ...
TTGAGAAAGGCTACGAGGTTTTGGAAGCTGATCTACTGGCAGTGCACAAGTTCCACTCCCAGACCCGGGATGGCGGTACAACTCCTCAACCTTCGCCTCATTAGTGGAAGGATCCTAGCCCCGTCCAGTCCAGGCTTGGCTACCTCGCCCTCTCCGTCAAAGCGACACGGGAAAGTTGTTCCCAACTCCCCATGAATGTAGCGTGCGAGTCTCCCAAAAAGCCCTCTCTAAGGATATGCAGCTGTACAACGGTCTTCCGACGCTGGGCTTATTCCGGTTCGCCATTGTTCTCGAGTAACACTGTGTGTAACGTTGATGAAACATCCCCGAAAACCCGCTGCAACACCTACGTTTCAGATCTTCGTATCCCTCCCGTAACTAGACTTCCGTTGCCTTGTCCAACTACCGTTTCCGGCGTTGGTGAACAGCCTGTTCTGGAACGATGCAACTTTCGTCTCGGAATCCACAAATCGTCAGACTGCTAGATGATGCCCTGAGATATCAGGCTGGGAATGCTCGACGAGGTGTGCAGGGTTGAAGTCCAAACGAAAGAAGAAGTCGAGGGAGGCTATATGCAATCTGGAATCTCCACGTATAAAAAGATCGCCGAGCAAACGGGGCTGAGAACTCTCTCTGGCAAAATGCTCGTAGGGGCTTGTTTGCTGACGATCGTACCTGCAGCCTTTTGCCAGGGCGTCAGCGGACACATCGTCGGCTCGGTCCACGATGCGACCAACGCGGTAATACCGAACGCGCAAGTGACGATCATCAACCAGGATACCGGTATCATGACTCACGCGAAGTCCAACGCCTCTGGCGAATACCGCTCCGACAACTTGCAGCCCGGCACCTACAGTGTCAAGGTCGACGTCCCCGGCTTCCGCGAGACGATTTCGGCTGGGAATATCGTAACGGTCGACAGCAACAACCGCGTGGACGTCAATATGCTGGTCGGCACGTCGGATCAGAAGGTCGAGGTGACGGCGTTGAACCCGCTGGTCGATACCACCGGATCCTCACTCGGCGAGGTGCTGAACGAGAACGACATTCAGAGCCTTCCCCTGAACGGGCGCATTTACTCTCAGTTGATCGTCACTGTTCCTGGTGCCGTGGCTAGCGGCTGGTCGAGCGCGCCGGAGGCGGCGGCAGGCGCGGGCGCGCAAACGGCCATCACCGCGTCAGTGAACGGCCTGCCCTGGGCAGGCACGACCTACACGTTGGACGGCGTCAGCGATATGGAACTGCTGAACGCCTTCATGACGGTCACGCCGCCGCTGGACGCGCTCCAGGAAGTCAAGGTTTCGACGGCGAACTCCGACGCGACTGTAGGTGTGTATGGCGGCGCGCAGGTGAATGCTGTTGTGAAGTCCGGTACGAACAGATTTCATGGGTCGGCGTATGAATTTTTCCGCGGTGACTCGTTGAACGCGATTCAGTGGCATGCAGCTTCCAAAGCCCCGGATCGGGCCAACCAGTTCGGCGGGTCGTTCGGTGGCCCAATCATCCGGAATAAGGCGTTCTTCTTCGTCGACTACCAGGGTCTGCTGCTGAACAACGGTGTCTACTACACCGGATACACCGTGCCGACGGATTTGATGAAGCAGGGATATTTCCTCACCAGCCAGTTCCCAACGATCTATGACCCGCAGACGCAGGCGCCTTTTCCGATCGTAAGCTCTCCTCAGGGACCGGCTTACCAAATCCCTACGTCGCGGTTCGACCCCGTGGCGGCAAACATGGTCGGCCCAGCTAATATCTGGCCTGAACCCACTTCATCCAACATCAGCGTCGCCAATTACACTGCCAGCAACACGCAGGCGGACAATACCCATCAATTCGATGCCAAGGTCGACTATCAGCTCGGCGACAACAACCGGATCTTCGCGCGTGAGTCGTATCAGCATCGCGATCTGACTGCGCCGTCGCCGGGCACGCGCTGGTTCAGTATCGGCAACGTCAATGCACAAAATCGCATGAACAATGCTGCGGTTGGTTATGACCACACCTTCTCGGCGACTGCGACCAACGAGCTCCGTTTCGGTTTCAATCGCTTCTACACGCTGGACTTCGGCAACGATTACCAGACCAATGAGAACACTGCGCTCGGAATACCTAACGGCAATTACACCCAGTTCCCAAACGCCACCGGACTTGCGATCATCTCCGCCGGCAACATTGCGCAGACCGGATCCCAGAGCTGGACAGATTCGCATCGCATCACCAACGTCTACCAGATCACGGATAACTACACCAAGGTACGGGGCAAGCATACCTTTATCCTTGGTGAGGACTACCGTCGTCTGCAGGCATCGCTGACCAATGCGAACCAGAGTGGAAACGGCCAATTCAATTTCAGCACCGATTACACCGGCACTTGCGCGGGGAATCCCAGTTGCTCCCATGCAACCGGTGGCAACGAATTCGCCAGCTTCCTGCTGGGACTACCGTCGTCGATCAGCCGCGGCTTCGTGGACACTGACCCGGCGACCCGTGCCAACCTCTGGGGGATCTATGGGCAGGACACGTATGTGGTTAGCAGACAACTGACGCTGAATGTCGCCCTGCGCTGGGACGTTGTGACCCAGCCGGTCGACAAGTTCAACCGCCAGTCGAACTTCGACACGAACACGGGCTTGCTCGACATCGCGACGGCGAACAATCGAGCTCCCAACGTGAACAACTACTACGGCAACGTCGACCCCCGGGTCGGGTTCTCGTACTCTCCAAATAATGGCAGAACCGCGATACGTGCCGCATTTGGCATCACGACGTTTACGGCCAACGGTGGTGGCATCGGCGGAAGTCTGGAACGCAATTTCCCGTTCTTCGAGCAGTACTCCGTGACTCAGTCGGTTAGCTATACTCCGTGGGCAACCATGGGGGGCGCTACGGCAGTCAATCCGGCTTACACGACCTATTATCACGGTCTGCCGGCGTTCGTGCCGCTGTCCACGGCCGCTCCAGTCACCCCGCAACCTAACTCGAGCGCATCGTGGATGTCGCTGGGCTTCCGTCCCGACAACGCCAATGCGTGGAATGTCGGCATCCAACAGCAACTCACCGCAACCACCGCCTTGAGCCTGACGTACGTCGGCACTAAGGGCTCGCACATCTTCAGGGAGCGGAATATCAACATTCCGCCGCCGGGACCGGGTGCTCAGGCACCGCGGCGTCCGTATTACGCACTGTCGCCGAACGTGTCGACGCTCAACTACTACGGCTCCGACGGCAAGTCGAACTACGATGCGCTGCAGGTCGAGTTGACCAAGCAGATGTCGCATGGCCTCTCCGGCCGCGTTGCCTACACCTGGTCGAAAGAGCTGGACAACACAAACGTGTTCGACCCGCTTCCCGGGCAGGACCGCTTGAACTATGGCGTTGGTAACGAGCAGGCTCCGAACGTCCCACAAAACTTTGTGCTTAGCCTTGTCTACCAGCTTCCCTTCGGACGCGGCCAAGAATGGCTGACGAGCAGTCCCCGGGCGGTGGAGGCGCTGGTCGGCGGATGGCAGATCAGCACCATCACCATATTGCAATCAGGCCAACCGATGACGATCCATCTCACCTCGGACAATCTGAATAATGGCATGAACAACCGCGCCAACGCCGTATGTTCCTCTGTGCGGACGCTCGGGAGGACGTCAGAATGGTTTGATACCAGCTGCTTCACGACGCCGGCGCTCTATCAAATCGGCAACTCCGGTCTGGATAAGGCAGTCAGCCCCGGTTATGCGGACTCCGACATCTCGTTGTCCAAGACACAGAGGATCCATGAACAGATGAGCGTCCGTGTGCAGGTTGATGCGTTCAATGCGCTCAATCATCCGTATCTCGGGCACCCGAATACCACATGCTGCAGTACCACCAATGCACTGTTTGGCGTTATCACCAGTGCGAACGGTCCGCCACGCAACCTTCAACTGGGAGCTCACTTTACCTTCTAATATCACGTTGGATCAGGCACAGCCGGCGGCCGCATTTTCAAGGTGCCGGCTGTTCATGTTCCACGAACATCGACCGCATGCAGGGAAGAAGACATGAGAAGGAAGCAACCGATCGCGGATCGTAGAGAGTTTCTCGCCGCACTTATGGCGAGTGCGGTCGTGTCACAGGCAGGTGGGTTTGCAGAAGATTCCAGTCTGACAAAAGACGTGGGAGTCAACCTTGTCCCTGAGAAACCGTGCAGTAAGCCAAATTATTGGTGCACATGGGCCGCACAAAATTATGTGTATGGTCATGATCTTCCAGAACTCGACCCTAAAATTCTGGAGGGCGATTCGGGAAGCAAGCTGGCTCACGATGCCATGGCAGAGAAGGCCCTCTTCGGAAGGACAGGATGGGCGACGGACTTCTTCCCGAAGGTTCGTGAGGATGTGCTCTTCCTCCTGGATGACGGATGGCAAGTTGGAGGTACCGCAACCTTCGAGCTAGACATCAAGAAGTTCCCCACCTTTACAGGATCTTCCGCTGACCGGCTTAGGAAGCTGAATCTTGCAATCAAGGACGCAGGATGGCGTGGAACGGCGTTATGGTGCCGTAATACGCCCGGGGGGAATGCGGATCATCGCCTCGAGAATCTTAGTCAGTCTGCAGGGATCAAGTATTGGAAGGTTGATATAGGTGATCCGACATTCAATCTGGTGCGGCTCCGAGATGAGACACATATCCCCCTTACTCTAGAGCATGTACACGGCGAATGGCCGGTGAATGGTGATTGGGAAAAGGATGGACGATTTGGCTCGCAAAGCTGGGGTTCTAATCGAATGGAAATCCTGCAGCATACAGATGTCTATAGGACGTATGACGTCACTTCGATCCTATCTTTGCCGACAACTCTTGACCGCGTTGCTGAAATGCTAAAAGGCGCTGAAGGGCATTCTGAAGTGCACGGCCTATTGAATGTGGAAGATGAAGTTTACATGGCAGCGGCCATGGGATGCACAATGGGAATTCTGCGGCACCCACTGATAGGAATGAGACCCGGAAACGATGCAGATTTATTCTTCAATGGGCCCAGACAAACCAAAAAGCGGATGGATGAAGTAGTGCGAGCGCTTCGTTGGCAAAGGATCGCACCTCCGTTCTCACCGGGATTGGGATCAGTAACTCTCAGCGATGAAATTCTGACCGACAGCTGGATTTTTGAGAGTGGGCAAACCTGGCAAAACGAAATCATAGGGAAAACCGTGCGGCAAGGGGCACCGGCTTGTCTTGCTCGCAACTTAAGCTTGCCTTTCGTGAGAGGGAATGGCGATAGACCGTTTGTCTTCGCGACAAGATTTCCAAATGGCGCGGTCGCAATTGCAGCGCAGGAGCGGACCCGGGTTGGCAAGGGCTGGTACATGCCCGCATGCGATGTGACACTATCTGTGACCGACGCCCCAGGACCGTACGGTGTCTTTGGCTATTTCGACAGCCTAACGCTGGCTTCTGACAAGCCCTTTCATGGTAACCGGGTTCTTGCCCAAGACCTAGCAGGTGATAAAGCTATCGATATCTCTAGTATGGTGCAGGTTCAGGGTGAGAATCTATACATACCTGGTAAAGTGATCCGCCGGATAGGCCTTCATAGCGCAACACCCGGAGATATTTCCGCCCCGGGGTTAGTGATTGTTATCAGCTGAAGCAAGTCTTTGGAGAGTCTACATCGGAAGATGACATCCGCATGGCATCTGCAACTTCGGCGAGGCGACAGCCGCGAACGGGAATCTTCCTCAAATTCGACCTAACGCTCCACTCAACCGTTGTCCAGAACCTTATTGACATATTCAAGGAGAGACCGTGACTGGAAGTTGGACGTTGTGTTTGATCGTAGCGCTCCTTGCCCCTATGGGGCCGACTGCTCAGGACTCTCCGGCTTCTGCAACGCCACCCATGGGCTGGAACAGCTGGAATCACTTCGCAGAAAAAGTGACTGAGGCTGATGTGCGTGCCGCAGCAGACGCTTTGGTTGCAAGTGGAATGCGAGACGCTGGGTATGTGTATGTCAATATTGACGACACGTGGGAGGGCAAGCGAGACGCTCAAGGAATCATTCACACTAATGAGAAATTTCCAGACATGAAGGCCCTTGCGGACTACGTCCACTCCAAGGGACTCAAGTTGGGGATCTACTCCTCGCCGGGGCCGAAAACGTGCGCCGGTTATGAAGGCAGCTATAGCCACGAAGAGCAGGATGCGCGAACATACGCGAACTGGGGCATCGATTATCTGAAGTATGACCAATGCAGTTTTGGAGACATGATTAAAAGGCAAGCAGGAAGCGACTTGGACAGGGCCGCAGCCATGCAGCGAGCGGCCTACGAGAAGATGCATCTTGCCATCCTCAAAGCAGGCCGCCCTATGGTGTACAGCTTCTGCCAATATGGGTTGTATGGGGTGTGGAGGTGGGCGCCGGAAGCGGGAGGAAATCTTTGGCGGACAACAGACGACATCAAAGACACCTGGGACCGCATGACATTGATCGGCTTCCAACAGGACGGGCTAGAAAAATTCGCCGGCCCAGGTCACTGGAATGATCCGGATATGCTGGAGGTCGGTAATGGCGGTATGAAGCGCTCAGAGTACGAGGTGCACATGAGTTTGTGGGCAATGCTGTCTGCGCCGCTCCTGGCCGGTAACGATCTGAGCAAGATGAGTCCGGAGACCAAGGCGATCTTGATGAATCGAGACGTCATCGCCCTAGACCAGGACGCGCTTGGGCGTCAGGGCAGAAGAATTTGGGTCGAGGGCCCGATGGAGATATGGGTGAAAGAACTGTCGGGAGGCAAAACGGCGGTCGCATTCTTCAATCGTGGCGAATCCACGATGAATTTTGATCCCAACCTAAGTGCACTTGATCTTAAAGGCAAACATTTACTTGACCTCTGGACAAAGAAGGAATTAGTTCTCGACGGGAGTGCCGGGATTCGCGTTCCCAAGCACGGTGTTCTGCTGTTGGAGCAGCGTTAGGCCGTGGGAATAGGGACGGTCGTGTGTCGGTACCTTTTGCTATTCAGCTTGTCATCCGCCATTGCTGTCCCTGCACAGGTTGTAACTCCTCTATCGAGTCTGCAGTTCGACTCTTCAGATAAGAAGCTGGTGCAGGCCTTCCAGTGGGCAAAGTCGAAGGCGATGGCTTATGCTCATGACGATTCTGATCCCGTGGGGCCATGGTATGAAGCGGCACTTCCAGGACGCGATGCGTTTTGCATGCGAGATGTCTCACATCAAACCACGGGAGCGGCGGCCATGGGTCTGTACCCGGAAAATCGCAACATGCTAGAGCGATTCGCCGCCGCCGTTTCTCCTGGCCGAGACTGGGCAGGATATTGGGAAATCGATAAGTTTGGGCATCCATCCGCGGCTGATTACCTCAGTGACGAAGACTTTTGGTACAACCTTCCGGCGAACTTCGATCTTCTCGACAGCATCGTTCGCATGTGGCGCTGGACGGGTGACAACACCTACCTGAACGATCCTTCCTTCCAGAGATTCTTCGTGACGACCGCAACCGCTTATGTGAAAGCGTGGGATCTTCAGCCAGACCTAATCCTGAAGCGGCCTAGGCTTATGAATCAACGGTTGTCCAAAGGGAAATTTGTACAAGCGCGCGGAATCCCAAGCTACACCGAAGGAGAGGACAACTTCAACCTTGGGACGGATCTACTCGCGGCTGAGTACCGCGCCTTTGAATCCCTCCGGTTTGTAGCTATCACCCGCAACGAGGTGAGCTCCGCTCAACAGTATGCGAATACAGCGAATGAGATCTTGCACCTCGTTGAGCGCAGGGCTTGGTCTGAGAAGGGTCACCATTTCATGGGCTTCTTTTCTCATGACGGCAGCACATATGGCTCTGGCGATGCAATGGTTCTTTACTTCGGTGCCACGAAGGATCCAGGTCATATTCGCGCAGCACTCTCCTTCATCGAATCGGCGGAGTACTTGAAAAATATTGGAATCGAAGAGGAAAGCTACCTCGCGCAGACCTTCTATCGTTATGGCGAGATTGACGCTGCGTATGAACGCATTATGGATATTACTCGCCCAAATAGAGACAGGCGCGATTACCCAGAGGTGGCCTTCTCAGTTATTGGCGCCATAGTGACGGGAATGATGGGCATCGAAGTGGTTGATGACGGTAATTCGGAACGTCCACTTCTCCATTCCATCTCCCGGCTCTCGAGTAAATCTGATAGCGCAACTCTAAGTGGTGTTCGTATACGAGAGAATCTGGTAGATCTGGAACACGTAGGAGATCGAAGAAGTGTCCTGACCAATCGCTCAGGAAAAGAAGTCCATTGGCAAGCGGCTTTTCCGGGTAGAGTTCCGATCCTGATAATGAACGGTCGTCCGGTTCGCGCCAAAACATCCTCCGACGCTGCACAGGCGCAGGTCAGTTGGATAATCACCGACGTCCCCGCTGGAGCCACCGTCTCTGTACGCCGACCTTGATTGCGAGATGCAAGAAGCAGATTCGGTGGCATCCAGAGGCAGATCACACTTTCCACGGAGGCCGCTGGAGCCTCTGCAGTGCTGATCAGTGGTTCGGGGCACTAAGGCCGAAAAGGACTAATGCAACGTGCTCTAGGATATAAGTGATTCATAACTATGGATAGACGAGATTTTCTAAAGACGACAGGCACTCTTGTAGCTGCCACCGCTATTCCAGGTGTGGCAGCCATGTCCGCGGAACATCCCACCCCGGGCCGTATCGTCTGGCCAATGAATCGCGGTTGGCGCTACCACCCTCACAACGTAGACGGGGCCCAGACAATTGACTTTGATGACTCCGCGTTTGAGCAAGTCGTCATACCGCATGCGAATGTACGCCTGCCGTGGCACAGCTTCGACGACAAGACATACGAGTTTATTTCGATCTATCGCCGGCGCTTCAAAACGCCGAGCGCTGCGCAAGGGAAGCGTGTCTTCATCGACTTTGAAGGCGCGATGACGGCGTCCTCTGTGTGGATCAACGGCACTTTGCTGGGCGAGTACATGGGCGGTTTCACGCCGTTTTCATTTGAGTTGACGCCTTACCTACGGCGTGATGGGGACAACGTTCTGGTGGTGCGGCTTGACTCCACGGAACGTGCCGATATCCCTCCGTTTGGAAACGAGATCGATTACCTGACTTTTGGCGGTATCTATCGCGAGGTTGCCCTAAGGATCGTTCCGTCGACTTACCTGGACAACATATTCGCTCGGCCTAAGGATGTGTTGAGTGGCAAGCCGTCGCTCGAGGTGGATTGTTTCCTTGTGGGGCACGAGGCTGCCAGGGGAGAGCTATCGCTCGAGGTCGAGCTGCGCGACGGGCAGCGCACGTTAGCCAAGGCTAGTCACGCTGTCATTTCTGAAGGCGCGCGGAACCCCGATAATTTTGCTGATCCGTCTACCAGCGCGCCGGTTTATACCAGCATCGAGACTATCAATGATCCGGCTCGGCAGACGGTATCGCTGCAGGCTATTGAAGGCGTCAAGCTCTGGGATCTGGAGAATCCTAGTCTGTATACCGTTCATGTTCGGCTGCTGCAGGCTGGTCGTGTTATCGACGAGGATATGCGGCGGATTGGCTTCCGCGAGGCGACGTTCACCGACTACGGATTCTCAATCAACGGCAAGATCGTCAAACTGCGCGGACTGGATCGCCATCAGACGTTTCCGTTTGTGGGGCAGGCGATGCCCGCGCGGGTACAGCGTCAGGATGCGTTAATCCTGCGAAAGAACCTGCATTGCAACATCGTAAGGACCTCACATTATCCGCAGTCGCGGCACTTTCTTGACTGCTGCGATGAAATTGGACTGTTGGTGCTGGAGGAGATACCCGGGTGGCAGCACATTGGGCCGGAGCCCTGGAAGCAGATCTCGATCGATAATGTGGGCCGTATGATCCGGCGGGACTGGAACCATCCGTCGATCATCCTTTGGGGAGTGCGGATCAACGAGTCCAGGGACGATCACAGCTTCTACGTGCGCACGAATGCCTTGGCCCACGCACTTGATCCTACTCGTCAGACGGGAGGAATACGGTACTTCCAGGAATCGGAGTTCCTCGAAGACGTTTTCACCATGAACGATTTCGGGTTCCCGCTCAAGAAGCCTAATCATCCGCGCTATCTCAACACGGAATTTGTGGGCCATACCTTTCCGACCAAGACGACGGATGATGATGAGAGGCAGCGGGAACATACCTTACGGCATGCCCGGATCCACAATCAGTTGGCGTCCGATCCGCAGTATGCAGGTGGTATTGGCTGGTGCGCATTTGACTACAATACGCATTCAAACTTCGGCGCGGGCGACCGCGTCTGCTATCACGGTGTTATGGATATCTTTCGTGAGCCGAAGGCGGCTGCGGGATTCTATAAATCGCAGTGTGATCCTTCTGAAGAGATTGTGCTAGAGCCTGCGTTTCACTGGGCCAACAGTGACGAATCAACCAGTTTTACGAAGGCGGTCGTGTGTTCCAACTGCGACCATCTGAAGTTTTACATGCGCAAGGATGGCGTTGAGGGAAGTCCGTGGGAGCTGATCGATGAGCTTGATCCGGATCGGACCGAGTTCAGCTATCTGACCTACCCGGCGTTCATTCTCGACCGCAGCAAGATCCCATCGAACGAGCGGCATGGATGGGGCGATCTGCGCATCGATGGCTACCTGAAGGGCAAGCAGGTGGTCTCGAAGTCGCTCTCAGGGCGCGGCGTCGATTCGAAGTTCATGCTGTTGCCGGATGATACTTCGCTTGCGGCGGATGGTGCGGATTCAACTCGTGTTGTGCTGCGGGTAACCGATGAGTTCGGCGCCGTTCGTCCCTACGCCAACGATCCGATCGTCCTCAAATTGGAAGGACCGGCAGAGCTGATCGGCGACAATCCGTTCGCTTTGATAGGTGGTACGGGCGCTCTGTGGGTTCGTGCGAAGGAGCAGGCTGGCACGGTTAGGCTGACAGCTACTCATCCATGGCTGGGTTCCCAGATGGTGGAGATTGTCATGACCAGTGCTTCGGTTGAGATGGTTTAGCTGTATTTAAGTCATTTGCTATGAATGGTGGCAGAGATGAGATCGGTGTGCTTGTTTGGATCTTTATCCCGCGTCAGGAGCATTGAAATAGAAGAATGCGGAGGGCTCAAATACTGGAAGGTCTGATTGACGCATTCTAGTTGCCGACGACGGACCCGCAGCACGCGACAGGGCCGTAACAAGTCGCGTAGTTGGTGGATGACGGGCTTCTAGGCATCGAAGATCGCAAGCGGGCCGAAAGGACCGAGAATGCGGCTTAGTTTTGGGTGCGTGCTGGGTGTGCCGCTGGCCACTGCCAGCCTAAGATTCTTGATTCACCTGGCGCCGGTCGATGTTCCGCGCCTTACCGAAGCCGGCGTCGATATTCATGCGATGCATCGGAAGCAGGCGACGCGCCAAGCACTTCAGCACTGTCCGCAGTGTGCTTCTTGCACCATCAGCAGATGGCCGAAGCTCTTTTCCGCATCATTGGCTTTCATCAGCGGAGTGCTCGTTGGTGGATTAAATGCGCTTCAGGTCCTGAGGCACTCGCCTCGCGAGGTGCTCTCTAATGCGTCGCGAAACACTGCGGGAAGGCAGCGGACCTGGTTGCGCAGTTCGCTGGTTGTAAGCCAGGTTGCGCTGGCAATCATTCTGGTCAGCGGCGCGGGGCTCATGCTTCGCACCTTCCTGAATCTGCTCTCGACCAATACCGGCTATCGATCGGGCGGTGTCCTGTACGGCGTCACTGTGCTGCCGCCGTCACAATACCCACGGACCGAACAAAGGGAGTTGTTTTTCAAGAAAGTTCTGGATCGTTTACGGAACGTGCCGGGGGTCGAATTTGCTGCCGTTTCCACCGGCTTTCCCTTTGTCGGACAATATGACGAAGTCAAGGTTGACACGCCGGGACTCGCCGACGGGAATCAAAGTTCCAGATTAACGCCGATTTCAAAGCCGTCTCGCCGGGCTATCTCGAAGCCATGGGCGTGCGGCTTGTTCGCGGAAGGCTCCTTGCCGAAACGGATACCGCAAATAAACCAAGGTGGCCGTCATCGATGAGAATCTAGCGAGAGCATTGTGGCCCAGCAAATCTTCCGGCACACCGAACGACGCCTTTTCCCTCTCAAATTTGAAGTCAAAATAGGCCAAATTCATGTTGCCGCCGGTCAAGATGTGGACGGTGAGAACATTTCTCCCCTTGCTAAGGCGAATCTTGAAGAACTTCGGAGCCAAGTTCCAATGATGCCACTGACGCCAAGCCACGGAGTCTGCAGAGTCATATGTTGTTGGGACCTGCAGCGGTCCTGTTGCTTCTTTCCCATTCACGTCGATTGAGATTGTTCCGCTACGATTGGAGGTGTAAAGAAAATCGGCAGCGTAGGCTCCGGCTTGCGTCACCTCGACCGTTATGTTGAACCATTCTCCGGGTTCGGTCCAGCCAACATAGGGCAAGTCTCGAGGAGGAACAATTTTGTCGTAGGGGTTGTCGTCAATCGGATCTGGCTTCCGGTTGAACTTTGTGTAGGAAGTATCCACCCCCTCATGGATACGAAATTCATTGAGGTAGGTACCATCGGCCGGATTCAACTCTCCACTGCCATGATTCTTCGGGTCGGTATCGTGATACGCCACTCCTTCGCCGCCCAGATCGTAATAGGCGCACAACACCCGACCTGGTATTTTCTGTGGGCCGGCTTGATAGCGGCTGTCGTGATAGGGCACGCCCTTATACTGGCTCAAAAATGACTGAGAAAACGCAGTCGTCGTTAACATCGACGCGACGAGAAAACGTGAGGAAAGGACTCTCCGGTTCATTCTCCAACTCCCGTCAGTACCGATCAACTAACCTTTAAGAGTTCGATCCCGTTCGCATTTCCGAGATTGCCTGAGTACTTCTTCTCCGTTCCATTGTTCCAATGCTCATGTACGCCAAGGCTGCGGCATCGGACGCCATCGCGTTCCGGATCATAGAACGTCTTAGAAGGTGGATCGTTTGCGAGAGCGGCTTCGCGCAAGTAATTGTCTGCATTCGCGATATCCACGAGATCGGGCCATTCCGAAGTTAGAAAATCGAAGCCCACTGAATCGATGGCCACGCCGTCAAGCGACATAAAGATGCTGCTCGGCCAAGCGTCGTTGAACGGCGCCATCTTCCACTTTCGACGAGGGGGACCATCCGCATTGTCGCTTCCATAGAGCCCGTCGATGAGAAATAGGATGGTTTTCTCGCCGAGATCCCTATGCCCCAAATAATCTACGAA
>Ga0210387_10002863_pt1 | contig 13240 bp, 11 predicted proteins | sample IncBWC7OmetaG_FD_160108 | JGI IMG/M metagenome (GOLD analysis project Ga0210387, IMG submission 160108) | Forest soil microbial communities from Barre Woods Harvard Forest LTER site, Petersham, Massachusetts, United States - Inc-BW-C-7-O ...
GGTTCCAGCCGCGGCTGCGTTATCTCCGTGGCCTGATGGCTGAGCTCCTGGCGACCGACGACGATGACCCACGCGTGCTCCGGTGCGCGATCAGCGTCCACTCGCAGTTTTTGTTCTGTCGTCCCGACAAGTTCCGCACGATCGCCTTCGGCGATACGTTGCCCCACACCGAAGCGCAGATCGACGAAATGGTCGAGCACATCTCGACGTTCTCGCTCGCCGGCATCGCGGCGATTGCCGGAACTCCGGCCACTTCTACTTCGCGATCATAACCTCGGTCGACTTCACGACGACGGTCACGTCGTCGCCGGCGCGCAACCCCATCGCGTCGGCCGAGCGTCGGGTGATGACGGACGTGAGCGTGCGATCACCGCCGATGTCGACGGTCACCTCGGCCATCAGTCCGTCGAAGTCGATCGAAACGATGCGGCCGGGGATCTGATTTCTGGCGCTGAGCTTCATAACTGAAACCTACGGTGTGACAGGCCCCATCCGCACGACTTCAAAGTCGCTGCCGTGGAGCGCCGTCATCGTGTGCAACTCGTCGTCGCTCCATCGAGGATCGGGCGCGCCACTCACATAGAAGGCCGAGCCGTTGTCGGCGACGAACATGCCGTACTGCTGCAGCGCGCGCAGAATCACTTGTACATGCGGTGGAAACGACGCGAGCGACACACTGGCTCTAAGCCGCACGCGCATGCCCATCGGCGGGAGCGCCGAGCTGGTGTCGTTCGACGCTTCGTGCCGCGCGGGCGCGATGTAGCCTTTGCGGGTCACCGGACAGGTGAACCGGAGCGCGTGCGTGATCGCGCCATGGATGACGACTTCGTCGTAGCGGACGAGACCCGGCAGGATCGGAAGCCCGGCGGCATCGGCCGATGTCCAGCCGGTCGGACGCAGCGCGTCCGACGAGAGGTCGAAGATCGCGCCGGAGCCGGCGGTCCAGGAGCTCCCGCCACCCACCGGTGTGGCATCCCACATCTCGTACAGCTTCCAGGCGTCCGCATCCAGCACGAGCACATGCCGATCGCCGGTGCCATTCGGGCCGCCCTCGACCGACGCGTTCGGTGGCACCGGATACGGTCCGGGGTCGCTCTCGCTCGCGTACTGAAAACTCACCGGGACCGGCGGTTGCCCGTTGTGCACGATGACATAGGGAATCCCGTTCGGGGCGCCGTTGTAGACCGTGCCGAAATCCGGATGCAGCGAGCTCGAAGCGCCGCAGCTCGCGATCAGCGTCGCCGAATTGGCATCAACCGGGGCGGTGGAAATATCGGCGTTCCAGGCGTTGTCCGCCGGAAAGACCTGCCGTCCGCCGAGATCCCCGCTCCCATTACCCCATGCATAAACGGTCAGCGACTGGCCACTGGCAGTGACCAACACAGACTGACCGAAGAACTCCGGGCCGAGCGTCCATGACGCGTGCACCAACCCATTGGAGTCGCTCGTCGCTGGCGCGCTGATCGTGCCGGACCCGGTCGATGGTTGCCATGTAACAGGTGTCCCTGGTGCAACGTGCACGACGACCGGTGCGCCGAGTACCGCGCCGAATGCCCCGGTCTGGCTGTCGCCGCTCACGACCGTGAGACTCTTGCCCGAAGGCCCAGTCGCCGAGTGCCCGCTCCCGCAAGCCCCTAACAGCGCGAGCGCGACCAGATATAGAATGGGGGAACGCCGCATATACCGCATACCAGGTCGACGAAACGTGCCCTCTACAGTCACACTCCCCACCACACTCTCCCTGTCCTCGATCGAGGCCACGCGGCAGCGTATTCGCGGGATCGCGATTCGCACGCCGCTGGTCACCGTCGAGGGCCTCGCGCTCAAGCTCGAGACCCTGCAGCCGATCGGATCATTCAAGATCCGCGGTGCGGCGGCGGCGCTAGCGTCCGGGACGTGGGACTCGGCGTTCACGGCGAGCGCTGGCAACATGGCGCAAGGTGTGGCATGGGTCGCGCGCGCCCAAGGCATTCCGGCCACCGCCATCGTTCCCGACACCGCGCCCGCCGCGAAGACGAGCGCCGTCGAGCGACTGGGCGGTACCGTCATTAAAGTGTCGCCCGAGCGCTGGTGGCAGGTCTTCGAGGAACGATCGTATCCTGGGCTCAACGGGCGCTTCGTTCACCCGTTCGCCGATGTCGACGTCATGACGGGCAACGCGACGATCGCGCTCGAGATCCTCGAGGACATGCCCGATGTCGACACCGTTCTCGTGCCCTTCGGCGGCGGCGGTCTCGCCTGCGGCATCGCGCTCGGCCTCCGCGCCGCCGGCTCGTCTGCCCGCGTTTACGCGTGCGAGGTCGAAACCGCCGCGCCGCTCGCCGCATCGCTGCGGGACAATCACGCCAGCCGCGTCGAACGACGGCCGAGCTTCGTCGATGGCATCGGCGGGCAGGCGGTGCTCGAGGACATGTGGCCGCTTGTCAAGACGCTGCTGGCCGGTTCGCTCGTGAGCACCGTCGCCGATATCGCGACGTCAGTGCGCTGGTTGGCCGAGCGGGTGCACATCGTCGCCGAGGGCGCCGGCGGGTCATCGGTTGCGGCGGCGCGCTCGGCGAAGCGCGGTGAGCGCGTCGCCTGCGTCATCTCCGGCGGCAACATCGATCTGCCGAAGCTCGCCACGATCTTGAATGGCGGCATCCCATGATCATCGCAACGATCATCTCCATTGTTCTGACCGGCCTCGTGTTCTTCGTCACGCGATCACCGTTCGAAAAGCTCGGCGTTCTCGGAGATTTGCTGACAGGTCTCCTCGTGACCCTCGTATTCACAGCAAGCACGATTGTTATTTGGCTGCTGCTGGCTCCAATCGAGCTCTGGGTAGATAGGCGCGGCCCGATCTTTTTCTTTGCGATCCCCTTCGTCTGTGGCGCGCTGGGCGCCCACGCGTGGCGTCGGATCTACCGCGCTCCGTCCTGAGACACCTCGCGGCGCCCGCGCCGGAGATGGTCTGGCCGCGGTGGATATTCCTGCGGGCGCTCGGTCTCATATTCGGCTCGGCCTTTTACTCGCTGGTCTCGCAGATCCATGGGCTGATCGGGCCGAATGGGATCTTGCCCGCGACGTTGTATCTCGATTCCATGCGCGAGGCCGCGCCCGGCATCGTGCACGTGTGGGCCGCGCCCACGCTGCTGTGGTTCGGCACCAGTGATCTCGCGCTGAACGTCTTGGTCTGGTCGGGGCTCATCGCCTCGATGCTCTTGACCATCAACATTTGGCCGCGGGTGACCGCCGCGGCGTGCACGATCGCGTTTCTGTCGTGCATCGCGGCGTTGCAGGATTTCTCGTCGTATCAGTCGGACGGGATGCTGATGCAAGCCGGCGTTGCCGCTGTGCTGCTCGCTCCACCCGGCATCCGGCCCGGACTCGCGGCCAATGCTCCGCCGCCGCGGGCCGCGGTCTGGTTGCTTCGGTGGGAGTGGTTCTCGATCTACTTCGAGTCCGGCCTCGTGAAGATCCTGAGCGGAGATGTGCAGTGGCGGACGCTCACCGCGATGGACCACTACTACGAGAACAATCCCCTGCCCACCTGGCTCGGGTGGTACGAGCAACAGCTCCCGCACGTGATCCAAGCAGGCGTCACGTTGATGACGCTCGCCGTCGAGCTGCTCGCACCATGGGTCGTATTCGCACCACGACTGGTGCGACGCCACGCGGCGGTTTTCCTGACCCTGTTTCAAATTGGGATCATCACCACCGCCAACTATTGCTTTCTCAACTACCTCGTGCTCGCCCTCGGCGTCTTTCTCGTCGACGTCCCGAGTGAGGGTCCGGCGACGACGAGACGCGTTGGGTGGGTGAGCGTCGGCGCTCTCTTCGTCACCCTGTACGCCTCGACCGTCGATTTCTTCGCGCGATCGGTGCCGGAGCCGTTCGCGCTGCCGGCGCGGCTCTTGGCACCGTTCCGCGTGGCGAACGCCTATGGCTTGTTCGCCGTCATGACGACGGCAGAGTATGAGATCGAGTTCCAAGGATCGCGGGATGACACGACGTGGGTGGCATATCCATTTCGTTACAAGCCCCAGGATCCCAAGGCGCCGCCCGGACTCTACGCGCCGTACCAGCCGCGCTTCGAGTGGAACCTCTGGTTCGCCTCGCTCGGTCCGTGGAACGAGTCGCCGTGGGTCGTGACCACACAGGCGCGGTTACTTCTGGCCGAGCCGAGCGTGCTCGAGTTGTTCGCACGAAACCCGTTCGCGTCGGCGCCACCGACCGCGGTACGCAGCGTCATCTGGCGCTACTGGTTCACCGATTTCGCCACGCGGCGTCGAACGCAGCAGTGGTGGAACCGCGAGCTACTCGGGGTCTACGCCGGCGTCGTGCGGCGAGGAGTCGACGGCGCCCTGCACTTTACGCCGGCGCCGGAACACCCCTAGTTTGTCCGCCCACGCCATGGCGGCTCCCCAGGGACCCATGACGAAGCCGATGATCGCGGCGCCAGCGACAAGAGGACCTACCGCTTCATGATCGAGCACGGCGCATGCGCCGCCAAACGCAGCGCCGAGTGCTGGACCCCAGACGAACGCTTTCCCGATGAATACCCATGGATTGATGCCCTGGCGGCGCGGCGCCAGGATTATCGCCGTCCACGGAAACAGGAGCCCAAGCGACACGGCGCAGGCGGCGATACCGACGCCCGTGGCTGACCCGTGTGGCTCAGCAAAGCTGTATGCCGCGGCTCCGAGGGCCAGACCGGTCATGCCCACGAATAACGTCCGTACGGCAAGTGGGCTCCACGTGCGCTGAGTCCGCAATAGAGATAGCCCGATATTCGGCCGGTAGGCGGCGAGGCCGAGCAACGCGGCTGTCACGAGCAGGATGAGCCAGAGTCCGTGGATCATGGCCTTGAATTATACTATTGGCACCTATGCGCACCGCATGTGTGCTGTTCGCGTTGCTCCTGACGGCGAGCACGCCGCCGACTGCCGCACCAGTCCTCACGGCAATGCGCCAGGAGCTCGATCGCTCGCTGGCAACGTTCAAATCGCAGCCGTCGCCACCCTACTTCCTGAGCTACGCGATCACCGAAACCCACGACGCGCGCGTCGATGGCGCGTTCGGCACGATCACATCGAACCAGGATGACCGCCGACGCGTGCTCTCGACCGACCTCCGGGTCGGCAGTGCGCGATTCGACAACACCCACGAGGTGCCGGGCGGGTTCCCGATGGGGTTCGATCGATACTCGTGGACGGAGGTACCGCTCGGCGATGATGTCGCGGCGATTCGGCGCGTGTTGTGGTACGATACCGACCGAAAGTACAAGCGCGCCATCGAGGTCTACTCGGAGGGCAAGAGCAACGCGCAGGTTGCCGTGGCGCCCGAAGATTCGTCGCCGGACTTCGCGATCGAGCCCGCCGTCCATCATATAGATGCGCCGGTGGAGATCGCGATCGATGCGCACCAGTGGGAGGACAAGATCCGGCGGTACACGGCGCCGTTCGCGCAATACGGCGACATCTATAATGGCGCGGCGCAGCTCTCAGCCGAGAGCGAGGCGCGCTGGTACGTGAATAGCGATGGCAGCGAGATCCAACAATCGCGCGTGTACTACCGCCTGACGATATACGCGTTCACGCAGGCCGAAGACGGGTCGATCTTACCCCGATACGAGTCGTTCGTCGCCTCGACGGCGGGCGGGCTGCCGGACGACAGTACGGTCCTGCGCAAGGTCGATCGCATGATCACCGACCTGCACGCGTTGAAGAAGGCGCCGGTGCTGGAGGCGTACACGGCGCCGGCCATTCTGTCGGGCCGCGCGAGCGGTGTGTTCTTCCACGAGGTGTTCGGCCATCGCATCGAGGGTCACCGGCAGAAGCAGGAGTGGGAAGGTCAGACCTTCAAGAGCAAGATCGGGGAGAAGATCCTCCCCGACGCCTTCTCGGTGACGTTCGATCCGACGCTGAAAAAACTCGGGACCGTCGAGCTGGCCGGCACCTATCAATACGATGACGAGGGGGTGGAATCCCGCCGCGTCGACGTGGTGAAGAACGGCGTGTTCGAGAGCTTTCTCATGGGGCGCTCGCCGATTGCGGGGTTCGCGCACTCGAACGGGCATGGCAGAGCCCAGTCGGGATTCACGCCGGTCGCGCGGCAGTCGAACCTGGTGGTCGCGTCGTCGCAGCCGGTCTCGCGCGACTCGCTCAAGGCAATGCTGATCGCCCTCGTGAAGCAACAGAACAAACCCTACGGTCTCTTGTTCGATGACATCGAGGGTGGATTTACGATCACGCAGCGGACGATTCCGAACGCGTTCAACGTGATCCCCGTCATGGTCTATCGTATCTACCCGGACGGGCGACAGGAACTGGTACGGGGTGCGGACCTGATCGGCACGCCGCTCACGGTGTTCAGCAAGATTGTCGCGGCCGATGGAGACACGCAGGTGTTCAACGGCATCTGCGGTGCCGAGTCCGGGTGGGTGCCGGTCTCGGCGTCCTCGCCCGACATTCTGATTTCGCAGATCGAGATTCAGAAGAAGGCCAAGGGATCGGATCAAGCACCGATCCTCCCGGCGCCGGAGGATCACCAGCAGGACGAGGTCTTGGCCAGCGCGATGCGCGACGAGATGGCGCGCACTATGAGCTCGCTCAGGCTCAAGCAGCTCGACAAGCCGTACTTCGTGAGCTATACGGTCGGCGAGCACGAGTCCATACAAACGACGGCGAGCTACGGGAGCTTGCTCTCGACGGACGCCGAGCGACACCAGCGCCAGCTGCAGGTCGAGGTGCGCGTCGGCGACTATGCCTTCGACAACACGAATGCGATCGCGATGGGGCGCATGGGTGGGTTCGGCGTCAGCATGCGGAATTTGGAAAGCGGGAACTGGCTGCCGCGCGACGACAACTATCGCGAGATTCGCCGTCAGTTGTGGCTCGCGACCGATGCCGCGTATAAGCAAGCGCTCGAAGCGTTGGCCGCGAAGCGCGCCATGTTGCTGAATCGGACGCGCACCAACCCACTGTCGGATTTCACGCATGCGGTCGCCACGCACACGACCGATGCGACACCGGATATGAGCATCGATCGGGCCGCGATCGAAGATCTGGCCCGGACCCTGTCGCGTGTGGCGACGACCCCCACCATCTATTCGTCGCGTGTCGTGGTCTCCGCTGGACAGATGCGGCTGCACTACATGAATAGCGAAGGTACGGAATACGTGAGCCGGCGGCCGCTGGTCTCGATCAGCGTGCACGCGTCGACGCAAGCAACGGATGGGATGCGGCTCGCCGATGCGCTTGGATTTCACGCGCGGCGGTTCGACTCGTTGCCCTCGCGCGAGGTGCTGACCTCGCGTGTCAGCGCCATGATCGCGCGGCTCGATAGTCTCCGGACGGCGCCCGTGCTCGACCGCTACAACGGCCCGGTGGTGTTTACGAGCGGGGCCGCGCCCGGCATTTTCGAGGAATTTTTCGCGCCGGCGCTCGCCGGTAGGCGGATACCCATCGTCGACGTGCCTCAGGCCGAGGCGATGATGAGCGAGATCGTGGCACGCGGGGGGTCCTTCAGCGACAAGCTCGGCGGGCGCGTCCTTCCCGACTTCATGCGGGTCGTGGATGATCCGACCGCGACGAGCGTTGGCGGCTCCGTGCTCTTCGGCAGCTACACGGTTGATGACGAAGGCGTCCGCGCGCAGCCGACCGTCGTAGTCGACAGCGGTGTGCTCAAGACGCTGCTCACGACGCGAACGCCGGTCGAGGGTGTCGATCACAGCACCGGGAACAGCCGCGGGTTCGGCGCGGCACCGAGCAATCTCGTCGTATCGGCGACCAACGGGGTCACCGACTCGGCGCTCGTGCAGCAGATGCTCGCGCTCGTGAAACGCCGGAACCTTCCGTACGGGATCGTCGTGCACAAACTCGCCCCCTCGTCCGGGACCGACGAGTCGTTGGAGATGTTCGATGCGATGCAGACGCGAACGGCACGCTCGATGCGCGCCCTGCTCGCCGTGTACCGCGTGTATCCCGACGGACGGGTCGAGTTGGTTCGCGGAGCGAACCTGATGGAGTTCGGCGCGAGCGCGTTCAAGGATATCGTTGCCGTGTCGAATAGACCGATCGTGTCCACGTGGGGCTCGATTGGCGGGCTGCTGCCGAGTTTCGCGAGAATGTTCATGGCCTTCGGGGGCCCGGGAGGAGCAACGGCCGTGACGTCCTACGCGGTTCCCTCGTTGCTCTTCGACGACGTCAGCCTCATCGCCCGTCGCAATTCGCTGCCGCGTCTGCCCGCGAGCCCCCCGCCGACATAACGTGCGCATCCTCGTCCTCGGCGCCGGCGCGATCGGCGGATACTTCGGCGGCCGGCTGCTGCAAGCCAGACGCGACGTGACGTTTCTCGTGCGACCCGCGCGCGCGGCGCGGCTCGCGGAGACGGGGCTCGTCATCAAGAGCCCGTTCGGTGATGCGACGCTGCCGGCTCCGCCGACCACCGTGTCGGGCGCGTACGACCTCGTGCTCCTCTCCTGCAAGGCGTACGATCTGGAGAGCGCGATGGAGGGAATCGCGCCGGCGGTCGGGCCGCGGACGACGATTCTGCCACTCCTCAATGGCATGCGCCATCTGGATGCGCTGGATCAGCGCTTCGGGAAGGAGCGCGTGCTCGGCGGTCTCGCCATCGCGGCGCTCACGCTCGACGATGCCGGGCGCATCCTGCACCTCAATCAGAATCAGACGCTGACATTCGGCGAGCGCGATGGGAGTCGGTCACCGCGTGTGCTCGCCATCGAGACCGCGCTGAGTGGGGCGACGTTCGAGGCGAAGTTGAGTGAGCAGATTGTGCTCGAGATGTGGGAGAAGTGGGTTCTCTTGGCGACGCTCGCGGCCGAGACATGTCTCATGCGTGCGTCGGTCGGCGACATTGTTGCCGCGGGCGGGGCGCCGTTTGCCACGGCGATGCTGGCCGAGTCGATCGCGATCGCGACGGCGAGTGGGTATCCCCCGCGGGACCCGGTGCGGGAGCGCGTTCGCGGGACGATCAGCGCTGAAGGATCAACATTGACCGCCTCGATGCTGCGCGACGTTGAGCGCGGGTCGAGGACCGAGGCGGATCACATCCTTGGCGACCTCATACGGCGAGGAACAGGCGATTCGGCCCTGTTGAGCCTCGCGTACCTGCATCTACGGGCGTACGAGGTGCGACGCGCGCGGGGTTCTTGACAAACGCTGGCGCCTGTTGAAAATTCAGCATCACTATGCAGGCACTCAGTCGACGGGAACGGCAGGTCATGGATATCGTCCACCGCCGCGGGGAGGCCACCGTGGCGGACATTATGGCGGAGCTGCCCGATCCGCCGACCTACTCGGCCGTACGGTCCATTCTGCGAATCTTGGCGCAGAAAGAGCTCGTTCTCCATAAGGAGGATGGGCCGCGATACGTCTATCTCCCCGCGCAGCCTACCGAGCGGGCCAGGGACGCGGCACTCGAGCATGTCGTGGAAACGTACTTTGCCGGGTCGGCCGAGCAGGCGGTGACTGCGTTGCTCAAGTTGACGGATGCGGATTTGACCGATCGGGAAATCAAAGCAATACGCGAGCGCATTCGGCGCGCGCGTGATGGCGGGAGGTAATACGTGTTGATCATCGTCTTAGTCAAAATCACCCTGCTCGTCATCGTCGCGTATCTCGTCGCGATCTCGCTCCGTCGAGCCTCGGCCGGAGCCCGGCATCTCGTCTGGCTCGCGACGCTTATCGGGCTCGTGATGCTTCCCGCTGCGCTCGAATGGCGACCGATTCGCGTGCCGGTGCTTCCGCCCAGCGCGAATTACACGGCGCCTTCGGCGACCGAGCACGCTGCAGCACGCTCGCCAATCGCCGTCGAGAAGACCGCAGCGCCTTCGGCGACCGCTTCCCCCGCAGCGTCCGGGTCGCCGAGCACGTTGGAGGAGTCGCCGATCCCTACTGTGCAGGCCATGACAGTGGGGTCCGCGTTCGCGTCAGCGGCGCGCTATTCTGCCTTGCTGCTCGGCCTGTGGGCGCTCGGCGTACTGGCGCTGGTCGCCCGCCTTGTGCACGGCCTACTGACCGTTCGTCGCATCGCGCGTACAGCGCCCGAAGTCGATGCCGGAGCGTGGCGCGCCGCGCTGCATGAAGTCGCGGACAGGCTCGACATGGAAGAGGCGCCGAGGCTGGTCGTATCGAACGCCGTCCGCGTACCGTTCGCGTGCGGATTCAGTCACCCGACGATCGTGCTGCCGACCGAGGCGATGTCGTGGACGGATGAGCGCCGGCGCGTCGTACTGCTGCACGAGCTTGCGCATATCCAACGGCGAGACATGTTCGGACACTTGCTGAGCCGCCTGGCGTGCATCATGTACTGGTTCCACCCGCTCGTCTGGATGGCCGCGCGGCATCTGCGCGCGGAGAGTGAGCGCGCGTGCGATGATCTCGCGATCCGGTCGGGCGCGCGGGCGAGCGACTATGCCCAGCATCTGCTCGACATCGTGACGAGCATTCGCGGACCCGTCGCGCCCGCCATCGCATGCACCATGGCGCGGCGCCGCGATTTCGAAGGGCGCATGCTCGCGATTCTCGATCCCGAGCGTCGCCGTGGCACGCCGAGTCGCTTGCGGGCGATGGCATTGGTCGGGACGCTCGGCGCGCTGTATGCCGTCATCGGTATCGCGGTCCTCGCGCCGCGCCCAGCGGTTGCCAGTGCGCGGCCGCTGACGCGGACCGCGCAAGTCGCGACAATCACCGCGCCACGAACAGTCGCCGTGACGCCGAGGCCACCGATCGTCGACGACACGCCAGCCCAAAGGCCGTTGCCGACTCCAACGCCGATTCCTCAGCCGGCACCAGCACCGATCACCGCGAACGCAGCTTCGACGACCGGCGCCAGCGTGTCGACCGGCGAAAGCGTTGCGGAGACCGGATGCGACGCTGGGGCCACCGTTTGCTACACCCCATCGATGACCGCGGCAATACGCGATCATCTTCGCGCGACGCCGACGCAGGGTGCCGATTCGAGCGCGCGGCGTTGGGCGCTCCTGATCTCGATCCTGCGTTCCGATTCGAGCGCGTCGCTCCGTAAAGTCGCCGCGTGGGGACTGGAGCAGTTCCACGACGAGGACCCAGTCCGGGGCGCACTCGCCACCGCGTTGCGGCACGACTCGGACACCGAGGTCCGCGAGATGGCCGCCTGGGCGCTCGAGGGCGCGGAAGGCGACAATGTCGCGACTGCCTTGTCCGACGCCGTGCGCGAGGATCACGACCCGTCGGTCCGCGCGACCGCCGCATGGTCGCTGGCGAGCGACTGCAAGTCGATCAGCGTCCCCTTGTTCGTCACCGCACTGCACGATGCCGACTCGAAGGTGCGCGCCAGCGCGGCCTGGGCGCTCGGGCAGTGCGACCTGGAGCACGCGCCCTCAGAGCTCGGCGCACTGCTCGTGGACCCAGAACCACGCGTACGGAAAATGGCCACGTGGGCCCTGTTTAACATCAAGGACCCGAGTACCGAGCCGGCGATCGAGAAGGCCTTGCAGAGCGAGACCGATGAGGATCTGCGCCGCGACATGGTTCGCGCGATCGCCGCGATGGGCGAGCGCTCGCCAGAGGCCGTCGAGCGGTTGCTGGACTCGAAGGATCCGAAGACGCGCGAGCTCGCGGTCCACGCGCTGGCCGGCGACCATCTCTTCGTCTGGCCGATGCCGTGGCCACGCCCCCGCCCAACTCCCTGACCCTTTTTTAAAAACCCCGCCAATGCTGATTTTTCACCAGCTAGCCGTCGTGGCGTCGATCCTGGGCGCCGCCCATGGAGCACCGCCCGCCATCTGTGCCTACGCCGCCGACGCCATCGGCGATCACTGGGGCTGGCGCTCCGGCACCGGCGGCCCAGTCACACCTCTCGGCGCACAACCGAACCAATGGGTGATCGAGAAGGTCGGCGCCGATGCCGTGCACATGCTCGTCGACAGCCTGGCGAGCGACGACCCATGTGTCCGTGAGATGTCCGTCCGGTTGATCGGCCGCACGGACAAAAGCGATGAACCGGCGGCAGCGACCGCGCTCATCGACCGATTGGGATCGAACGTCCCGTCCATGCGGCAGGTCGCCGCGTACGGACTGGGATTAGTCGAATCCGAGCACGCGATCGATCCGCTCGGTCACGCGCTCAAAGATCGCGATGCCGGCGTTCGCACCAACGCGGCGTGGGCGCTTGGGCGCATCGGCGAGGGACGCGCGCTCGCGTCGCTCGCTGGCGCGTTGCACGATGACGATGCGCGGGTCCGAGAGGCGGCCGCGGTCGCCGTCGGGCATCTGGACTCCGTGTCGATCGTTCCGGCGCTGGTTGGGTTGCTGCGGCATGACCCTGTCGCGAGTGTTCGGAGAGCGGCGGCATGGGCACTGGGTCAACTCGACACACAGAATGCCGACGGCGACTTGACGGACGCGCTCGCGCAGGAGCGTGAGGCCGACGTGAGAGAGCAGATCGTGTGGGCGCTCGGCCAGCACGAGTCGCACAGCGCGGTGAACGCCCTCACCAAGGTCCTGCGCGACGATGCGGATGACAAAACGAGGGAAACCGCGGCGTGGGCACTTGGCCAGATCGGAGACGAATCGGCCAGCGCCGCGCTCGCCCAGGCGGTGAGCAGCGATCACACGGCGCGCGTGCGCGGGACGGCCGCGTGGGCACTGGGACAGATCGAACCGCACCCCGCACCCGCGGGCCTCGTGAGCGCGCTCAAGGATGGCGACGCCGACGTGCGCCTCAAGACCGCGTGGGCGCTTTCACAGATCGGTGATCCACAAGCCGCGCCGGCCATCGAGGCGGCGCTGCGCCAAGAGCAATCGAGCGAAGTCAGGAAAGCGTTGATTCGCGCGATCGTCCACTCGGGCGGGCACGCGGAGCAAACGCTCGGCGAGTTCCTCCACTCGACCGACCCCGAGGTCCGCCGCGCGGTCATCCGCGCGCTCGCCGGCGACCATGTCGATCCGTGGCCATGGCCGTGGCCGCGACCCCAACCTTTCCCTTGACCTCACCACCGCCGGATGGAATATTGGCCGTCCCTCCGGCGGAGGTGACGCAGTGCAAGAGGAAGTCAGCTCACCGCTGGTGCGCGAAGCGTCCGTTCTGCTTCATCGCGCGGTGCAGGCCATTGGCGAGGCCAAAGAGCACAAGGTGCGGCGAGAGCGAGTCGTCTGGACAGACGCCTTGATTGGCGACGAACAGCTCCTGCGCGACAAGTTGCGAGATACCGTTGCCGCCATCGCAGGGCTCGAGCGCGCCAAGGGTATGCCACCCG
>Ga0210387_10002864_pt1 | contig 13239 bp, 7 predicted proteins | sample IncBWC7OmetaG_FD_160108 | JGI IMG/M metagenome (GOLD analysis project Ga0210387, IMG submission 160108) | Forest soil microbial communities from Barre Woods Harvard Forest LTER site, Petersham, Massachusetts, United States - Inc-BW-C-7-O ...
CAGGGATTTATGTGAAAAATTGCGCGTTCTGCCATGGGCTACCCGGACAGCCCCCCTCAGTTGCGGGTAAGGGCATGTTTCCGGTGGCGCCGCAGCTTTTTGATCCGAAGGAAACTGTGACGGATGACCCGGCGGGCGTGACGTTCTGGAAGGTGCAGAACGGAATTCGACTGACTGGAATGCCAGGATTCAAAAGTGCATTGTCAGAAACGCAGATGTGGCAAGTGAGCGCGCTACTCGCCCGCGCGGACCAGCTTCCCCCAGAAGCAAAGGATGCGCTGACGTCTGCAGTGGCGACTCAGCCCATCACCGCACCGCCTGCACCGTTGCCTTCACACTAGCCTCAAGAAGACGGGCTCGAATCCTACTTGGCCCCCGGTAGGAATGCTTTGGGCAGCGGGTTATTAGGCGTTTCTTCCTGCCACATGATCGTGACGATCCACCAGCGCTTGCCGTCGTTGTAAAGCTGGAAACTATTGATCCCGCGGGCGAATGGTTTGTCGTCTTTCGCGTCGTGGCGCGATTCATAGGTGCTGAAGATCTGCATGATGTCGCCGTACTGTTCGAATTTGCGCGAAGCTTCTCGCTCTACAAATCCGTTTTTCAAGAAATACGAGCCTGCGCGAGTTGAATAGTCCAGCGGCGACATCACAGTGGCGTTTATGCCTGTTCCGTCTTTCTTCGGTCCGACGGGAATCAATCGCGCGCCCGAAGCAAACAGCGAATTGAATCGATCCCAATCGCGCGGGCCCGGAGGACCGGAAATTACATCATAGACGGCCGCGAGAATCGCGTCGGGCGATGCGACGTCGGCTGGTTTCGCCGCGGGGGCGGGCGTTGCAGCAGCGGCCTGCGCAGCCTCAGCGGTTTTGGTCTGTGACTGGTCCTGGGCGTGCGCCCGCGGCGCGCTACAAACAAACACGAATAGCATGATGAAAGTTAAGCGTGACATTCATTTCTCCCGGCGGCTCGCCGCGATTCAGCTTCTTGCCCCAGTGCCGCAGCCGCGGAGCTTAGACCGAGGCGGCAATTGATTCCAGCGAAAAAAGTCTCGGACGACGATTCTCGCCAGACAGTTAAAAGTCCACGTGGAAACGAACGCCGGGAGCCAGTACCGGGCCGCGATCTTTGTTGTAGCCAGGATTATTCAAGTGCTGCAGATCGAAAGATGCGAAGAAGCCGCGCCAGAGGTGCACGGTGTAGAACATCTCAAATATTTTCTCCGGGCCGTAGGTGAGGTTGCCATCGCCGAGCAAGAATCCGAGGCCGCCAAGCGCAAGGTATTGCTGATGTGCCTTGACGATTCCATTGGCGACAAACGCTGCTCCGACGCGATCGTTCCGGCGCTTCCAGCGGTCGCCTTTAGCGAAAATGCCGAGCTGAAAAGTTCGATCGACTTCTGTGTATTCGAACGCTTCGTTGCGGCCGTCGCTCCATCCGAGCCGCCCGAAAATGCCAATCGCAGGCGCAATCTCCTGCTCGAAGTTCAGACCGAAGCCGTAGCGATGGCGCCCTTCCTGGCGCGTCGAAACGATGTCTGGAGTCGGGGTCTCGCCATTTTGAAAATTGCGGATTGCTTCCTCATAATTTCCCATGTTGGCCTGATTGAGAAAGCTGAGAAACCGGACAACACCAGCGCGATGCAAAAACAGATTTCCGCGCGCTTCGATTTCGAGATTCTCGGCGCGAGAACGAGCGATATCAGCATCGAGATTGATTCCATTGGCAACCTTTGACATCAGTGTTTCGGCAAATCGGATCGTCCACCAGTGATCGTCGTATTCGAGAATGATTCCGTCAGTGTAGCCGCGCGTATTCGCGGAATAGTCGTAGGCGCCATTGTTATCCACAGTCCAGTTCAGGAACTGAAGATGGCTATCGGTTCCATAGGTATTGAGGTCGAAAAAATCCGGAATGGTGAACTTTCCGACACGAATTTCAATGCGACGCGCGGGCAGCGATGTGGCAAGCGCCAGCGGACCGCGCGTCGCTGAGACGCGTTCGTTGGTGAGTGGAACGATCTGATGGAGCATCACGCGAGCAATATAGGGAAGGTCGCCGAGCGCGGGGTTGCGGACTACGTCAAGATTCGTGAAGCCCGCGAGGCCGAGCGCGTTGCTAAGTCCGTGCCCGCCTGCGCTCTCCACGTCGAGAAAAACTTCCGTCGTGTGAGTTAGCTCGTAACCGAGAAATAGCGTGTAGACCTTAGAAGTCGCGTTCTGCGCGCTCGGCCCAAAGCTGTGGGTTCCGGAGTATTTGGCCGGCAGCGCCGGGTTCCATTGCAGAATGATGTTCGCCTGCCCGGAGATCCAGTACCGGCTGGTTTCCGAATGGGGGAATAGAGTGAGAGTGTCCCCCGAGTCTGGAACGTCAGCTGCCGCTGCTGGCTGAGGTACATTCTGGGCGGCCGCCGAATTGCTGTCCGAGTCCTTTTCGGGAACCGGGTTCTGCCCGTGCGCGAGCCCAGCCGCAACGACACTTGCCGCGAGGAGACACAGAACTCGCAGACCAAATTGAGCGGGGAAGTGGAGCACTGGTAGGTGCATCTCGAATCAATCACTTTCCAGTGAGGCAGAGAGTAAAGCATGCATCAAGGCAAAAACTACATTAAATTCAGGTCGGCGATATGGCCGATTTTCGTTAGAGTTCGTGAAACGCAAAACGATGACCCGGTGCGAGCCTAACGGCAGATGAAGCGCCGCGCGAAGCTCTGTATGGAACCCTCGTTACCCCTTTGCGCTCAGATACTCTAAGGCATCCCGATTGCCCGAAGCGTACATCTTTAGTAGTCTCTACGATTGCGCTTACGATAGCCATTATGACCGGTTGAATCAGGGGTGAGGAATTTGCAGAGAAAATTAGGCCTACATTTCTGGACTCTTATATTAGCGAGCCTCGTGCTCTCCGCTTGCCAGCAGCAGATCAATTTCCCGAAGCCTGTGCTCAAGTCGATGTCGCCTACAACGATTCAGGCGGGCAATCCCGTTTTTACGCTCACAGTGGTCGGAAACCAGTTTTCGCCCGGTTCGGCGGTCGAATGGAACGGAGCCGCGCTAACAACTATTTTCGTCGATGTTCACCATCTTACCGCCCAGATCCCAGCAGTTTTGGTTCAAAGCCCGGGGAGCGCAACTGTAACCGTATTCACTTCGAGTCCTGGCGGCGGAACGTCTACCACGCTCACATTCACGATTACACCCGCTCCCAGCAACGTGCCGCATATCACCTCGGTATCGCCTTCGACGATTCTGGCGGGCACTGGGAACGGTTCCGTTATGCTCTCCGGTACCAATTTCGTCTCTCAATCGATCGTGACCGTGAATAACACGAATCGCACTTCTACTTTCATAAATAGCACTGCGATCCAGGTTTCTCTCACACTCGATGACATCTCGACGGCAGGCACGTTGCAGCTGGCCGTCACGAATCCAGAGGCGCCACCGCCTGCGCCACCAAACGGCGGAACGTCTAATATTTTCCCATTCCCGATCGTGAACCCATTTCCCGTGATCACCCTGCTGGCACCCACTGCTGTCGCTGCCGGTGCAACGGCGGCAAGCACTTTGACGCTCACCGGCACGGGGTTTACTCCGACCTCCGTCGTCGAAGTGAATGGTGGGCCGCGAACGACATCGTTTGTGAACGCAACTTCCCTCACCACCCAACTCCAGCCCGGAGACCTGGCGGCGGCAGGTATCAATCAAATTCAAGTTTTCAATCCCACTCCCGGTGGAGGAATGTCGAATATTTTTGCGTTCCCGGTAAATCCAACGACATCAATCGGACTTCCGGAAATACTTGACCTCGCGCCAGATGGCGACCAGGCGGCGAACGGCATCTGCGGTACCACGGCAACGTGCTCGACAGGTACGCCGAATATCACGACTGCAGGTCCTTCCACCGACAACCAGGGCAAAACGGTCGCATACGCATCGATCTCAAACAATCTGGTGAAGACCGATACGAATGCCGCGAGCGATATCTTCGTTCGTACCACTTGCGTGCTAATTGCCGCTTGTACACCCACCACCACGCTTGTGAGCACCGACCCTAACGGGAACGCGGCGAACGGGGCGAGTTCCGAACCCACGATCGATTCTGGGGGCGCGACAGTTGCATTCACTTCTACAGCCTCGAATTTAGTCACTTCTGCTCCTCTAACAGGGCTCACCCGCCAGGTTTTCTGGCGACCCGTGACTACTTCCGGAACGCTGCAGACACAGTTGGTATCAATGGCTGCGGATGGAATAAATCCCGGCAATGGAGACAGCTTCAGTCCAGTGGTTAGCCCTGATTCGCGCTATGTTGCTTTCGTATCCGTTGCCACGAATTTGGTTTCGAACGCGACCTTTGACGGCGTAACTCCGCAAATATTTGTCCGCGACACGTGTAGCGGCGTCGTCACAGTCACCTGTTCGCCGACAACTTTTCTCGTGTCCTCTGCCGACGGTGTAACGCCCGGTAAAGGCGCGAGCTCGAGCCCGTCCATTGCGTCCGGTGCGGCCTTCGTGGCCTTTGTCTCCACCTCGACGAACTTGGGCGCATCGGCCCCCAATCCGACTGGACTCCCCGAAGCATTTCTTCGCGCTTGTCCCACCCTTATCACAACATGCGCGCCGGAGACGGACCTTGTGTCCACACCCGACGGCGTAACGCCCGCCAATGGGGCGAGCACTCAAACTGCGATCGTGAGCGATGGACGTTTTGTCGCGTTCACATCGGAGGCGACAAACCTGGGCGTAACTTCGGGCGGAGTGCAGCAGGTCTATGTGCGAGACACATGCTTGAGCTTGACCGTCACCGCCTGTACGCCTTCCACGACTCTGGCTTCCACGCGCGACGGAATTACACCGGCGAATTCATTGGCGGAGCGCCCCTCATTCAGTACAACTGGGCAGTTCCTTGCTTTTGCGTCCGCGGCATCGAATCTGGGAGCGAATACAGCCAACGGGATCGAAAACGTTTTCGTGCGCAACACGTGTGTCTTGATCACTACCGGTTGCAACCCTTCTACGATTGTTGCGAGCCAGCCCGCTGGCACCCTCTCGCCTTCGCTCAACGGGAGCAGTCTTGCTCCCTCGATAAGCGGAGACGGCCACACAGTTAGCTTCCTTTCGTTCGCGAATAATCTCGTCGCTCGCGACACGAATGGTGTAGCAGACGTATTCCTGGCCTCGACCACTTTCTGAATCAGTTCAAACGATCTGATTGCGAAATGCCCGGAAGGACCTTTGCGGCGAAATACGATTTCTACTTCGAGGTGCGCGCGCTGATTCGCTGAAGGACGGCGCTGCGCGTATTGGCAAGCGTGAACGTGAGTGACTCGCGCGGAACGCTGTTCACGTACGGCCGAATCATCCAGCCCAGTCCCGTTGGGATATCACGCGTCAGAGAAATTGACTGGCATTCGGCGTATGTCCCGCCGTCCTTCTCCTCGAAACGCCAGTATGTGTTCATTCGCCAGAGAAAACCGCGGTCGTGGCCTTCGGGCTCGAGCCGTTCGCTGGATTTTCCTGCATTGTCCACTTCTTGAATATGCGTGGTTTGCGAACGGCTCCACTCGTGCAAGGAGTCTACGGGTTGGTAATGGACTTCGTGGGTGGTGTCAATCACGGTGGTGATCGCTTTCTTCTTGTAGAAACGTATTTCGATCACGAAATCATTTCCATCGTGCTTCAGTATTTTTGACCGTACCACGTCAGGGCGGAAATACTCTTCCTGGTGGTCATAGTCTTGCTCAAACGCGAGCGTCTGAGCGAGCGTGGCGCCGGGAATGAAAATTGTGCCGATCCAGTGATGAATCATCCCGTCGGGAACGTCCATCTCTTTCCCGCCATCAAGTAGATCGAGCCGCTCGATCACCACTCTACCGGCGTTCAAATCCTTATAAGCCGCTTCGCGCCGGCCTTGCGGAAGGCGCTCGATCCATAGAAAGGGTTCGTGGCTGGCAAACTCCGAATCAATCTGCTTGTCAGCCAGCTGCACGTAGCGGTTGAAAGCATCGACTGTTTTCGGTTTCAGATCTTCGGCCACAGACGAGCTGGGAATCAGCAGCAGCGAACCGAGCACAAGACTGAAAGCTCGCCGTGAAACGCCCCGCACTCGTGTTTTCTGTGGTTCTTGTCTCGACTGGACGTTCAACCGGTTGAATCCCTTCGCAAGTTTCCCTGCGGCCTTGCCCGATCCCGCGCATCTCAGCGCGCGAAATTGAGCCTCACCATTGTAGGCCGTATTGAGTGTTCCAAATGATTGAATCGGAGGAATCGCGTGGAGAAACCCAGCCTGCTGACGGGGTCAGGGGTTGCCAGCAGGCGAGGCTTCGACGGGTTGGATCGCGGCCCCGATTCTTTTGGAATCGTCGTCCCCGCAGCTCAACGTCCAACCCGCGCTTGCATCTTGGAAGTTGCAATGGAAACAAACAATGGCGCGGGTGGTGCAGATTCGGAGTACCGGGGTATTAGTACCGGCTTGCCGGCGGCGTTGTGGCGTCGCCGGGCCTGCCTGGTGTGCGACGCTCACCTTTTCCAGGCCGCCTCGTCTCATCCAAAGTCTCCCCTTGTTATTCTACAAGAGACGTGGCAGACTACCTGTAGCTTATCTAGGAGAGCGCTTATGAGCCCATCCACCGAAATCCTGCAGGGAACTCTCGATCTTTTGATTTTGAAGACGCTCGCGCTCGAGCCGATGCACGGTTGGGGAATCGCCCAGCGCATCCAGCAAGTTTCGCGGGAGATGTTGCAGATCCAGCAGGGTTCTCTCTACCCGGCCCTCTATCGATTGGAACGCAAGAAATGGATTCGCGCCGAGTGGGGCGCTTCTGACAACAATCGCCGCGCGAAATATTACTCGCTGACGAAAACAGGCCGCGCGCAACTCGAGAAAGAACTCGCGGATTGGGACCGGTTGTCATCGGCAGTCGCGTTGATTTTGCAGCGTGTTTAGAAATGGTTGGCGCTGGTGAGAGTGGAGAGACGCGATGAATCTCAGAAGACTTTGGAAGTCGCGGAAGAAATGGGAGCTGGAACTCAGCGAAGAAGTGCGCGACCACGTCGAGCTCCAGATTACTGCAAATATTGCCGCTGGAATGAGCGCGCAAGAGGCGCGTCGGCAGGCGGCTCTTGAATTCGGCGGCGCCGAAGCTGTGAAAGAAAATTGCCGTGAGCAGCGCCGCGGATTTTGGCTCGAAACGCTCTGGGCCGACGCGCGGTACGGCGTTCGGATGATGCTGCGATCGCCCGGTTTTACAATCGTGGCGATTCTCACGCTCGCGCTGGGAATCGGCGCGAACACGGCAATCTTTTCCGTCGTGAATGGCGTGCTGCTCAATCCACTTCCGTTCCCGCAACCAGAGCAGCTCGTCACTCTGAGCGAGAGCAAGCCAAATTTTGCCACCGGCTCAATTTCGTATCTCAATTTTCGCGATTGGCAGCGCAACAATCACACATTTTCCTCAATGGCCATCTCGCGCCCCATTTCGTTCAGCTTCACCGGAACGGGCGAAGCCGAACAATTGCAGGCCGAATTGCTCTCTTCTGATTATTTTTCGTTGCTCGGCGTGAAACCTGTAATCGGACGGCTTTTTGCGCCTGGGGAAGACGAAGTAGGAGCAGCGCCCATCGTGCTCATCAGCGCTGGCCTGTGGAAGCGCAAGTTTGGTTCATCACCTGAAGTGTTGGGGCGTTCGATGACGCTCGATGGCACGGGTTACACGATCGTCGGCGTGATTCCAGCCGAGTTCGATCTCCTCACTCGCAGCTTCCGCAATAGCGAAGTCTATGTGCCCATCGGCCAGTGGAAGAATAATTTTCTGCTGAATCGCGGCGCTGGTCTCGGCATTCACGGAATCGGCCGGCTCAAGCCTGGCGTCTCCATCGAACAGGCGCGCGCCGATATGGATGAAGTGACGCACAACCTGATCGCCGCCTATCCTGACACCGACAAAGGTATCGGCGCCGCCGTGTTTCCCCTCAAGCAAGACATGCTGGGAGACGTGAAGCCGTTTTTGTTGTTGCTGCTCGGCGCCGTTTGTTTTGTGCTGTTAATCGCGTGCGTAAACGTGGCGAATCTCCTGTTAGCACGCTCCACTTCGCGCAATCGCGAGTTTGCGATTCGTGCAGCGCTGGGCGCGGGAAAAGGCCGGCTGATTCGGCAGTTGCTGACCGAGAGTATATTGCTCGGCATTGCGGGCGGCGGGCTCGGACTGCTGCTGGCCATCTGGGCCACACGTACAGCGCTTCAGCATTTGCCAGTTACATTGCCCCGCGCGGCAAACGTAGGAATTGACGCACGCGTATTGATTTTCACCATCACAATCTCGGTCGCAGTCGGAATCATTTTCGGACTCGCTCCAGCGCTGAAATCCCTAAACCCGGTGCTGCAGGTAACCCTCGACGAAGGCGGGCGAGGAGGCAGCGGCGCGCGACATCGAGCCCAAAGCGTTTTCGTAGTTGTCGAAATGGCTTTGGCTCTTGTGCTTCTCGCGGGTGCCGGATTAATGGTTCGCACTCTCGGACGGCTTTGGAGCCAGGATCCCGGCTTCAATCCACGAAACGTTTTGACGTTTAACCTCTCGCCTCCACCGTCGCTGATGAACTCGAACGCCGAAACGGTGCGCGCCTTCACCCGCGAACTCGATCGCCGAATTGCCGCCGCGCCGGGTGTTCAGGCGGTGTCGATGACGTGGGCCGCGATCCCGATGTCCGGCGACGATGAGGACATTTTCTGGCTCGACGGCCAGCCAAAACCCGCAAGCCAGAACGACATGAACTGGGCCGTGAAATATGTCGTCGATCCCGATTATTTGAAGGTGATGCAAATTCGTCTGCGGCGCGGCCGCTTCTTCACTCCGCAGGACAACGAACACGCCCCGTCCGTGGCTGTGATCGACGACACCCTTGCAAAAAAATATTTTGGCAGCGACGATCCGGTCGGCAGGCGCATTCGCCTGGTCGAAAACGAGGGAATGGGCGATGGAACCACCGAGATCGTCGGTGTGGTGGACCACGTCAATCAATGGGGCCTGGCTTCCGACGCGCAAAATCTGCAAGCGCAGATTTACCTCTCATCAATGCAGATGCCGGATGCTTACACCGTCCTGATTTCCTATGGAACCACTGCCGTGGTGCGTTACGCAGGTTCGGCGGCCGGCATCATTGCGTCGATTCGGGACACTAGCCGGCAAATGAATAGCGAGCAGGTCGTTTACGGCGAGCAAACGATGGACGAAATCATCGCGAGTTCAGTTTCTGACCGGCAATTCTCGATGGTTTTACTTGGGACGTTCGCGGCGCTGGCGCTGATCCTTTCCAGCATCGGCATCTACGGCGTGATTTCATATCTGGTCGGCCAGCGAACGCGCGAGATCGGAATACGCATCGCACTTGGCGCGCAGCGCAAAGATGTGATGAAACTCGTCCTCGGCGAAGGCGTGAAGCTCGCCGTTGTGGGAGCAGTGATCGGGCTCGCGGCAGCATTCGGTGTCACACGCCTGATGTCCAAGTTGCTGTACGGAGTGAGCGCCACCGATCCGCTCACATTCTCAGCCGTCGCAACTGTGCTGCTCGGCGTCGCGCTGCTTGCGTGCTACATCCCAGCGCGTCGCGCGATGGGCGTCGATCCCAATGTCGCGCTGCGTTACGAATAAAAATCCGGCGAGGTTTGCACCATGAACTGGTTTTCGCGCGGCAAACGGGAAGAAGATCTAGGCGAGGAGCTGCGCCATCACCTCGAAAAACAAGTGGAAGCGAATCTTGCATCCGGTATGACGCCCGACGAAGCGCGCCGCCAGGCAGCATTGCAATTCGGCGCGGTGGAAAGCGTAAAGGAATTCTGCCGCGAGCAGCGCAGCGGCTTCTGGCTGGAAACTTTCTGGGCCGATGTCCGTTATGCGCTTCGAGTGATGCGCAAGAATCCTGGCTTCGCCGCAATCGCAATTTTTACGCTCGCGCTCGGCATTGGCGCAAACACTGCAATCTTCAGCGTCGTCTATGCCGTGCTGCTACGGCCGCTCCCTTACCCCAATTCAAATCAATTAGTCGTCCTGTTTGACGCGAAACCCCAGGAAGGAGTCGAGGAAACCGGCACGTCATACACGAATTTTGAGGAGTGGCGCGCGCAAAACACCGTCTTCAGCGATATGGCCGGGAATCAAGGCCACGATCTCACTGTCACGGGGCGCGGCGAACCGTTTGTTGCAGTCACAGGTGTCGTCACCCCCGAAGTTTTTGCTGTGTTGGCGGCAACTCCTCTTGCGGGCCGCACATTTGTTCCCGGCGACGGCAAGCAAGGCGCCGCACCGGTCGTAATCCTCAGCGAAAATCTCTGGCGCAGCCGTTTCAGCGCAGACCCGAATATTGTTGGCAGTTCGATCAGCCTCGATAAGCGCTTGTTCACCGTCGTCGGCATCATGCCGGCCGATTTTCGCACCCCTCTGCAAGCGCGAAAACAGGACATCTGGGTGCCGTTGGTAGACGATCCTCTCTTCAGCACATGGATGGCGCGGCGCGGCGGCCACTGGTTTGTGGTGCTCGCGCGGTTGAAGCCCGGAGTTTCCATCGCGCAAGCGCAGGTGGAAATGAGCGCGATCAGCTCCCGCCAGGCGAAAGAAAATCCCGCCGAAAATGAAGGTTGGACCGTGCGAATCGTTCCGCTGCAATCCGAACTCGTCGGAGACGTGAAGCCCGCGCTTCTGGTGCTGCTTGGCGCCGTCACGCTCGTGCTTCTAATTGCCTGCGCCAATATTGCAAACCTGTTACTGGCTCGCGCCACTTCTCGCGCGAAAGAAATGTCGGTTCGCATTGCGCTCGGTGCCGGACGCGGACGCATCGTCCGCCAATTGCTCACCGAAAGCGCTGCGCTCGGTTTCTTGGGTGGCGTCGCCGGCATCTCGATTGCGTATTGGGGAGTGCATAGCTTGACAGCGCTCTTGCCGGCCGATATGCCCAAGGCAAATCCGATTCAAGTGGACGGGTACGTGTTGGGATTTGCGCTGCTGCTTTCGGTAGCGGCGAGCTTCGTTTTCGGTTTGGCGCCCGCGCTTCTTGCCGCTGGCTCTGATCTGCAGAAAACTCTTCGAGAGGGCGCCGGCAGCACCGGTGGGGGCGGTGGTCGTCAAAGCGTGCGAACTATTCTGGCAGCGGCAGAAATTGCGGTTGCGATGGTTTTGCTCGTCGGCGCCGGTTTGCTGGTGCGCAGCTTCATCGCACTCACATCCGTTCGCCCAGGATTCAGCCCCGAAGATCTGGTGAAGGCCGAAGTGCAGTTGCCCCGCTTTGAATATTCCACACCCCAGCAATGGACTGCATTCACAGAAGATCTGCTGGCTCGAATCCAGGCGGAACCCGGTATGCGCGATTCGGCCGTCGGACTCCCGCTGCCGCTTGTGCATAACGCCGTCAACCTCGCCTTCGAAATCGAAGGATCTGCCGCGCCACTATCGTCGCAGGCCCGCACGGCGGACTATGTGGCAGCGACTCCGGAATATTTTCGTGTGATGGGGATTCCTTTGCTGCAGGGCCGTGAATTCAGCCGTGAGGACGCTGCGTCCAATCCGCGGGTCACGATCATCAGCGCATCGATGGCGCGTGTTTATTTTCCAAATCAGAATCCAATCGGAAGGCGGCTTGTTTTCGGATTTCCACCCGATGCGGGTTCGCCGCGCGAAATTGTAGGCATTGTCGGAGACGTGCGCGACGTTTCTCTCGGGCAGAATCCGGCAGCAATGATGTATGTGCCGTACGCTCAGGCGCCTTTTTGGGGCGCGGTCGTAGTCGTCCGAAGCAATTTGGGCGTTGCTGCAGTCGCCGATGCGGTTCGACGGAATGCGGGCGCCATCGACAAGGACGTGCCGGTGATGGATATCGCGGCGATGCCGGAAGCGGTCGATACCACCGTCGCACAACCGCGCTTTCAGACGATGCTGCTTGGTCTCTTCGGCGCGTTGGCTCTGATTCTGTCCGCAGTTGGAATTTACGGCGTAATCTCCTATTCCGTTATCCAACGTACTCACGAAATCGGCATTCGCATGTCGCTAGGCGCTCAGCCGCGCCAGGTGTTGCGGCTCGTGATGGCACAGGGCTTAAAACTCTCGCTGTGCGGGATCGTAATCGGCGCCGCCGCCGCGTTTGCATTAACGCGCCTGATGACGAGTTTGTTGTTCGGCGTGAGTCCCACCGACCCGCTTACCGTTACGGGCGTCGCGATATTGCTCGTGGCAGTTGCGCTCGCCGCCTGTTACGTGCCAGCGCGGCGCGCGATGCGCGTCGATCCCATGACGGCACTGCGCTACGAGTAAACGCCAGTTCGAGATAATCTCGCTGAGGCTTCTGCCCTCGTCACAGCGCATGTCTGCGCGGTCAGCAACGGTCATCCGTTCTGCGCCGCTCCACGGAACAAGTTACGCATTCCCCGCGTATCATCCCTCGGGGCGGACGCTTGTCCGCAGTGTGGCAATGCCATGAGCGTCAGCGAAATACGGAGGAAGTGATGGCCGAATCGAACGCTCCGAAAAGTGTCAGCGAGAATCGCAGCGAAGCGCAGACTAGTGTGTGGCTGGAAACATTTTGGTCGGACATCCGCTACGGATTTCGCACGCTCCTGAAAAATCCCGGATTCGCGACGGTCGCGATTCTAACGCTCGCGCTCGGCATCGGCGCAAACACTGCAATGTTCAGCGCTGTCAATGCAGTGCTGCTCCGCCCGCTTCCCTTTACCCAGCCCGAACGCCTGGTGCAATTGTGGGAAACGGAGTCCGCCGTTCCGCAAGCGCCTTTCGCGGCGCCTGATTTCGTGGACTGGCGCGCTCAGAATCAAACCTTTGACGACATGACGATTTACACTTGGCCGCAGAGTTTGAATCTGAGCGGCGCCGGCGAACCGGAACACATTTCGGGCGTTCTCACGCAAGCGAATTTCTTTTCCGTGCTCGGCTCGGCGCCGATGTTGGGCCGTACCTTCACCCAAGATGAGGACCAGGCGGGGCACAATCACGTTGCCGTGCTCAGCTACGGCCTGTGTCAGCGCCGCTTCGGCGGAACGCGCGACGTTCTTGGCAAAGAGATCGAACTCGGCGGCGAAAAATACGAGATCGTTGGTGTGATGCCTCCCGATTTTCGCATGGGCCTGCGCGCTGACCTGTGGGCGCCGATCGATATGGACCCGAAGAAACTGCCATCGCGCGGAAATCATTCTTTTCCTGCTATCGGGCGGCTCAAATCCGGCGTCACTCCGCAACAAGCGAAG
>Ga0210387_10002865_pt1 | contig 13238 bp, 12 predicted proteins | sample IncBWC7OmetaG_FD_160108 | JGI IMG/M metagenome (GOLD analysis project Ga0210387, IMG submission 160108) | Forest soil microbial communities from Barre Woods Harvard Forest LTER site, Petersham, Massachusetts, United States - Inc-BW-C-7-O ...
GCCCGCGGACAACGTAACCCAGGCGAAACGCAACGTGGTCGCCGCCATCCGTGGCGTCTCCGAAGAGCTGGGTAACACTCCGGCAATCGCCCGAAAATCGTACGTGCATCCCATCGTCATCGCCCGGTACTTGGACCACGGGGCGACGATTGCCCCGTATCTCACGGGTCAGTGCGTCCGGCTCGCCAGGTGCACGCGTGAAGAGGAGGCGCTCTCTGAGTTCCTCCATTCGCATTTTCGCTAGATTGCGCCCCGTGGAGCCCCTCGCCGCCGTACGGTGGACACCTGACTTTGCGGCCGTTCGCATCATCGATCAACGCCTGCTGCCTGGCGAGTTCGTCGAGCGCGACCTGTCGACACTCGACGAGATCTGCGATGCCATTTCCACGCTGGCCGTCCGCGGCGCTCCTGCCATCGGTGTGGCCGGCGCCCTCGGCCTGGCAGCGCTCCTCGCGCACGAGCCATCCATGGTGTGCGCGGAAGCCTACGCCGCCCGAATTCGCTCCGCGCGCCCCACGGCGGTAAACCTCCCGTACGCCATCAATCGAGTCATGGCCGCGGTTCGAGAGGCCCCCGAATCCGAGATCGCTAGAGTCGCCCGTTCAGTCGCGACCGCGATTCTGGAAGAAGACCGGGCGATGTGCCGGCGTATCGGAGAGGCCGGCGCGCCGTTGATCCCGGACGGCGCGCGTATACTGACGCACTGCAACGCGGGCGCGCTCGCTACGTCGGGCATCGGCACCGCACTCGCGCCGGTCTACGTCGCCGCCGAAGGCGGACGACGCATAGAAGTCTTCGCGGACGAAACGCGACCGCTCATGCAGGGTGCACGGCTCACGGCATGGGAGCTTTCGCGCGCCGGTATCCCCGTCACGGTCATTCCCGACAGCGCCGCCGCAAGCCTACTCCGCTCAGGGACGATCGACCTGGTGCTGGTCGGCGCCGATCGCATCGCCGCCAACGGTGATGCCGCCAACAAGATCGGGACGTACGGCGTGGCGATCGCCGCCAAGCGCCATGGGGTGCCGTTCTACGTCGTGGCGCCAACGTCAACGTTCGATCCGGCCACCGCTTCGGGTGAGGATATCCCTATAGAAGAGCGCGGCCGTCATGAGCTGTCCGTCCCAGACGGAGCTCGCGTGTTCAACCCGGCGTTCGATGTCACTCCGGCGGAGCTGATCACAGCCTTCGTGAGCGACACCGGCGTGCACTATCCGCCGTATCGTTTTTAGATGACTTATGTGCTGGCCCTCGACCAGGGCACGACGGGCAGCACGGCGCTTGTCATCGACGAGTCGGGCCGCGTCGTCGGTCGCGGCTATCGCGAGATCACGCAGTACTACCCACGGCCGGGTTGGGTCGAGCACGACCCGGCCGAGTTGTTAGACAGAACAGTCGCGGCTGGCCGCGAGGCGATCGCCGCAGCCGGTGTGGCGCCAGCCTCGATCCGCGCTCTCGGCCTTACGAACCAGCGCGAGACCGTCGTGGCGTGGGACCCCGCCTCGCCCACGACGGCACCCAAAGCGATCGTCTGGCAGGATCGCCGCACGACGCCGGCGATCTCGGCGCTAACCCCGCACGCCTCCCGCGTCGCCGCGGCGACCGGCCTCACGCTCGATCCGTACTTCTCGGGGACCAAGATGGCCTGGCTTCTCGGCGCGCTCGATCACCGAAAGGTGCACATCGGCACGGTCGACACCTGGCTCCTCTGGAACTTGACGGGCGGCCGTGTCTACGCGACCGAGCCGACGAATGCGTCGCGGACCATGCTGTTCGATATCGATCGCAAAGAGTGGAGCGTCGAGATGTGTACTTTGCTCGGCGTCCCTCGCGAATTGTTGGCCGAGGTGCGGCCATCGTCGGGAATATTCGGCACGACGGAGGCGTCGTTCTTCGGTGCGCCAATCCCTATCGCCGGAATCGCGGGTGATCAGCAGGCAGCCCTGTATGGCCAAGGCTGCCACACGCCCGGGACTGGGAAGGTCACGTATGGCACGGGTGCGTTTCTTCTCGTGAACAGTGGTCTCTCCCGCCCAACTGTCGATCCCGGACTGCTGGTGACCATCGCCTGCGATGCACGCGGCGCGGCGTGCTACGCAGTCGAGGCGGCCATTTTCATCGCTGGCGCCGCTATACAATGGCTTCGCGACGGATTAGGGATAATTGCGGCCGCGAACGAGACCGAGGCGCTGGCGCGGTCGGTTGCGTCCACGGACGGCGTGTACTTCGTGCCAGCCTTGACGGGTCTCGGCGCGCCGCATTGGGAGCCCCGTGCGCGGGGAACGATCGTCGGGATCACCCGGGGAACCGCGCGCGCGCACTTCGTGCGCGCCGCGCTGGAATCGATCGCATACTCGACCGCTGACGTCCTCGGCGCGATGCATGCGGGTCTGCCCGCGTTGAGGGTCGATGGCGGGGCCGCGATGAATAATTGGCTTATGCAGTTCCAGGCTGACGTACTGGACATACCAGTCGAACGACCGGACATGGTCGAGACCACGGCCGCCGGGGCCGCCGGTCTCGCCGGCCTCGCGACAGGCGTGTGGAGCTCCCCCGACGAGTTCCTGGCGAGCCGCACGTTCACGCGGTTCGACCCGGGCCCCGGCCGGGATGCCGCCAAAGCTGGCGCGGCCGGTTGGTCGACTGCCGTGGATACGGCCCTCTACTGGGCGCGATCATATATTGAGGGGCATGGCGAAACGCGATGAGCTACCAAACGAGCGCCGCGCGAACCTCGAGCTGCGCTCCGTGATCGATGAGATGCTGGAGCGCGTGCGAGACTTCCGCCGGTTGACCGGCGCCTGGACCAAAGAAGAGCGAGAGCAGGCGGAGCGGGAGTTGGAGGCCATTATGGCGCGAGTTCGCTCAGCGGCGACGAGCTCAAAGGAGTAGGCGGTATGCATCCACGGACGAAATGGTTGATCGGCGGCGCCATCATCCTCGGCAGCGCTGGGCTGCTCATGGCCAACGCCATCACCAAAACCGGCGAGTACTATCTCACCCCCCAAGAACTGGCGACTCGCGTCGCCGGCGATCCGTCATTCGTAGAGACGGGCGTGAAAGTCGGCGCGCGCGTGGTGCCAGGCTCCATAGTACGCGCCCCTGGCGGTCGTGAAGTCTCGTTTCGCGTCTCTGACGGCGCCCAGACGTATCCAGTCGTCTATCGTGGCATCACGCCCGACACGTTCACTGATGGTGTCGATGTCGTGGTAGAAGGGCGACTTGGCCACGACGGCACGTTCCACGCGACGACACTGCTCGCCAAGTGCGCATCCCGCTACGAGAACGCGCCCGAGAAATATCGGAGCACACCCGGATACCGGACGCCGAACGCGGCCACATGATCCTTATCGGCGAGCTGTCGCTCTGGCTGGCGCTGATCGTCGCCGCCTGGACGACCATCGTGTCGTTCGCCGGCGGCGCGCTCCACCGCCCAGACCTGGCCAAGAGCGGCGCGCGCGCCATGTATGCGACGTGGGGATTTATCCTACTGGCATCGGTGGGATTGTGGGACGCGCTCGTCACGCACGATTTCAATCTCTCGTACGTGGCCGAGCACACCAGCGCGAACCTGCCGTTCGTCTACACGCTGACCGCGTTCTGGGCCGGCCAGGCTGGCTCGATGCTCTTCTGGTGCCTGATCCTCACGACCTATAGCGCCATCGCGGTCTGGACGAACCGCGGACGGAATCAGGCGCTCATGCCCTACGTGACCGGCACCCTCGGCGCGATCACGCTCTTCTTCGTCGCCACGATGTGCTTCGGCGCGAGCCCCTTCGAGCGCCTCGACTGGACGCCGCCCGACGGCGCCGGGATGAATCCCCAGCTCCAAAATCCCGGCATGGCGATTCACCCACCGAACCTATATCTCGGCTACGTCGCGACCGCGATCCCCTTCGCCTTCGCGATCGCCGCGCTGATTACGCGCCGGCTCGACGCCGAGTGGCTCAGCGCCGTGCGCCGGTGGTCGCTGGTGTCGTGGTTCTTCCTCACCGTCGGCATTACGCTCGGCATGTGGTGGGCCTACGTCGAGCTCGGCTGGGGTGGGTACTGGGCCTGGGATCCCGTCGAGAACGCATCGCTGCTCCCGTGGCTCACGGGCACCGCGTTCTTGCACTCGATCATGGTCCAGGAGAAGCGGGGCATGCTCCGCAAATGGAATGTCGTGCTGGTGGTGTCGACGTTCTTGCTCGCGATTCTCGGCACGTTCATCACGCGAAGCGGCGTGATCTCGAGCGTCCACTCGTTCGCGCAGTCGCCGGTCGGCAATTGGTTCGCGGGGATGCTGATCGCTTGCGTCGCGGTCACGGCCTACCTGGTGGCGACTCGCCTCAAGGACTTGGAGTCCAAGGCCGAGCTCGAGAGCATGGTCAGCCGGGAAGCCGCGTTCTTGTATAACAATCTGTTGTTGGTCGGAATCGCGTTCTCGGTGCTCTGGGGCACCCTCTTCCCGATCTTGAGCGAAGCGGTTCGGGGTTCGAAGATCACGGTTGGCCCGCCATTTTTTAACGCGGTCAACATCCCGCTCGGCCTACTATTGCTATTGCTCACGGGAATCGGCCCGTTGATCGCTTGGCGCCGGGCGTCCGTGGCAAACCTGAAGCGCCAATTCGCGTTCCCCACATTTGCTGGTCTCGCCACGCTCGCATTGCTTTTGGCGGCTGGGATGCGCGACGTGAATGCGGTCGTGTCGTATACGCTCGCCGGGTTCGTCGCGGGAACGATCGCCCAAGAGTTCTACAAGGGAATCGGCGCGCGACGTCGTATGCATGGTGAGTCGGTCGTCACCGCATTTGTGCGACTCGTGGCTCGTAACCGGCGCCGATACGGCGGATATATCGTGCACGTGGGTGTCGTCATCCTGTTCTGCGCATTTGCCGGCCTCGCGTTCAAGCGCGAGAACGACGTCACGCTGCACACGGGCCAGACGTACGAGACGACCGATCCCTATGGCCACCACTGGGCATTCGTCAGCCAGGGGCTTTCGCAGTTCGACCAACTCAACCGTCACGTGGTCGCGATCACGCTCAAGCCCACGCGCGACGGCAAGCCGATGCCGCTCATCGAGAGCGAGAAGCGGCAACACTTCGACAGCCGCGGCCAGGCGAGCTTCGAACCGTCGACTGCCGTGGGAATCCAGGAGGGGCTCGCCCAGGATGTCTACGTCGTGCTGGCTGGCGCGACGAACGAGGACACGGCCGAGGTTCGGATCACGTTCAACCCGCTCGTGTGGTGGGTATGGTACGGTGGGATGATCATGGCTCTGGGTGGGCTCATCGTGATGTGGCCGCAGGCCGATCGGGCCCGCGCGAAGAGCGGCTATCGGACGGTGCTGGCCCCGGCGCACGTCGAGGCACGGTGAGGACGAGTCGGCGCGCCTTCCTGGCAACGATGGTGATGACGGCTGTCGCGCCGAGGGCCGGAGCGCAGCAAGGGCGACCGACGATGTCGGGCCCGATGGACGAGGCGACGTATCGCCCGATCTCGCGACCGCCGAAGGCGGGAGCGACCGCGTCGATGTCGAATGACGCCCGCGACGCACTGGAGCATCGCATTCATTGCCAGTGCGGCTGCACGCTCGACGTCTACACGTGCCGCACGACGGACTTCACGTGCCCGGTCTCCCCGCAGATGCACCGCGACGTGATGACCCTCGTCGCGGGTGGCTACACGGCTGACGAGATCCTGGCGACGTTCGTCGGCGCGTATGGCGACAAAGTCTTGATGGCGCCACCACGCCAAGGCTTCAACTGGGCGGGTTATCTCACTCCATCGATCGCACTTCTCGCGGGTGCTGTCACGTTGGCGGTGATCATCATGCGCTGGCGTGGTGGCCGTGCGCCGCAGGCGCCGAGCGAGTCCGTGCCTGTCGGCGCGACCAGCGATGAGCTCAAGCGCCTCGAAGATGCGATTCGCCGGGACGCCTAGGATCTCGGCGCAGCCGAGATCGTCCAACCGACAAGTCGAGCGCGAAGCGCATCGACGCGATGCGGCGTAGCCGCATGCTCGCGCTCGCGGTCGGTACCATCGTGGCGCTCGCCGCCGTGGCCTTCGTGCTCTATCCGTTGCTGGTGCCCAGCAAGCCAGCCGAGAGATCAGCCGAGGGGCTGGAAGAAATCCCCGGCTCGACGGCCGTCGAAGCACTGCGCGAGATCGAGTTCGATCGGCAGACGGGCAAGCTCTCCGACGCCGACTATGCGTCGCTCAAGGCCAGTTATACCGAACGTGCATTGGCGGAACTCCGTACCGAGCCCGCGGCGGCTCCGGATCCGGTCGAGTCTCTGGTACTGGGCTTTCGCGCGCAACGCCGGACCTGCGCCGAGCATGGCGCGCGTCCGGAGTCCGATGCCGCCTACTGCAGCGAATGCGGTCGCTACCTCGCGGGCGCCTGCCCGACGTGTGGCGCCGCGATCACGGAGCCAGCCGCGCGATTCTGCGCCGGCTGCGGGAACGCGCTGGCCGCGTAGGAGGCACGACGTGAGGTACGCGATACGGCGTTTACTGAGCAGCCCTGGCTTCACGATCGCGGCGACGCTCACGATGGCGATCGCGATCGGCGCGACCGCGTCCGTATTCGGACTCGTCGATGGCGTGCTGCTCAAAGCATTCCCGTATCGAGAGGCCGCCCGCGTGCTCACGCTATGGGAACGCAACCCGGCGATGCGCGTCCCCAAGGGTACGTTCTCCTTGCCGGACTATCTCGACGTCCGGGCGCAAAGCCATGTCTTCACGGAGCTGGCCGCGGCGGACGGGGAGTGGGAGGAGACCGTGACCGGCCAACAAGCGCCCGAGCTCGTGCGCGGCCAGGCGGTGACGCCGAGCTATTTCTCGGTGCTCGGTCTCACGCCGGTGCTCGGGCGCGGCCTGTCGCAAGACTCGGGCGGCCCTGACGAAGTCGTGATCGGATATGGCTACTGGCAGCGGCGGTTTGGCGGTGCGCCGTCGGTTCTCGGAAAGGCGCTGACGATCGAGGACCAACCGTTCACGATCGTCGGCGTGGCGCCGCCTGGTCTGCCGGGCGGGGTTGAGCTCTGGCCACGGTGGCGATTCCCGAACGAGCTGCTCGCGCATCGCGATGGGCACCTCGTGCAGGTGTACGGCAGACTGGCACCAGGGGTGACGCCGGAAGCGGCGCAACGGGAGCTGAACGTGATCGCGGGACGTCTGGCCACGGCCTATCCGCAGACGAACTCCGGCTGGTCGATCAGCGCCGTCCCCCTGCCGGACCAGCTCGTGGGCGACGTCAGACCAGCCCTCACGATGGTACTCGCCGCAGCCGCGTGCGTGCTGCTCATCGGCGCGGCCAATCTCGCCAATCTCTTTCTTGTTCGAAATCTGTCACGTGAGCGTGAGCTCGCGGTTCGCACCGCGCTCGGCGCGACGCGCGGTCGCTTGGTGCGCGAACTGATCGCCGAAGCACTGGCGCTGGGCGTCGTCGCCGCGGCTCTTGGTGTCGGGGTGGCCGTTGCCGGCGTCCGCATCCTCCGCGGATTGGCCCCGGCAACGCTGCCGCGTATTGGCGACATCACCGTCGATGGCCGGGTCGTCGCGTTCTGCGTGCTGACGACGATCGCTACGGTGCTCATCTTCGGCGTGCTCCCGGCCTGGCAGGCCTCGCGCGGTAATCCGGCGGACGCCGTCAAGGAGGGCGCACGCGGTACTGGCTCGGCGCGCCATCATCGCGTGCAAGACGCGCTGGTAGTCCTGCAGGTGGCGATGGCACTCGTCCTCTTGACCGGCGCCGGGCTACTCGTCGAAACCTTTGCGCGGTTTCAACGCTCGGATTTTGGCTACCGGCCGGATGGCGTGCTCACGGCGCAGGTCGCGCTCTCCGACCAGCGATATCCGACCGCCGAGCGTCAGACCGCCTTCGGTACGCGACTCGCAGAGCAACTCGCCGCGCAGCCGGGGGTCGTGGCGGCCACCGCCAGCTCCGCGCTGCCCAGCAACCCCAATATGCGATGGATTTTTCAGATCATCGGCGACCCGACGCCCGATCCGAGCAGCAAGCCGAACGTGAGAATGTACTTCGTCAGCCCGGGTTACTACCGCACCATGGGGATCACGCTGCTGCGGGGACGAGGTGTTCAGCCGTCCGACGACGACCGATCCGTCAGGGTTGCGGTTATCGATGAGCTCATGGCTCGCCGATTCTTCGCCGGCCGAGACCCGATCGGTAAGCGGATCACGTTCCCTGGTATGCCCGATGCTGACACGCTCACGATCGTCGGCGTGGCCGCCGCCATCCGTCAGGGCGGGCTCAAGGCTGACGATGTGCCGCTGATGTATGCGCCGTACGCGCAATCGCCCTTGGCGTTCGGCACGGTCTCGGTCTCGGTGCGGACGAGTGGCGAGCCCGAGGCGCAGGCCGCCGCGATCCGCCGCACGGTCGCGGCGATCGACCCGCTCGCGCCCGTGTCCGACATGAAGCCCATGGCCGCGCGCGTGGCCGAGTCGGTCGGCACGACGCGTTTCTCGACGTTTCTCGCGTCGCTGTTTGCGATCGTCGCGCTCGTCCTCGGGATGGTCGGGATCTACAGCGTGCTCGCCTACATCGTGAGCCAGCGCCGCCGCGAGATCGGTGTTCGTCTCGCCCTCGGTGCCACCCACGCCCACGTGATCGGCGACGTGATGCGCCGCGCGCTCGCGCTGGCCGGCGCCGGCATCGCGTTCGGATCCATCGCAGCCTGGTGGCTCACGCGAGGGCTCGCCAAGCTGTTCGTCGGCGTCAACCCACATGATCCGACCATCTTTGCCTGCGCCGCCTGCATGTTCACGCTCGTCGCCCTCGCGGCGGCCGCGATCCCGGCGTTCCGCTCGACGCGGGTCAGTCCAACCGTAGCCCTGAAAAGTTGAGGCGTTGCAACCAAATGCGGGTCGAGCGCCACAGATTGGCATGCGCACACTACTTTGGATGGTTCTGATCGTGCCGACCATCGCCGCGGCACAAGCCCGTGACCAGGAAATCCGTCTCGCCAGAAGCGCCGCACCCGCCGATGTCTCGAAGGACGCCAAGGTGTACGTGCTCGACCACGACCACTATATCGTTGCCGACCCGGGGCACTCGACCGAATCATGCCTGGTCGCTCGCCCCATGCTGCAGGCGTTCGCGCCGATGTGTGGGGACCCAGAGGCCGACGGGACCATCCTGGCTGTCGAGCGCTTTCGGTCCGTGGAGGTTCTGGCGGGCAAATCGCCGGACGTCATCAAGCAGGAGATCGCCGCCGGGTTCAAATCGGGCCGCTTTCATGCGCCCAAGCGGCCGGCATTGATCTTCATGATGTCGTCGGCGCAACTTCTCCCGAATCCGGACTTCACCAAAATCGGGAAGTTCCAGCCGCACCTCATGGTCTTCTACCCCGGCATGCACAACGCCGATTACGGACTCGTCGACTCGAATGACAACAACGTGCCGGGTGTGATCGAAGCGGATTCGCCGATGTCAGCCATGATTGTGGTCATGCACGACTGGGTGGATCCCGCGCCGACGCAGTGACGGGCGGCGAGGATGCGTTTCGGGCGTTGTATCGGGCGCATACACCGGCGCTCTACGCCCTGGCGTTGCGCCTCACGGGGAGTGACCAGAGCGAGGCTGAGGATCTCGTCCAGGAGACCTGGGTGCGTGCCACGCGCAAGATGTCAGCGTTCAGAGGGGAGTCGGCGTTGCGCACGTGGCTCTGTGGCGTGTTGGTCAACGTCCGCCGCGAGCGCGTGCGGTCGGCGTGGCGGATGGTCGGCCCGTTGGATGTCGAGCCCGCGACCCCGGCGAGGGATGACACGGCGTTCGACCTCGAGCGCGCGATCGCCGCGCTGCCGGACGGCGCGCGCGACATTTTCGTGCTCCACGATGTCTACGGCTACGCGCATCGCGAGATCGCTGAATTACTCGGTGTCGTCGAAGGCACATCAAAAAGTCAATTGGCGCGCGCCCGCATGCTCCTGCGCGCGACGTTGAATCTGGACGAGGCTCGCCCATGACCGAACTGCCTGACGACATCAGACGCGCACTCGCCGAGTTGCCTCGGGAGCGGCAGCCCGATCCCGCGCTCGAGGACCGGGTGGTCGGCGCGGTATTCCCACGCCGTCGCGGGTGGGCATGGGCCGGAGTGGCGGCCGCGGCGGCGGTGCTGCTCCTCGTCGTGGCGCATCCCTGGTCGCGCCCGAAGCCAACGGGCGACACGTATGCGCTGCTTTTGATGGTGGACTCGACGTATAGCGTTGCCTCGCCGGCTGAGCTGCGCCGGCGGGAACACGAGTACGGGCTGTGGGCCGACAGTCTCGCGGCGCTTGGGAAGCTCGACCTCGCCGGGAAGCTCGTCGGCCACGGGGAGCTGCCGGTCGACGGCCTGTTCATTATCCGGGCGGCGAACGACGCCGACGCCGAGCGGATCGCCTTGACGTGCCCCCATTACAAGTACCATGGGCGCATCGAGGTCCGGCGATATATCCAGTGACGCGCTAGCCCGAGCTAGCTGCGCTCGATGGCGGCGAGGCGGCGCATCGCGATGCGGATCGGGAGCAGCGTCGATCCCACGCACAGAGCGCCGGCCAGGCCGAAGCCGATGATGAGATCGCGCATGTCGTTCGTGCCGTCCCGGTGGCCGCCGAGGATGGCCGTGGCTTGCTCGCTCACGTAGTTGTACACGGGGCGCGCCTCGGACCCGACGACGGCGAGAATCAGCAGGACGGACACCATCATGAACACCAAGCCGCCGAACGAGGTCGGGATCTGCGCGGCGTTCTCGGTCTCGAACTGCGGGAAGATGGTCCCGAAGCAGAGGGCCAGGGCGGCGATCGCGAACGTCAGGAACGTGATCGTGAAGACCGACACGGCGAACACGAAGTCGTTGACCTGCAAGAGCGTGTCGGTTACACCGACGATCAATAGGGCCAGAATCAAGAGTGGCGCCGTCCCCACCCAGAACTTGGCCCAGAGGAGGTCGCCGATGTCCAGTGGGCTCGCGCGCAGGAGCCACCACGTGCGGCCTTCCAAGCTCACGCCGGGGAAGATGAACCGGCCGGCCACCGAGGCGATCACGAATCCGGCGACCAGCAGGTTGCAGAACGGGATCACGGTGCGCAGCAGATTCGTGACGCCGTCGGTCTTGAGCGGCAGGAACTTCACATTGAAGACGTAGACGACGATCAGCACGGCCAGGAGAATGAGCTGGGACCACTGGGTGCTGTCGCGGAAGAAAATGCGGAGCTCCTTGAGCACGAGCTCGCGCCGCAGCACGCCGAACGGCGCCAGCATGGTGCGCATGACTCGTGACAGCGCTCCGCTTTTCGCGAACTGCTTGCCGGACTCCTGCGCCTTCGTGAAGGCGATCGGATAGAACCAGGCATGCAGTCCGGCACCAATGACGAACAGCGCGGCGGCCGTCGACCAGAGCAGATAGAAGGGCAGAGGATCGGGCGTGCCCGTGAGCCACGACATCACGGCTTGCTGCATCCAATCGCTGGGCGACCAGGGGGACTGGCTCCGGAGCACGGACACGAAATCGACGAGGTTTTTGAACTCCTCGGGGCGCGCGAACCGCTCCGGCCGCATGACGCGGAACAGGACGACCAATCCGCCCGCGGCGAGGACCGCGATGACGCTCAGGATGTCCTTCGTGCGGCGTGCCGGGAAGACGTTCACCAGCAGCAGCGTGACGGCACTGCCGACGATCGCCGGCAGAACGATATACGGGAGAAACGCGCCGATCGCGATCAACGGGAAGAGTGGGCCACCGTGAAAGACCACCCCGTACGTCGCCAGAATCGGCGCCGCCATCAAGGCGACCATCCAGCTCGAGTTGACGACCGTCTCGGTCAGCTTGGCGGTGTAGAAGCCGAGCCAGTCCACCGGCGCACCGACCAGCATGTCGAGGTCGCGGGCCAGGAAGAAGGTCGACAAGGCGTTCACCACGTTCGATAGGAGCAGGATCCCTAAGAACCCGAGGAGCAGTATCCCGAGCAGCTTGCCGGCGACCAGTGGTCCGATCTCCGGCACGTGCTTGAAGTACGAGAGGATCCGGTACAGGACGCCAATGATCACGAACCAGAACAGGACGCCGAGCACGGTCAAGGCGATGATCCGCCCAGTCCGCGCGCGGCCGCCGTTGCGTGAGCGGGCGCGCGCCGTGAGCCACTTCGGCGAGAGGAGGCGGACGGCGGTTCGGGCCGCGCCCGGCTCAGCGATCGAGGACACCGAGCAACTCTTTCACTGCATTGTCCCCAGTCAGCCGCAAGAAAATGTCTTCCAGCCCCGCGGCGCCGGCGACGGCGTCGGCCCGGAGCTCATCCATGGTCCCGCAGGCGCGAATGCGGCCGCCATTCATGATGGCGATGCGGTCGCACATGGTCTCGGCGACTTCGAGCGTGTGCGTGGACATCATGATCGTGTGGCCGCGGCGCGTGTATTCGCGGAACAGCTGCTTGAGCGTCTTGGCGGCGCGCGGATCGAGACCGACGTGCGGCTCATCGACGACGATGACATCCGGGCGATGGACAAAGGCCGACGAGATAATCAGCTTCTGTCGCATCCCGTGGCTGTAGCTTTCGACCAGCTCGTCGCGCCAGTCCTCGAGATCGAACACGGCGAGCAGCTCGCGGGCTCTCGTCTCGACCTCCGGACCGCTCTGGCCGAACAAGCCCGCGACGAATCGTAAGAACTCGGCACCCGTGAGTTTTTCATATATAAAGGGCCGGTCGGGAATGAACCCGAGGACGCGCTTGGCGGCCGTCGGATCGGCTGTGACGTCGACGCCCGCGATGCGCACGGTTCCGGCCGTCGGCCGGAGAATGCCGGCGATCATGCGCAGCGTCGTGGTCTTCCCGGCGCCGTTCGGTCCGAGGAACCCGAACAGCTCACCGCGCGGCACGACGAGATCGACGTGATCGACAGCGGTGAAGGTGCCGTATTTCTTCGTGAGAGCAGCGAGTTCGATCATTTGAAGCGGCGTCCTGGCCAGTTACGGTAGGCGAGCTCGTAGCACATCCGCCGGAACCGCAGCGCGCCGGCGCCGGCGAGCTCCATCTCGGCGTCGACGATCCGTCCTTGCCCATCGACCCACGCCGACACGGTCGGCGTCGCGAGCCGCCAGGCGCGAATGGTGTCGACCGTCGCGGCGCGCCAATGGTGCGCCGTTGAGTCGTACACGGCGCTGTCGGCAATCGAGAACAAGGACTCGGCCGCAATTCGGAACGTCACTGGGACGACGCGCCGGCCGGCGACGTCGGCGACCTTGAACTCG
>Ga0210387_10002866_pt1 | contig 13237 bp, 10 predicted proteins | sample IncBWC7OmetaG_FD_160108 | JGI IMG/M metagenome (GOLD analysis project Ga0210387, IMG submission 160108) | Forest soil microbial communities from Barre Woods Harvard Forest LTER site, Petersham, Massachusetts, United States - Inc-BW-C-7-O ...
GCGAGATCGTGGACTGGCGTCACAGCCTCTGGGGCAACGGCCACACTGCGCGGCCAGGTCGCGCCAATTTGCCGGCGCTGCTTGCGGCAAGCGAACTTGCAAATCCGTTTCCGCGCGCGGTTGCCACCAATCCGCCGCAGGCCAATGGCGGCGGGGCCGACCGCAACTCAGTGCCGCTCTACGATTTTCCATCATGGCAAATCGAGTGCCACCGGTTGACGACCATGCCGATCCGCACCTCGGCTCTGCGGACGTTAGGGGCGCAAGCCAACGTGTTTGCGATCGAATCCTTTCTCGACGAACTCGCCGCCGAGCGCGGTGAAGACCCGGTTGCGTTTCGCCTGCGGCATATGTCGGACGTGCGCGCAGTGGACGCGATCCGTGCGGTCGCAAGGCGCGCCAACTGGAAGCCTGTAAAGCGGGACGGCACCGGCTACGGTCTCGGCTTTGCCCGCTACAAGAACACCGGTGCCTATTGCGCCGCGATCGCCGAGGTCGAGGGCGCCGAGGATATCGCCGTCAAGCGCCTGACGATCGCGGTCGACGTCGGCGAAGCGATCAACCCTGATGGTGTGATCAACCAGATCGAGGGCGGCGCGATCCAGGCCACGAGCTGGGTGCTCAGGGAAAGGGTGCGCTTCGATTCGACGCGCATCACCAGCAATTCCTGGACCGAATATCCGATCCTCCGCTTCAGCGAAGTGCCGGAAGTCGATGTTGAAGTCATTTTGCGGCCGGACGTCGAGCCCGTCGGCGCCGGTGAGGCCGCGCATGGCCCGGTTACGGCGGCTATTGCCAACGCCATCTACGATGCGCTGGGGCTGCGCGTTCGCAACCTGCCGTTCACGCGCGAGCGCCTGATCGCGGCGATGGAGTTGGCAAAATGACAAGCCTGAACATTCTCAGCGGCGGCGCGGCGCAAGGCCTGGTGGCAAGCCTTCAGGGAACGTTCAGGGAGAGATGCGGCTTCGAGATTGCCGGCGAGTTCGGCGCGGTCGGCGCCATGGCCGGTAAATTGCGCGGTGGCATGCCGGCCGACCTTGTGATACTGACCTCTGCGCTGATTGCCGATCTTGCGCGCGAAAACCTCGTCGCCAGTGCTTCGATTAGTGATGTTGGCCGGGTTGAAACGGCGCTGGCCGTGCGCGTCGCCGATCCCCCTCTATCGGTCGATGATGCGGCAAGCCTGCGCGATGCGCTGCTTGGCGCTGACGCCATCTTTGTTCCCGATACAAAATCGTCCACCGCCGGCATTCATGTTGCAAAGGTCCTGCAGCAACTGGGCATCGCCGACGCAGTTGCAACACGACTGAAGATCCATCCGAACGGCGCAACCGCCATGCGCCACCTCGCCGAAAGCAACGCGGCGCGGCCGATCGGCTGCACGCAATCGACCGAGATCATCAATACCGAAGGGGCAAAGCTTTCGGGGCCGCTGCCCAGGGGTTGCGACCTCTCCACGCTTTATACCGCGGCAATCGCCACCGCCGCCTCCCACGCGAGGCAAGCGCAAGTTTTGATCGATTTATTAACGAACCGGGACCAACGGGAATTGCGCACAAGAGCGGGCTTCCTAGACGCCCGAAACTAGCTACAATTATAAAAAACGGGAGGATTCCAATGCGACGTCGCGATTTCATGAAAATGAGCGCCGCCCTCGGCGCTGGCGCTGTGGCACCGCTGTCGACGGCGCGCGCGCAGACAAAATCGGTCTTCAAGGCTTCCGACGTCCAGCCTCCGGGATATCCGACGGTTGCTGCGACCGAGAACCTCGGCAAGAAACTTTCGGCCGCAACCGAGGGACGGCTTTCGGTCCAGATGTACCCCTCGATGCAGCTCGGCGGTGAGAAGGAAACCATCGAGCAGACCCAGATCGGCGCCATTCAGTTGTTGCGCGTCAGCGCCGGAACGATGGGTCCGATCGTCGACGACATCAACGTGGTCAACATGCCCTTCCTGTTCAAGAACATAGCGCATTCCGAAAAGATGATGGACGGGCCGATTGGCCAGGAACTGCTCGACAAGATAACCGCGAGTCCCACCGCCAACCTGGTCGGGCTGTGCTGGATGAATTCCGGCGCGCGCAGCCTCTACAACTCCAAGCATCCGATCAAGTCGATCGAGGACGTCAAGGGATTGAAATTCCGCGTCATCGGCAATCCGATCTTCATCGAAATGATGAACGCGCTCGGCGGCAACGGTGTCGCGATGGGTTACGATCAGGTGTTCAGCGCGCTCCAGACCGGCGTGATCGACGGGGCCGAGAACAACCCGCCGAGCTACGTGTTCTCCAATCACTACACGGCAGCGAAGTATTACTCCCTGACCGAGCACCTCGTGATACCCGAAGTGCTGGTATTTTCGAAACGAGCGTGGAGCGGCCTGTCTGCCGATGACCAGAATCTCATCAAGAAATTTGCCCGCGAGGCGCAGTTCGAGGAACGCGAACTCTGGAAGAAGTACGAGGAGCAGGCGATGGAAAAGGCAAAGGCGGCCGGTTGCCAGATCGTCGAGATTGCCGACAAGAGCCCGTTCCAGAACGCCGTCAAGCCGGTATGGGATAAATATGGCCCGAAATACCAGGACATGATCAAACGCATTCAGGCGATTGCGTGACGGGCTTTAGGGTTCTGATCTTCCGCCATTGCCACCAAAAGCGAAGCAATTCATTATCGACCGAGAAGTATGGATTGCTTCGTCGCTCGCGCTCCTCGCAATGACGGTCACGAGGGACAGGCAACGGGCAGCGTCATTGCGAGCCAACGGCTCGCGCGAATGCGCGCCCGATGACAGGCTCCGCGAAGCAATCCAGAAGCAACACCGTGCCAGATTGCGTCGTCGCTCAGGCTCTTCGCAGTGACGATCATCGAAGGGGGCCAGGCAATGGCAGCAGCGTTTCGCCGCGCGATGGATGTTCTGTATTTGCTGTGCGTGATCGTCGGCTGCGTCGCGCTGGTGTCGATTTCCGCGGTCATTCCATGGGCGGTGTTCACCCGTTACGTGCTCAACAGCGCGGCGTCATGGCCCGAGCCGTTGGCGGTTCTCCTGACGATCGTGCTGACCTTCATCGGGGCCGCTGCCGCCTACCGGCTCAACCTCCACATGAACGTCGCCTATTTCGCCAACCAGTTGCCGGCGAGATTTCACAAGCCGCTCGATCTCTTCGTCCAGTTTTTGATGGCGCTGATCGCATTGTTCATGATCGTGTGGGGCGAGCGGCTGGTCGAAGTGACCTGGCACAATACGATTGCGGATTTCCCCTTCCTTTCGGTGGGCGTCACCTATTTGCCAATCCCCGTGGGAGGAGTTTGTCTGCTGCTTTTCATCATAGAACGGGTTTTTCTCGGCGCGCCGCCCGACCCGATCCTTCGGCACGGCGAAGCCGCTCCGTTCGAGTGATCGGAAAGAGGATCGACATGGATATCTTCGTTCTGCTTGCCACCATGCTGTTCTGCTTTGTCATCGGCATGCCGATCGCCTATTCGCTGGCGTTCGCGGCAATCGCGGGCGCCTGGTCGATCGGCATTCCCCTGGAAGCCGTCATGCTCAAGATCTCCGACGGCGTCAGCAAGGTAGCGATGCTGACGATCCCGTTTTTCGTGCTGGCCGGCGCGATCATGGCCGAAGGCGGCATGGCGCGACGGCTCGTCGCATTCGCGGATGTGCTGGTCGGATTTACCCGCGTTCGCGGCGGCCTTTCGATCGTCAACGTGCTCGCCACCACCTTTCTCAGCGGCATCTCCGGCTCGGCGGTGGCCGACACCTCCGCGATCGGCTCGGTGATGATTCCGCAGATGGAGAAAACCGGATTTCCCCGTGTCTTCGCCACCAACCTCACCATCACCTCCTCGGTCCAGGCGCTGCTGGTGCCGCCGAGCCACAATGCGGTGCTGTATTCGCTCGCAACCGGCGGCACGATCTCGATCAGCGCATTGTTCATGGCAGGCGTGTTTCCCGGGCTCCTGCTCGGCTTCTCGCTGATCATCCTCTGTCTTGTCATCGCCTATCGCGACAAGCACCCACACGGTGTGACCGTGCCGGCCAAAGACGCGCTGCGGATCACGATCGATGCCGCCTGGGGGCTGGTCACCCTCGTCATCATTCTCGGCGGTATTCTCGGGGGCATTTTTACCGCGATCGAGGCCGGCGCGGTGGCCTGCGTCTGGGCATTCTTCGTGACGATGTTCATCTATCGCGACTATCGCTGGCGCGATTTGCCCATCCTGTTGCACCGGACGCTGCGCACGGTGGCGATGGTGCTGACGCTGATCGCCTGTGCCTCCAGCGTCGGCTACGTGATGGCGTTGACGCAGATGCCGGCGAAGATGACCGCGTTCTTCCTGTCGATCTCGAGCAACAAATACGTCATCCTGTTCCTGATCAACATCCTGCTGCTGATCCTTGGCACGCTGGTGGACATGGCGCCCTCGATCCTGATCGCGACGCCGATTCTGCTGCCGGTGATGCAGAATTTCGGCGTCGATCCCGTTCACTTCGGGATGATCATGCTGCTCAATCTCGGCATCGGCCTCTGCCATCCGCCGGTTGGCGCCATCCTGTTCGTGGGCTGCGCGGTCGGCAAGGTCACGATCGAACAGGTGATGCGCAAGATCTGGCCGTTCTATGCCGTGATGTTTGTGGTGCTGATGTTCGTCACCTACCTCCCGGAAGTGTCGCTATGGCTGCCGCGGCACGTGCTGCGCTAAAGCCGTCGTTGCGTCGCGCCAGCGCTTGATCAATCGCGGCCAAATTGCGGCACGATGCAATCGCGCCGGCTGTCTTTGTGATCACAAGCGGTATTTCCCGACTGCGATCGGCACGACGGCTGTGACATCGGGGAGACAGTTGCCGTCTAAACGCCGCGCAAAATCGAATGATTCCGATTTTGCATGGACGAACAACGCACCAGCATGATGGATTCTCCGGTGTGCAGAGCTTCCACGGCTGTCAGGGGAATCGGAATATGCAGCGCCTCGGATTTTTTCGGCATCTGTTTCGCGTCGGGACGCTTGCCGCGATGCTTGCGGCTTCAGCCCAGGCAGCTCGCGCCGACGAGGGCGGCGTCAGCTTCTGGATCCCGGGGTTTTTCGGCAGCCTCGCGGCCGTTCCTTCACAGGCGCCAGGCTGGTCAATAACCGAAATTTACTACCACGACTCCGTTTCCGCCAGCGGCAACGTGGCGCTCGCAAGGGCGGCCCAGATAGGCCAAATACCCGTCAATCTCACTGCGACGGTGAACGCCAATGTCAATGCCAACGTCAACCTGGGCTTCGTCGCGGCGACCTATATCTTTGCAACGCCGGTGTTGGGCGGTCAGGCGTCTGCGAGCATGTTGGCAGCCTACGGCAATAATTCCACATCGCTGGCGGGAACGTTTGCGGGAACGGTGACGGGACCGGGCGGCGGCACACGTCCCTTCTTGCTCTCCGACAATATCGACAGCTCGCTGACGGCTTTCGGCGACCTGGTCCCTCAGTTTGCGCTGAAGTGGAATTCGGGTGTCAACAACTACATGACCTATGTCACCGCGGATCTTCCCGCCGGGGCCTACCAGTCGAGCCGTCTTGCGAATTTGGGAATTGGGCACTGGGCGATCGACGCCGGCGGCGGCTACACCTATTTCGACCCCAAGACCGGGCATGAAGCTTCGGCGGTGCTCGGATTCACATACAACTTCATCAATCCCGCGACCCAGTATCAGAACGGCGTCGACATGCACCTAGACTGGGGCGCATCGCAATTCCTGACCAAGCAGTGGCAGGTCGGCCTGGTGGGTTACCTCTACCAGGAGATCGGCTGCGACAGCGGCTCCGGCGATCGCGTCGGATGCTTCCAGTCCCGGGTGCTCGGCGTCGGTCCGCAGGTCGGCTATATTTTTCCGATCGGCGACAAATGGCAGGGCTATCTCAATCTGAAAGGCTACGGTGAATTCGACGCGGCAAATCGGCCCTCGGGCTGGAACGTCTGGTTGACATTCAATCTTTCGCCCGCCGCGTCACCCCCGTCTGCGCCCTCAAGGCCCATGTACACGAAATAGCGGCGCCGGCACCGCGACTAGAAGATGAAACGAAGACCGACGGTCGGACCGATGTTCTGGAAGTTGAGATAACCGCTCGCAAGGCCGCCCGAAACTCTTGACCACATCACGCCGGCATAGGCGTCGAATCGCTTGGTTATGCGGTAATCGATCATGGCCGAAGCCGCATCCAGCGTGCCCGCACAACTCGAAGCCGAGAGCCCGCCATTGGTACAGGTGCCTGTATTATAGTTGTTCTGCCAATAGTGATAAACCGCGCCCGCCAGATCCAGATCGTTGCGAACCGCAACCTTCACGCCCAACCAGGAGACGCGCAGGATCTTGGCGATGTCATAGTCGGTGGTCTTTACCGCACCCGGAAGCACGGTGTATCCGCCCAGAGTGGTAAAGCCCTGCGGATAGGTATCGCTGGGGTTCTGAAACTGGATCACCTCAAAGCCGCCATAGAAAGTGACCGTCCGGTAGTGATAACGCAGCATGATGACGCCGCTGGTGTTGTTCGAAAGCGATGCTTTAAGATTATCGACCGAGACGCCGGCCGGCAGCGGCGAGACGGCATAATTTGATAGCGACACCGCATCCCTCACCTTGCTCGCCACAACGTCGAACGAGAATCCCCCGAAGTCGCCACCGAACTGCCCTTCGACCGCGCCATTGGATCCGTTGCCCTGACTGTAGCCGCCGAACTGGTAAAGCGCGGCCAGCCGAAATCCGCTGATGCCTGTTGAATACTGGACTGACGTTGCATAGCGCGCGTCCTCCGTATCGCCGGAGCCGCCAGCCGTGTTGGACGCTCCGATCACTGAGAATGCAGGCGCCGCCGCCATGGCGTCGTAGCGGGCCAGCCCATCCAGAATGAGTGAGTCTTGCCGGCCTGCGGTAATCGTCCCCCATACCGGATTGGCAAAGCCTCCGTAGGCAACCGTGTTGAAGATTTGTCCGGCGCGGCTCGAATCGCCGTTGGCGCTCTGAACATCGAGCGGGTTGGTGTTGTTCTGCACCAACGATTTCGGTCCGTTGGCAAGCTGCAGGCTGTAGGGATCGAAACCGGTCTGCAGGTTGAATATGAAGGACCAGTCGCCGGCGATCGGCTCGAATCCCTTGATGCCGATGTGAGACTGACCAAGCCCATTGGGGAGAATGGTGTACCGCCACCCGTTGCTGTTCTTCGAGATCAGTTCTTCAACGCCATTGGGGTAATAAGCGCTGAAGGGTACGCCATGGGTTTGGTAACCGCCGCCCGTATCGATGGCACCATAGAGAGTGATGCCGTTCCAGGTCAGCGGGCATTCGACAGGGCTCGCCTCGAAATAGCTGACGGGACTGGCAAAGCAGGACGGCGCTGGCAGCGCCTGCGCGGGCGCTTTCACCGGCAGGTCCGCAGCCCGCGCGCCCCCGACTACCGACGCCAGGAGGCCGCAAGCCAGCAATAACCTGGAATGCGCGACTTTTTCCAAAGCACCCGGTCTCCGTCGGGCCAAGGCTATCGTGATGTATACAATTTTCCCGCACCGATGCCCGATTCAAAACCATTTTCGGGTAAATTTCGTCGCGTAGTGTTGCTCGAAAAGCAGTGACGGCAGCGTCGATGGAGCCGCACGCGGCAGTTGGACCGGCGCGATGCCTTCTCTGCCCTGGCCGCACAGCCAATCGAGCGTTCCTCGACTTAAAAAAATACCGGGAAGGCTTCCCCTCGCGGAAATCTGGCGCATAGTGGATGAAAAACAGCCCGGAATTTAAGGACGACGAATGCGGGTCATAACGACCGATGTTGCCGTAATCGGAGGAGGTGCGGCCGGCTGCTATGCCGCGCTCGACCTGAACAAGCAGGGCATCAAGCCTCTGATCATCTGCAAGGGTTTGGTCGGCAAGAGCGGGGCGTCGCTGTTTGCAGGCAATCTCGTCATCTCCGGCCGCGCGCTCGGAAACAGCGACGAGAATGCCCGCAACACGGCCGAGTTCCTGATCAAGTACCATAACCAATTCCTGATCGATCAAGATTGGGCACAGCGGTGCGGCCAATGGCTCGAGAAGGTTTATTATCCGGAACTGGAGGAAGCCGGCCTCTACATTCGCCGTGATGATTACGGCGAGGTGGTCACGAGCCCAGGGAAGATCCGCAGCATCGCCGCCAATGTTCAGGGCAATTCGGGCGTACCCTTTATGGACCTGCGCCGCAAACAGGTCATCAGGGCAGGCATCGCGCGAATGGAGGAGACAGTCGCCACGGCACTCCTGAGCAACGCGGATGGTTCGGTCGGAGGGGTTTTCTGCCTGAACTGCATCACGGGCGAATATACAGCCGTGATGGCGCGCGCCGTCATCATGGCGACCGGCTACTCGGATCGACTGCATACCCGCTCCACCGGCACGAGGGAAATGTCGGGGGACGGCATTGCGATGGCCTGGCGGCTGGGTGCGACCCTGCTCAACATGGAAATGCAGTGGTGGCACACCAACGACCTGGCGCACCCGCCGAGCTGGCAGCGAATGCAGATCTATCCGAACCCGATGCTCGGCTCGGAAAAGTCGGCGCGAATGCTCAATTCGGCAGGCGATGAGTTCTTCAACCAGCAGCAGGACGATCCACTGGCCTTCGGCCCCTACACGGTGCAATTGAAAGCGCTTGTCAAACAGGTTCGTGCCGGCAGGGCGCGCTATGACGGCGGCTACTACGCAGGCTTCGACAAGTGCGATGCAGCGGAAGTGGAGAAATACACAACCTATGGCAAGACGTTCCGGCAGCTCGGCCTGCCTTTTCCTGCACACATGGCCGAGACGGCGGTTTCGTCGCACTATCGGCAAGGCGGCATCGACGTCGACACCAACACCATGCGCTCGTCGATTCCCGGACTTTACGCGGCGGGCGGTGTCGGCGGCCACAGCAACGGTCTGATCGGGCTTGCAACCTATGACGGCCGAACGGTCGCCCAGGGCGTCGCGCGGGATATCGCTGACATCAAGGCCGCCTCGGTGCCGCAGCAGCAACTGGAAGCGGAATGCAGCAGGCTCGAGCGTCTGCGCAGTTCGTCAGGCGACGGGCCTTCGCCCGGGAAACTCAAGGAAGAGCTTCGGGCTGTGATGTGGAAGAATGTCGGGGTAGAGAAAAACGCCTCCGACCTGCGATCGGCGCTTGACGACATTGATCGGATTCGCGTCAAACTATTGCCCGGCATGAAAATCAGAAACACCGCAAAATCGGCCAACTACGAGTGGCTCGACGCGATCGACCTGATGAACATGATCGACGTTTGCGAGCTCGTCATCCACTCCTCGCTCGAGCGCAAGGAGAGCCGTGGGCCATTCCTTCGGCAGGATTTCCCGCTTACCGATAACGACAACTGGCTCGCTGCCAATGTTCTGAAGAAATCCGGCAACGGCCTGCGATTTGAGAAGCGGCCTTACAGCCTGCCGCTATTCGCGCCCGGCTTTTCCCGCAAGGACAATCTTGAGGTCGCCTGGTGATGTCGGTCTTTCCCGGCGACGCTCCCGCGCCCGCATCTGCACTCGACGGCCGCCGGCTGGGGCAGACCGAACGGCATGACACCCTGGCCGCACGCAATTTGCGCCTGACACAGGGCGATCTGCTCATGGTCAAGGTCCGCCGGTCGGAGGTCTCGGCCGGCGATGACGCCTGCCAGGAGTTTCAAGTGCCTTACCAGAAATGGATGCGCCTCCTCGACGCGCTGAACTGGATTGCCGAGAATGCGGCGAGCGATCTCGCGTTTCGATGGTTCTGCGGATCGAAAATGTGCGGAACCTGCGCGGTGCGAATGAACGGCCGCGAGGTGCTGGCGTGCTGGGAAGCGGTCGAGCCGGACATGGTCATCGAGCCGCTGCGCAACCTGCCCGTCATTCGGGATCTCGTCGTCGATCGCACCCGCTACGAAGAAAAGGTCGCAAGTCTCGAGCCATGGATCGAGCGCCATCAGCCCTACGCCGGACTCCCCGAGCCGCTGACCCACAAGCAGATGAAGGACGCCTCCAAGGCGCTCGACTGCATCAGTTGCATGTGCTGTTACTCGGCGTGTCCGGTGATCGGACTTGGAAACCTGACCGATTTCGCCGGCCCCGCGCCGCTGGTTCAATTGGCCCAGACGGCGCTCGATCCGCGCAACAGTCCGGACAAAGTCAGGCGATCGCTCGAAATGACCGGGATATTCAACTGCGTGTCCTGTTACAAATGCGAGGAGGTTTGCCCGGCAAGCATCCCGATCGTCAGCCGGGTGATCGAGCCGTTGAAGGCAAAGGCGGCCCAGCTTGTTCCCGAAATGGCCGCCCATTCATTCGCCTTGCGCGAGGTCGTAGCCCGCCGCGGCCGGGTCGATCCCGGCGAACTCGTCCTGAGGGTTCAGGGCTTGAGGAGCCTGCGCAATCTGCGGCGCATATTGCGGCTATTCATCCGCGGCAAGATCAAGCCGATCAGGACGCTGCTCGGCCTAAAGACCAGCGCGGCCGGCGCCGCGGGCCGCATTCTGGGTGATGAGGCGGGCAAGCCATGAAATTTGCCTACTACCCGGGTTGTTCGGCGCGCAGCACCTGCGCCGAGCTCAACGATGCGACCCACCTTGTGGCAGAAAGGCTCGGGCTCGACCTGTTGCAACTGGAACAGGCCACCTGCACCGGGGCGCGCGAATTGCGGGCGATCGATCCGGCCGGTTTCTATGTCCTCAACGTCCGCATTCTGGCACTGGCCGAAAGCCATGGCCTGCCCTTGATGACGATCTGCAATACCTGCACCCTCAACGTGCTTGATGCGCATGCAGCCTTTGTCAGCGATCCGGAACTCGCGGAATCGGTGAATGCAAGGCTCGCCGAAGAAAATCTGCATTACAGCGGACGCACGAAGATCAGTCATTTTCTGTGGGTCTTGCACGAGGATATCGGTGAAGCGCGGCTGCGCCGGCAGGTGGTCAATCCGCTCTCCGGTCTGACGGTCGCAGCCTTCTACGGTTGCCACATCACCCGTCCGCCAGCGCGTTACGGGTTTGTCGATTCCCGAAATAACCGTGCACTGGAGCGGCTTGCCGAAATCCTTGGCTGCCAGCCTATCGAGTATAGCGGCCGCACCGAATGCTGCGGATTCCATACCGCCGCTCACGACGAGAGGGTTGCGATCAAATTGACCGGACAACACGTCCTGGCGGCGAAGGCCGCAGGCGCGGCGACCATGGTCACGCCCTGCCCGCTTTGCCACACCGTGCTCGATAGCTTTCAGGCTGAGATGGAAAAGGACATCGATCAGAAGCTGGAGATGCCGGTTTTGCACCTTCCGCAGCTCGTGGGCCTCGCGCTCGGATTGTCGCCCGAACAATTGAAGATCGACCGGCACATGGTGCCGGCGGGTGGGCTTGATGGATATGCCGCACCTGCCGCAAGTGTGCCCGGCTGAATGTATGCGGCCCAATTCCGTCCTGGGGTCGTTGCCGAGAGGTCTTTGCTCTTGCATGGACGTGCTGAAGATCGGAAGCTATCGAAGCGGATTTTCAGGTTAACGCCACGGATCGCGGTCGACCATGAGGGACACGGTACTACTGTTGGCGATGAATGGGCTGATCTGGGGGCTGATCATCGCGCTCATCGCGCTCGGTCTTTCCGTCATTTTCGGTCTGCTCGACATCATCAACATCGCCCATGGCGACTTCTTCATGGTCGGTACCGTGCTGGCATGGTTCAGCCTGTCGGTGACCGGCAATTTCTGGATCGGCTTTCTGGTCGCGCCCGTCATCGGATTCGTTCTTGGCGCCATTATTCAGCGCATCGTCATTCAACCGATCCATGGCGCAGCCGCACTCTCGATCGTGGCGACCTTCGGCCTTTCCCTCATCCTGCAGGAGATCGTGCGGATTACCTTCGGCGCGACGCCACGACGCATGCTGGCGCCGATCCAGGGAACGATCCCCCTGTTCGGAATCGATTACGAGATTTATCGGTTGTTCGCGGCGGCGGTTGCACTGGCGGCGCTTGGCGGTTTCTTCCTTTTTCTGCAACACACCAAGCTCGGAATCTGGATGCGGGCCGTGCGGCATGACCGCGACACCGCAGTTGCGATGGGCATCCCGGCAAAGCGCGTCTATGTGCTGACCTTCGGAATAGGCTTCGCGCTGGCGGCCTTTGGCGGTGCCGTTGCGGCGCCGATCACGACGGTGGATTTTCGGGGCGGCGTCGATGTGCTGCCGTTCTGCTTCATGGCCGTCATCATCGGAGGGCTCGGCAATTTGCCCGGCACGGTGGCGGCAGCCGTCCTGCTGTCGTTCCTGGAAGGGCTTATTCAGAGCGTCGCCGATCCGACGATTGCACGGATTTCGTCGCTGGTGCTGATGAGCGCAGTACTGCTGCTGCGCCCGCAGGGCCTGTTCAAGGGTTTCGTCAAATGAGGCGCCGCGCCCTCGAAATCGGCATGGCAACGGCTGGCGCGGCATTTCTGGTCGCGGTGCCCTGGCTGATCCCGGCGCTGATCGACAATTTCTGGGTCAGCGTCATCACGGAAATCCTGATCTGGTCGTTGTTTGCATCCAGCGTCAATCTACTGTTCGGCTACGTCGGATTGCTGTCGTTCGGGCAGGCGCTGTATTTCGGCTTCGGCATGTATGGCGTGGCGCTTGGGATCGATCATTTCGGCCTTTCGTTCTGGCCGGCGTTTGGGCTCGGAATCGTCTCGGCGATGGCGATGGCGCTGGTTTCGGGTGTCTTCGCGGTCCGCCTGAGCTGGCATTATTTCGCAATCATCACCGTGGTGTTCTCCCTGATCTTCTATTTCCTCGCGGTTTCGATGAAACCGCTGACCGGCGGCGATGACGGAATCAATTTCACCCTGCCGCCGGTCGTCAATTTCGGCGGCAAGGTGTTCAGCCTCACCGATCCCACGCTTCAGTATTTCTTCGTTCTGGCGGTGGTTTCGCTTTGTCTGTTCCTGATGCACCGCATCATCAATAGTCCGCTCGGAAAGGGCTTTCTCGCCATCCGCGACAACGACCTGCGAGCCTCGCTGATCGGTCTGAACGTCTATGCGTTGCGCCTGATCGCCTTCGTGATGGCCGGCTTTCTTGCCGGCGTATCAGGAGCCCTGTTTGCGTTCTTCGGCCGCTATGCCTCGGCCACCTACATGTTCTATCAGGTATCCGGCGAAGCCGTGGTCTGGACCATCGTCGGCGGCGCCGGCACGCTGTTCGGCCCGCTGGTCGGCACGGCTTTGTTTAT
>Ga0210387_10002867_pt1 | contig 13237 bp, 11 predicted proteins | sample IncBWC7OmetaG_FD_160108 | JGI IMG/M metagenome (GOLD analysis project Ga0210387, IMG submission 160108) | Forest soil microbial communities from Barre Woods Harvard Forest LTER site, Petersham, Massachusetts, United States - Inc-BW-C-7-O ...
GACGCAATTCTTTCGGGAGACCGTTCTTCGGGCTGAAGCTGCTCTCGTTCGATCAGGTTGTAATACCAGTTCAACTCCTCCCGTAGGTCCTTGATGGACCGCACCAGCTCGCTTTGACCGGGCGCATTGTCGGCGAGTGCCGGCGCAGGGCTGACGAACAAATCCATCAAACTGCGGGACTTGGCCTGCTCCACATAGGTGAATGCCTCTTCGGGTGCGGCGAGATCGTTCTGCCGAGCCATGCAGAGTTCGACCAGGTTTTCGTACACTTCCAGTCGGTTCTTTATGAAGGCGATTTTCAGCTCTTCTCCCCGCAAGTTGCCGCGAAGCTTCTCGAGAGCTTCCCGCGCGTGCTGGTACGAAGCGTAGGCTTTCTCGCGATCTCCTCTCACCGAGTGCACACTTCCCAAGAGAAGATGCGCCTGATAGGTCAGGACCGGTGAGTCCAGTTCTGGGACTGCCGCAAGCGCAGCGCCGGTATGCTTGAATGCTTGGCCAGGATCATCGGTCCGCAGAGCAATTCTTGCCAACAAAAGCTGGGCCAACACAGACTTGTTAGCCAACTTCAATGCTTGGAACGACTCCAGTGCTTCGTTACAGTGGCGCCGTGCTTCGAACAACCGGCCTTCATTGAAGAAGACGAGAGCACGGTACAAGTCAATCAGGGAAGGCCACGCCCGGTTCTTCTCCTTGACGAACATTTCCCGTGCCTGGGAAAACAGCTTCAGGCCTTCGAAGCCATGCCCCTGCTGGCTCGCTGCCATCGCCGAGAACGCCAGGCACTTCGCGCTCTCATACCCCATGCCTAGTTTGCGAAAGCCCTCGTAGCCTTGCTGGGCAAGCTCAGCCGCTTCTGAACTGAGGTTCAATTCCAGATAGAGCTCAGCCAGGTCCAGGTTGCACAACGCGTGGTGGTAAGCATCGCCCACCTTCTTGGCATTGATGCGGGTAGCCCGAAGCATTTCAATCGCCCGGCTATACTCGCCGCGCTGGTAATGGAGGTAGGCAATGTTGTAGTCCGCCTGGGTTACCAGCACCGGCATGGCGTGCTCGGCACAGAACTGGCGAGCTCTCTGGTAGGAATCCAGAGCCTTGGAAAATGCATTCAAGCTGATGTAGCAGGTAGCCATGTTGCTGAGGACCGCGGCAATCCCTTCCGGATCCTCTTGCGCCGGCAGTCCCTGATACGCGCTCTCATAGCAAGCCAGGGCTTCGGCAAAGCGGTCTTGCCGGTAATAGATGTTGCCAATGTTGATCTCGAGGCGAGCCAACCTCCAAGTGTTGCCTTCGGCGGCAAAGATGTTTCGGGCGCGATCGCCAGCGGCGAATGCGCGGTTGTATTCACCCATCAGGAGCAGCGGCTGGATTGATCCGCTCAAGGTGCGTGCCACTTCATGAGTTTCACCGACAGCCTCAAAAAGAGCAGCGGCCTGCTCATGAAGATCAACCGCCGCTGCGTGCTTCCCCTCGGCATAGAGGGCATTTGCTTTAGCGCGCAAAGCCCGGGCCAAAGATCCTTTGTCGTCAAGTTTGTGAGCAATGTCGAGGGCGGCGTCCGCCAGGCGAAGCGCCTGCTGGACATCTACTCGAACTTTCTCTCGAACTTGGTCGGTCAGTTTGGTGACCAGATCGGTGCGAAGCAAGGAGCGATTGCGCGACAGAAACGCTGCTCGCCGAGTCTCGTCGTCGAGAGCCAGCAGCTTTTCCATTAACGCCTGCTCACTTGGCGGGCGACGCGGAGTCACCGGAAGCCCTTCTCTTCCAACAGCTGTCGTAGCTTTTTCAAACACCTGCCGCGAATAAAGCCAACGGAGCCGGTGGCCAGCTGAAGTTCTTTCGCCACTTCCTCGTACGGACGTGGCGGAGCCTCGAAGAAAAGCATAGCGACCATCTGGTTGCATCTCGCAGGCAGGGCAGAGATCGCTTCCCGCAGGCTCTGCTCACGCTGAACCTGGGTAAACATCTCTTCGGGCAATTCTTTGGGATTGCCTTCTAGTCGTTCTTCGATTCCCTGTGCGTCGTCGAGAAGGTTTAGCCGGTCTCTCTTGCACCGCAGGCATTGGTGATAAGTGGTTTGCATGAGCCACTTGGGGAGGGCCTTCGGCTCACGCAACTTGGGTAGCCCTGCAAGCAATTCAACGCACACCGCCTGAAATACATCGGCGGAATCCTCGCGCGATAGACCAAACTTGATGGGAATCGAGAAGATGAGGTTCTTGTATTTGTCGATCAGGGTAGACCAGGCATCCTGGTTGTCTTTGCAGCACTCCCGAATGAGACGCTCATCCGGCCAGGCTGACTGGCGGACGGAGCTTGCCGGACTCACGGCTTCCCACCGGCGGCAGCTCCGTTTCCGGGGAGGAAGTAGAGCTGTTCGACATTCCACAGCGTGTTTGGATCAAGGATCGCCGGCTTGAAGTTCCCCAAATGTCTCTTGGCGCCCACCAGAACATCGGGCGTCGCCAGAAAGATGAATGGCACGTTGGCCGCGACCGTCGCTTGCACTTCGTCGTAAAGATGTTTGCGCTCTTTGTACTTGAGCTGCACCATCTGCTTCTGCATGAACTGGTCGATCTGCGCCTCCCAGTCGGTCGCCGGCTTGGATTCGCCCAGGTGCCAGAGATGTGTGCCTCCACTCGACAACCAGACGTTCATCTCTGGATTCGGATCAGCATCGCCGCCGCCCAACGCCATGATGCTGGCCTCGTAGTCATAAGTCTGGAAGACCCGGTCGAGGACCGCCCGAAATTCGAGCGGAACCACGTGGACACTCATCCCCAACTTGCTCAGATCGTCCTGAATGAGAGTGGCCATCTTCGTGCGCTGTGCATTCGAAGTGCTGGTGATAATTGAAAACTCCACGGCCTTACCCTGGCGATCGAGGAGTGCGCTGTCGGCACGCCAGGAAAACCCTGCGGACTTCAACAATTCTCGTGCCCGGTCCAGAGATCGTGGCGGATGGGGAAGCGTTTGGTTCACCCACAACTTGTTTGATGGGCTTACATTGCCCCAAAGCGCAGCCCCATGTCCGGCATAGACCAATTTCACGATGGAGTCCCGATCGATGGCGGCGGAGACCGCCTGGCGAAACTTCACATCCTGAAACCACGCCTGCTTAGCGGCGATGTTGTCAGTGTCTTTCTTGAGGTCGTTGAGATTAAATACCAGGAAGTCGTACTCGAGGCTCGGCCCCAGGTCGAAGAATTCGGTTCCATGACTCGCCGCATCTTTGGACAACAGCGCATAGTTGTCCGCGCTGAGTCGGCTGATGATGTCGGTCTCGCCAGCCTGAAAACGAATGACCTGGGCGTCTTCGTTTCCGACAAAAAGAAAAACCAGTTCGTCGAGATAAGGAAGGCGATTTTTACTCTGGTCGGCTTTCCAGTAATAAGGATTTCGTTCGAGTACAATCCTCTGGCCGGGAATGTACTCTTTCACTCGAAATGGCCCCATGCCGGCAATTTCAGCGGGTGGCGTAGTCAGAGTCCATGCTTGGGCGAATTGGCCTCCTTCATATGGCTTTTCCAGCAGATGCCGAGGCATCATCGCGAGGCTGTCGAAAATTCGCTCGGCGGCAGCGTAGGGTTGGGCCAACGTGAAACGCACCGTGTATTGATCAATCTTCTGTACCTCGATTGGCTTCCCGCCCACCACCAGCAGATCACGTTGCGGAGAATGAACTTTCTCGTCGAGGTAAACCTGGAAAGAAAACACTACATCGTCGGCGTCGAAAGGCTGACCGTCAGAGAAACTGAGACCGTGCCGCAGCTTGATGGTGAAAGTCTGACCATCTTTAGAGACGCTCCAGGACTTTGCCAGGGCCGGCTCAGTTGCCTGCGAGGCGCGATTGATGTGAATCAGATCTGCCGTCAGCCGGCCGATGACTTCCCGCGAAGGCGCATCGGCTGCAGTGACCGGATTCAGCGTTTTGGGCTCGCTCCGTTGCGCCACTACCAGAACGCCGCCGTAGCGGCCAATTTGGTTGTCTGTAATGTGTAGGTCCTCACCGCGTTGGGGTGGCTGGGGAGCAGGGGACGCGAAACAAGCACAGCCGCTAGCAAGCACAAGGGTGGCAACAGAACCCCATCGATGCATAAAAGTCTCCACGCGGCTCAACCCTCAGATTGAGCCAGATTGTAACTCGTGAACCGCGTTGGCCAGCTGTAGGTAACCAAGAGAGACAATCACGAGAGCCAGTGCTGGAGCAAACATCCACCAGTAAGAAATCAGCACGTTGTACTGTTGCAAGTTCGCCAGCAAGTTTCCCCAACTCGGCGCCGGCTCACTCAGGCCCAATCCTAGAAATGACAGCGTGACTTCGGCGACCACGTATTGAGGCACAAGTAGCGCAGCTTGTGTAAGGAGGACGCCGTAAGTATGGGGCAAGACGTGACGGCGCAAAATGTAGTAGTCGGACGCCCCAAAGCCCCGGCTGGCGATTACATATTTCCGACCCTTGGCGCTGAGTACGATGCCTCGAACCAAGCGCGCAGGCCGTGCCCAGCCGATGGTTCCAATCACCGCAACCAGCAGGAGGAAGGTTTGTGTTGGGCTGATGTGAAGGGGCAAGAATGAGCGTACCGCCAGCAAGAAGTAGAGCCAGGGCAAGACCAGGAACAGTTCCACCAAGCGCATCGCCGATTCGTCGATCCATCTGCCGTAAAAGCCTGAGACGCAGCCGACTACCAGTCCCAGGAGCAACGAAATTCCCGTGGCGAGAAGTCCGGCAGCCAGGGAAATTTGTCCGCCATACAAGATTCTCGAAAACTGATCGCGCCCGTAGCCGTCCGTACCGGCCAAAAAGATCTGCGCCGGACCCTCTACTCCAAACAGATGAACATGCAATGGCAGTAAGCCTGCAAGCTTGTACGCCGGGCCCTGAATGAAGAATCGCACCGGGTAGCTCTTGTCGCGCGCTTCCTCGTACTCGTTGACAGTGTCGGACCGAACTGACAAGCTGTAAATGAAAGGCCGAAGATGTGCTCGCCCATAAGCATCGACAAAATGAATTCGTGTCGGGGGAGCAAACGGGAAATCTCGATTCTGAGCCGCTGGATCGTAAGGCGCAACAAATCCTGCGAGTAGTATCACAAGGTGAAGCGCCCCCAAGACCGCGAGCGCAGCAAGGATTCTCTGGGCATTCCTCATAGCGAACCAAGCCTAATCCGCGGATCGGCGACCACCAGCAGAATGTCCGCGAGAATGCTTCCCGCAATCATGAAAAATGCGGACGCCATGACCGCCCCAACCACAACGTAGATGTCCCGAGCCATGGCAGCCTCAAGCAGAAGCGGTCCCAAACCGGGCCAAGCGGTAATTACTTCCACCAGCAGCGAGCTGCTCAGGAGCGCTCCGACTGACAACCCGAATAAAGAGCTCAACGGATTCGCGGCGGCGGGTAAGGCATAGCGGAATAAGAGCCTCGCGCCTCCAATTCCGTGTGCTCGTGCTGCTTGAACAAATGGCGCCTGCAATACTTCAACTACGCTGGCGCGGATGTGCCGGACCAGAAGCGGCAGGCTGGCAAGCACCAGCGTGGTCGTCGGAATGACTAGGTGCAAGGCCAGGTCAATCAGCTTGGCTTGTTTCCCAAGAACATCAAAATCTACTGAGACCATCCCTCCTACCGGCAACCCATGCGTGCGTACCACCCAATAAAGAAGCAGCATGGCGACGACAAGTTCTGGTACGGCTAGAAGCAACGCGGATCCAGCCATTCCCATCCGGTCGTCCCAACGCCCACGACGATTGGCGGTCCAAACTCCGAGCGGAATGGCGATCAGCCACGTCAGCAAAGTAGCCAGCGTGGTCAAAAGCAAGGTGTTGCGTGCCCGCACCATCAAGAGACTTCTGACCGGGCAGTTGTAGGCGAAGGAGTAGCCCCACTCTCCGCGGATAACCGACCTCACCCAGCGTCCATATCGCAGAGGGAGGGGTTGGTCGATTCCGTACTGAGACCGCAACGCGGCCACCGTAGCCGGTGAAATCTGAGGATTGAGCTTCATTTCATCGAAAAAATTGCCTGGAGCCAGGGCCCCAAACGCAAAGCACAGGACGGACACGCCAACCAGCAACAACATTCCGTGAATGACTCGCCGCTCCAGATAATTCACTGCTGGCCTCCCGCTTGTGCCGTGCGAAAGGACGATTCCACTAACCGCACTGAATTCAGTAGTTCACGCGTGTGAGCGTGGCGAGGATTGGTGAAAATGTCTTGTCGGGTGCCGTGTTCGACAATTCTGCCCCGGTGCATCACCGCCACAGAGTCCGCGACCTGTCCAATCAGGCTGAGATCGTGCGAAATCAATAGATACGTCAACGAGTGCGCCTTTTGAAGATCCAGCAGCAGGTTCAATACTTGCGCTTGAGTCGAGAGGTCCAGCCCAGAGAGCGATTCGTCGAGAATCAGGAACGCCGGTTTCAGGGCAATCGCACGGGCGATCGCCAGCCGCTGCCGCTGTCCGCCACTGAACTCCAGCGGACGCCGTCCTGCCCAGTTCGCGGACAGTCCGACTTCCTCCATCAATTCGCATGCCCGCGAGCGCAGCATCGGGCCGCTTTCTCGCCGCTGAATGTCCAACGGCTCTGCGATAATCTGCGCCGCGGTGAACCATGGATTCAGAGCTCCGGCGGAATCCTGATGGACCATCTGGATCTTGGGCCGCAGCAAGGCCAAATCCCGGTCAGTTGCTCGCGATATTTCCTCGCCCTCGAACCAGGTTTCGCCGCCGTCTGGCTTCTCCAACATGGCCAGACAGCGCGCCAGGGTTGATTTTCCAGAGCCCGACTCGCCGACCAGAGCCGTCAGACTCGCCGGCGCGACCTCGAGTTCAACATCCACCAGGGCGTCGATCACGAACCTCTTTTGCGAGAACGGTGCGCGTTGGACGTAGCTCTTGCTCAGCCCAACCGCTCGGACGAGCGCGGGCGTGGTTGCGCCCCGGGCTGTTTCTTCAATTTCCATAGTTGAAACAACTCACGCGGCGGCCCTGTTCCGGCACAACTTCGCCGGGAGGCTCACTCTGGCAAACGTCTGTTCTTGCGAAGCAGCGGGATGCGAAGATGCAGCCCGGACTCAGATGGTCCGAGTCTGACAAGCTACCGGGAAGTGCAGGCAGGCGTTGGCCTCGCGGTCGGCCTGGACTTTGCAGAGCAGTAGGTACTAACTTCAACAACCCTTTGGTGTACGGATGTAGTGGCCGGCGGAACACCTGTGAGACTGGGCCTTCCTCGACAATTCGACCCGCATACATCAGGATGACGCGATCAGCAAAACCTGCAAGGAGCGCCGGATCATGCGTAACAAAGATGAGCGCGCACCCGAACTTCCGGTTGGTTTCCCGCAGCAGGTCTAGAATCTCCGCTTGCCGTGTCCCGTCAACCGATCGGGTTGGTTCGTCGGCAATCACTATGTCCGGGCGGCAAGCCAGGGCCTGCGCAATGGCAACTCGGTGAAGTTCCCCTCCACTTAGCTGATGTGGATAGGCCTTGTAAATTCGCTCAACTTGAACGAGCCCAACATCTTCGAGGCTTGCCACGACTTGCTGCCGGCGTTGCTTTCCTTCCCCGGGGCGATGCGCTCGCAACACCTCCGCGATCTGGTCGCCCACGCGCATCACGGGGCTCAACGCCAGCCCAGGCTCTTGAAAAACCATCGCGATCCGTGCCCCGCGAATGCCTCTCCATCCTGATTCGTTGAGGAGCAACAAGTCTTTGTCTTTGAAGCGGATTGTGCCTGCGATGCCGGTTGATTTCGGCAGCAATCCAAGGATGGAAAGGGCTAGCGTGCTCTTCCCGGATCCTGATTCGCCCAGGATCCCCACGATCTCTCCCCGTTTGATTTCGAAGTCAACCTTCAATAACGCCGGATGGGATGTTTCGCCCGCGCCGGAATACTGGACCGTCAGCCCATGAACGCTCAGCATTGCCGAAGCAGGTGCCGATTGCGCATGCGTCATCAATGACTCTGAGCGGCCTGACACCGTGCGCATATAACAAATTGTGACGGATATTCGTAGGACTACTAAATTACCGAGGTAATGAGGATGCGGAAGGCTTCTCTGCTGCAGGGGCGTTCGTCGAGTCGAATCGCTGTCATACGCGGCACGCCGTTGGTGGAACGACTTTCCATGGAGAAGTGGGTCAACGTGAGATTTCCAGAGTCTTGGTGCCCAACATCTCTAGCAAAGCAAGCGGCGCTTGCGGCCGCCGAAGACGACTCCGCCTTGACGACGCCTTCGCTCTTATCGAGGGTACCAGGCTATTGCGTACTCGCCCTAGGTGAGCGCTGGATTTGCGAGAGCGCATCTTGCAGGTTTTTCTTCGCTTCCGCGTAATCAGGCTGGATTCGCAGCGCCGCTTCGAACTCCTTCATCGCTTCCGCCAGTCGACCAGGCGTATGCATCAGGCACACTCCCAAATCGTTGTGGGTTTCTGCATTGTCAGGTTGGATTCGCAGCGCCGCCTGGAACTCGCTGATCGCTAGTGGCAGCTTGCCGGGAGTTTGCGCCAAAGCGATACCAAGATTGTTGTGTGCTTCTGCGTAATCGGGGCGAATGTTGATCGCGGCTTGGTATTCCGCGATTGCATCGGAGAGGCGGCCAGGCACTCCAGCCAAAGCAACTCCCAAGTAGTTGTGGGTGTTCTCAAGCCGGGGGTTGATACGCAACGCCGTTTCATATTCGGTTATCGCCTCTTGCTGCCGGCCTATTTGCGCCAAGGCCAACCCAAGATTGCTGTGTGCTTGCGCGTACTCAGGTTCGACTAGCAATGCCGCACGGTACTCGGCAATCGCTTCGGGCTCTCCACCGGGCTTTTGTAACCACGCATTGCCAAGATCCACGTGCACCCGCGCGACGTTGTATTGCGCCGGTGAATCTTTCGGATGAAGCCGCAGCGCAGTCTGAAACTCGGTCAGTGCCTCTGAAAGGCCGGCGGGGTCTTGCATCGCTTCACTCTGAAGCAATAAAGTGGCCGCCAAATTGTTATGTGCCATCCAACTGTTCGGATTTTGGACGACTGTGGTTCGATAAAGGGTCATGCTATCGCGGTACATGTGACTCTGCCGCCAGGTCAGCATCCCAAGAATTGCTGGAATCAGCAAAACCAACGCGGGCCCGGGTGCCTTCGTAGGTGAGATTCTACGTGCCCCCGTCATCAGCAGGTAGGCCGCAGGAACGATGATCGCCAAGCTGGCCAGGTACTGGAAGTGGTCGGCAACGTAAGAGAAGTGAAAGGGATAGACGTTCAGAAAACCCAATACCGGAAACAGCGTCCCGCAGAACAGAAGAAGAGCGGCCAACGGGCCACGCCGGGGCAAGCGCCACAGTACAAACGCCAGGACAACCAGTGCCAGCGGGTATAGGAGTTGCCACCAAACCCTAGGGTCCGGCTGCCAATGGGGGTAGGTGAACATCAAGTGGGATGGCCACAAGATTTTCGCAGCGTAGAAGAAAACAATGCGACCGGCAAGCAGAACGCGCTGCGCCAGGCTCAACTGAAAATCCGCGCCTTGCGCGCCCACCAGGTTCCTTTCGATCCATGCGGTGAATAGGCCCGCGAAGGCGCCGAGCGCTAGCCAGGACAGCAGCGGTCGCACGTCGCGTCGCCACTCAAGCCGGCCCCGCTGCCACCAAAAGATGACCAATAGGGCGGCGGGAAGAGTGGCCGTGACGGTTTTGGTGGCGAGAGCCAGGCAAAATAGACCGAATGCGGCCAGGTACTGCGAACGCCGGCGGCTGCGGTCGAAATGCAGGTAAGTCAGCGCGGAAGCCAGGTAGAACAGCGCCGAAAGCGTGCTCTTTTGCTCCGAGATCCAGGCCACCGCTTCCACGCATACCGGGTGCAGGGCAAAGATCAACCCCGCCAGCCAGCCGCCACGCAAACCGAGGCGGCGGACAATCAGCACAACCAGGTAGGCCGAGACGGCGTGTTCGGCGAGGTTGACGAGATGGTAGCCGAGCACGGCATCGCCCCAAAGGCGATGTTCCAGCCAGAACGCGCTGTGCAGCAACGGATAGTACTGCTGTGTAGAGCGCAGATCAAACCAGATCCGCCACAACCCATACAGCGAACGCAGGCGCGGGGCCGTAATGTGGCCGGTGTCGTCCCAGAGCAGGCCGCCGCGGAGAGCGGGCCAGTAGGCCAGGAGAACAGCCAGGAAAATACCTGACCAGTAGGCGAAGTGACGGAGCGGAATGAGCTTGCTGGTCTCGCCGCCAATTTGAATACGGTCGGTATTCGCGTGCGAGAGATTCCGTGGCTTGGCGTGCTTTCGTACGGTGGTGGGCATACTGCAAAGCGTCGGCGGTCGCCCGCCCGGTTGCGATGCGAAAAGCATAAATTCTACACCGAAGCCGGGTGCGGCCGCCCCACGTTTCGAAACGTGGGATTACACGAAATCGTACACCATTGGGGCGAGAGAAATTGGTCGGCCCTAGTAGACGATTTTAGAACTTTTCTGTTCTCCTCATCTCTGATGTCTCAGCCTGAGATGCATCGCGACGGTCAATGAGTGTAATAGAGATTTTGCAACAGTTAGCCCCAATGATGAGGTTACCACCGGAGTATTCGGCAGATTCAGCGGCAACGGGGACGCGTGGACACTGGCCCACGCGGCCCCGCCTCTTTGCTACCTTGGGTTCACTCCCGGCCCCAGTCCTGCGCCATAGTATTCGGAGACTGCCGTTTTCTCGTCCTCCGTGAGCTGTCCAGCGATACTGCGCATTCGCACGTTTATGTCATTCGTGCGATATCCATTCGCAAAGTGCTCGAGCTGCTCCAGCAGGTAACTGCCATTCTGAATAGCGATTGGAGGAGCCCCTTTCACATACGCGACGGGACCATGGCACGACTGACAGGGTGGAATGCCGCGCTGGCCATCTCCGAAAACAATGAGGCGGATGGCAATCCGCGCACGCGAAGGGTCCTGCATGGCTTGGGGAAAGGCCCGGCTCTCTTGGGGATCTCCCGCAGTAGGCAGCATCGAGTAATACGCTGCTAAGTCGGCCGAGTCGCGCGCGGAAAGTCTGTCGGCAACTCCTTGCATCACTGGTGATATCCGCTTCCCGGATCGAAAATCCTGCATCTGTTTCCAGAACGACAACTGGTCTTCACCGGCTAGATTGGGAATCATGGGAACCGAGCTGAATCCCTCTTCGCCATGACAATGATTGCAGCGTCGGGCAATGAGCAGCCCGCGGAAGGCGTTTCCGCCGGAAGCAATCGCAATCGTTTCCTGAGTCCACGCCACGTTCGAGGGCACGCGCACCGGGGGTTCAAAATTCCCTGGCTGCGCAGAAGAGTCCCTTCCCGACAAGAAGAGTGCCAAGGCCATGAATAGAAGCGCGAGCGTGCCGAGACATGGGATGGTTACGCGCAGAAGCGCATTCTGACTAACGTGGCCCACAGATCCGCCTTTCGCTGGGAAGCAAGGAAGCAAACTGGTCTCGCGGGACTACCTCCAGCCGGCCTCTCATCGCGTAATGTCCAGCTCCGCAAAACTCATGGCAGGGGATCTTGAAGTCGCCTGATTTATCAAAGGTGAAAGTAGCTTCGGTCACCGCGCCAGGCACAGCTTTGAGGCCATAACCGGTGCCGAGGAAGCTCAGCAAATGCACGGCATCCGCACTAGTAATTCGAAAATGGACGGGAACGCCCGCCGGGACGACAATGCATTGCGGCACAAAAACGTATTGCTGCGCAATCATGCGCATGGTGAGGGATCCTGCCGGACCCTGCGCCGCTCCTAGATTGCTTTCCACGAACTCCCCCCGCAGATGCAGCGTAGCGGGATCGGGGCCTTCGCCACCGCCAAGAAAATGCCATACCGGCAAGTCCACCATATAGTAGCGAGTGGAGAGAATTGCCAGTCCGAACAGCGTCATTGCTGTTACAAACCCCAGCTTCTTCTTCATCGCAGTTCAGATCACCCGGAAAACGTGGCCACGTCTACCTCAATCAGCGCTGTGTAGTCCTCACGTGTGACCACCTGCTTGTTAATTTTAGCCGACGGTTGAGCAATCCGGCGTTGTCTCTCATTGAGAGTTTGCCGACCCCGTCAATGAGTGAAAATTGATTCCATGACAATGTCGGCTCCGACGCCCGAACCTGTTGCATTCGCCTTGTTGAGAATTGTTGATTAGAGTTGAATGTGGAAGCTTTGACCGTCACAAGATCGTCTACAGTCAACTGAGCGATGCCAAGTGCTAAAGCGCGAAAATCGCTTTCTACAAGCCGAACTCTCATTGCGAATTCGACGCCCGGCTTGAGTACTCCCGGTTTGCCGCTAGCCGCATCAGTAGGGGTGATCACTAGTGAGGCTGAGCCACGCCTCCGGTCCTCTTACAAGCCCAGATTGCAGGATGGGCTTCGCGGGGAAGGGCGGTCCAATACCTTCTCGCAGCCTCGAACAGCTGAAATGCGTTCCCAATGCTTCTCTGATGTCGTTATCCGAGCCGTGGGCGCATCCGCGCATCCAATCGACTTTGTCAGAGGGACGAACCAGGGCCCAGTCAACGCTCTCCAGGTTGTCCAAAACTCTGTCAGCATGTTTCTTGCAGGACGTTGCAGGAATCGACTAACCATTTTACGTTAGTAACTGTTTTGTTATAGTTACTAACATGTATTTTGCGGACATTGCGATTGGGACCTGCCGGTAATCGATGCAGGAGGAACCGACCCATGCCTAGTGCGCTCGCGATACGGAGCACGACTGCTGAACCATTCGGAGAGCCGGTGGAGGCCGGACTCCGGGAGCGGAAGAAAGCGCGCTTGCGGCAGCAGATTATCGATACCTCGATCAAGTTATTCCGCAGGCATGGATTCGAGGCCACGCGGATCGACGACATTGTGAAAGCCCTTGAAATCAGCCAGCCCACATTTTTCCGGTATTTTCCAACCAAAGATGCGGTTTTGCGCGAGGTGGGAGAACGCGGGTATGCCTGTGTGCGGGAGAGGCTGCGTTCGGAGCTTTCGAGCAAGGCGAGCACGGGCGAGCGCTTGCGTCGCCTCTACGTAACCATGGCGCGTGAGGTGGAAGCCGACCGGCAACTGTGGCAAGCGGTGGTGTTGTCAGGCGCGATGGATCCAGTGCGCTCTGCAGAACTGCGAGGGCGCCAGGAGGCTGCTGTCCGCCTGCTGCGGGAAATCCTGACGCAGGGACAGAGGCGCGGCGAAGTGATTCGTACATTCCCAGTCGTGCATCTGGCCGAGTTCATGGAGGGCCTTTACAACACGG
>Ga0210387_10002868_pt1 | contig 13233 bp, 12 predicted proteins | sample IncBWC7OmetaG_FD_160108 | JGI IMG/M metagenome (GOLD analysis project Ga0210387, IMG submission 160108) | Forest soil microbial communities from Barre Woods Harvard Forest LTER site, Petersham, Massachusetts, United States - Inc-BW-C-7-O ...
GCGCGTGGTGACCTTTGATATCCAAACCTCCGACGATGGTACGACATTTACCACGGTTGCAGCCGGTTTGAAGAGCAGTGGAAAGACCCTGGCTTTGGAAGATTTCGCTCTCCCGACGCCTGCAACCACACAATTTGTGCGGCTCCTCTTCCACGAGAAATCCAAGAAATCTTGGACCAGCTTAACTGAAGTGCAGATCTGGGGTAACAGCGGCAGTGGCGCACCGCCGCCACCACCACCGCCGCCGCCACCGCCACCGCCACCACCGCCGCCTGGCAATCCACCTGGAGAAAACTTCAATCTCTCCAACTGGGAGATTCAATTGCCGGTCGGCTCGCCCGGCAGCCCGACGACCATCACGCAGCCGGCGCTGAAAACATTCACCGATGCGTACTTTTATACCCAGTCCGACGGTGCGATGACCTTCTTCTGCCCGGAAAATGGCGTCCACACCGCCAACTCGAGTTTTCCCCGGAGCGAGTTGCGCGAGCTGAAGCCGGGCGGCGACTGGCTGCCCGCTGGAACGCACACACTGTCGGCGACCGTGAAGGTCGAAGACACCTTGGCGCATGTGTCCATCGGCCAGATTCACATCGGCACCGGCGGATCGCCGGCCTCGACGAAACCCTTGCTCGAGTTGTTCTACTTCTCGACTGGACAAGTCAACCTCCTCCTTGAAGGGAGCCCGGCTGGCGGAAATGGAACTGAGTTCCCCATCACAACCGTCCCGATCAACACGAAGTTCGATTACGTCATTCAGCTCAGCGGCAGTGCGATTACGATCACCGTCAACGGTGTGACAAAACTGTTCACCATGCCGTCAAGCTTCAGCGCCGAGAAAATGTACTTCAAGGCGGGCGATTACCTGCAGACCACCGGCACGAGCACCACGGTCGGCGCTCATGTCGCGTTCTATGCCCTGAACGTCTCGCACCAGTAACCCGTCCTGTTAACAACTACGCCAGCCCGGGGGTAACCCACCTGCCCCCGGGAGCCGACGCGGTTCTGTCACCGCGGGCGACACCACCGGCCAATAATACTTTTGCCAACCCAGAGAAGGGGTCTTTGGATTCCGATGAGCAAAACAGAGTGGCGGGCCTGCAAAGGCCCGCCACTTTTGCTTTCGGTATCCGGCCGGTCGCTAATGCTAGTGCCGTCTGCCCAGGACACACGCGGTGGCATGCGTTCCCTACTGCTGGCAAAGGGTTTGGCCCTCGTTCCATTTGCCGGGAACAAGCAAGGTGCCGGGCAGGGCGGACACGCCGCGTTCATTGTGCTCGATGCCACTGACGAGCAGATCGATGGCGTGTGCACCGATAGCCTCGGAGCTTTGCAAAATACTGCTGGTCGGTTCTCCCAAAAATGTGCCGCTCAAATTCACCAGGCCCAAATCATTGGGCAGGCGGAGGCCCCAACGATCGAGCCATACGCCCAAATCCCGCGGATTGGTCGAAATGATCACGTCGGGGCGATGGCGTTGACACCAAGAATGCACGATTTCTTCCTGCCATGCTTCCGCCACCAATGGCGGAGGCGCATCGTTGAGACCAAGTTCATGGCATTTCAACAGGTAGGCCGCCAGCCAGATGCCTTCGACTTTGCTGTGGGCCAGTTTGCTCGCCGCCAGGCCGATGCGCCGGTAGCCCAGGGCATGGCAGCGATCCATCGCCATCAACATCGCATGATAGTGGTCGTGGGAAACGCAATGCAATGATTGGTGCGAGTGGGTGAGGCCAAGCGCCACAACCGAGAAATGTTCCCAGGCAAGATTGAGCGGCCGGGCCGGGTTTGGCAGCGGAGCCAACAGCAGCCCATGAATGTTTCGATGGAACAGTACTCCGCTAAACCGCTTTTGTGACATGCCCGCCGGAGGCAGCCAGAATTCCTCCAAGCGGTATCCCGTTTCCTCGGCCCGGCGGCGTGCGCCCTCGAAATACCCGACAAACATCGGCGAGGTTCTTTGCCATCCCTCGCGGGAGGGAAAGGCCGTGACAAAAGCAAGGACGGCATGGCTTTTCGCGTCGCGTCCGGTCCGCCGCCTGCGCATCAGGGCGGCAACGAGCGGATCGGGCCGATAACCCAGCCTGGTGGCAGCAGCACGGATCCGCCGGCGGGTAGCCTCGGGCATCAAGGGGCTGTTGCGCAGACACAGGGAAACCGTGGAGACATGCACTTTGGCGGCGGCGGCCACATCGGCCATGGTGGTACTGCGTGCGCGGCTCATTCGACGATGTGAATATGACGGCAAGCCCAGCGTTGGGCGAACTGCTTTTTCACCTATTTGATCGGCAGGCCAAATTCCGCCCGGGCGACGGACACGTCCTGCGCGATTTGGGCGCGGAGCTCAGCGGCGTTGGCAAATTTATTCTCGGGTCGCAGGAAGCGCAGCCACTCGACCATGATCGCGTCGCCTTCGCCAAACGGACACGGACCGAGCACGTGGACCTCGAGGCGCGGATGCGTGTCATTTTCGACCGTCGGCCGCAGGCCGTAGTTGGCCACCGCGGGCAGAGGCGCGGGCGATTTGGCACCGGAGACACGCACCGTGTAAACGCCGAAGCGCGGTGGCAGCTCCGGCTCCCAACCGAGGTTGAGCGTGGGAAAGCCCAGTTTGTGCCCGAGGTGCGCACCGGGCACGACCACGCCTTCAGAAAAATACGTGGAGCCGAGCAGATTATTGGCTGCAGTCATATCGCCCTCCCCGATCAGCACGCGGAGACGCGTGCTGCTGATGGGCTCGCCGTCGAGATTGACCCGCGGTGCGCTAAAGACGGCCAGGCCGAGACGGCGTCCCTCGGCGACCAGGAAAGGGACATCGCCGCGCCGGCCCCGGCCAAAGCGCCAGTTTTCGCCGACATAAACGCGCGAGAGCGTCGGCAGCGTCTGGCGCAAATGCGGCAGGAATTCCTCGGCCGAGATGCGCGCAAATTCCATCGTGAAGGGTTGCTCGATGACGGCATCGACGCCGAGTTGAAACAGCACGCGCGCCTTGGCCGCGGGCGGCATGATCAGGCGCGTGGGGTTTTCCGGGCGGAAGAGCGTGCTCGGGTGCGGGAAAAACGTGAGTACGACGGCGAGGCCGCCGCTGCTGCGCGCCGACTGCACGGCGGCCTCGATGACAGCGCGGTGGCCGAGGTGCACGCCGTCAAACATGCCGATCGCCAGGTGCACCGGCCACCGCGGCAACGTGGTGGCTTGTTCGAGCGAGGAGAATGTGGCATTCATTCTTATTTTTTAACCGCGAATGGATCCTACTTCGCTAAAGCTACGAAGGACAGGCACGAATTAGCACGAATAAAACCAAAGCCGAGGAATACAGACCCTTTGCATGTCATTCCGAGAGCTTGAGCAAGCCAATGAACCGATTCGCGCGGCAGCGCGGGTGGAGCGCGACCCTCCGGGCGCGCTCTGAGCGCGTCGGGACGACACGCTCCACCTTGGGCTGAATTTGAACCGTAACTGGCATGAGTTCATTGGCAGCGCAGCTGGTCATCCGTCATTGTTACTTGGCACTTGATACTTACCCCAGGGCCACACTCGGCACCGCCATGTGCACAGGCACAAGCCGCTTCTCAATTTCGCGCACCGGCAAAGCCTCGATCTGGTCGAGCGTGAGCGAATCCTCGACGCGGAACCGATCCGTGGCCGTGCGGCGCAGCGCGCTCAGGTGTCCGCCGCACCCGAGCTTCTGGCCCAGGTCGTGCGCAATGGTGCGAACATAGGTGCCCTTGCTGCAGCGAAGGCGGAAGGAAAACTGCGGCAGCGAAAAACGGGTGAGCTCAATGCTCGACACGCGGATGAAGCGCGGCTCGCGCACCACGTCCTCGCCCTGGCGGGCTTTCTTGTAGAGCGGCACGCCGTCGATCTTGATCGCGGAAAACATCGGCGGCATCTGGTACTGGTCGCCGAGAAAGGTCTTCATCATCGCCAGCACCTCGGCCTCGCTGAGCGGAGGCACGGGGCGTGTTTCCATGATTTGTCCGTCGGCATCCTGCGAATCGGTCACGGCGCCAAGCGTGACGGTGCCCTCGTATTCCTTGTCGAGGCTGATGAGATATTGCGAAATGCGCGTGGCCTTGCCGATGAGCATGATGAGCAGGCCGGTGGCCATGGGATCAAGCGTGCCCGCATGGCCGATGCGTTTCATCGCGAGTTTGCGGCGGAGGCGCGCGACCACATCGTGCGAGGTAAAGCCGCCGGGCTTGTCCACGAGGAGCACGCCTTCGAGTTCTTTTTGCTGCTGAAGCATTTTAAATTTTTGAAGCAGTTTTACGAGGCGCCATTGACGGTAGGGGCGGTTGACCCAACCGCCCGCGCCCGCGCCCTGCCCTTTTAGGTGGATTCCCTTTGTGCGGCAACGGTGGCGATCTGCACAGCGAGCGCGGCCAGGAGGCGCGGCATGAAGGCGGTTGCCGATTCCTTGATGTTGAGGCCGGCAGCGCAGGCGTGGCCGCCGCCGTTGAACTGCGCGGCAATGAGATCGACACGATAAATGGGATCCTTGGAACGGAGGCTGGCCTTGATGCCATCGGGCTGCTCCTCGATGAGCACGCCAATCTCCACGCCATCGACGCTGCGCGCATAATCGACGAGTCCCTCGGTGTCCTCGGTCGTGGTGCCGGTCTCGGCAAAGATGCCTTGGGGGAGCGTACCGATGCAGGCGCGCCCACCGCATTCGAGGCGAAGCGAGGCGAGGAATTTTTGCAGCAACTGCATTTTCCCCGCGGACTCGCGTTCATAAAGCTGGTAGCCGGCCTCGGAAGGCTGGGCGCCGAGCGACATCAATTCGGCGGCAAGTTGGAACGTGCGGCGCGAAGTGGAATTGAAGCGGAACTGGCCGGTGTCGGTGAGGATACCGACGTAAAGCGCCTGGGCGGCGAGGCGATCCACGGGCAGGTGGTTGTCGAGGAAAAGTCCGGCCAGGATTTCACAGGTGGCGGAGGAGCCGGCATCCATGAAATTATGCTCGGCAAAACCGACGTTGGAAAGATGGTGGTCGACGCTGGCGAACGGCAGAGGAAAGCGCTTCTTCAATTTCTCGCCGGCGCGGCCGTGATCGGCGCAATCGACATAAAGCGCAGTGTAATCGAACTTGCCGAGGTCATCCGGGCGGTGAAAGGCCAGTCCGGGCGTGAGGAACCGCAGGCGTCGCGGCACGACATCGGGATTGGCACAGACGGCATCGAGACCGAGCGCGATGAGGACGCGGGCGAGCGCGACTTGCGCGCCGATGCAGTCGCCATCGGGCCGGGCATGGCCGATGACAACGATTTTTTTGCCGGCGAGCGTGGGCAGGAGGCGGCCGAACTTCTGCGAAAGCTGGGAATAAAATTTAGGCATCGGGCTCTTTTTCTTTTGCCTCAATCTCGTCGAGTGCCTGCAGGATGCGAACGCTCTGAACGGTCGAGCGGTCGAGAACGTAATTAAAACGAGGCATGTATTTCAGCACGATACGGTGACCGAGCTCCGTGCGCAACTCGTTGCTGATGCGGCGCAGCCACCGGAGTTTTTCCTCCGCGAAGGCATCGCTGCCGATGACCGAGACGAACACGCGGGCGTCGCGCAGGTCGGGGGAGACGCGGATCTCCGTGATGGTGACCGCGACGGCCTCGGATTGGTGGCGCTGCCGGAGGATGGCGCTGAGCTCGCGCTGGATCAGTTCGTTAACGCGAAGCGTGCGATTGCTCATGATTTTTTCCACAGGCCTTCTGTGAAAAAAATCACAGTGCCGCGCGGATTTTCTGGATTTCGTAGCACTCGATGACGTCGCCAACCTGGTAGCCGTTGAAATCGTCGAGCTTGATGCCGCACTCCAGGCCGGCGCGGACTTCGCTGGCGTCGTCCTTGAAGCGTTTGAGCGTGCCGACCTTGCCTTCGTACACGGTTTCCTTGCCGCGGCGGAGACGGGCGGAGGCATTGCGGTTGACCTTGCCCTCGGTGACGAGGCAGCCCGCGACGAAACCCTTCGCGAGCGGGAACGTGGCTCGGACTTCCGCGGCGCCGGTCTTGGTTTCCTTGAGGTCGGGATCGAGCAGGTCGGCCATCATTTCGCGGACCTTGTCGCCGAGCTCGTAAATGATCCCGAAAGTCTCGATGCGCACACCGTGGTGCTTGGCCAGCGGGGTGACGCCGTTCTCGAGCTTGGTGTTGAAGCCGAGGATGATCGAGCCGGCGGCGCTGGCCATGAGGACGTCGTTCTTGGTGACGAGGCCGACATCGGTCGAAACGATCTCGAGCGAAATTTTTGTGCTCTTGATGCCTTCGAGAATGGTGCGCACGGCCTCGGCTGAACCGAAGACGTCGGTCTTGACGATGACCTTGAGCACCTTCTCCTGCGTGGCGGCGATGTTGGCGAAAAGCTTTTCGACGGAAATGTCCTTGGGCGGAGTGTCGGTGATCGAGCTTGCCTTGAGGCGGTGCTCCTCTTCCTCGGCCAGTTTCTCCGCTTCACGGGCATTTTTTGCACCGACGAAAGCCGCGCCGCTGTCCGGCGTGCCGCTCCAGCCAATGATGCGCACAGGGGTGGACGGCGGGGCCACCTTGATCGGGAGTCCCTGGTCATCGTACATCGCGCGCACTTTGGCCCAATGCGGGCCGCACACGATGGCGTCGCCGATCTTGAGCGTACCGCGCTGGATGATAACCGTGGCCAGCGGGCCGCGGCCGACATCGACCTGCGACTCGATGATAATGCCGGCGATCTCTCCCTTCGGATCCGCCTTCAATTCGAGCACGTCGGCCTGGAGAAGGATCATCTCAAGCAGGTCGTTGATGCCGGTGCCTTTGACCGCGGAGACGGGCACGGTGACGGTCTCCCCACCCCAGTCTTCGGGCGCAATGCTGCGCTCCTGCATCTGCGCCTTGACGCGATCAAGGTTGGCGCCCTTGGTGTCCATTTTATTGACGGCGACCAGGAGCGTAACCTTGGCATTTTGCGCATGCTGGAGCGCTTCGTCGGTCTGCGGCATGAAGCCGTCGTCGGCCGCGACCACGAGCACGGCGATGTCGGTGACATTGGCGCCGCGCGCGCGCATTTTGTTGAAGGCGGCGTGGCCGGGGGTGTCGAGAAAAGTGATTTTTCGCCCATTGAACTCGATCTGGTAGGCGCCGATGTGCTGCGTGATGCCGCCGGCTTCGCCGTCGGCGACATGGGCCTTGCGGATGGCATCAAGCAGCGAAGTTTTGCCGTGATCGACATGGCCGAGGATGCAGACGATCGGCGGGCGCGCCACGAGGTTGGCCGGATCTTCCGTGTCCGGTTTCGTTTGTTTTTCCTTTTCTTTTTCCTTCGCAGCTTGCTGCGTGGCGGCGTCGGCCCGGTGTTTGATTTCGAGCAGGAAGCCATGCTTTTCCGCAACCTTGGCGGCGACGGTCTCGTCGAGGCTCTGGGTCATCGCCGCGAAGATGCCCATTTCCATCAGCTCCGAGATGAGTTTGAACGGCTTCAGACTGAGCGCCGTGGCAAAATCGCGGACGATGATGGGCGGCTTGATGTGGATGATCTTGACGTCGCCGTCTTGGGTGACGACCGGCGCCGTGTACGCGGCTGGGACTGCAACCGGAGGCGCAAGCGGCGCGCTCCGCATCGGCGCGCTGGGCGCCGGCGGCGACACCGATTTTGAGAGGGGAACCGAGATTGGCGAAACGGGCGCGGGGCGCGCAGGCACCGGGGGCGGCGCAAATTTGATCGCTGGCGGCGACACCGTTTCGGTGGCGCGCATGGGCGTGATCGGGCGCAGGGGTGCGACCGGCGCGGGGCGGGCCGGAGGGACGGTGGTTTTGAGTGCGGCGGCGCGGGCCGCCTCTTCCTTTTCGCGACGGACGCCCTCGGCCGTTTTCACAAACGCATCGAGCGGAACCTTGGTCGTGAAGGCGTGCGATGAATCCGGCGCGGTGGCGACAGCCGTGCCACCCATGGACTTGGTTTCAGCCTCGGTCGCGGCGGCCGGGGCCGGGGCCGCCGGAGGAGAAACCGGCGCAGCTTTGGGCGCGAACTCCTGCTCGATGGCCTCGGCGGAAATATTATCGACCGTGCTCGAAACGCTTTTCACGTCGAAATGGCGCGTTTTTAGCAGGGACAACAACTCTTTGTTGTCCATGCCGATTTTTTTGGCCAGTTCGTGAATGCGGATACTCATCAATTAGTAGCTGTGCGGTGCAGGAATCAGACGCTGGCTTTGGTGACGCGCGCGAGGATGTCCTGCGCTTCCTCGGTGGTGAAACCGGCGTCAACGAGATCGTTCTGTTCGACGCCCGAAAAGGCGGCGGGTGAATTGATGCCGATGGCCACGAGGCGCTCGGCGGCGACGGTTTCCAGGGCAAAGGCCTTGGTGAGCGACGCGATGGCGGTGGCGCGCGGGTCGTCGGACGTGGTCTTGAACTCCTCGACTTCGAGGCGCCAGCCGAGCAACCGCGACGTCAGGCGGACGTTTTTGCCGCCCTTGCCGATGGCGACCGCGAGGTCATCCGTCGCCACCTTGACGATGATGCGGTGGTTTTTCTCGTCGAAAACGATGTCGCGCGGCGCGGCGGGCTTAAGCGCCTCGATGACCATTTCCTTCGGGTCCGGATAATAGCGGATGATGTCGATCTTCTCGCCACCGAGTTCGCGCACGATGGTTTTCACCCGCGCGCCGCGGGCGCCGACGCAGGCGCCGACCGGATCAACCTTCTGGTCGGCCGTGGAGACGGCGATTTTCGTGCGGTAGCCGGGCTCGCGGGCGAAGGCCTCGATCTTGACCGTGCCGTCGGCGATTTCCGTGACTTCGAGTTCGAAGAGGCGGCGGACAAATTTCGGGCTGGCCCGGGTAAGGATGACTTCCGGGCCGCGCGGGCTGGACTCGATGGCCAGAAGCAGGCAGCGGATGCGTTCGCCGGGTTGGTATTCCTCGCCGGGCACCTGTTCCTTGCCGGGCAGCATGGCCTCGGCCTTGCCGAGATCGACATAGAGGTCGTTTCGTTCACGACGGCGGACGACGCCGCTGACGATGTTGCCGACCATGTCCTTGAAATCGTCATAAATGCGTTCCTTCTCGAACTGCCGCACCTTTTGCATGACGGCCTGGCGGGCGGTCTGGGCGGCAATGCGGCCCAGCGTCGAGGGATCGATCTCTTTTTCGATGAATTCCCCGAGCTGCGCACCGGGCCTGAGCACCTGCGCTTTTTCGATGTGGATCTCGACCTTGGGATTGCTGATCGAATCGACCACCTTGAGCAAAGACCACGCCTTGAGCTGGCCATTCTTGGGGTTGATGTCGATCTTGAGCTCCTGGCCGGAGTTCACGCCCTTGAGGGCCGCCGTTTTGAGGGCGTTGACGATCGCGGCAATCATGTCGGCACGACTGATCCCCTTCTCTTTCTCCATATATTCGAGAACGGAAAGAATTTCGCTGCTCATGGTGTTGTATTTTGTGGAAAAAAAAAGCGGGCACGAGGCCCACTTTTAGAAAGTGAACTAAATTGAGTTGGTCAACATATCGACCGGCGGAGAATCTTGTCAAGTCCCGCAGCCCTGGCGACCGGCAAAGTTTTCCCGCGCAAGCATCCAACCAAGCATGCCTTGCGCAAAACCGTGGCACGCCGGTTGCGCGCGGTGGGTAAAAACCCCTATGGCTCTCAACGCGCCCGTTACAGGGGGCGGAAGGTCCCCGGGTGGCCAGTAAAACCACCAGGCGAAAAATCCATCCTCACCGCGCGCCGCCAGCAATGGCCAGAAGCCGTCGCAAACCAGATTGTCGAGCCGCGTGCCACCGACCGCGTCGGCACAAATCTCGCGTGCGAGCCGGGCGCGGAATTTTGCCAGTGCGTGCGCCCGGCGGAAATCGACCGTGGATCCATCGGCCGCCCCGGAATCGGCTGGCAACACGTGAGCCAGCGCTCCGAGCCGGGCCGGCCAGTCGGGTCGCGCCCGCGTCCATGCGGCGTATTGGCGCAACCGCACGTGCGGATGATTTGCCGGGCGCACGCCCTGCACGCTCCAGCGGTTCTCCTCGGCGGCGAAGGCCTCACCTACCGTCCCCTCGCCTGCCGTCCACGTGGACAACGGCCACGCCGTGGCCACGCGCAACATCGGCGCGCGGTTGAATCGGTAGCCGAGAATTTCGAGCGCGGCGTGATGGCACGCCGACTCCCAGCCAAGCCGCGCGAGGCGCAGGCGCGCAAAATACACTTTCTGCCGCCAGCGCATCTCGGCACACCGGCGCAGCAATCGTTCAAGCTCGGCCGGCACAAGCCCGCCCAGTTCCTCGGGCACGCGCGATACCGGCCGGTTGGCCAGCGACTCCATCGCGTCGTCCGCGGCGTACTCTTCGAGATCGCGATGGAGCAACGGCAGCAGCGGAAGCACGGGAATCTGCCGGCCATCGCGGCCGCCAGAAAATTTTTCTGTGGACGGAAACAACACGACGTGCAGGACGACATTGTCGTAGGCTTCATCCGCAGCGTGCGCATGGGCCGCCCAGTCGCGCTCGTGCAAATGCACCTCGACGTCTCCCCTCACCTTTGCGTCGCCCAGCTGCAGCTGCGCGCCCTTGAAATCAGGGCCGCCGAGCAGATTCCACTTGCCCGGATGCATCACGCGCACGGCGCGGCCATCTGCGGTCGCGGCGCACGCGACATCAAAATCGCCGCGCAACCAGATTTTCTGGAAGAGTTTTTCCGGAAATGAAAACGGCCCGTCGAGACCCTGCATCTCGGCCACAGCATCAATAAATACTGGAGTGTCTTGCACGCACCAATAGTAGCGTGAAAAACAGAGTGCCAACCGCAGATGAGTTTTTTTGTTAAGGTTATCCGCGGTTAAAAACTAAGCTTTCCATTTGCGATCGTTTTGCCGCCGCATTTCCGCGACCTGCCCCCCCTGCCGGCCGGCCGCGCGATCGCACCACGCGCGCAGGTCATCGGGCGAACACCAGCTGGCCCCTAGGGCGGACACCGTTTGTTGCTCGGCACGGTCGGCCGTGGCCACCGTGCACGCAGCGGGATCGGCCGCGCCGCCGACCAGTTGCTCAATGACGCTATCGGCGGTGAGGGCGCCCGGCGTGAATATATGCGCGAACGTCGCGTGTGCGCCGGGCTGCTCGACCACGAGCTCGGGGCCGCGCCCGTCGAAGACGATGGTGACGCGCCAGCCCTCGGTGTCATGGAGTACGCGCAGCGTTTGCGAAAGCTGCGTGCGGGCTGCGTCCTTGTCGCGCGCGGCCAGGGCCTGCAAGTCGGGCCAGGCGTGGAGGATGTTGGCGCCGTCGACGAGGAGGTGTTTTTCAAAAGCCACGAGGCGAGCCTGCCCCGTGCGAGAAAGCTCGACAAGCCCGGCGTTTCGCGGAGCGTTTTAGAGACAACCTGGAGAGGTGGCAGAGTGGTCTATCGCGGTGGTCTTGAAAACCACTGAACCGCAAGGTTCCGGGGGTTCGAATCCCTCCCTCTCCGCCAGTCTTCGCCAAGGCTTCGCATGGCACGGCCAGCTCTCGCATACTGAGCGTAAGAGGCCGGCCATAAGAAGCTTCACGAAGCATGGCGGCCCTTCGTAGCTCCACGAAATCGGAGCGAAGTAGGGCCAAGCCAACTCCGATTAGGACATTGACCGGCCAAATCGGTCACCGAAATTAAATCTCAAACTTCTTTTCCGATTGGGATCTGAGAAGGCGTCAGAAACGTTTTAACAAGGGTGCCGTTGCCGCAGACGGTCATGGTGGGAAAGCGTTTGTACCAGTCTCCATGGGGAACCTCGGGATTGGTGTTGAGCCAGGCCGCCAAAGATTTGAGGGCGTCCGCGTTGATACTCCGCTCTTCAATCCGCAGAAGCAGATGAGAAAGGAGGGCGCGAGGAATGTCCTTGCGTTGAACTTTAGGCATCAGGAGCCCGCGTAGAAGCCTCTGGTGATCTCGTCGGTCAGTTTGGCGGACTCAGCACGGCTTCTACTTTTGGCCAGACGATGGGCCAGTTTGCCTAGATCATCTGGAGACATGGGTTCGGCGATGAGTTTGATTTGCAGACCGACAGCCTGAGCGACTCGGCTCATGGAGCGGAAGGTGATGGAGGTATTGTTAGCATCGAGAATGCGCCGCACAGCGGTGCGTCCGGTGCCCATGCGGTCGGCCAGGGCGCTGATGGAAAGACTGTCCTGGGCCATTTTTTCAAGGATCGAGGCGGTCAGGGATCGCTTGAGTTCGACGTCATAAATGGAAGCGGTTCGGGTTGGCATGTCCGAAGATGGTACAATTTTGAACCAGTGTCAACCCTGTGGACGGGCGAAAGTCCCAATTGGTGGCGGCCCGGCTTCGCCTTGCCCAAGGGTGTCCGCCGCAGTTGTTGCCGACCGATCACACCGCTGATAACTACGATCGTCTCAAGCAGGCGCTGGCCGTGACGGGGGCAGTCTAATCTCGGAAAATGACATCTGGATTGCGGCTTATGCGCTGGAGCATGGCCTGCCGCTGGCCACGCGCGATGCTCATTTTGCCCGCGTGCCAGGCTTGATCGTGCAGGACTGGTCTTGAACGAAACCGAGGCATTCAGGAATTAGCCCGACGCCCGTGGCAAAACTGAAATTCTCCCGCCCTCAGAATTGCACCTTGCGCACTTCGAATTCCCTGATGACCAATTCATCGGCATCAACCGGGCGGTAAGTGGCCGGTACCGTGCGCAGGCTTTCGATGTGAAAGCCTGCCAGGTAGCTTACAAAAGTGGCATCGCTGCAGGTCTTCGCTAATTGGAATCCACCTTTGTCGATTGCCAGGCGGCTACTTTCCACCGCCCGTCTTCTTTCACATAGACGAGGAGATAGAGGAGATGAACATCGTGCAGCCCTGCCGTCTTGCTTTGGACATGAAGGCGCGTCGTGCCGGTCACCACCGCCGTGGTGCCGCCGTAAATATCGATGTTCATCGATTCATGATTTATGGCTAAATATTTCATCTCGCCGCTGCGCAGCGACTCAAGGAACTGGGCCTTGTTTTGTCCACGTAATTCATTTCCGCCTCAAAACCCGCCTCGACCGGACCGGTCCATTGACGCAGCAATGCGGCGCATTCGACCGTGCCGGTCTTTTTCCTCAATTCCCAAAAATCCGGGGTCCGGCCTTCCACCTCGGCTTTAGACCAAGCCGACCAGAGGCCATGTTGATGCGGCTGGACGGAAGAGTAGTCGCCCAACACTTCCCGGCCGCCGGGACTGTAGAGCGGAAAGATATAGCCGCTGCGTGAAAAAAGTGGATCGATGCCGGCCGGCGGCTT
>Ga0210387_10002869_pt1 | contig 13232 bp, 11 predicted proteins | sample IncBWC7OmetaG_FD_160108 | JGI IMG/M metagenome (GOLD analysis project Ga0210387, IMG submission 160108) | Forest soil microbial communities from Barre Woods Harvard Forest LTER site, Petersham, Massachusetts, United States - Inc-BW-C-7-O ...
GAGGAAGCGGCGGTGGCCTACGACCGTTACGAGGTGCCGGGGCCGAACCGTGTTCTCTTCGAGGACGCGCTCGCGAACCTTTCCCCGCACTCGCCGGCGGCCATCAATTTCGAGAACGACTACCGCGCGCCGCTCCTGCTCATCGCCGGCGGCAAGGATCACATCGCGCCGGCGTCGCTGACGAACGCCACGTACGGCCTGTACGCCGCCGCCCAGTCGAACGCGAACGTGGACTACAGGGAGTTCCCGGAGCGGTCACACTTCACGATCGGCGAGAAAGGCTGGGAGGAGGTTGCCGACTACGCGCTCACGTGGGCCGTGCAGCAGGCCGCGGAGTACGAAGCCGAGCACCCGGCTCGCTCAGCCAAAGTAGCCGAAAAACGGCATCCCACAGGGGATGCTGGTGACGTCGGCGTCAGCGGTCATGTGAACTGACGTGGACGTCGCGAAGCTGAAGTCATCGCTGAGCTGAGCCACGGCCTTGTCCAGATCACCCGGCCAGGAGTCGATCGCCCATGCCTGGCCGGCGTGATCCCGGAAGATCACGATGAAATGATCGCGAGCGGTCCCGCCGTGGATGCTCACGCCCACGACGAGCGGTGTGAGCTGCGTGAGCATCGTGTCGGCCTTGGCGGGATTCCCGTACCAGTACGTGAAACCCTGGTGGAACTTGACCCGGCGACTGCCCGATGTCTTCACGTTGGCCGTCGCGTCATTGATGGCCGCGGGCAGCACGGTCGCGTTGAACAGCGCGTTGTGCTCCGTGATGCTGCCGCCCCAGCAGCCCTGCAGCGGAAGATCCTTGTGCCGCTTCGCCCACGGTGAGCGCAGAAAATCATTGAGCGTCGCGTGCGCGCGAACAAATCCGAGCAACTTCAACGCGAGAAACTTGCTCGAGGCCAGGCACATGTTCGGCCCCGTCACTTGTTGAATCTCGCGGATCGATTGGAGGTATGATTTCGTCATGAGCAGGAGCATACGCACGCCTGCTCAACGAGAATTTCTCCGCGCTCGCAACGTTATGTAAGTTTGCCCGCCTTGTACTGGTCGAACGCGGCGAGGTAGCGGTCGATGTCCTTCCGCTGGAGATAGTACGGCGTCGACAGCCGGAGCTTCGACGGGTCGCCGCCGCGGATGCGGACCTTATGCTTCTGCCACAGCCACGTCTCCAACTCCGTCTTCTTGATCGGCGGGACATTCACCGTCGCGATCGCGCAGCGCAGCGCGGCGTCCGGTGACGTCCACGACTCGGCCCCGCGCTTCATCATCTCGGCGAGGATATAATCGCAGAGCTCGCGGTGACGACTCTCGATCTTGTCGATCCCGATCGAGCTGGCGAACTCGATCGCGGCCTTGAGACCCCAGAGCGATGGGACGTTCGACGATCCGATCCGTTGGAAGCGCTCAGCCTTGAGCTTCGGCTCGTCCCAGCCTTCGGTGACGATCGTGTTCCAGATCCGGTCCATCACGTCGTCGCGAATGTAGAGGAACCCGGTCCCCTTCGGCGCTTGCAGCCACTTGTGCGGGCTCGACGAATACGCGTCGCAGCCGAGGTCCGTCACGTTCAAGCGCATCATGCCCGTGACGTGAGCGCCATCGACGAACGACAGGATGCCCTTGGTCCGCGCCAGTGCACAGAGCTCCTTGGCCGGCAGCACGACACCCGTGACCGTTGTGATATGGCTGAAAAATATTACCCGCGTGCGATCGGTGATCGCGTCGTTGAATAGCGTCAGGACTTGATTGGCGTCGTGCACCGGTTTGGGGAGCGCGACTTTTTTGACGACGATCCCGTAGCGTTTCGCCTTGAGGTTCCACGGATGCTCGCCACCCGGGTGCTCTTGGTCCGTCATGAGCACCTCGTCGCCTGGCTTCATGTCTATCCCGTTTGCCAGGTAACTATTGGCTTCCGTGCTGTTGCGGACGAGAGCGAGATTGTCGCGGGCGCAGCCCACGAATGCGGCCAACGGATCTCGAAACTGGTTCCACGCCGCGTAGCCCCAGATCGGGTAATCCTCCGGGTCCACATCGGCCATTTTCTCGAGGGTGTTGTACCCGTCGAACACCGCTTGGAGCACGGGCGCCGGGCTCGAGCCAACCGTCCCGTTGTTGAGATAGACCTCGTCTCTCGGGATCAGGAATTTCTTGCGAATGTCCGCCCAGTAGGCGTCCGGATCGCGCTCATAGAGTACGGCGTCAGGCAGTAGCGACAGACCAGCGGCGAACATCGAGCTCATTCCGAGGAAGCGGCGACGGTCGAGCAACGGGCCTCCTGGTGAACCCCCTTAGGGGGCCGGGGGGAATCCCCCAACCCCTAAGGGGCGTGAGTCAGGACGATGTCGGGCAAATCCGATGGTGAAATGGTACTCGCGATTGGCAGCTCGAACCAGAACGTCGTGGCGACGTTTGGCGTCGACTCGGCGCCGATCGAGCCGCCGTGTTGCTCGACAATGGCCTTGGCGATCGTCAGGCCGAGTCCGGTCCCGCCGTGCCGGCGGGCGTCGGAGCCGTCGATCTGTTGGAATCGCGAGAAGAGGCGTCCCATATCGGATGGGGCGATGCCAGGTCCGCCTTTCGTCACCGCGAATAGCACCGTGTCGTCGAGGGCTGTCGTCTGCGCCGTCACCGTGACCGTGCTGTCCGTGGGCGCGAATTTCACGGCGTTCGACACGAGGTTGGTGAGCACCTGCAGCAGCCGGTCGCGATCGCCGTTGAACGCGCGAGGCGCGTCGACCCTCGTGTCCAGACGGACGCGATACCCGTCCGCCATGGCCCGCATGCCGTCGAGCGTGGTCTGCACGAGGTCCGCGGGCGTGAGCATGGCGCAGCGGAGCTCGAGCTTGCCAGCCTCGATTTTGTCGAGATCCAGCATGTCGTTGATGAGCCGGATGAGACGCTCGCAGTTCGTGCGGCCGATCGTCACGAGGTTCGCCATCGCGGGCGCGAGCGCTCCCATCGCCCCGCCTTCCATGAGCCGCAGCGCGCCATGGATCGACGTGAGCGGCGTGCGCAGCTCGTGTGAGACCGTCGAGACGAACTCGCTCTTCAGGCGATTGACGCGGTTCCATTCGGTGATGTCGCGCAGAATGGAGATGCGCGCCGGCGCGCCGTGATAGGTGATGGGACGGCCAGTCACCTGCCCTTCGAACGTGGTCCCGTTGAGGCGGAGGCACGTGAGGTCGTACGACGCCATCAGATTCTCGCGAATGCAGTGCATGACGGCATCGCGGTCGTGCTCGCCGACGAGCCCCGCGACGGACGCACCGAGGAGCGAGGCTTCATTGCCGGCGAACATACGGCAGAACGCGGCATTGGCGTCGACAATGATCCCGTCGCGTGAGATGATCACACCGTCCGTCGATCCATCCGAGAGACGCCGAAACCGCTCTTCACTCGCGGCGAGAAAGGCCCGAACGGCGTGCTCGCGGCGCAGAAAGATGAACAGGAGACCCGCCAGCACGAATTGGATCGCGATGGTGATCGCCAGGTGCCAGGTCAAGCGCTGGAGCGTCGCATCGGAGGCGTGAATCAGCCCGTCGAGCCGCAGCGCGTCGGCCTCGCTCAGCTCGCGGACGATCGTTCGAATCTCGCTCATCTCGCGCTGCCCCTCCCCCGTTCGCACGAGGGCGAGGGCGTCCGCCTCCGATCGCTTTCGGAGCGCGATCGTCTCGGCCAGCTCCGCCAATTTTGCCGTGACGTGGGGGCGGAGGGCTCGAGCCCACACGCGCTGCGAGTCATTATCGGCCGACTGCTCGATCGCCGACAGGTGGGTACCGATCGACTGGACCGCGGCCCGATACGGGGCCAGGTAGGCCGTGTCGCCCGTCAGGAGGTAGCCCCGTTGGCCGGTCTCCGCATCCTCGAGCGTCGCTAGAAACGCATTTAGTGCATTGAGGTCGCCGCGGGCCTCCCTCCCCGCTACTCGTTCGCCGTGGAACTCGATGACGCTTCGGGCGAGTAGGAGCGCGCTCCCCACCAAGGTCAGGAGGCCCAGGAGGAACCCCCCAAACATGCGACGTGGCATCTTCCACGGACTGAAGAGCGAACGCCTACGTCACGTCGAACGTGCCGATGACGTTGTAACCGGTCGCCGGATCGAAGACCGGCTTGCCGTGCTGATCGCGGCTATTGAAGGGCAACGCATACGCGGGCTGCCGGAGTGATGGCGCGGCGTCGGGAATCAGGATCGCGGCCGTGACCGATCCCGACCTCGGGAATGACTCCGGGAGGGTAACGGTGATCTCGAAGGTCCGCGCCTCGGGCGTGGACGCCGATACGAGGCGTCGAAGGTCCATGGCGCCGAGTGGAATCGCATACTCGTGCACGACCTTTCCGTCGGATACGAAGACCAGTCTGGCGGGCCGCTCACGCAACACGCGTCCGAACCCTGCGTTCGCCAGCGTCACGCTGACCAGGAGACGCCCATGCGGCACTGGCGTGCCGGTGATGGTCGCGCGGCGGAGCTCGATCCGCGTACCGACTCGATTGGAGAAGCCGAGCGCACACGCCGGCGGGGCGGCCTGCGTTCCGATCGATTGCGGATGATACCGATATGAGTATGCCGACAGGGAGTCGCAATTCTGCAAAGGCGGATAGGCGACACCAGGAAACTCGCCGGCGAACATCGTCTTGGCTGCCACGAGGGCGCCGTACGTCGCGAGCTGGCTCGTGGTGTAGCCCGACAGACAGTAGCCAGCGGCGGGATTGCACGTCTGCCACGTGCCGGCATCGGTCGCGCTCGACGCGTAGAAATCGTCGTGGATCCCGAAATCGGCTGGCGGCGTCAGGTTGCCCGTATACTGCACGAGCTCGCCGGCGTCGCGGACGAGAATCGGGAACACGCCGCCGAAGTAGCGGCGTTCTCTGTCGAGCACCGCTTTGCGCGCGGACGCCGAGTCGTTGCCGTTGGTCGAGTTGTGCCATTCGCCCCACGTGCCAATGTATCCGGCCTCCAACGCGAAGATCAGATCGCGATGGCGGAGCAGGATCGGAGCAACTTGGTCGATGTGGTGCAGGATCACCGCGAGTCGGGCGTCCCTCGACGTCGAGTCGATGGGGCCCCAGTTGTAGGCGAACCGCACCATCAGGCGTGCGCCCGTGCCCTGGAATGCCGCGATGCGCGCATCCATGTCCGCGAGCATCTGCTCGCTCAGTGGACCGGTCACCGCTGGCTGCGCCGAGCAGCCGGTCGACGTCATATCGACTTCGCCGCTGAGGCAGATCGGCACGTACGGGACTTTGGTCTGGAGGCACGAGGACGCCTTCGACTTCCAGAAATTGCAGAAGTGATACGGGGCGCCTTCGCTCGTCGAGATCGTCGTGTCGTTCGGCGTGAACGTGTTGGTCACGGCGAGCGGCGTGGGAAGGCGGGCCTCGGTCTTGGAGAGCCTTGGTGATGCCGGGTCGTTGCCTGCACAGGCGGTGAGCGCGCAGATCCAAAGCAAGAATCTCATGCGCCGAAGGCTACAGTCGCAGCAACCCATCTCGCAGCGTGCGCGCCCGACCGCGGCTCACGGGCACTTGTAACTTGTTCGTCAACGTCACGACGTACGTCCCGCCGGGCATCGGGCTCACGCGCGTGACCGCGTCAATGTTGACGATGGCGCCGCGCGACAACCGGACAAAACGACTCGGATCCAGCTTGAGCTCCAGATCCTTGAGGCGATACGTGATCGTATGCCGCTCACCGGTCCCTGTCGTCAGGTGCAAGAGCTCACCGTCAGCAATGATGGCGACAATCTGCTCGGTCGGCAGAATGATCGTGTCGTCACGGCGACGCACGGGAATGCGCCGCAGATACTCGGCCGGCGGCGCGCCGCGATCGTAGGCGACGACCGCTGCCCGAAGTCGGTCGACCTCGACCGCGCGGGTGTCGACCCCTGCGAGGCGGGCCGCGGCTCGAGCGACCGTCTCGCGTAAGCGCGCCGGCTCGACGGGCTTGAGCAAGTAGTCGATCGCGCTCAACTCGAATGCTTGCACCGCGTACTCATCGTACGCGGTCACGAACGCCACGAGCGGCAGGCGATCCCGGCGCAGGAGGCGCACGACCGCCAACCCATCGACCTCCGGCATCTGGAGGTCGAGCAGCGCGAGATCCGGGTGCGTGCGCTCGATGAGCGTGACCGCTTCCGCGCCGCCGGTCGCTTCGCCGACGAGCTCTACGCCCTCGAGCGCCCGGAGCGTCGCCGCCAGGAACGCTCGGGCCGGTCGCTCATCATCGGCAATGACGACTCGCATCACTGTGATCAGCCGGCCCGCGCCGCGGCCTTGGCGTGCTCGACGGGAACGCGGACCTCTATCGTCGTCCCAACGCCGGGCGCGCTCCGCACCGCGATCGACGCAGCGTCACCGTAGTAGTGCGCGAGGCGCGCTTCGACGTTCGAGAGACCAATGCCGCGGGCGCGGCGCTGGGCGAGATCGGCGGCCGAGACGCCGACGCCCGTGTCGAGGATCGTGATGATCATCGTGGGGCCGTCCCGCCGCGCGGAGAGGACCAGTCGGCCGCCTTCTTTTCGCGGCGTGATGCCGTGCTTGATCGCGTTCTCGACTAATGGTTGCAAGATCAGCGGTGGCAGCGGCACGGGGGACAGATCGGCGGGCACGTCGATCGTCACCGCCAAACGCTCCTCGAACCGGGCGGCTTCGACGCCCAGGTACGATCGAATGATCTCGAGCTCGTCGGCGAGCGTGCCCAGCTCTCCATCCGATCGCTTCAGGACGGCGCGCAGCAGTCCCGTCAGTCGAAACAGCGTCTCCAGCGCGCGTTGCGGCGCGGCTTCCATGAGATAGCCGATCGTGGTCAGCGCGTTGAACAGGAAGTGCGGGTTGAGCTGCGCGCGCAGCGCCGTCAACTGCGCCTCGGTCGCCAGTTGCAGGATCTCGCGCTCGCGGAGGTCGCGGCCGTAGCGCTCGCGCGTGACGCGAACGGCGTCGATCCGCCGCGCCACGATCAACGCGACCGCCTCGAGCATCGCCAAATCGTCGGATAGAAGCCGTCGGCCGGCGGCCAAGCCGTGGACCTCGATGAAGTAGATGGGCTCCTCGGTCGTCGGAACGCGGATGACCGTGCCCTCTCGTGGTGTCGTGGTCCACGTGACCTGTCGCGCCGTGAGGGCGATTCGTACGATCTCGCACGCGGCGTCGAGAATTTGCGGCTCCAGGTCGAGCGCCGCGACGCACGACGTCACCTCGGCCCGCACGCGGGTATAGTCCGCGCGTCGCAGGATGAGCCGGTCGACGCCCTTGTAGATCAGCCGGCGAAGCCAAGGATAGGCGAGCGCCGTCGCGACCCACAGGCCGACGAGGACCGCGACCAGTTGCGTGGCGATCACGATCCGATAGAGCGCAACGGTGATGGCGAGCAGGGCGACGACCGTGAGGACGCGCTTGAGAAACAAGTCCGCGAACGCGAACCGGTAGTCTTGATAGAGAATGACCAGCGCGAGGGGCAGCGATGCGTGGTGCCCGAGGAGCTCGGTGGGCCACGATTCGGTGCCCGCGGTATGTTGGCTCAGGTGCAATGCCATCACCGCGAACGCCGCGAGTGCCACGGCCGTGAGCGCGCGTCGCCATCCGGGCTGCCGGCGGGCGAACAGGGCGAGAACGATGATCAGCACCGAGAATCCGATCGACGTCGTCTGCAGCGCCGCGCGTGACGGGAGCGACTCGCCGCGTCCGGCGGCGATGAGTTGCAGCGCTCCGGCGACTGTGCTCAGGCCGTAGGCGAGCGAGACGAGCGCCCTACCGCCCCGTCGGCGCCCGGCCGACTGTGCCGCGGACTGCACCGCCGAGTGGACGACGACCGCTGGCAGGAAGCCGAGGGCGCAAAACGCCAACGCCACGATCCACGGCCACGCGCGCGGCAATGGCGCGGGCAGTCCCAGATCGTGCAGGCCGTAGATCACCAAGGCGACCGAGTTCCAGGCGAGGCCGAGTACGGCGGTGGCCAACGCGATGCGGTCACCGGCGGCGTGCTGGCGGACGGTCATGACCGCCAGCATCGCGTACAACACTACCCCCGCCAGGAAGCCGACGAGATGGACGAGGGTGGTTGTATCGTTTGGGGTCATTACACTCCGAGCGTTAGCCGGAAATTAATGGTGAACGGTCGGCCGATGGATTCCCCGCTAAATCCAACGACCTGTCGGGTTTGTTCAACGGATTGTCGTGTGGGCCACGTGAAATGCAGCTTTCGGGATGCTGCTCGACGACCTCCTCGACTCGTGGGATCGGAACAATGCGATCCTCGTCAATCTGCTCCGGATCATTCCTGATGGCGGCTTAGACGCTCGCGCGACGCCCGAGAGTCCGTCCGTCGCCGAGATGTTCGGGCATGTGCACTATGTGCGACTGGTGTTCGTCGAGGAAGATGCTCCGGATTTCGCCGTCGCGGTGCCCAAACACGAATGGAGTGCCGAGCGCGATCGTGAGCACATGGCGCAGATGCTGAACGAGAGTGCCTGGGTGGTACGGGGTGCGGTCAAGGACAGGCTGGAGACTGGCCGCGAGATGAAACTGCATTACGACAACCCTGTTCTTTTCCTGCAGCACATGATCTGGCACGAGGGCTATCATCACGGGCAGATCAAGCTCGCGCTCAAGATCGCGGGTCATCCGGTGAGTGATGACGAGGCCGGGCCCGTTACTTGGGATGTTTGGATGGACAAGACTTGAATTGAACTGACGGTCGACTGACGCACGGTGCGATCCTCGACGTTGCCGGCGCCAACATCGTGGCGTTAGGCTAGACAATCGAGGAGGACATATCACTATGGCGATCATCGAAGAAATCACGGCGGAGGAGTACGCCCGCCTACCACAGAGCGCCTTTTACCGCGATGAGCTGATCCGGGGTGTCCAGTATATCCGCGAGCCAGGACCGCCAGGGTATGCTCATGGCAGCATCGACGCGACGATCGGTCATTTCCTATTCGCGTTCGTCATGCCGCGGCGGCTCGGTCAGGTCGTGCACAACGCCGGGTTCGTGTTCGAGCGTAACCCGGACACGGTCTTAGGGCCTGACATTGCGTTTGTCGAGGCGAGTCGTGTCCCTGCTCCCGACGGGCCAGCGTACCCCGATGGAGCGCCGGATCTCGCGGTGGAAATACTGTCGCCGAGCAACACGAGGAAAAAGATGGCCCGCCGTCTCGAGATCTACCTCCGCACCGGCACGCGACTCGTGTGGGTCGTCGATCCCAAACGACGTACGGTCACGGTGCACCGGCCGGAACACGAGCCGTTCGTGCTTAGCGTCGACGATCAGCTCACCGGTGAGGACGTACTACCAGGATTCGAGTGTCGCGTCGCCGATTTCTTCTACGAGTTACGCTAACTCAACCAGAACAGCTCCCTTCTCCACCGCGGTCCCCGGCGTAGCGGAGATCGCCCGTACAGTCCCGGCGCTCGGGCTGCGGAGCTCGTTTTCCATCTTCATCGCCTCCATCACCACGAGACCTTGGCCCTCGGTGACGGTATCGCCGGGAGCAACCAAGACGCGGACGATGAGGCCTGGCATCGGCGCCTTGAGAGGGGACGGGCCCGAGGGAGTGGCCGCGCGGGCCATCTCGCGGATCGAGCGGCCGCGCTCGTCGACGGCGTCGATCGAAAAGCGGTAGCCGTCAAGAGAGAGCGTGTAGACGCCCGGACCGGTGCCAGGCCGGACGGTGACGCGGTGGACGGCGTCGCCGACGCGGAGGAGCCAAAGAGGGGAGCCTGGGATTGGCTCGAGGGTGATTGGCGTGCCGGTCGCGTCGTGGGTTACGCCATCAGGGGTGACGTCGATCGAGTGGCGCGTGCCGTTGACATCGACGCTGTATTTCATCGGGTGAGCTCGCAGACGGTTTCGACGTGGGCCGTCTGAGGGAACATGTCGAAGGCGCGAACCGACGCGATCGAGTAAGGGGCAAGCCGTGCGACGTCCCGAGCTAACGTCGCTGGGTCGCAGCTCACATAGACAATGGCCCTCGGCCCTTCGGGTCCGGCCAAGATCTCGGTCACCGTCGCATCGACTCCAGCTCGGGGGGGATTGAGGATTGCTACGTCGGCGGGCAGAGCATCCGATAGGGCATCTTCGACCCGGCCGGCGATCGAGCGCGAGCCCATGGGCAGGCGCTCGGCGACCCACGCCGCCGCTACGGCGTCCGATTCGATGGCCGTCACGGTGGCGCCACGTTCGGCGAGGGCCAAAGCCGTCGCGCCACGGCCGGAGTAGGCGTCGATCACGCGAGACGGCTCATATACCCAAGCGCGGTCGACCACGTAGGCGTGGAGGGTCGACGCTAATCCAGCATTCACCTGGGCGAACGACGGACCGAGGGCGTCAGGCGTGCGAGCATGTAGCAGGCGCAAAGGAGCGTCATCTGGCGCCCACCAGAGCTCCGACAACTCGGGGACTGAGGCGAAGAACTCGGCTGAGTGGTCCCATCTGGATCCGCCTTCCAGCGTGAAGGCATCCACGCGAACGGCACCACGCAGCTCGGCCGCTGACGGGAGCAACGAGGAGTGCGATAAGATCGAGCGCCACACCGCCAGGACGGACTCGGCGGTGATCGGGCAGTCGGTCAGTGGAAAGACCGCTGACGGATCGTCGTAGGGGTGCAGGCCCGCGATCCAATGGCCGGCGCGGCGGCGCATGGCGAGCGTCAGCTTGGTGCGGTAGCGCCACTGTGCGGGACTCGGCACGACTTCCGGCGGCGGGATTTCGCGATGGCCAATGCGGGCAAAGGCATCTCTTACGATTTGGGCCTTCGCCTCGAGTTGGGCGGGATACGAGAGGTGCTGGATCTGGCAGCCGCCGCAGCGGTCGGCCAGGTAGTGCGGGCACGAGGGCGCCGTCCGCGTGGGCGATTCGCGAAGGAGCCGTAGGACTTCGCCTCTCGCGAAGCGGCGGCCGGAGGCGTAGCGAATGCGGGCACGGTCGCCTGGGGCCGTGCGCGGGACGAACGCGACGAGGCCATTCATGCGACCGACGCCATCGCCCCCCGCGGCGATCGAGTCGATGTCGATCTCGGCTTCCGGCATGTCGGCGCCAGCCTCAGTGCAAGGCGTCGCGGCGCGCCACGGCGAGCCACTGCGACACGGCGCGGGGCGTCGGGTGTTGAACGGCGACCACTCCATTCGACGAGCGCCGCGGGGCATGGCGGCCGTGCGCCAACAGCGCACCGGCGACGGCGGCGAGATCGGTCAGGTCCTGAGGGGGCTTTGCCGCGGTCGTCAGGGACGGCAGCCGTCGCTCGAGCCAGTGGATGTCGATCGCACCCGAGCGAAATTCGGCGTCGTCCATGACGCGCATGTGGAAATCGCGGGCGGTCTCGACGCCCTCGATCGTCAGCTCGTCGAGCGCGCGGCGCATGCGGTCGATCGCCGCCAAACGCGTCGGGGCCCAGACGATCAGCTTCGCCAGCAATGGGTCGTATAACAAACCCACCTCGCTGCCGATCTCAATGCCGCCGTCCCAGCGCACGCCTGGGCCGGTTGGCACATGCAGCGCCGTGACTCGGCCGGTCGACGGCAAAAAACCCTCCATCGGGTCTTCGGCCGTGATCCGGCACTCGATCGCCCAGCCCCTCGGGGCGAGACCGTGCGTCAGCGATTCGGGAATGCGTTCGCCGTGCGCGATGCGAATTTGCCACTGCACCAGGTCCAAACCGTAGACGAGCTCCGTCACCGGGTGCTCGACCTGAATGCGCGTGTTCATCTCCAGGAAATAGAACTTGCCGTCGCTGTCGAGGAGGAACTCGCAGGTGCCCGCGTTCACGTAGCCCGCCGCCTTGGCGGCGCGGGCCGCTGTCTCGCCCATGACACGACGAAGCTCAGGAGAAACGGCGATGCTCGGGGACTCCTCGATCACCTTTTGGTGGCGACGCTGAACCGAGCATTCGCGTTCACCGATAGGGATCACGGTGCCGTGGGAGTCGGCCAGGACCTGGATTTCGACGTGGCGCGGACCCGTGATGTACTTCTCGACATAGACCGCATCGTCACCGAAGGCGTTCAACGCCTCGCGTCTCGCGGCGTCCAAGCTGTGAGCGATTTCTGACGGCGACGACACGACTCGCATGCCTTTGCCACCGCCACCAGCCGCGGCTTTCAATAAGACCGGGTAGCCAAACTGGGCGGCGACCGCGGCCGCCTCGGTGGCATCACGCAATGGCGAGGTCGTGCCAGGTACCACGGGAACACCCGCGGACTGGGCCAAGCGGCGTGCGGCCGTCTTCGAGCCCATCGCCTCGATGGCCTCCGGTGGCGGCCCGATGAAGACAAGGCCCGCATCGCGGACAGCGCGGGAGAACTCCGCACGCTCGGACAGAAAACCGTAGCCGGGATGGACCGCCTCGGCACCGGTGAGCCGGGCAGCGGCCAATATTTTTTCGATCACCAGATACGTTTCGCGCGAAGGGCCGGCGCCGAGTGGGACGGCTTCGTCGGCTTCGCGCGCGTGCAGCGCGCCGCGATCGGCATCGCTATAGACGGCGACGGAGCGGATTCCCATCTCGCGGCAGGCGCGAATCACACGGAGGGCGATCTCGCCGCGGTTGGCAATGAGAATCTTCTTGAACATCGCGCTATAACGGTATGTTACCGTGTTTCTTAGGCGGGTTCTTATCACGCTTCGTCTGAAGCGTGTCCAGGGCCTCGATCAAGCGCGGACGGGTCTCGCGCGGGTCGATGATATCGTCGACGTAGCCACGACCGGCGGCCACGTATGGGTGGGCGAATTTCTCGCGATACTCTCGGATCTTTTCATCGGCGGACGACCCGTTCGCGATTTCGCGACGAAACAAAATCTCTACTGCTCCCTTCGGGCCCATCACCGCGATCTCGGCCGTCGGCCAGGCGACGTTGAAGTCGCCGCGGATGTGCTTCGACGACATGACGTCGTAGGCTCCGCCGTAGGCCTTTCGGGTGATCACCGTGAGCTTGGGCACGGTGGCTTCGCAGTAAGCGTACAGGAGCTTGGCGCCGTGTTTGATGATCCCGTTGTGCTCCTGAGCGACGCCTGGCAGGAAGCCAGGGACGTCGACGAACGTCACGATCGGGATGTTGAAGGCATCGCAGAAGCGAACGAAGCGGGCGGCCTTGAGAGACGCGTTGATGTCCAGGACACCCGCCAGGACGGCTGGCTGGTTGGCCACGATCCCGATCGAGAATCCACCCAGGTGCGCAAAGCCGACCAGGATATTGCCGCCATAGTCCGCTTGGACTTCGAAAAACTCGCCATCGTCTACGATGAG
>Ga0210387_10002870_pt1 | contig 13231 bp, 9 predicted proteins | sample IncBWC7OmetaG_FD_160108 | JGI IMG/M metagenome (GOLD analysis project Ga0210387, IMG submission 160108) | Forest soil microbial communities from Barre Woods Harvard Forest LTER site, Petersham, Massachusetts, United States - Inc-BW-C-7-O ...
TCAACGATGAGCAACCGTCCCTTGCGCCCCAGTGGATTAAGGAAAACAGCATCCAGGTGGCTGAGTATTGGAGGGTTGAGACTCGCAAACGCAAGTTGCTGATGGTTGACACTTCGAATGGTCCCGCTGCGATGTTCGATGATGAACTTCCAGCCGGGGAGCATGACATTCAGGGCGAGCGCGAAGTGGAAGAGCGCACCATCATGCAATACATCACCAACGGGATTGAGATTCTTGAGAGGCATAAGTGGGCTGGGAAGTACATTCCGATTGTTCCGCTGTTTGGGAAGGAATTGTACCTCAACGAATCGACTGGCCCCAAGCGGATGTTTCAATCCCTTATCCGCCTAGCACGGGACCCCCAGCAACTCTATAACTACTACCGGACTTGCGAGGCTGAGCTGATTGGCATGACCCCCAAGGCCCCCTTTGTCGGTTACACGGGTCAGTTTGAGTCACATAAAGATGAATGGCAAGCGGTTAACACCACCCCAAGGGCTTATTTGCAAGCCGACCCTGTAACGGATGCAACAGGGACGAATGTTCTCCCTCTCCCAACCCGCCCACAGTATGAGCCTCCAATTCAAGCCCTCGAAATTGGTGCCGAAGCCACAAGGCAGGCCATCAGGTCCGCGATGGGCTTGAGCGGTCTGCCCACCAATGTGCAACGGCTCAACGATAAGTCTGGAGTGGCGTTGAAGGAGATTAACCAAAGTGAAGACAAAGGTTCCTTTCATTTTATTGACGCCTACGATATGGGTATTGAATATTCTGGTCGAATTATCAATGACCTTATTCCGCATATCTATGACGGAGCGCGTGAAATTGGGGTACGTAAGGCAGACGATACTCACCAGACGGTAAAGATTAACCAGAAATTCATGGATGAGAATGGCCAAGAAGTAACCTTCAACATGGACGAAGGAGAACACGAAGTCACGATAAGCACGGGACCATCGTTCCAGAGCGAGCGTGACCAGGCGGACAACTTTGTGGACCTATTGTTGCCGAATCTGGCAGAGTTGCCAATCGACCCAGGTATCAAGCAACAAATCTTCGCGTTGAGCGTCCGACTTAAGAACCTTGGTCCGGTTGGCGACCAAATCTTTCAAATTCTGAATCCTGACAATGGCGGGGCGCAGCAGACACAGCAGTTGCAGGCATCGCTTCAACAGACGCAACAGCAGCTTCAGTTGATGGTCGGGGAGAATCAGAAATTGTATCAGGAGAAGCTTGGGAAAATTGTTGAAAATCAATTCAAGATGAAAATGAACGAGCAAGATAATCTGACTCGGTTGACCATTGCGGAAGTTACCACCAAAGCGCAGGTTCCTATTGAGCGAATGAACGCATATAAGGATTTAATGGCCCAACTATTCCAGCAAGCCCATGACGTGGCGATGTCACAACTGGAGCATGGTCAAAATAAGGAATTAGCCGCCCAGCAGTCCCAAGCGGCTATGCAACAGCAGCAACAAGCCCAAGCGACGGAAGGTAACGCCGCTGGGCAAGGAGAAGGACAATGAACGACACTAACGAAGTAGTCGCGTTAGAAAACATGACCTCACAGGAGCGCGATAGCTGGCGAATGACTGGCGTTGAGCCGACTCGTGAGGAGGTGGTTAAAGAAGATGGTAAGGATACTAACCAAGAGTTAGTAAAAGAGATTAAGTCTAAACCCGCTGACGAGGAGGCCGAAGTTGTTACGGCTGATCGTGAGGAAGAAGTGGAATCGGGGACCACAACCAAGACAGAGGAGACTGGGAAGGCCAAAAAGCCTACCCAAATGAGCTACAAGGACCTTCGGACGCGAATCGCGGAGTTGGAGGCCAAGATTGCTTCGGGCACTACGAAGCCAGTTGCGGCTGACAATGAAGCGAAGGCAAAGGATGAGAAAAAGGACGATCACCCACGTCCCAAATCAACCGACAAAAAGGCCGATGGCTCACCAAAGTATCAGACTTGGGAAGAGTATGAGGATGACCTCCTGGAGTGGCGTGCCGAGAAGGATCGCGCGGCATTCAAGGAGCACTCAGCCAAAGAACAACTCACCACTGAGAAGCAGAAACTTGAGCAGGAATCGCAGCAGGCACTAAGGAGCAGGGCGGACGAAGCACGTAAGAAGTACCCGGACTTCGACGCCAAGGCTCTTGACCCGACGCTGAAAATCCCTCAAGGCTCAGTGTTGGCGACATGGATCATGGACCCCTCAAACGAGCATGGAATGGACATTGCCTACCACTTCGGGACTCACCGCGAAGAGTTGGACAAGTTCAACGCCATGTCACCGTTTCAGCAGGCCCGTGAACTAACGCGCCTCGAAGACAAACTATCCCAAGCGACCGCGACATCCGAAAAATCAGATGTCAAGGTCATTACTCCTCAACCCACCAAGGTAACCAAAGCCCCTCCCCCGGCGAAAGAAGTCGGCGGTCGGGGTGCTTCGTCAGGTGACGAGGAAACCTCGGTGGTCAACAGCGGAGACTTCCGCGCCTACAAACGGGTCGTTGATAAGAAAGAAATCAACGCCAGAAAATGAGAAACAGGTAGCCTATGGCTAACCAATTTGTCTTTACAAATTGGGTCTCTATGGAGGCCCTTCGCCTCCTTATCAACAAACTTGAAGTGGCTCAGTTTTTCAACACTGAATACAACAAGGAATTTGATAAGGAGTTCCCGGTTGGCGCAACAGTGCAGGTCAAGTTGCCCCAACGGTTCCTGATTCGCAACGGCCTCGGGTATACCCCACAGCCGATTAACCGCTTGGCGGTCACCGTTAATTGCAACCTGATTAAAGGCGTTGACTTCGAGTGGGATTCGATTGAAAAGGCCCTCGAAATGGAACGGTCGAAGGAAGAAATCTCTAAGCAATACATCGAGCCAGCGGTTGCTCAGATTGCTCAGCAGATTGACTCCGACGCCGCACTGTTTGCATACCAGAATGCCAACAACATTGTTGGTATTCTTGGTGTGGACCCCAACACCACCACAACGTTCATGCAAGCCCGTCAGCGATTGATCGAACTTGCGTGTCCTCCGAGTGGTGAAAAGGGTGTTTTGGTGCCCCCGGCGGTTAACACTGCCCTCGTGCCAGCCCTCCAGACGTTGTTCAACCCCTCCAGCGACATCTCGCGGCAATACAAGCAAGGGTCGATTGGAAAGTTGAACGGCTTCGACTGGTATGAGTCCATGTCGCTTCACCGTCACACAGCGGGAACGGTTGCTGGTGCCTTCACGGTTGCGGTTAACGTCGTGTCCGGCTCCAACACCATTACCGTCAACCTGACGGCGGGTGACACCCTGAACGTCGGTGATGTGATTAGCATCGCTGCCGTCAACCAGGTCAACCCGATGACCCGCGAAGTGCTCACGACCGTGCTGAAGCAGTTCGTTATCCTTCAGCCCTTGGTAGCAGTTGGCGGTGGTGTTGACGTAATCAGCGTGAGTCCGACGATCTATGGTCCTGGGTCGCAATACCAGAACGTAGACGTCCTCCCACTTGCTGGTGCGGTTATCACCCTATTCCCCGGCACGGCTGCGCCTAACGGCAAGTCCAGTGCTCAGGGCCTCGTGCTCCACCCGGACGCCTTCGCAATGGTCGGCGTCAAGTTGGAAATCCCCAAGGCAGTGGAAATTGCCAGCCAAACCCGCGACCCGGAGACGGGAATCGCAATCCGCTTCATTCGCGCCTTCGATCCAGTTCAGTCGCGCATGATTAACCGTTGGGACGTGTTGTACGGCTTCGGTGGTCTGTACCCAGACAACTGCGCCGTTCGCGTTCTGTGCGCCTAAGGAAAATGACCATGAACATCAAGAACACCAAAGCGGTTCTCTTTCTCGTGTTGGCTCTCCTGCTGCCTTCCTTTGCGTCGGCTCAGGTCGGGACCAACCTCACATCAACCACCCTCAGCGCGACGATTGGAGCAGGTGTGCAGTCCTTCCAATTGGCCAGCGTGACGGGTATCAGTGGCTTTGGTCCGGGAATCAACTCCCCGACCGGAGGCACGACTGCGAACGGAAACATCACCGACCTGTACATTGACCGGGAATTGTTTCAAGTAATCTCGGTTAACGTCACAGCTAAAACAGTGGTAGTCCTTCGCGGTCAGGGCGGGTCACAGGCGGCAGCGCACGCATCGGGCGCTAACGTCATCATCGGCACCCCCTCTGCGTTCATTGATTATGATCCGGAAGGATACTGTGCAACGATTACCGGCCCTGCCGTGAATCAGTTGTTCAACACTCCCCCGGTTTATAATCCTTGGATCAATCAGCGAACGAGTAATCAGTGGATTTGCTCCACAGTCACGAACACTTGGGTTCCAGGTCTTGGAAATCCGGGTGTGTCAGGTACGCCTGTGGGACTTACCACTTTGGTTGCTTCGGCTGCAACCCTTGTACCCAGTGGCCAGCGTTTCCATGTCAGCGGAACGACGGCTATCGTTAACATATCGGCACCGTATGGAAATACTGGTCAGGTGACCCTTATTTTTGACGGCGTTGATACGTGGACGGCGGCGGGGAATATCTCCATCGCAGGTACGAATACCACTGCGGGTACGTCTGTTACCTTCACTTGGGACTCTAGCACGTCGAAGTGGGTTCCGAATAGGGTGGCCTAACCATGAAAGATAGCTGGTGGTGGGGTCGTTAAAGTAGTTGTATAACGCTTCAAGGAAAGGGCTGAGCGAATCAGCCCTTCCAAATTTTCTAAGGAGAACGCTGTATGACACAGATTGCGAATTATCGAGCACCTAGCGCAGGTCAGGGTCCTCGTGGTATTCAGGGACATAACCAGGGTGGCGCGTATTCGCGGGATAGTCAGGAAGATTTGGTGCAGAGCGATGCGTTTCATGGTGGACCGGAAGTTTTATCGGGCACCACAGATGCGATTGCTTTTCCTTATGTCCCGACTTTTCCCCAAAGCTCCACGAATTTCATCATCGCCACAGCGGGTGTGGATGCTATCACCCTCGCCGCACCGCGTAATCCGAATGACGACAATCAGAGTGTGGCTATTTATTCGGACACTGCGAATGCTCACACGGTCACGATGCCCTCAGCGTTATTTGCTACAGGTGCAGGGTTGCACTCTCTCGCCACCTTCGCGGCTCAGCGTGGCGCGGGTATGCTTCTTCGCGCTTATAACGGCACTTGGCAGGTTATCGCTTCTTCTGGCGTTACCTTCTCAGCTTAACCAAAAGGGATAAGGTTTCTAATAAGGGACCTTATCTCCCTTAAGGTCCAGTTTAAGGGATATTATGCCCCCATCGACAGCCCTCCAAATTATTACCAATGCATTTTATGAATGTGGTGCCTTCGCTCAAGGCGAAGTCCTCCCGGCTGGGGATTCAGCTTTTGGGTTAAGTAAGCTCAACCGTTTACTTGACTCGTGGGATGCGGATGGCCTCACTATATTCGCCCGCACCTTCCTTGGCGGGTTCGCGGGGTTCACCGACCCAACCACCCCGCAATTCATCCTCTTCCCCTCGGTCCAGCCTCTCAGCATCGGCCAAGCGGCGGTAATTACCAGCGCATCCGCTAATGGCACCATAGCCACTTATATTGCCAAAAACTCCTTCGCGGATGGAGACTTGGTTGATATCTCCAACGCAACGCCCTCCACGTTGAACGCAGTCGCGCAACAAGTGCAATTCGCCACACCGACGCAGTTCTCACTCCTGAATACCAACACAGTAGCACCCACTCCCCAACCTGGACAGAATCCCCCAGTTGTTGGTGCATTCGCAGTCTACACAGGCCACCCCCAACCCACTTTCCCAACCTTCACTCAAAGGCCGGTGAAGTTGGAGAGTGCGAATATTGTCCTTAACAACCTGAATCCCTTTGTGAAGGTCCCCCTCCACGTCAGGGATGCTGACTGGTGGGCTGCAAACAGCGTGCCGACCATTACCAGCAGCATTCCCACCGATATTTATTATGAACCTTCGTTTCCCAACGGTCGCATCTTCCTATGGCCCATGCAAATCCAGAACTACGGCCTTGAGTTGGTGGTGTGGACAAACCTGGCGGGGATTCCATCACTCTCGTATCCTTTTTACCTGCCACAGGGGTATGAGGACGCCATCACCTACTCGCTGGCAGAATCCTTCATCCCCTCCTACCAGGTCCCTTCATCAATCGCCCTGAATGTCCGGGGAATGGCTGCGAAGGCACGGGCGCAGTTGCATAAACTGAACAGCAAGTCCCCAACGATGGCCACGAGGGATGTAGGTATTCCCGACCAATCAACTAATCGGCCTTATTTCAATTGGTTAAATGGTATCACTACTACTCGATAAATGCCACGATTCGGATTAGTTGGACCTTCATATACCTCGCAATCCCTCAACGCCGATGCCCAACTCTGCATGAATTGGTACGTGGAGCAAATTGAGTCAGGTGCGGGAAATGCGCCTGTGGCGATGTATCCAACCCCTGGCACCGTTACCTTTGTAAACCTCGCACGCACCATCAGCCCCACGGTTGATGGGATTGGAAGTTTCGTTGCTAGTGTTGCAGCGAAAGGGACAGTTACAGGGACAGGACATATTAGCACCGGTTCCCTCACCCCTTCCACTCCTCCAGAGTTTGCAGTCTTTGGTGAGGCGAATGATGGAGGGGTGCCCTTCACCGTTGACGCGGGGTGGACAACCTTCGGGGGGCAGAGTTATCAACAGGAGGCGAATGCGGCGATTGCGGGGGGTGGAACACTTAGCAGCGTGGGGTCATCGGACTGGGTAGCGGCGTTGATGTTGTTTAATCAGGTGGGCGCAACAGCCCCCACGGTTATTCAGCAACGTACTATCAATTCAGGCGCATGGGCAGCAAGCACACAGTCACAGCCCTTCCTTGCTCCTGTGACGGCTGGGAACACCATAATGGTGATCCTGGAGGCGAATGAGACAGCGGCGGCGGGTCCAGGTCTAACAGTCACAGACTCGGCGGGGAATGTTTATACCCTGATTGCGAGTGAGATATTTGGCTCTAACTCTACCCCAGCGTATCAGGTTTATCTGTCCCAACATGTCCTTGGAGGCACGATTACCATCAATGGCACCACTACCGCCACAGTCATCGGGGCAAGCCTGAGGGCGTATGAGATTCAGGGTGGGTCAGTAGGTAGCACAAACAATGGCCCCACCCGTGGATGCATCACCATCACAGGGCGTACATTTTTTGTGGTTGGGCCGGATTTTGATGAGGTGCTGTCGAATGGTACATTTATCAACTGGGGCACAGTGGCGAATGATTCCCTCCCGGTGACGATGGCTGCAACGCCTCAACAACTCCTTCTTGCATCTGCTGGCACGGCGTATGTGTTTGACTTGATGGCTAATACCCTGACACCCATTGCGGGCGCGACCTTTAGCGGCCCTGTGTCTCAGGCAGCGGTTTGTGATGATTTCTTCATCCTCACCATCAAGAACAGCAAGACTTTCTATGTCTCGGCCCCCCTCGATGCAACCGATTGGGTAACGAATGGCTCGGCAATCGTGTCAGTATTTCCAGACAATATCGTGTCCATGATCGTTGACCACAGACAGGTATGGTTCTTTAGTGACACCAAGTCGGTGGTGTATTACGACTCGGGGAACATCTTCCCCTTCGATGTGATTCCCGGATCATTTATGGAAGCCGGTAACGCGGCAGAGTTTTCTACCCAACTATTCCCTAATGGGGTCGTGTGGCTGGGGGCAGATGAGCGTGGGTCAGGCGTTGTATGGCTAGGTCCTCCGGGTGGTGGGACGCCTCAGCGAATAAGCAATCATGCCCTTGAGTTTGCCATTCAGGGTTACACCAGGGTTGACGACGCCGTAGCCATCACCTATCAGGACCAAGGACACCTTTTCTATCAAATCTACTTCCCCACCCCCTCCGTCACCTGGACCTACGATGTCAATACCCAAATGTGGCACCAGCGAGGGTTTTACCTTGAATCCATTGGCAATTTTCAAGCGGTTCATTACTGGAATCACACCTTTAACTTTGGTAGACACCTTGTGGGGGATTGGCAATCGGGTAGGGTGTATCAACTTCATATCCCCGTCTACACCGCTGGCGTGTGGACCTTCGCAACCGATGACGGGAATCCAATCGTTCGTGTTCGTCGCGCTCCCCATGTCAGCAGCGAGCAAAAACGCCAGTTCCATGCTGAACTTCAGGTTTATATGGAAACAGGTGTAGGCCCTCAGCCCCCGTTACTTGATGCCTCGGGTAATCCTCGTGGTCCCTTGATGGACATGCGATTCTCTGACGACGGCGCACATACATGGTCGAATTACCAGACCCGCGATTGTGGCCAAACAGGGAACTTCAGGACTCGTGTGAGGTGGTTGAGGTTGGGGAGGTCAAGGGACAGGGTGTATGAGATTCGTGTTAGTGATCCGATTGGTTATCGTATCGTTGATGCGTATCTTCGCTTCGCTCCAGGCGAGGATTTGGAAGGGAGTCGCTAAGTTGCCTTCAACCATCCAACGAAACACAAACCTTTCCCCTGTCCCGGTGCAGGTCAAACTATTTCAAGACCAAAGCCAACAATCCCTTTCCTTCACATGGCTTACTTGGTTTCGAGACGCTGCTGCTGCAATAAATGCCTCACCCCAAATACTTGGTGCAGCACCCCCGGTATCGGCATCCCCCGGTGACCTTGGTGACCTCTTCATTACCCCCGGATTTCTCTATGTCTGCGTCGCTCAGAATCATTGGCAACGTGTGGCGTTGGTGGATTTCTAAATGAACAATCTAACTGTTAGACGGTTAAAGCCTGTGGAGTATGAGAAGTTACTGAGTGTGGATGATGGCTACACACCTGACCCTAATCGAAGTGTGGCGGTTGTGGCTGAAAATGGTCACCACATCATGGGTCGAATATTCTTGATGGCCCCCGCGCATGTTGAAGGCGTATTTGTCGAACCCGCATGGCGTGACAAAGGTGTGATGCGCCAACTGGTGGATGCAATTGAAATTGAGGCCCGTGCGGAGGGGATTCACAAAGTTTTGGCATATGCAAAGGACAGCGATATGGCTGGACGAATCGAAGCGATGGGTTATAAGAAATTGCCCTGGACAGTTTGGGCCAAGGAGTTGAAGTAACATGCCTACAGCACTTATAGGTCCGGCAATTGGTGGGGTAAGTTCTCTTATTGGTGGGATACTTAACTCTAATGCCGCAAGTAATGCGGCTCAACAGGAACAGGCAGCAGCGGCAAAGGCAGCGGGGACGGTTGGTGCGGCGGGCCAGCAGGCGCAGAATGCCCTGAGTGGGCAACTTGCACAAGAGGGCGCGAATGTTTCCCCCTATCTTCAGGCAGGTGCACAAGCGACGAATCAGTTATCAAGTGCCCTCGCTCCAGGTGGCTCACTTACTCAGCAATTCGGACAGTTTCAGGCCCCCACCGCTGCCCAAGCTGCTGCGATGCCGGGGTATCAATTCCAGTTGCAGCAGGGAGAGAATGCCCTTCAGAATAGCGCGGCAGCCCGTGGTGGACTACTAAGCACTGGTACCGCGAAATCGTTGGATCAGTATTCTCAGGGCCTCGCGTCAACCGACTATGGCAATCTCTTCAACCAAGCCCTCAGCGGTTACCAGACCAATTTCAACACCTTCAACACTCAGCAGAACGAGGCATACAACCGTCTTGCGGGCGTGTCGCAACTTGGTGCCTCCTCGGCTGCTGGACTCAACAATGTTCAACAGGCGGGAACAAATGCCCTCGCCAACTCCATCCAAGGCACCGCTCAGCAACAGGGTCAATATTATGTCGGTGCGGGTAACGCTCAGGCTGCTGGGACCGTTGGCTCAACCAATGCCCTTGTGGGCGGGTTGACTGGCCTAGGTCAGGCGGGGGCGGGGATATCTAATATCCTCGGTGCTCAGAATGCCAGCAGTGGTCAGACATCAGGCACCTTTAATGTAGGTAACCCTTATGCAGGTAACGGTGGGGCCACTAACTTTATAGGCAGTATGGGAACTAATCCAGGTTACACAAATCCCGGTAACGACCTTGTAGGAGCATTCTAATGGGCGGCGTAGCAGCTAACATTCCTTTGATGGGCCAAGCGCCACAAATTCCAGACCCGCTACAAGAATATCAACGCTCGATGCAAATCAAGTCGTTGATTGGTCAACAGGCCCTTCAAGCACAGCAGCAACAAATTGGTCAGCAACAAATCGAGCAACAGAAACTCGCCACTCAACAAGCTCAGCAGGACGCGGCTGACCGGGATGCGTTCAATAAATCTTTCAAAGACGCAAATGGCGATTGGGACCAAACCATCAAAAATGCCCCCACTAATGGCATGAGTGGTCAAGGTGTCCTGAAGTATCAACTCGCCCGCACCCAACAGGTCGCGCAGATGGCGACGATGCAGAAGGAATTGCTTGCCAACGAGGCCGCGAAGTCGGACCAATATGCGAAGGACGCCTATCAAGTATCACAGATTCAAGACCCCGACCAACGCGCTGCAACCTGGACAACCCTCCGCAATGGTCACCTTGCCGCTGGCACCGCGAAGCCAAATGAAATTCCTTCCCAAGTCCCTGATGATGACACCCTCCAAGGCATCATTTCCTCCCACAAAGCCACCGCCGACATGGCGAAGGATGCCATTGATTTAAAGGAAAAGAACGCGAAGTTACCTGGTGAACAGGCCGAAGCAGCAGCGAAACAATACTCCACCGCCGCGCAGACGATGAATGGTGCTCAGGATCAACTTAGCTGGACAGCACGACGTAACATGGCTGTCTCAAATGATCCTTCAATGGCCTCATTAATTCCTGAATCCTACTCCCCCCAAGCCGCTGAACAGGTTCGTCAACTTGGCATAGCCCCCAAGGACATTGCCAACATGGCCCCGGACAAGTTGGAGTTTCAGGATTTTCTAAAACATCCTCAGCCTGGGTATCCTGGTACACCAATCGGATACGCTAAGTGGAAGTCTGACCAAACGGCTCAGGCTCAGGTTCGTGCGGTGCAAATGCTTACAAATACTAGTGGAGGAGGTGGTGCGGCTAAGGTCCCCGTCGCTCCTGCCCCTGGTGGAGGCGCAACACCTGCCACACCCGCCGCTGCTGCCAACGCCCCAGGTGGTTGGGTTTCTACTGATGGGCGCACTTTGAATAGCGTTAATCCCGTGCTTAGGGACCAACTTCAGCAAATCCTTGAATACAAGCGCCCCGACCCTCCTCCAGGTGCTCGTGGCCCTATCCCTCAAGCCCTTTCGACACTAATACCCCAATTTGACCCCACCCATGACGCCACAACATTCCCTCAACGGAATAAGACTTTGAATGAATTTCAACAGGATGCTTCGAGTGGCCAGCTCGGTTCCATCGTCACTGCTTTGGGGCATGTGAATGAATTGAGCAAGGCAGCCGACTTGCTTAGCCACGAGAACTTGCCTTCGCTGCATAGCCTGCAAGCCCAGTTTGGCCTCGCAACGGGTGACGATGCTGCTTCAACCTACAAACTCATTGTTGGCAAAGTCGCTCCTGAGTTGGCTTCCGCATACCTCAAAGGTGGCGGTGGCGTAGGTGAACGCGGGGCGGATGCGGATGATTTCAATATCAACAAGGGTTATCAACAGATTAAGTCCAACCTTGCTGAGGCTGCGAATCTTCTCAATTCTAAACTCGATTCCAAACGTCAAGCATGGGACAACGGATTCAAGCCCACTCGCCCACAAGACCAGTTTGACACCCGCTTCCTAACTCCCGCTGCCAAGGAGACGTTGCAAACTTTGTCGGCACAAGCACCGACGAATAGGGCAAGCCAAGGTAGTCATGTAATCGAGGTTGGTGGTAAGCAGTACCGCTATAAAGGCAGCGGCCCCACGAATGACATGAACAGTTACACGCCCGTCCAATGAGTCTACCTCCCGGTGCAACCCTTGTAAGTGGACAGCTTCCTGACACACAAGCATTACCGCCTGGTGCGACATTAGTGAGTGGAAGTTTACCACCGCCTTCATTATATGACCGTGCGGCATCGGCTGTTAAAGACTTCGCCAGCCGAGTGGCTCACCCTGTCGCCCCTACAATGGAACAAATGCAGCAGGCTAACATTGGGGCAGGGAAGTTTGGTGCTGAAACCATGGTGGGGCAAGAAGTTATTGGACCTGTGGCGAAGGCTGTAGAGTCTACTGTTATTCCAGCGGCGAAAGCTATACCTTTTGTTGGCCGAGCAGTGGATGCCATCAATCAAGCCCCCACGCTTTTTGGCAAAGCATTGGGTGGTGCAACCGTTGGGGGTGGAACGGGTGCGGTTGAGGGATTTATAAGAGGTAAAAGTCCTGCTGAAATTGCTTCAGAGGCGGGCAAGGGTGCGTTATATGGTGGTGCGTTGGGTCTTGCGCTTCCCTTAATGAGTAAACTCGCCCAAACTGGTGGATCCGGAACCTTTGCTGCTCGCCCTCGCCCATTTGCGGACTATGAAGCCCCACCTGAAGCAGCGGGTGTTCCTCAGGGCAATCCCACACCCTTCACCCCTGCAACCCCTGCTGAAACTGCTGTTGCACCAAAGGTTGAGGGGCCGATACCCCCGCCCAAGAAACTTACCCTCGGTCCTGGTGAAGACACGGGTATAGGTCTGGGTAACGATCACATTATCACCAATGCTCAGGGTGACCGGGTGGGTAGTATTCAGGTTGAACAAAAGCCTAACGGCGTCGCCCACGTGCATTGGATGGGAGGGGATTTCTCGGATTATGGCCGTCAGCCTGTTGTGGCAGCGATTAAAGAAGCCTACCCGGAAGCGGAGACAATTACCTACGACCGCCGAAGGCTTGCGAAGGGTGCCACCGCCGCAACCACCCAACCTCGCCAAATGAATGTCGCCCAAGCCCCCTCGGTTGATGACGTGGTGAATCAGGCGACTGGGAATAAGCCTACCCCTTCACCATCACCTAATGTTCCACTCAAGGATCAACTGACAAGCTCTCCAAAACCAGAGCCTCCAGCCTCCAGTTCTGGAGAACAGGACCCCTTGAAGGTCAAGTATCCCGACCCCGCCCAGCGTCAGATGGTGAGGGCAAATGGGGAGCGGATTGTGCAGGCAGTGGGGGATGATGCGGACACTATGAAGGCTGTGCATGACCTAACGCGGGTGGACTTGCGACAAGCCCTAGTCAACTCAGGTGAGGATATGGGTCAGCGCACCGTCAGTAACAGTAAGTTCGCTGGCGAGGGCAGCATCACCCGCGAGGACGCCTTCAACCGCCTTCTCGGAAA
>Ga0210387_10002871_pt1 | contig 13229 bp, 9 predicted proteins | sample IncBWC7OmetaG_FD_160108 | JGI IMG/M metagenome (GOLD analysis project Ga0210387, IMG submission 160108) | Forest soil microbial communities from Barre Woods Harvard Forest LTER site, Petersham, Massachusetts, United States - Inc-BW-C-7-O ...
TGGTTAACCACATCTTGATCAGTCCGCCGAACCGTCCGAGGTCGGCGTTGATCTTCACCAGGTCCAGAATAGCCCGCTGATCGATCGTCGATTGAAGAGCTTAGCGCTGTTTTCGGTTCTTATGGAACGCATTCCATAACCGTCCAATTGCTACTCAGACCCCCAGACGGGCACGATCAAGTCTTGAGGAGTCCGGTGAGGCCGCCCACCCAAAGCGTCGTGAGTATCCACCCTGCGATGATGTGAAACCAGAAATAGCAGCGCAACAAGCTGCCCGACTTCATCGGCGCGAACTTAGTAATGCGCTGCTTCTTCGCGCCTCGGTTGCCATATAAAATCTGTAGCAAAAGCGTAACTAAAACTAGCGCGAGTTTGTGCAGACCACGAAGCTCCTTGCCACAATTCGCATTTGGCTTCCAATACGCGCTCACGTCAAGCTTCAGCAGCGGCACGAACGTTTCAAGCGAGTAGATCAGAGAATTAAATTTTTGATAATTGTCCGAAAGGCGACGCTCACCACCGCTGACTTCGACATAAGCTTTTTCACCCGTCGCGGTGATAATGCTGCGATTGTAGCCAATCTGAAAAAGAAGAGCACTAAACAACATGACCAGCAGACTAATAAAAAACGCGTTCCATGGTCTATATCCGTAGCCGACGAGAGGCTCTCCCAAAACACTATACCAACACCAATCAGAAAGGCTATTTGGATGCCGTCCGTGGTCTTCATTTTTCGCAATCATCACTTTCCTCGCTTCCTCTTGTAGTCCCATATTGCGTAAAGTCCCCGCGAGTTGCTCATATGGTTGAGATAGAAACCGATCCTGTGGTTGACGGTGCAGCCACTCGATCTGAGTTTGCGCGGTTGGCGAAGCCCGATAGTCGATCTCGTCGTAAGCAAAGCCCTCTAGGGAGAGCTTGCGCTCCAAGGGCCAACTCGGCTTGTCATTACGCAGAATACCGACCTTCGCGAACTGCATGCCTAAGTTCAAGTTCTGGACTGACGCGACTCCAACTAGATCGAATTCGCCATTGATGTGGGCGGATGTGAAAACTATGCCCCCATCGGCGTGGACGGGGTCGCCAAAAAAGATACTGCCTTGAATTTGCGCGGATACGGCATTTAAGGCTTCTCCTTTATTACAGATAAAAGTCCCACCTTTACATACTAAGTCTCCGCCTATATTGGCTTCCTTCAACGCCACTGCCACTTTCCCTTTTGTCTCAAAAAAGGCATTTAAATAAACGTTGCTGCCGAGCTTGGCCGAGCTTGCGTCCAGGGCTCCATTTTCAGAACCCACAAAAGTCCCCCCGCTACATACTAAGTCTCCGCCGATAATTGCTGCTCGGAAGACCGCCGCCACTTTTCGCGTCGCCGTAAAGGATGCATTTAAATAGACGTTGCTGCCGATTTTGGCCGAGCTTGCGTCTAGGGCTCCATTTTCAGAACCCACAAAAGTCCCTCCGGAACATTCAAAGTTGCCGCCGATTGTCGCGTTATAGAGCCAGACCTCTCCTTCAAATTTAGCGCGCCGCAAAAAGAGGTTACGATCGATTTTCACCGAGTCGAGGCTCAAGGCTCTGCCTTTTTTGTTAATAAACTGTCCCTCGTCGCACGCAAAGATTCCGCTGATCGTCGCACCGCTGAAATCAACCCCCCCCTCAAAATGAGCCTGGCGCAAAAAGACGTTGCTGCCGATCTTGGCCGAGCTTGCGTCGAGAGCGCCATTTTCAGAATCGGTAAAAGTCCCGCCGGAACATTCAAAGTTGCCGTCGATGATCGCATTATAGAGCCAGACCTCTCCTTGAAAATTGGCCTTCCGCAAGAAGAGGTTGTGATCGATTTTCACCGAGTCGAGGCTCAAGGCTCTGCCTTTTTTATTGATAAACGTTCCCTCGTCGCACGCAAAGATTCCGCTGATCGTCGCATCGTTGAAATCAACTCCCCCCTCAAAACGAGCCTGGCCCAACGAGACGTTGCTGCCTATCTTGGCCGAGCTTGCGTCCAGGGCTCCATTTTCAGAACCCTCAAAAGTACCCCCGCTACATACTAAGTCTCCGCCGATAATTGCCGCTTGAAAGGCCGCCGCCACTTTTCGCGTCGCCGTAAAGGATGCATTTAAATAGACGTTGCTGCCGATTTTGGCCGAGCTTGCGTTGAGAGCCCCATTTTCAGAACCGGTAAAAGTCCCGCCGGAACATTCAAAGTTGCCGCCGATGATCGCGTTAAAGAGCCAGACCTCTCCTTCAAATTTAGCGCGTCGCAAAAAGAGGTTACGATCGATTCTCACCGAGTCGAGGCTCAAGGCTCTGCCTTTTTTGTTAATAAACTGTCCCTCGTCGCACGCAAAGATTCCGCTGATCGTTGCACCGCTGAAATCAACCCCCCCCTCGAAACGAGCCTGGCCCAACGAGACGTTGCTACCGATCTTGGCCGAACTCGCGTCAAGAGCTATCCCTTCAGCGACGATAAATTGCCCTGCGTCACATTCGAAGTTGCCGCCGATCGTTGCGTTCATGATCTCCACCTTCCCCTCTGCTTTGAAGCCGTCACTCATCGTGACGCTTTCATCCACGGTTAACCGTGCGGCCCCTAACTCCTTAACCCAAGTGGCATGCAGATTTAGAGAACGTAGATGGCTGCGCTCGAGAATAAGCTTTTGTGTGAAAGCGCATCTCCTCATCTGCAGCGGGTATGTAATTCTTGCCCATTGGAGATTTAAGACGCCGTCAATGCGCGCTCCTAGTATTGAGATGCCGCGAGAACTCACAAGCTCTGACGCTGCTGGATCAGTACATAGCCACTTAAGCCGGTCGGATCTTATGACCCGGCCGGTTTCCCAGCCTGCCGCCTTTGCCGGATCAGCCTCGTCGCCCGCTCCCTGGCCGCAATCAGCATCTTCTCCATTGGCTGCTGCTCGGAACAGCTTCTCTTCGGACGGCCCGATATCCTCATTAAAGTGACTCTTGGCCAACTCGAGCAGCTTCGCGTCAGGAGGGGGAGAGGCGACTACAACCGGGGCGGCGGAGCCGAAGCTGCTGGTCTCAACAGCCAAAGTCGTCGCGATGAGAACGAAGAGCTTTCGGAAGTTCCTTTGCATGTGGCAACAGCAGATTGAAGGCCCTGATGTAAACCGGTTACAAATCAACAGGCCTCAAAAAGGTCACAAAACAATGCAGTGAGGCTGTGCTCCCTCGGAGCCATGCTACGATGGGTAGCGAGCTTTTAGCATATCTGATCTGTCGATCTTCAAAGGATCTTCCGCACTGACCTAGTCCTAGTCTACTCTGCCTGCAATTCTCGAATACGGTCTGAAAGCACCTTTCCTCGGAGACCCACATAACGAACATAACCCCGCCTATCTAAGATCCAGGTTGTCGGAATGGCCTGAATCCCGTATTCAGAGCTGATTTCGTTCTGCCATCCTTTACCGTCGCAAAATTGGGGCCACGTCATTCCCATCTGCTCCGTAACCGCGCGCACCCGAGCAAGGTCCTGATCGAGGGAGATTCCGACGATTTCAAATCCATGATCGCGAAGTTGTTTGTAGGTAGCCACTACGTTAGGGGCCTCTCGCATACAGGGACCGCACCAAGTCGCCCAAAAATCGACCAGTACAACCTTTCCGCGAAGATTCTTGAGGCTGACCGCCTGACCATCGACCGCCCGAAAGTCGAGGTCTAACGGTTGTCGCATAAGCATAAGTTGTATCATTCGAAGCTGCGCTATCGCTTGTGCCGCTATATTTTTATTCGTGCTTGACGTTAGTTCTTTTAGAATCGACTCGCTGATCTCTGGATTCACCTGAGTGTTTAGTTTGGCTCGCGACAGGTTCAAATAGTCTATCCGCTGGTCGCCTGGATTTGTTTCGATGAAAGTTCGTATCTCGTCATCAATTTTCTTGATTGCGCTTGGATCCGTTGAGTCCTCCACTTGTGCTGAATGCAACTGAATTAATTGGAGGCTGGCCTCTTTCTTGGCGCTTTCTGAAGCATCACCGGCATCTCTAACTTCGTTAAAGGCCGCTTCCATCTCTTCCACCCGCGGAGCTGGAGTGTTTCTCAGTCTCGCTAGGATGGGTGCTATCTTTAGTTGCATAATCTTTGCATCCCATCGATGCGGCTCATCAGGGAATTGCCTGCTGAATGCCGATATCGCATTGTCTAGAGTTTCAAAACGATCGAGCGCCGCCTTCCTGGCTTCCTCCTGTGAGGCAGGCCTACTTTGCGGAGCACTGTTAATTTCTTGAATGCGCCGCCACAGTGTATCTGCATCTTGATAATGGGAGAAATCTTCGGCTATCGATACGAGTCCCAGGACTTGAATGATCATGAAAACTAGCAAGACACTGCTGTGTATTGAACATTGCTTCATAGAAGTATATGGTTAATTGTGAAAAACGTCTTGTGCTTACGTGTAGATTGTCGTAAAATTGCATCCTTTTTGTCCAGAAACCGATGGCCCTAATCGTTAAGCGATCACTAGCCTTCACGGAATATTAGCGTTGGATACGTTTGCAATCAACGATGTGGCCCAATAGCAGGTCCTTTTCGCGAGCTAAGAACGTCAACGTTGTAAGCCCCGTTCCACAATCCCGCTGATCGAACTGGTATACTCGCTTCTTCGTATGGCGTCAGGCTCCTTATATTTGTTTCTTCTAGTTCTCTGGCGGCTGAGGTTCAGCGTCCCTTCCAGCGGTAGGATATTCTAGTACAGGGTGCTGCAAATACCTTTTTGGAGGCTAGTAGACAAGATGCTGTAGTGCAATAACCCGTTCGGGTAAGACTTCTGCAGATTATCTGTGTCCGGCGGGGTCATTGGGCGGAACCCGCTTCTGGCCCTTGAGGATTGCCGGTAGAGCCTCTGCCGGGTAAATAGCCAGTTCGCTTTTGTCCCATGGCGGCCATGGCCAGCCGCACTTGCGACGCCGTCATCTTGTTGGCGTCGTTATAATAGAATAACTCCCCTAAAAAACCAATCGCTTTCCTGATCGTTTTTGGAGAACTTGACGCACACAACTTCAGATATGGTGGCATCGAGCCGTACCCGGCGCGTGAGCCCGTGCTAAAAAGGGCCGACTTTTTCCAGACGGATCCAACGCCGTCTCCATGGAGGCGACAGATTGCTTTTTTCGTAGGCTGCGGCTTCCTCGGCCGTCTGAGCGCCTTCATGTTCCTGGAGCAACTGGAATTTATACGCAGCCAGACAACGCCTTTATCGGTCGCGCTTTTTTGCAATTTTTGCACTTCGTCACTGTCGTAAAACTTGTGGACGAAGGGACAGGCAGGATTGGTCCATTCCAAGACAATTGTCTTCCCCTTGTACTCCGACAGGGCGTGTTCCTTGCCGTCTGCCCCTTGAAGCGCGAACTCGGGTGCTGGCTATCCCAGGACCGCGCTTTTCGCGTGAGCGACAGATGGCAGGATGGATGACGCGACGACGAGCGCCGCAGTAGCTACTAGGTTTGTGAATTTTGTTCAGGGAAGTCTTTGAATGGCCTCCTGGACAATCCTGGGTGTCAGCGCCTCGGGGAGTAATTGTGGCGACTCAGGCGATTGTGGGGAGTAGAGGAGATAGAGAGGCACACCATCGCGGTTGAATTTTCGGAGGGTCTCCGAGATGAGGGGGTCGCTCTTGGTCCAGTCGCCACGAAAGAGAGCTACCTGCTTTTGGGCGAAGATTATTTTCGTCGATTCAATGTCGAGGGCTACCCATTCGTTGACTTTGCAACTGAGGCACCACGCCGCCGTGAAATCGACGAAGACGGGGCGGCCCTGCGCAAGCGCTTTTTGCACATTTTCGGGAGACCACGCCATCCAGGTGCCGTCCGAAGCCGCCTCACTAGGCAGCGGCGTTTGATAGGTAAGGCGCACCCCGCCAGCGATGGCCGAACCCAGCAAAAGGACCGCCGCGACCGTCGCCACGATCCTCGTCCGGGAACCATGTATGGGTGTCGCGCATCGTCCGTAAATCCAGACTGCCACCGCCGCGAACAGCAGAGCGCCGAGCAGCATCGGAACCGAGTCCTGTCCAGTCAGCGCACCGAACACGTACACAAGGAAAATGACGGTGCCCATGAGCATGAAGCCCATGAATTGGCGGAGCGTCTCCATCCAGGCGCCGGGTTTCGGCACCAGTCGCATTGCCCCCGGAATAATCGTCAACGCCAGATAAGGGGCTGACATACCGAGGGCAAGCGCGGTAAATACCAGAAGCGAAACGATCGCTGGATGTTGAGCGGCGTAGCCGACCGCCGAGCCCATGAATGGAGCGGTGCAGGGAGTAGCCGCGGCCGTAGCAAGTGCGCCATTTGCGAAGGAGGAGGCAAGCCCACCAAGATTGGTCGTAGCCTTTGCGTCCAGCCCGACGAGCGATGTGCCTAGTTCGAAGACGCCAAACAAATTCAGGCTGAGTAAGAAGAACAGAAAGACGAGCGCGAGCACGAAGCCTGGCGATTGCATTTGGAAGCCCCACCCGAGGTGACTCCCTGCCGATTTCAATGCGATGAGCAATCCCGCCAAAATCCAAAATGACACCAGGACCCCGGCGGTGAAGGCGAGCCCCTGCTTCCAGGCTCCCGGGGAACCCCCACCCGAATGCCGGATGAGAGACAAAACTTTTAGTGACAGAACGGGCAACACGCACGGCATCAGATTGAGAATCAATCCGCCCAAGAATGCCGCGCCGAGGATGGCTGGCAGAAACGGTATGGGAGCACCTTCCGCCGATTTGGTTGGGAGAGATGGTGTGGGAATTTGCGACGGCGACGCGGCAACGACTGTAGTCTTTCGGCTCGGCGAAGCGCCGACCGTAAAATTTGAAAAACATACGGCCTTCGAATCACCCGTTGGAAGGTTGCCTCCCTCGTTCCCAACGATTGGCTGATTCGCGACAAGAACGCCGCTCAACACGGTCGGCTTTTCGCCATTCTGAATGAGGTCAAGATGGCCGACCCAATCGCCGGTCGCCGGATCGTGACTGTCGATCACCAACTGATTGCTCTTTGTATCGAGCACGTTGGGCTGCTCCACGAAAAACGAGAGATCACCCGATGGCATTTGAGGTGCCCCTGGTTTACCCTTGAACCTGAGCTCGAGGCGGTTGCCCTGATAGTTCGCGGCGATGTCCCACCAAGCGTTCGTTAGAGGCAATCGTGAACGGACGGCACGAAGGAACGACTCACGATCCGCCGCTGCGGCAGCGCCGTTGCCCTCGATTTTAAGAGGCAGCGTCAGGTCGGCATGGCCGGGGATGCATTCTTCCTGGCAAACAAGCCACTCTACATGGGCTTTGAGATCAATTTGCCGAGGCAGGTTTCCGACGGCATTGGAACTCGTCTGAAGCGTGGTGAGTAAATAAACGTCCCCTCCATACCCGTAGGTGGTAAGCGGACCCATCGCGTGCTTTTCTGGGGTTGGCCACTGCGTGGGGCCAGCTGATACGATGCCGGACGACAGGGTCCAAGTAATCGTGGTCGCCAGTCCTGCATAGCCCGGATTGATCCAGTAGGTATGCCAATCAGGGTCCATACGCAGATGGAGGACCACCTCAATGGGACGCCCTGCCACCAAATCCGAAGCGGCAATGAGTTCTGCCGTTACATGGGGCTGCTTGATCAGATCACTCCGACCTTCCGAGGGCTCTTCAATTCTATCCGAGGCCTTTAGCAACACGAAACTGAAGATCAAGCAGGCGACGAATGCCCCTGTCCTCCTCAACGAAGGCAATGGAACGAACCGGCGCTGACGAGGCAGGAAGTGGCGATTGAGTAACTGAAGGGTAGCGCAAAAAGGGCGATCCACGTGCTTTTGATCCTTGAATTGACGGGAAAGAGGATATGTGTTTTCAAAACAGGCCAATAAGCCGATGGGGTGATGCTGGTTCCAAGTGGGGGTGAAGACACGAAAGTGTTAAAATTGTCCGGTTCGTTGGATTAGAATGAATGAGACATTTAGGCTGCGAGCATTGATTCTCGTCGCCTGAGCGGTCGAAAGGCATCCTTGGGCGGCTGCTCTCCGTCGTCCGTCCGTGGTCTCCCATTTTAATGCAAAAGCGACACCATTCACAATGGGCTGGAATTACTTCTTCCAGGAGAACTCTCGCAATGTACACGAGAAGCTTGAGCGCGCGCGCACAAGCTTGGCGCGGACGCGGCACATGATTGCGGTCTCCTAATTAAGTGCAACACACCACTCCTTATTCTCCAAGTCTCCTAATTTCGTGCAGCGTGACAGCACCCTTCTGTGCCAGTGGGTCAGTACTCTATATCTCCGTCAAGAGAAGTCGTCACTAGTTTGTCCTGTACAGCTTCAGGTGGTTCCCTTCGAACCGGAATTCGTAGTCCTTCCCGACATATAGGTTTTGCACCTTCACTGTGCCGGTACCGCTGGCGTCGTCGAAGCGCACGTGTGGGCCAGGAAACTCACCGCTTTGGTTCAAAGTGTGCGTGTGCGTGTAATTGTGGTACGGTTGCAGAACGAACGCATTCCACACGCCGCTTTCGCCCCACCTCATCATGTACTTGATCGGCCTATCGCTCGGATTGTTGATCACGAATGTGGCGACCCTGCGATCGTCTCCGCTGCCGACGTCATCGAGCGGGGCGGCAGTGGCGTTCTCCGGTAGCGAGAGCACGCCGACAAGTCCCAGCGACGCCAACGACAGACTCAGGTAACAGAGGATTATGGCCGCCTTCTTCTGTACAGCTGACGAGTTTCCGGTCTCGCCGACCGGATCAGTCCTCATGAGGTTTAGCATTCTTTTTAGCATTTTCATTTTCGTTAGTGGTTCTATTGTCTTTCTTCATAGTTTTGTCATTGCCGTCTTCAGAGGACCCAATGAACTGCATCTGACCGCTACCTACGGAAAAAACTCTAGCCCGGCCGACGCCTGAAACAACTGGCGCCGTAGGAAGGGGGCAATCGGTCAAAACAGTGTCTATACTGAACATTTGGACGATATACCATGTGTGACATAACACCATTACCCTTTCGGGTGAGTTCTTTTGGTTTTGCTCGGACCGTAAAGCCGCACTCCCTAAACAGTAGAAAGGTCACATCCCGGTGGCCGAAAAGGACGGGATTTTGGAGGTAAAGAAGTAGTCAAGGAACTTTATCCAGGAGAGCCGAGTACTGCCCAGACCAATTGCCGGATTATCTGAAGTGGCCTGAGATCCAGTCGCAGAATAGCGTTGAGATTTGCTTTTCTCTCCAGGTGATCGCGACGACGTATTCGGATCGGGATTGGTTCATTTGCTTTCGGCCAGGTGCGCCGGCTGGACGGGCTGGCCGACGTCGAGCAGATCTTTTAGCGTGACGATTTTAGTCCGGATGTGACGACCAGAGGCCTCGGCCTTCTGGAAAGCGTCGTTGGCAGCGAAAGCGGCCATCACGTCGGGATGTGTGGAAACGAGGATCCCCTGACTGACGACCTCCAATCGGGTATCTATGAGAGCGATGGTTTTCATCCGCGTCATTCGTTTTCTGGCGTGCGAGATAGAGTGAGGCTTTGGACGAGATTCTCTTCGAGGGATCGACTTTGTTCTAATCTTCGGAATTGACGCCTCGCGTTCTCTGCGTTGGATCTTATCCTACTTGGCGAGTTCCGGATGATCGAACCGAAGTTTCCGTTCCGCCAGTTCTTCGATTTTCGTTTCGGCGTAAACGCAGGCCACTTCTTCAATCTCACCCACCCTATCCAAACGCTGCGCGATCCGCGTTGTCCGTCGCGCAAGATGCCGTCGCTCGAGTGGCTCCCTATGGAGCCTTGGGAGGCGGAACATCGTGCGGCGCGGAAAAGGCATTCACAATCTTATCTAAAAGTGTAAAGAGAAGATCGACACTATAGCCGGCAGCGAAGGCCAAAGCGAACGGCGAGATCGCGTTGAAGCCGGTTACGTCCTCGGGCTTAAGGAACCAACCGATCGCCAGACCGGCCAGCGAGCCGAGGAAAATACGCAATGTATAAGCGGTGTCGTTCTCCCGGCGATAAAGCCTCTCCCGCGCTTCGCGGGCAAGTGAACGCACAACGTAGGCCGTCGCTCCAATCCAACCGTAGAGTAGAGGCAGTAGATACCCTTGAAGCACTGCGAGCATCTGCCGGCTCTTGACGACGATAGCGTCCGCTTCTGGCTGAGTTATATCAGAATTCGCTTTCCTTCCGGCATCGTTCGGCGTCAGCATGGCGATCAAGGGGCACCAATGCAGCCATCTGCACAGCATCTTTCGGTCAGCATCGACTACTTTGCTAAAGCCCACCCCGAGCTTCTCCATGCTGTCGCTCTGAAGGTCCCGATCCGTTTGAGGCCCCCTCGATGCTTCGGATTTAGGCTCAACCCCTTTTAGGACCGATTGCTCCTGTTCTACGAGCATGCGATATTCCGGCAGAAGCTGAATTAAGTTGGTTCCGACGATGTAGTAAGACTGCGTCAGGATCAACAGGAAGAGCGCGACTACTGCAAATGCCCAGTGTGTGTAGCTTGCGACGGACGCGGGGATGCACTTCACTTTTCTCCCAAAGATCAGCCACCACGGCAGCGCACCTTCCTGCTCAACAGTGGAATCTCGCAGGCTCGCCACCGTCACGGGAAACGCCGCGGCGGCTAACTCCCGGTAGTTTTTGAGAAACGCTGCCGCCGCGCCCCCATTCAGTGTGCGGTCCTTAAGGCACTTATGGGCATCCGTGATACCCTGCAGCACCTCCGGCGTCACAGCCTGTCCATCGCGGCTCACATGCATTCCATTGCGGCTCACATAGATCGCCAGCGATTCCGCGTCCTCTACGGCCTTAGACAACAACTCGCTACAATCATTTTGAGACTTTTCCTCTGCATTGCCCTGCGGCGTCGCGTTGCCTGAAGTATTTGCAGGCTGGTCTGGCTTCCCGCCATCGGTTGATGTCGCGGGTTCCTCGACATTGGCACCCGCCGTCAGATTTTCCCCTTCGCCAGGAATTACCGAACGCTCGCCATCCGCAGACGAGGAGGAGATGGAATTGCCATTGCCTAACGGCCTGGTGGCGTCATCGGCCGGAGTACTCATGGGATTCGGATCTCCAAATTTTGTCTAAAATTAAGCCGAAGTTCTCGGCTTCTTCTTTGAACGTTATCAGCTCGAGTATTCATCGTTCTTCCCGACAGCTTCTGGGTTCCTTTTATCTCCTCGCTAACTTCCGAACTGTGATATGCAAAAGACATCGGCTATTCCAGTAATAGATCGGCCGGTGCAATCCATGTATTAGACTGGAGCGGTACCCCGTTCGGGTGATAGGCAAGTAGATCCATCCGGCAGATAAGTTTTTCGGATGTGTTGCAACTTTGTAGTTGGTCGAAGGTCGGGGTAAATGATCGAAATTTAGCTCGTCGCAGCGAACAGACCGAGAATTAAGCGATGCAGTAGACCGACCAGACTCCCAAATGTTAGGATAGTCCGCTTCCGCGCCTCTTCTATGGTCATTAAAGCCAATACGAATAGAATTCGCCATTACCCGATCGGGTCACGTTCTCCTAACTCGGCGCCGAGGCTCGGACCAGGTTCCTCGCACCTTCCCAAGCTTACATTATCTCTTTCTTCCGCTTGGCACGCCACCAGCCTTCTTGACGCACAAATGATGAGACTATTACTGTTACCCATTCGGGTGAGATGGCGATCTGGCGTTAAATTCTTCTCGCTTCTTGTTCTGACTTCCACTTAATTACCGCCGTACAACCTCACGTGACTGTGCGAGGTGTCGGTACGGAGTATCCACTTCTCGCGTTCATCATTCATCCATCCTACTGCAGCCATGCACACAAATATCGGCGTCACCCTCCAAACCACGTTCGCCACACTCCCCTTCAGGAAGTTTGCCGAGCTACTTTCCAGTATGCGATCCTTTATCATCCGTTGCTTCTTCGTGCTTGTCTTTCTAACTAGCCAATGTTTCGCCAAAACCGGCTCTGACAAAGAGCAGGTTGAGGTCAAGTTTGAGGCACAAGGCAATACTTCCGACCAAGTACTCATGCAATTGACTTCTGGGAAAGAGGCCAAAGAGAAGAGGGATATCTATTTTTATGACACGCCTCAATTGGCACTTGCGCAACATCAAATTATTCTGCGTTCTCGTAAAACGACCATCGGAGACGATCCAGATGACTCCACTGTAAAACTACGAGGTGATATCGCCAACAATGTCTCCGATGATTGGCTTCACTTGGAAGGCGCCGAGTCGAAACGAGAGTTCGACATGGTTGTCGATAAGCCCAAGGTTCCGTCAATCTCGATCACGGTAGCGCAGCATAGTGGTGAGATCGATGATGTAAAGAATGGCAAACGATCAGTGAAAAAGCTGTTTTCTGGGGACCAGGAGCGCTTTTTAGGAAAATATGCTGGCGGCACCTTAGAATGGGAGAACTTAAGGCCAATGGGGCCAGTAAAAGCGGAGATATGGAAGTTGAGGCAACCCAATGGATTGGACCTCAATCTCACCATTGAACGCTGGAACGTAGACGGAAAGTTATTTCTTGAGATGTCGACAAGAACCGATCCAAAGGAGGCTGATCGCGTTGCGGCCCAACTAAAGGACTTTGTTAAATCTAAAGGTATCAAAGAGAGTGACGACCCCGAGACAAAAACGGAATTTGTCTTGAGCCACTTTGCCCAAACGCCATAAATTCCGGCATTTCCGATTCGAGATACTCTCCTAAGAAACTGGATCAGTTCAGGCAAATAACATAAGTCGTGACTAAATCATCAAGCAATGGTTTACCGGCATGAACAGAACGTTTCTTGCCGCAACAAGAACCCGCAGGAGTTCTGGGGAACTAGCTAGGGAGCAAAGATCTTCTCGTGGTCCGTTACTAGGTTTGCGAAGCCTCGAGTCGGTTCGACCCACACCTCAACGTCCGCCGGCGCAGGGTTCGAACAGGGTGATCTCAGCTGAAGGATGAATAGGGTTTGGGTCTACCCCATATCAAAGGTTTAATCCGGATGTCGCCCAGAATCAGCCACAGTTCTGAGATTCTGGCCGCAAAATGCACTTACCAGGTGACAAAACTTTCCGCATGCTGGCAGGCCTCAGTGACGGCATTTGATTGTCTCGACGAAATTCATAGAGAAACTTTTCTTCTTCCAAACATCAACACCACAAGTCACCCGGGCATAAAGCAACATCCCAGCAGAAAGGACCCACCATAAGAGTTGATCGCAAATGGGTCGAGCGCAACCTCGGCTTTGATCCAATCAAAACACCC
>Ga0210387_10002873_pt1 | contig 13225 bp, 14 predicted proteins | sample IncBWC7OmetaG_FD_160108 | JGI IMG/M metagenome (GOLD analysis project Ga0210387, IMG submission 160108) | Forest soil microbial communities from Barre Woods Harvard Forest LTER site, Petersham, Massachusetts, United States - Inc-BW-C-7-O ...
CTCATCGGCGTACTGCTCGACCGCGGCCGCGACGATCCGCGCCGGGCCGATCCCGTAGGAGGCCATCCACACCGGCTGCTCCTTCCCCTGCTCGTCCAGGTAGGTGGCGCCCAGCGGGACCGAATAGCGCGTGCCTAGCTTGAAGATGTTGCCCACCTCGATCGCCGGCTCGACCGTCAGCCGCTCGCCGTCTTTGAAGTAGTCCTCGCCGACCCTCTCCACGTGCGGGCTGCTGATCGCGACCTCCACGTTGGCGGCATAACCGTCCTCGCCCAGCACCACCTCGTCCTCGCCGGCGGGACATGGCGCCATGTACTCGTGCGCGCCGAGCCCGCCCATCATGCCCACGTCGCCCTCCACGCGATACCAGCGCAGGCCGGTGCGCTGCATCATGCGGTCGTACGCACCCACGTGCAGCTCGTAGCTCTGCTCCATCCCCGCCTGGTCGCGGCCGAAGCTGTAGGAGTCCTTCATCACGAACTCCCGTGTCCGCAGCACGCCCGCGCGCGGGCGCGGCTCGTCGCGCTCCTTGACCTGGAAGTGGTAGACGATCTGCGGCAGGTCGCGGTAGGAGCGGATCGTCTGCGCGGCGTGGAACGTGACGGCCTCCTCGTGGGTCATCGCCAGCACGAGCTCCGAGCCCTTGCGGTCTGAGAGCTTGAACAGCTCGTCGATCTCGATGCGCCCCGTCTTGCGCCACGGCTCGGCCGGTTGCAGCACCGGCATCAACATCTCCTGAGCGCCGATCGCGTCCATCTCCTCGCGCACGATCGCGACGACATTCTGGTGCACCCGCCAGCCCGCCGGCAGCCACGTCCACATGCCGGCCCCCATCTGGCGGATCAAGCCCGCCCTGACCATCAGCTTGTGCGAGACGGCCTCCGCGTCGGCGGGCGCCTGCTTCTCGGTCGGGAGCATGTACTCGGACAGGCGGGGCATGCGGCCACATCCTACGGGCCACCATCCGATTGCGGATATCCGCCAGAGGACTATCCGATTGCGGACATCAGAAATCGGATATCCCTATACCGGTCACTACCGACCGAGTGCCTGCCGCCATCGGTGCGAGCGATACGAACTGCCTTTGATAGAACAGCCCACATACATCGACGAGACCCCGACAAGGAGCCCCCATGGCCTACACCGTTCCGCCGCTCCCCTACGCCTACGACGCGCTCGAGCCGCACGTCGACAAGGCGACGATGGAATTCCATCACGACAAGCACCATCAGGCGTACGTCGACAAGGCGAACGCCGCCTTGGAGGGAACCGAGTGGGCCGACAAGCCCGTCGAGGAGGTGCTGAAGAACCTCGACAGACTCGGTGAGAAGAAAGGGCCGGTGAAAAACAACGGCGGCGGCCACTACAACCACTCGCTGTTCTGGGAGAGCATGAGCCCCGACGGCGGCGGCGCGCCTGCAGGCGAGCTAGCCGCGGCGATCGACGCCGCGTTCGGCTCCTTCGCCGACTTCCAGGCCAAGCTCAAGGAAACCGGCATCAACCAGTTCGGCTCGGGTTGGTCATGGCTCGTGCACGACGGCTCGGGCCTTCAGATCGTCGGCAGCGCCAACCAGGACTCCCCCATCTCCGACGGCAAGACGCCGCTCTTGGGCGTGGACGTGTGGGAGCACGCCTACTACTTGAAGTACCAGAACAAGCGCCCCGACTACATCGACGCGTGGTGGAACGTCGTCAATTGGGACAAGGTCGCCGAGCGGTTCGCCGCCGCGTCCTGACTCAGTTTCGAGAAAAGCGCCGGCCGGCCACGGGCGAGACGTCCTCGTCCAGCGCCGGTCCGGCAGCGGCCGGCTCGAGCATCGACTCCAGCACCTCATCGGCCTCCCGCGCGGCGGCGGCCTCGAGCGCGGCCACGCGCTCGGGCGTCATCTGCGTGTCGTCCTCGTTCTCCGCCAACCACGCGCGCGCCTCGGCCGCGGCCGTCTCGTCGCGCTGCACCGTCTTGCCCGCGGCGTAGTAGCGGTCGATCTCCTTGAAGAGCTCGTCGACGAGCTGCTCGGTCGGCACCTTCTTCAGCGGCTCGCCCTTGGAGTAGATCATGCCCATGTCTTTCGCGCCGGTGATGCCGAAGTCGGCGTGGCGCGCCTCGCCGATGCCGTTGACCGCGCAGCCGAGCACGGAGACCTCGATCGGGTCCTCGTACGCTTCCAGGCGCCGCTCGACTTCCACGACGACGCTGTCCATGTCGAACTGCAAGCGTCCGCAGGTCGGACAGGCGATCAGGTCCGGGCCGCGCTCGCGCAGCTTCAGCGCCTTGAGGATCTCCCAGGCGACCTTCACCTCCTCCTCGGCGTGGAAGGTCGAAAGTGAGATGCGGATCGTGTCGCCGATCCCGTCCGCGAGCAGCGTGCCTAGGCCGACGGCCGACTTCAGCGAGCCCGACCACTTCGTGCCGGCCTCGGTCACACCCAGGTGCAGCGGGTAGGGGATCCGCTCGGAGAGCATCCGATTGGAGGCGATCGTGTTCGGGACCGAGGTCGACTTCATCGAGACCTTGAAGTTCTCGAACTCCAGGCGCTCCATCAGCTGTACCGTCTCGATCGCGGCGGTCACGAGCGCCTCGACGGGGTTGTCGTACTCGAGCTGGCGCAGGTGCTTGGGCAGCGAGCCCGAGTTCACGCCCACCCGCAGTGGCGTTCCGTGCTCACGGGCCAGCGCGATCACCTCGGCGACCTTCTCCGGCCCGCCGATGTTGCCCGGGTTCAGCCGCACGCAGTGCGCGCCCGCTTCGATCGCCTTCAGCGCGAGCGTGTGGTTGAAATGGATGTCCGCGATGATCGGGATCGGCGACTGCGCGACGATCGTCTTCAGCGCCTCTGCGTCCTGCTCGCGCGGCACCGCCACGCGCACGATGTCCGCGCCCGCCTCGGCGACCGTGCGAATCTGATCCATCGTCGCCGCGAGGTTCGCGGTCTCGGTCTTGGTCATCGTCTGCACCGCCACCGGGGCGCCGCCGCCGACCGGGACGGGACCAACGTGGATCTGACGTTGTGAGGCCATAGGCTGATTCTACGATGCCTGATGTCTACGCCACCGCGCACGGCCCGCTCGCGCGCCTGGCCTCCCCGTTCGCCGCCCGCGCCCGCGCGGGTCGACACGAGCGGTTCTTCGCGCTGACACGGCTGCCGGAGGAGGCCCGCGTGCTGGATGTCGGCTGCGGCGCGCTCGGATTGCGCGCGCTGGAGCCCGACCTGGACATCACCGGCGTCGATCTAGCCGCGCGCCCGGACTATCCGGGACCGTTCGTGCGCGCGGACGCAGCAGCAGGCCTGCCATTCGCGGACGGGGAGTTCGACCTCGTGTACTGCTCCAGCGTGATCGAGCACGTACCGCCGCCCCACCGGGCCACATTCGCCGCCGAGGTGCGCCGGGTCGGCCGCGGCTGGTTCGTGCAAACTCCCGCCTACTCGTTCCCGCTGGAGCCTCACTCGCTGCTGCCGTTCGCACACTGGCTGCCATCGCGGTTGCGCAGGCCCTACTGGCGGCTGGGAGCGGCGGACGAGTGGGAGCAGATCGAGCTGTTGCGCCGAGCCGAGATGGAATCACTGTTCGGACCGGCGCTGGCAGAGCGCGCCGGGGGGCTGGTCAAGAGCTGGGTGTGCGTGCGTCCGCCGGGTTGAGCATGCTGCGCGGCGCCCGCGGCGAGCGAGCGTCCGCGAGGTCATGCGGGCAGGTCGGCAGAACGGCTATCCGCCGAGACGCGTGATGTCGTTGCTGAGACCGTTGATGAACAGGAACGCGAACAGCAGGATGCCGACGGTGCTGTAGCGCCACATCGCGGCGACCGAGATCCGCCGTCCGCGCACCTTTTCGGCCAGCGCCCATGCGACGTGACCGCCGTCGAGCGGCAGGAACGGGAACAGGTTGACGACCGCGAGGATCAGCGAGATCAGGCCGAGGATCACGAGCCCGAAGCCCGCCCCCGCGGAGACCGCTTCGTGGTCGACTTCGGCGATGCCGACGATCGTATGGACTTCGTGGCGCGCCTTGGAGCTCGTGAACGCGCGCCCGATCCCCGATATCAGGTTGCCCGTCCCGCTCCACATCTCGTGCGCCGCGACGCCCGCGGCGGCGAGCGCGCCGAAGTGTTTGGGCGCCGCGCCGAAGTTGAAGCCGACCAGCATCCGTTTTGCTTCCCTGCTGTAGCGGGGATATACCGACAGCGTGAGCTCGCGCCCCGCACGCCTCACCGTCAGCAGCACGGGCGTGGCGGCCCTACATCCGGCCGTCTGGGCGCCCGGGCAGCGATGAGCGGCGATCGCGCGCATCGCGGATGAGACCGTTGCCGGCTGTCCGTCCACGGCGATAATCCGATCGCCGTGCTCGAGTACACCGTGAGCAGGCGAGCCTTTCTGAGTCGCCAGCACGGACGTCGTCGGAATCAGCGTCTTGATCGACGGGTTGAGGTTGCCGAGCGTCAGATCGCCGTTGTAGCTGGAGCTCACGAGGATCGCCCAGAAGATCGCGAACGCGATCAGCAGGTTCATGCCCGGGCCGGCGAGGATCACGACGATCCGCTTCCACGGCGGCTGGTTGCAGTAGGCGCGGGCGGCGACCTCCGGGTCCATGTCCTCGAGTTCTTCGGGATTCATCCCCGTGATCTTCACGTAGCCCCCCGCGGGGATCGCGCCGATCATGTACTCGGTCTCCCCCCGGCGGATGCCCACGAGCTTCGGCGGGAAGAACAGCGAGAACCGCTCCACGCGCATGCCCACCGCCTTAGCGGCGAGAAAGTGCCCCAGCTCGTGCAGCACGACCAGCATCACGATGCCGAGAATCGTCAGGACCCAGCTCATGGGATCAGTTTGGCAGGCGTTTGAGCAGATGCCCGCCGGTTGATGGCCTACACGACCTCCAGCCGAAGATCCGGGTCGAGGCGGTGGAGGTCCTCGGGATCGCTCGTGACAACGCTCTGCCGATTGACTCGAGCGCAAACGACGACACTCGCGTCCACCACATCGGCGTGCCCACGCCTACCGAGCAGCAGCCCTGCCGCGAAGGCGGTGCGCGCGTCGAGCGCAACGATCTTTGTCTGCGCCATGTCGAGCAATCTCATCAACCGTGCCTGGCGAGCGCCGTCGCGGAAGGCTTGCGCAAGAACACCAGCGGGAATATGAAGTGTCGCCTCGGGCTGGTCCAACGCAGGTTTGAGCAGTGCGAGCATGCGTCCATCCCGCCGCTCCAATGCGATCAGCGCGCCCGTGTCGAGCGTAAACCCCCTCAATCGGACTCCGACATGGCCCAAGCCCGGTCCGCCCACGCATAAGCCTCGGCGCTGGGCTCCCCGTCTTCTGCGATCAGATCCCTGACAAAGTCAGCGAGCGTATCCTCATCGCCTGCGGTCGGCGGGGCTACCGCTGCGAGCGCCACGGAGATGTAACCGGACACGCTCGACGCCTGGCCGCTGGCGACAGCGGCCCGCGCCTGCTCGACCTGCTCGGGCGGCAAGGAGATCGTGATCTTGGCGGCCTTGGTCATACCGCCATCATACCAAGCAGGTCTGGCGTATCCGGACACTGGAAAGGCCGCGGGGAGTATCTCGCTCGGATGTCCCGTGTGAGCAGGCGTAGAGGGGGCGATGTTCTTTTCAACCGACTCGCCCCGAGGAACGGGACACGTCGGCCACGGGATCTCACCCGACCTACTCGCGCGACCCCGTTGAGGTCACAGGGACCAGAGCACGAGCAGCCAATTACAACGACGCCTGCACGTGACCGCAGTCGCTGACGTCGTAGGCGGGTTCGCAGTACGTCTGGGCTTCCCAGTTGGATCTGAACTCATGAACGAAGCGCCTCAAGACGCGTTGACTGTTGCGCCGGCCTCGATGTCCGGCCAGCACGCGGTTCTGTATTCGCGTCGACAGCAGGTTCAAGCGGACGCGGAAAAGGAGATCGGCGATGGTTTGGCCCGATTCTTTCAAGAAGGACCTGAATTCCCTCTGCTTGTGAAACCCATAGCCACGGATGTGATCGAACACGTGGCGTACTTCGCTTTGCGACACATGAACGTGCAGTTCGCTCGCCTCGCCAATCACCCAGTCGGAGGCGATCAGGAAGCCCATGACCTCTTGAACTATCGCGACGGTCGCGACGGCCGATAGGCGGTGCTTTGAAGGGGAGCCTCCGCTCTTCTGCGCAACAACCACCCAATGCCCGAACGTCGCACCGGTGATCGGCGTCGCGCCGACGCACACGAGGATCTGTTCTGGGGCGGGGCTGAGCAGATTGGCCGAGGACGGCGCGCTAGGCAAGGCGCCCTCTGAAGGGGTCAGTGGTGGCGGCGGCGGGCATGTTCCCGTCGGCGCCTGGGCGCCAGCGGAGGCACCGGCCGACAGGAAGAACGCGAAGACGGCGATGCCCGCAAGCGTTTGGCGTTGCCTGCGCTGGCGAGAGATCCAGGTCACCAAGTTCACCTCATCCGATGCACACATACATACGGATTTATCTCCGCGAGGAGACTTACCTCCTACCCCAAAGCCGCAACAGCCTCCCCGGCAATCCCCCGCGCCGTGCGATCGGCCTCGTACAGCGACTCGAACGCGCGGACCGGCTCGGCGGGCAGCTCCGAGAGGGTGCGCTCGATCGTCTGCGCGATCGCGGTGAAGGGCAGATGGCCTTCGAGAAACGCGTGGACAGCGATCTCGTTGGCGGCGTTGAGCACACAGGGGGACGTACCGCCGGCCAGAGCCGCCTCACGCGCGAGACGCAGGCAAGGAAAGGCCTCAAGATCGACCGGCTCGAAGGCAAGCGAACCGACCGCCGCCAGATCAAGCGGTTCGATCGGCAGGCCGACGGACTCGCCGGAGTGCAACGCGTAGGAGATCGCGATGCGCATGTCGGGTGGACCGAGATGGGCGAGCATGGCGCCGTCCGCGAGCTGGATGAGACCGTGGACGAGCGACTGAGGATGTACGAGCACGTCAATCCGCTCGTAGGGGATGCCGAAGAGGTGGTGGGCCTCCATCAGCTCGAGACCCTTGTTCATCATCGTGGCCGAGTCGATCGTGATCTTGCCGCCCATCGCCCAGGTGGGATGGGCAAGCGCCTGCTCCACCGTCACTCCCTCCAGTTGCGCGCGTGTGCGCCCTCGAAAGGGCCCACCGCTGGCGGTGATGGTCAGACGCTCGACCGCGCCCGGCGGTTGCCCGGCGAGCAGTTGGTGCAGGGCGGTGTGCTCGGAATCGACCGGCACGATCTGCGCGCCCGTGGCTTCCGCGAGCGCACTCACGAGCTCACCGCCGACGACGAGGGACTCCTTGTTGGCGAGGGCCAGGTCGATTCCCTCGCCGAGCGTGGCTACCGTCGGTCCAAGCCCGGCCGAGCCCACGAGTGCGTTCAGGACGAGATCGGCGCCGGACTCGACGACCAGCCTGACCAAACCCTCGGCGCCACCGAGCACTTCACCGTCCGTCCAAGCCTCAGACGCGCGCGCGGCTGCATGCTCATCGGCGAGCGCGATCCGCCGCACGCCGTGGGTCCGGGCCTGTTCGACCAAAGCCTCCCAGGAGCGCTCGGCGGAAAGGCCGACGAGCTCGAACTGCTCGCTCTCGCGGGCGCAGACGTCGAGCGCCTGCGTGCCGATCGAGCCGGTCGAGCCGAGCACGAGCAGACGCCGCGAGGTCACTCCGTGATCGGGCCCGGCCCTGCGGCAGCGGAGCTCTTCGCGCGACTTCGATACCAGGCGCTCACCACGCCGACCAGGCCCAGCGTGCCGACAGCGGCGATTACGATCGCGCCAAGCGCGGCTCGGTCCAGCAGGCGCCGCAGACGCCTACGGATGTAGAGGAAGCCTGTGCTGGTCGCTATGAACAGGAGCGCATCATCGACCTGACGCTCTATCCGCTTTGAAGTCACGCTCCGAGTCTACATAGCGTCCGCCCGCGGTCTTCCTCGACACGGGTCGCCGGCCCGGAGGGACCGGGCCCGGTGCGATGGCTCAGTGGACATAGGCAAACCAAATGTAATAGCCGACGACGGCCGCGAACAGGACCGCGTCGAGGCGATCCAGCGCCCCGCCGTGGGCGCCGAAGACGCCGCCGGAGTCCTTGACGCCGGCGTCGCGCTTGACGAAGGACTCGAACAGGTCGCCGACGGGTGCGACGAGGGCGACGCCGAGCCCGAGCACGAGCGCGTGAGCGCCGGGCAACCAGTCCTGGTAGCGCCCGGCGAGCCAGACACCGGCGATCGTGAAGGCCATGCCGGCGAGCAGCCCCTCGACGGTCTTGTTCGGCGAGATACGCGGCGCGAGCGGCCGGCGTCCGAACATGCGGCCCCCGAGATAGGCGCCGGTGTCGCCCAGGAAGGTGCCGACGAGCACGTCGATCACAATCCCCTCACCGTGCGGCAGGCCGCGCAGCAGCACGGCGTGCGCGAGCGCGAAGCCGATCCAGTAGATCCCCAGCAGCGTCACCGCCAGCCCGGCGACGCTCGGCCTGGGCTGCAGGAGCGTGAAGGCGAACAGGACGGGCAGCGCGGCGACGGCGACGAGCAGGATCTGGAACTGGCCCCCATACAGCGCCGCCGCGAGCAGGCCCGCGAGCGCGAGGAAGCCCGCCAGGCGGGCGGGGTGCGCGCGCGCGTACATCCCGTAGAGCTCGTGCATGCACAGGCATCCGAGCACGAACAGGCCGAGCGTGAAGATCGAGCCGCCCTCGATCACGAGGAACAGCGCCAGCGCGATCGCCGGCAGCGCCACGAGCACGCGCGCGCCCAGATCCGAGCGGGGAGCTTTGCCGAAGGGAACTCGCATGCGCAACCCGGTGGGCCGCCCTGCGCCCGGCGCCCGCGCGCCTGCAGACGCCCGCACCGTCACCGCCCGCCGAACCGGCGCCGGCGCGCGGAGAACTCGGCCAGGGACTCCTCGAGCGCCTCGCGCGTGAAGTCCGGCCACAGCTCGTCGCGGAAGATCAGCTCGGAGTAGGCGGACTGCCACAGCAGGTAGTTGGACAGGCGCCGCTCGCCGCTGGTGCGGATGATCAGGTCGGGATCGTGCATCTCCGGCGCGTAGAGCAGGCGGCGGAAGTCCTCCTCGTCGCCATCCTGAAACTCGCGCGCGGCGTCGAGGATCTCGGCGCGCCCGCCGTAGTTGAAGGCGACGAACAGCGTGATGCGATCGTTGGCGCCGGTCAGCGATTCGGCCCACTCCATCCGCTGCACGAGATCCTCGGAGACGCCCTCGCGCCGGCCGATGAAGCGCATGCGCACGCCCTCGGAGTGCAGCTCGGGCGTCTCACCGGCGATGCGCCGGGCGAACATCTCCATCAGGCCCTGCACCTCCTCGACGGGACGCGACCAGTTCTCGGTGGAGAACGAGTAGACGGTCAGCTCGCGCACACCGAGGTCGACGGCGTCGCGCAGACGAGCCTTGACGGTGTCCGCGCCGGCGTCGTGACCGGCGTTGACCGGCAGACCTCGCGCGCGGGCCCAGCGGCCGTTGCCGTCGGTGATGATCGCGACATATCTGGCGCCCATCCCGCCCGTCGTCTCGCTCGCCGGGACGCCGGCCATCAGACTTCGAGGATCTCCTGCTCCTTGGTGGCGAGCACCCCGTCGAGCTCGCCGATGCGCGCGTCGGTGAGCTTCTGCAGCTCGACCTCGGCGCGGTGCTCGTCATCGGAGGAGGCAACGCCTTCGGACTTCAGCTCGCGCAGGTGCTGCATCGTGTCGCGGCGGACGTTGCGGATCGCTACGCGCCCCTCCTCGGCGAGGTTGCGCACCACCTTGACCAGCTCGTGCCGGCGCTCCTCGGTCAATTCGGGCACCGCGAGGCGGACGAGGTTGCCGTCGTTGGAGGGGTTCAGGCCGACGTCGGACTCGTTGATCGCCTTCTCGATCATCTTGATCGAGGACTTATCGTAGGGCTGAACGGTGAGCAGGCGCGCTTCGGGCGCGGAGATCGTCGCGAGCTGGTTCAGCGGGGTCATCGCGCCGTAGTAGTCCACCACGATGCGGTCCAGCAGCGAGGGGCTGGCACGGCCGGTGCGCACGGTCGAGAACTCGTGCTGGGCGGACTCGACCGACTTCGCCATGCGCTCGCGCGCATCCTCGAGCAGCACGTCGATCATCTCAGCCGCCATCGTCGCCTCCCTCGTCTGCAGTCGGTGTCGACACGAGCGTGCCCACGCGAACCCCGGAGATTATCCGCGCGATGCTCGTGTCATCGTCCATGTTGAACACGTTCAGCGGCATGCCGTTCTCCATGCACAGCGCCAGCGCCGTGGAGTCCATCACGCGCAGCCGCCGCTCGATCGCCTCCATGTGCGTGATCTCGGGGATGAAGGTCGCGTGCGGGTCGGTCGCGGGATCGGCCGTGAAGACTCCCTCCACCCCGTTCTTGGCCATCAGGATCATCTCCGCGTGGATCTCGGCTGCGCGCAGCGCAGCCGCGGTGTCGGTCGTGAAGAACGGGTTGCCGGTGCCGGCCGCGAAGATCACGACGCGCCCCTTCTCCAGGTGGCGCATCGCGCGGCGGCGGATGTAGGGCTCGGCGATCTCGGAGACGCCCAGGGCGGAGACGACGCGCGTGTCGGTGCCGATCTTCTCCAGGGCGTCCTGCAGGGGCAGCGCGTTGAGCACGGTCGCGAGCATGCCCATGTAGTCGGCGGTGGCCCGGTCCATCCCGGCGGCAGCGCCCTGCATGCCGCGGTAGATGTTGCCGGCGCCGACGACGATCGCGACCTCGACGCCGCGCTCGCGCACGGTGCGCACCTGCTGGGCGACGGCGGCGACACGCTCGGGATCGGTGCCGAACTCCAGCCGGCCCATGAGGGCCTCGCCGGAGAGCTTCAGCAGGATGCGTCGGAAGGCAGGGTCGGCCATAGCGGGAGCGTATCCGTATCGGCCCCGACACGGACTGCCCTGACGCGGCCTGGCGGGTCAGCGTCGCTTGTAGGTGAAGCCCGTCAAGCCCGCGTATGCGGCGGTATGCCGCACTGCTTTGTAGAGGGTGTTGGCGTCGAAGCCGGGCGTAGCCGCGGTCGGGCGCGGCAGCGTGAGCAGCGCCACCGCATAGTGCCGCAGGCCGCGGCCTCTGGTCGGGCAGATCGTGTAGCCGCTCTGCCCGAGGCTGTTGCGTCCGACGATCGCCCCGGGCGGAAGCTTGCCCGCGGAAACGCCTTTGAGGGTGGGTCGCATGCCCGCCACCGCCCAGTAGATCCGTGGATTGCCAGCGGATTCGCCGTCGTTGCCGAGAATGAACAGCGCAAGCTCGGCAGTGCCCTTCGGGATGGCCCCCCAATGCAAGGGGGGAGACGTGCCGGCTCCATCGCAGGTATAGCGAACCGGGATCTTGCTTCCCGGTGCGAACGCTGGGCTCGACACCCTGAGAGTGACCTGCGGAAAGTGTTCGGTCTTGGAAGCCTGTGCATCGTCGGGCGTGCCGGCGGGCGCATCGGCGGAGGTCTGCGTGCCGGTGGCGGCGGGCGTGGTCTGGCTCGCGCTCGCGGCCGTGGCGGTGGAGGAGGATCGAGACGTCGAGCTCGAGCCACCGCATCCGGCGAGCGCCGGTGTCAGCACCAGCGCAGCGCTCATCGCAACTATTTTCAGCAGTCGTCCCATCGATGTACCTTCCCGAGTCGGCCCCGTGCCAGGGTGCTTTGTCAGGAGATCACGCTACAGATCGACGGCTCGAACTCCTAGCGATTCCCGCGATTGTCTCTAGGGTTTTGCTCGGTGCGTAGGGCCTTGCTCGAGTGTGCGCGCGACCCGCGGACGAGGCCGGCGCCGCGTCCGCTACTGACCCACGGCGAAGCGCACGAAGCGCCGGATGACGACGTTCTCGCCGGTGGTGGCGGTGAGCTCGTCGCGCAGCTGCTGGACGGTCTTGCCGTCGAACTTGGGGTTGTGCAGCTCCTGCTCGAGCAGGACGATCGTCTGATACCAGGAGTCGAGCTTGCCGGTGACGATGCGCTCGCGCACGTTCTCTGGCTTGTCGGCGGCCTCCTGCTCGTAGATCCGCGCCTCGGCGTCGCGCTCGGCCGCGGGAACGTCCTCGCGGCTGACGTAACGGACGGTGGGAGTGGCGGCGATCTGCATGGCGACGTCGCGGGCGAAGGTGACGAAGTCGTCGTTGGTGGCGACGAAGTCGGTGTTGCAGTCGACCTCGATCAGCACGCCGACCTTCGCGCCGGCGTGGATGTAGGCCTGAACGGTGCCCTCGGTGGCGATGCGCTCGCCGAGGTCCTGGATCTTCTTGCCCTGCTTCAGGCGCAGGATCTCGATCGCCTGCTCGAGGTCGCCGGCGGCCTCCGCGAGGGCCTTCTTGCAGTCCATCATCCCCGCGCCGGTGCGATCGCGCAGAGCCTTTACGTCACGTGCCGAGATCTCGACGGTACTCATGACGCGCCGGCCTCCTCTCCGGCGGTGACCTCGACGGGCGCCTCGCTCGCCACAGCAGCCTCGGTCGCGGCCGGCGTCTGGGCCGGGGCGGGCGTCTGAGTCGCGGCGGCAGGCGCCTCGGCAGCCGCGGGCTCCGCGGCCGCCGCGGGCTTCTGCGCGGCGGGGGCAGTCGCCGGTGCCGCGGTCGTGGCGGCAGCGGGCTCCTGCCGCGCGGGAGCGGGTGCGGAGGGCGGCGGTGAGGTCGGCGCGGGTGCGGGCTCGGGGGGTGTCGCGGCGCTCTGAGCCTGCGCGGCGGCTGCGGCCGCGGCCGCCTGGCGCTCGGCGGCCTCGCGCTTGGCCTGTTCCTCGGCCTCGCGGGCGGCCTGTTCCTCGGCTTCGCGACGCGCGCGGGCCTCGGCCTCGATGCGGGCGCGCTCCTCGGCTTCCTGGCGGGCGCGCTCCTCCTCCGCACGGAAGACGGAGTGGCCCTCGGCGACGACCTGGCCGATCGCCTGGGTGATGAGCGCGCACGAACGGATCGCGTCGTCGTTGCCGGGGATCACGAAGTCGATGCCGTCGGGGTCGCAGTTGGTGTCGACGAGACCGATGATCGGGATGCGCAGTCGCTGAGCCTCTTTGACGGCGATGACCTCGGTTTTGAGATCGATCACGAACATGGCATTGGGCACGCGCTGCATGTTCTTGACGCCACCGAGGTTCGCCCGCAGCTTGGCAAGATCGGCCTGGGCGGCCATGCGCTCGCGGGTCGGCAGCAGCGCGAGCTGGCCCTCGGCCTCGAAGCGTTCGAGGTCGTGCAGCCGGCGGATGCGCTGGTTGATCGTCTGGAAGTTGGTGAGCAGCCCGCCCAGCCAGCGATGGTTGACGTAGGGCAT
>Ga0210387_10002875_pt1 | contig 13224 bp, 13 predicted proteins | sample IncBWC7OmetaG_FD_160108 | JGI IMG/M metagenome (GOLD analysis project Ga0210387, IMG submission 160108) | Forest soil microbial communities from Barre Woods Harvard Forest LTER site, Petersham, Massachusetts, United States - Inc-BW-C-7-O ...
AGATTCGAACGGTCGCGTCCGAGCGAACGCTGGGTTACCGGAGCCGCATTCGTCTCCACGTCGCGAGTGATGGACGAGTCGGTTTTTTTGCGACTGGCACGCAAGAGCTGGTCGAAATCCCCAGTTGCCCCGTGGCGGATCCAGCACTCGATCGAGCGCTAACGGCCTTGCGCGCGATCGCCGCGCGCTACCGCGGCGCGCTCAGCCGCTTCGCCGAGCTCGAGTTGCGCGTGGCTCCGAGTGACCCACGCTGCTCGCTTTGGCTCTTGCCGAGAGCCGACGAATTGAAGGGCACGAGCGAGCTGCTTAGTGCATTGAGCGAAGTATTTCAGGTCTCGCTCGCCGAGCGCGCTTCGGACCCCGAGCGCGATCAGCGCTTTGCATTGCCAGGCGGGGTGGAGCTGCGCGCGCCGGCCCAGGCCTTCACGCAGATCAATTGGCCGATAAACCGAGCACTGGTGCAGGCACTGCTCGACGCGGTGGAGCGCCGCTCGCTGCGCACGTTTTGTGATCTTTATTGCGGTGCTGGGAACTTCAGTTTGCCGCTTTTGTCACGCGGACTGAGCGGCGTCGGCATCGAGGCCGCAAAGGCCTCGATTGCTGCGGCAAAGCGCGCGGCGGCCGCCCAGCAGCTGCAGAACGGTCGGTTCCTCGCGGGTGACGTGCGTGAGGTCCTCTCCCAATTACCAAGCTCCGAGCGCTTCGATCTGATCCTGCTCGACCCGCCACGTAGCGGCGCGCGCGATGCGCTGCCCGAGATCTCGCGTCGAGCGGCCACGCACATCGCTTATTGTGCGTGCGACCCGGTCACGCTCGCTCGAGACCTGCGCATACTGTGCGACGCGGGCTACACCTTGGAGGAGCTGACGGTCTTCGATATGTTCCCCCAGACTCATCACTTCGAAACCTTGGTCTGGCTGAGCCGCGCCCGCGCCAGCGGCTGAGCCTCTCTGCTACTCCGAGTCGTCGTCGCGCTCTTTCCGGAAGCGCCGCACCGCTTCGCGCAGCTTTTGATCCATCTGGCGCATTAGCCGCAGCAGCTTGGCCTCTTGTTTCGGGCTCAGCTGTTTGGCGAGCTCGTCGAACTCGGCGAGCCGGAGTGATTGCAATTTCGCCGTGCTTTCACGCACGATCTGCAACGATTTGCCGTAGGCGCCTTGGTCGTTGCTGTCCAAATCGAACAGCGCGCGCAGTGTCTTCTGCTGCTGGCGCATGTCCTTTTGGACTTTCTCTCGTTCGACTTGAAATTTGTCCAGCGTGCGCTCGATGTCGGTGGCTTTCTTCTCGTCGAGCCCGACGTCTTTGCGCAAAATCGTGCCGCGCCATTTCTTCAAGCGCGCTTCGATCTCGGCGCGCTTGGCCTGTGCGCCGTTCTGTGCGAACGACGGCGCGCTCAGCGCCAGCAGGCACACGAACACCAAAAAGCCAAACCACTTGGCCTGTCTCACGAGCATCTTCCTTCGACCCGTCCCAAAAACATTTCAGGTCCCTCCGGAGAGCTCTTTGGTTGCGGCCAGCCAGGCGTCCAGATCGCGATCCGACTGCGGCCCGGTGACGTCGAAGTGCGCACCCTCGTCGGAATCGCCGAGCAGCTCCGCGTTGTCACTCGAGTTGTCGGTCTGTGTCGATTTCGGCGCTGCGGCGAGCACTTCTTGCGAGCTCGCGCTGGCCACCGCCACGCTCACGCTCGGCGCTGCCGAGCCGGCGCCTGCTGCGTGCTGGGGCGCGGCCTTCGGTGCGATCGCGTGCAACGCAAATAGGCCACCGAGCGCCATGACCGCGCCCGCAAAGGCTGGCCCCCATGCCCAGCGCGGCAAAAATCGCTGTTTGTGCGCCACGCGCTCCGGAATGTCCGCAGCGCGAGCGCCGAGCTTGGTGAGCGTTGGTCCGGAGGCTACTTGCGCGGTGTCCTCGAACAACCGCTTCAGATCTTCGTGCTCTTGGTCGTCGTTGGTCATCGCGGTCGTTCCTGGGCCCGTGCGCCGAGCAGCGCGTCGAGCCGGCTCTTGAGCTCGCTCATGGCGAGGTGGGCGAGGACTCTCGCCGAACCTTCAGTCGTACCCAGTGTCAGCGCGATCTCGGCATAGCTCAAATTGCCGTCGAGCCGCAGGAGCGCCACTTCACGACGCTTCTCCGGCATCGCCTCGAGCGCGGCGCGAATGGCCCGCGCGCTCTGCTCGGTTTCGAGCAACTCTGCGGGCTCTGGCACGCGCTCGGTGGCGTGGCTGCGCTCCTCGTAGCCGCGCCGTCGTCGTTCGCTGCGCAGTAGGGTGCGGGCCCGCGTTACGGCGATGCTCGCCAGAAACGCCTTCAATGACGTCCCTGGGCTGTACTGAGCGAGCCGCGTGAACGCGATGGTCAGCGCCTCTTGCACGGCGTCCTCGGAGAGCGCGCGGTCACCGCAGGCACGCGACGCGATGCGATAGAGCATGGCCAAGTGCGGCTCGACCAAGCTCTGGAACGCCCGGCCGTCGCCAGCCAGCGCGCGCCCGAGCAGCTCATGTTCGACGCTCAAACCTGTACCGTTGTTGCCAGAGTCGGCGCTGGCCGAAAGAGGGAGCACCCAATGGTTCATCCTAGACCGTTATTGAGTGATGCCGGATCCGGCCCGCGCGTTAAACCACCCGTGCAACTGCCGGAATTTGCTGCGCATGTCTGCTCTCCACCGCGGTTTTGGGGTTTCGACGGGAATCTTGGCCAAGGCTTGGTGCGCTTGGAACAATTCGGTTTGCCGAGCTCTCTCGGCCTCACCCCGAGATCCCCAATGCAATTGAATTGCGACCCATTCGCCCGCCCGAGTCCACCCCAATGGCTGGTCTCCAACGGTTCAGTCACCGTCGGCCCAGTCCGCACCGAGCTATTGCTGCGTGGCGTGATGCACGGCCGTGTCCCGAGCGATTCCATGGTCCGCGAGGTGGGCTGGCAGAGCTGGCGCGAGATCGGTCAGATCCGTGAAGTGTGCGCGTTGAAGCGCGTGCTCGAGCGCACGGTTGCCGAACCGAGCTCGAAGGCTCCTAGCTTGCGTGAGAGTGCCGCTGCGGTCGGCGAGGCGGTCGACGTGGGTGAGGCCCTCCTGCTCGCGCTGCACGCGGCTGCGCGCGCGACCTCGGCTACGATCGGGCTCGCACATCGCGTGCGCGAACCACTGCTTTTGCCTACGACTTCCTGCGTGTTCGAGGCTTCGCCCCAATCGTTGGGAGAAGTCTTGCCTTGGTTCGACCCGGTGTTTGCGCTGGCCCGCACGGGTGGTCTGGTGCTTGGGCCTGCCAATGCCGGCGTGGTCGAGCGCGCGATCAGCCTGCGGCTTGCTCATGCAGGCTCCCTGCGAGGTGTCGCCATGCTGCCCATCTCGGTCGACGGGCAGCTGTGTGCGCTCCTCGAGCTCGGGCGGAGCGATCACCTATTCCGCGTCAGCGATGCCGCGGAGCTCGCCGATTTCGCGGTCAGCGTTGGCGCGGCGTTGACTCGGCTCAGCCGGCCGCGCGCGATCTCGAACCCCAAATAGGGCAACAGCCCGGCGCGAGGGGAGCGCGCCGGGCCGTTGAATAGATTAGGGAGGCGGCGACCCGGGCGGAGGGGGGGGTCACCAGAGGCGCCGCCTGCATGGGGGAACACTGCAGGGAGCGTGCCAGCTGAGAACTGGCAATATTCAACGAGTTGGCCACGAACTAGACACTGGTTCGTTTCAACTTTGAAACGCCTCGTGCGAAGGCGAAACGTAGCGCGAACATTTCCCCTCTCTGAGCGGGGTCGAGCGAGTGACGGATTGGGAACTCGCAGCGTGCTTCGGGTGAGCGCCTCGCCAAGCGCGACCCCCGGCACTATCGTCCGTCCATGAAGTGGTCATTTCGCGTCGCGCGCGTGTCCGGGATCGACGTGCGTGTCCACGCGACGTTCGCTTTGGCGGTGGCCTACTTCGCGATCGGCTTCGGCGCCTCGCATGGCCCGCGCGGCGCAGCATTCGGAGCATTGTTAATCTGTGCGCTATTCGCCTGCGTCACGCTGCACGAGCTCGGGCACAGCCTGGTCGCGCAGCGTTTTGGCGTCGGAGTGAGTGAGATTTTGCTCCTGCCCATCGGCGGAGTGGCTCGGCTCACGAGCGAGCCCAGAAAACCCCTGCACGAGCTGCTGATCGCGCTGGCTGGGCCGCTCGTCAACGTCGTGCTGGCGCTCGGCCTGTTCGTCGCTCTGCTCCACTACGCGCCGAACGAAGCGTTCGATTTGCGCGATCTGCCGGAGCTCGCTGAAATTAGCCCGCTCGGCCTGCTGCGCGCGCTGTTTTTTGGCAATCTGATGCTCGCGATCTTCAACATGCTCCCGGCACTGCCGATGGACGGCGGGCGCGTATTCCGAGCTCTACTGAGCCTCGTCGTCGGGCGCTCGCGGGCCACGCGAATTGCGGCCGGCGTCGGCCAAATCATCGCGCTCGGTCTAGTGATCTACGGGCTGCGCGCCAATTCTCCGAGCTCGGGCTGGCTCGCGCTGATTGGCCTGTTCGTCTTCGTGGGGGCCGCGCAGGAGCGCGCGGCTGGGCGCGCGTCGGATTTGCTGAGTGAGCTGCGCGCGGGCGAGGTTTGCGATCCGCACGCTCTGGTGCTCGCGCCGCACGAGCAAGTAGGCCATGTGCTCGACACCTTGGTGCGCAGCCCGCAGGCGCATTTCGCAGTATTTTATGGCAAGGAGCTGGTCGGCACGGTAGCGCGTGATCAGGTCTTGGCGCTGGCACCGCGCGTGGGGTTGAACGCGCCGCTCGCGTCGTTGATGCGCCGTGAATTCTTCGCCGTCGACGCCGGTACTCCACTCGATGAAGTGCGTCGCCGGCTGCTCGAGCTCGGTGGGCGCCCGGTGGTGGTTCGCTCGCTCACGGGCTTTGCGGGCGTGCTCGGCGTCGAGGATCTGCAGCGCATCACGCTCGTCGCCGAACGCTTGGCGCAAGCCGGAATTCGCCGCCCGCAGATCGCACCTGATCCAGCGCTGCACTAGGCCGATCAGCGCACTCGACGAGCTCGGCACCGAACCCCGTCGCTGGTCGCTACCGGCAGGTCGCCTTCGTCCGAAGGTACCGTCTTTGCCCGCGAGATTCCCCGAGGCTCGCGCTGCGTGTCGATGACGTGATCAAGCCGTAGTACTAGTCAGCGGGTGGCTGACCCTGCGACCGAGAAACATCCGCCAGTCCTCGCGTATTTGTTTTTTGCGGAAATGTGGGAGCGCTTCAGCTTCTACGGCATGCGCGCGCTCTTGGTCCTGTATCTGACCAAGTCATTTCTATTTGGAGACAAAGCGGCCTACGCCATCTACGGCAGCTACACGGCGCTCGTGTACACGACGCCGGTCATTGGAGGGCTCTTGGCGGACCGCTTGCTCGGCTATCGAAAAGCGGTGGTGCTGGGCGGGGTGCTGATGGCGTTCGGGCATTTTGCGATGGCCGTGCAAAATCTGCAGGTCTTCTACTTCGCGCTCGCGCTCTTGATCTGTGGCAATGGCTTCTTCAAACCCAACATCTCGAGCATCGTCGGTCGCTTGTACGGCCCGGACGATCCGCGGCGCGACTCAGCGTTCACGATCTTCTACATGGGCATCAACCTGGGCGGTCTGCTCTCGCCGATCCTGTGCGGTTACCTCGGTGAGCACTTTGGGTGGCATTGGGGGTTTGGGCTTGCAGGGGTCGGCATGCTGGTTGGCTTGTTCGTCTTCTTGCGCGCGCAGCGGCTGCTGGAGGGCGTCGCTGATCCGCCAGATCAAGCCGTTCTGGAGCGACCCGTCGCGCTCGGCGTCTCTGCGCAAACGTGCGTCTATCTCGGTACGGTCGCCGCGCTCGTTGCCGCTTGGCAATTGATGCAACACGGCGCTCTCCTCGGTTCGCTCTTGATCGTATTCGGAATCGTGGTGCTCGTCGGGCTGCTCGTGTTCATGTTTCGTTTGCCTGATCACGTCGAGCGCGACCGGCTCGGTGTCGCGCTCGTGCTCACGCTGTTTTCGGTCGTGTTTTGGGCCTTCTTCGAGCAAACCGGGACCAGCCTGAGCCTATTTACCGACCGCAACGTGAACCGCTCGCTGCTCGGCATCACGATCAAGGCGTCTCAATTCCAGTCCGTCAATCCGCTCTTCATTCTGCTGTTCGCGCCGGTGTTCAGCGCGCTTTGGCTGTATTTGGCGCGCCGCCAGCACGAGCCGAGCACTCCGCTCAAGTTCGGCTTCGGCATCTTGCAACTGGGCTTGGGCTTCGTGGCCTTGTACGTCGGCGCGGTCGCCTCGCGGGCTACCGGGATCGTGCCGATGTTCTGGCTGGTGCTCGGCTACTTTCTACATTCCACAGGTGAGCTTTGCCTTTCGCCCATCGGGCTGTCGATGATCACCAAATTGTCGCCGAAGCGCATCACCGGCATCATGATGGGCATCTGGTTCCTCTCGAGTGCCTACGCGCAGTACGCTGGATCCCTGATTGCGCAGCTCACCGGCGTTCGAGACGCTGGGCCTGCCACGCAGACCGTGCCCAAACCGGTCGATACCGTCATGGTCTACGGTTCGGTGTTCGGCGGCATCGCGTGGGTCGCGCTGGGTGTGGGCGTGCTCGTGGTGGTCACCTCGCCGCTGCTCGCGCGACGGATGCACCGCGTGAATTGAGCGGTCCGGGGCGATTCGACCAAATTCAGGCCGGTCCGTGAAACCGCTTTTGCTCGGCAAAAGTCTCGGTCAGACTGCGCGCCCCATGTCCGATTCTTCCCCCGATCTGCCCGAGGTCTAGCATCATGATCCGGAGCCCGTGGCGGTCGCGATCGAGACCGCTCGCGCGCTGTTTCGGACGGGTGATCGTCTGGACGCGCTGCGCTGGCTACGTCGCGCCGCTGAACGCGCCGAAGAGGCAGGGGACGACATGCGTGCGGTGAACCTCGCGCGCCGCGCTGCCGATCTGAGCACCGAGCTGCAGAGTATCGTGCCGCCCTCGCGCCGTGATGAAGCCGCCGCGCTCGCGCCATACGACGATTTCAGTGACAAGACCGTGGTCGACGCGCCGGCAGCCACCGCGATTGTCCGCGAAGCGTTGCAATCCGGGGTGCAAATCACCGAGCTCACGGAGTCAGTGCCACCGCCGCGCTCGGTCACTCTGCCTTCGCCAGCGTCTGTGACCTCAGCACCGCGCACTACGCTCAAGGCGCAACCCGAGTCGGTGAAGCCGTCGGTGCGACAAGCCATGCGTGTGGCCGTGGCGCGCGATCCCGAGAGCCCTGGAGCGTGGCTCGTGCGTGCCTTGCCTGAAGGCTTGCCCGCGCCGCCCGGCAGCGAAGAGGCACTCTTGGTCGTACTCGATCCGAAGAGCCGGCTCTTTCAGTAGCGCGCTCGCTTCAACGTTTCGAGCGTCAGCGCCGTGAGGCGAAGCTCCGATTTCGGCACTCGTGCAAGATCGAAGAGAGGTGTCACTTCGCTTGCTCGGACGCGGTCCGGCGCGCTGACGCCGGCGCTCCGAGCGGCCCAGGCCACGATGGCCCGTGGATCGCAGCCGCCTTGCTGCAGCTCGGCCAGGCTGAGATCGGCTTCGCGCTTGGCCAAGCGGCGGCCATCCGCGTCGGTCACGAGCGGCACGTGAGACCACTTGGGGTGCGGCAAACCGAGCGCGGTTTGCACGTGCCATTGACGTGCTGCGCTGGGTAGTAGGTCCGCGCCGCGCAGCACCTCGGTGACACCCTGAGCGGCGTCGTCCACGGCGACCGCGAGCTGATAGGCGGGTGCCTTGTCGCGCTTCGCGATCAGAAAATCTCCCACGTCACTCGCGACGTCCCAGGTACTCGGGCCGCTCACGCCGTCCTCGATTTGTATGCCGCCCGCGGGAATCATCAGTCGCGCGCCGGCTGGGCGCCCCGTCTCTCGCTCGGCGTCGGCGAAGGAGTTGAAACGGCCGCGACAAGTGCCAGGGTAGCGAGGCTCTGCCGAGTCTGCGTGTGGCGCGCTTTGGGCGCTGCGAATGTCGCCGCGCGAGCACACGCAGGGATAAGCTTTGCCCGCTTCAATCAGCGCTGAAACCGCCGAATTCAAGCGCGGCAGGCCGTGCGACTGCAGCCACACCGGTCCGTCCCAGTCGAGGCCGAGCCACTCGAGATCACGGAGCGCCGCGTCGGCAAATTGTACTTGCGCGCGCGGCCCGTCTAAATCCTCCATGCGGAGGAGCAGGGTGCCGCCGCGGGAGCGGATGTGCCAGTACGCGAGCAAGAACGTGCGCGCGTGCCCGAGGTGCAAGAGCCCGGTCGGGCTCGGCGCCAAGCGCCCGACTGGCACGGTCATGTCACTGCCCAGGCGCAGCGCAGGTGCAGTTGGCGACGCGCCGCTCGGATTCGGAGACGACGCGCTTGGCGTGACTGCAATGTGCCCCGCCGTCGCCGTCGAGCCGACACACCGCGTTCGCCGCGCGCGTCAGCGACGCGAATGCGCGGCATGCATTTTCACACTGGCCGCTCGGCGCGGAGCTGGCGGGCGCGCTTGCTCCGGCAGCGCTTGGGGCGCCGCGTTTGGCGGCCTTCTTGTCGGCGCTGCCGCCGCTTCGACCGAGCTCGGGCGTCGGTTCGGCAAGCGCCAAGCGATCGAGATCTGCCTTGGCTTGGTTTAGGGCGTTCTCGGCGGCTTCGAGCGTGGTGAGCTCGTCCTTGGCCGAGTCGTCAGCCTTGGGTTGATCCAATCCCTGTGGCGTGAGCACAGGTGCGGCGGCTGGTGCAGCGGGCGGCGCGCGCTCTTCATCCGCCTGCGGCGCCGTGCTGACCGTCGCAGGGCTTGCCGCGGGCGCTGCCAAGGGCTCACTGTGCTGGTTCGCGCAGGCCGTCAGCAGCACCCAAACACCGAGCCCACCCAGTACGCGCGCGATTTTCATGGGGATTTTGCGCATTCTCCAGCGGGACACCCGCGCCGGATCAGACCGCGCCCAAGCTTAGACGTTCCGGGTTCGAAAAAGGCTCACACTCTCGCCACGATATACGCGAGCCACCCCGGTTGGTTCTCGGCGCGGGTCGTGGGTCGATAGTCGTCGTGGTCGTCGTCCTTGCTCTTGTCCCAGAATACACGCACATCGGAGTACCCCGCTTCCTGGAGCAGCTCGGTGAGCTCGGGCAAGGTCCAATAGCGCCAGTCGTAGCTGAAGGCTTTTTCCAGCTTCGTGCCATCGGCGAATTCGAAGTGGATGTGGTTCAAGACTTCGTGCGTGATCGGATTGAACTTGTCCTGGTCCCAAACATAGACGAACCCGCCCTTGATTTGACGCGGTTCGAGCATGGTTTCATGTGATTCCCAACCGCCGTACGCGTCGAGCATGAACATGCCGCCGCGGCTCAGCCCCTTCTTCACGCCGGCGAAGTAGGAGCGCATGGCGTCACGAGTCTTGAAGATCCAATAACTGAAGTTGAATGCGCAGACCACGTCGTGCTTGCCGGGCGACGCTTTGCGCACGTCTTGGCGGAGCAGCTTGACGCGCGCGGCCTTGTCACCGAGCGGTAAAATGTTGTGCTCGGTGCCCCACGCGAGCACCTTGGGGTCGATGTCGATGCCGACTGCGCTGCGTTTGGGCGAGCTCCGGACCCACTCGCCGCAGAGCAGTGCCGTGCCGCAAAAATCCTCACGCAGCGTCAGCGGTGGGTTCTTGTTCGTCGTCTTGAACGCGCGGTTGATGAAGTAGACCTCGGTGGCCGCGTCTTGCACCGAACGCTGATACAGGTCGTGCTTGTCAGCGGTCTTGGCGGAAAACTTAGAGGCTTTCTTCTTTTTTGATTTCTTGGGCATGAGCATCGTAAAACAAAAAGTTATTTTCTACGTTTGCAGCGAACGGTCGTGGCAAACGTTTGGTAGTCGGCAACATAGGCTAAAATCGCCGAATTTGAAGCGGCGCCGAGTGACACGTTGGAAAAGCCACGTGCCGTCGCGATGACCTCCGGGGGGCCCAAGCCGGCCTCGCTGATTTCAGCCAATTCCAGCACCTCGGGTGCCTCTGGAGCAGGGTTGGCGGGCCGGACATAGGCGACGAACGCAGAGCCGCAGAACGCGCCCCCTGAAACCGGCGAGACGTCGATGCCATTTGGGTAACCGCGCCAAACCGACTTCGGATCCATGTGCGGTTCGCTGCCGAGCTCGAGCATGACCAAGCCGAAGTGGCTCACGTCGCGCTCAATCGGCAGAAAAGCTCTCACCCCAAAGGGTGTGGTGCTGGCGAACACCTCGGAGAACGTCTGTGACGACGCGCCGACCCACATCACCACATCGGGGTCGAGCTCGGGCTTTCCGGATTTGAACCGAACTCGGCGGCCGTGCAGCGGAGTCATCGCGCTGCGCGCGTCGATGGCGATGGTGAACAAATCCTCTCCGGTGCTGGCTGTCGCGACGCTGCTCGCGCCGGCTCCCTCGGGCGACAACGGAAGCGTGCCAGCGCCTTCGACCCACAACTTGGCGCGGGGTGGCGCATCATCCGTTTTTGGCTTGCTGACGTACACGGCATGGGCCGGCGCGCCCGCAGCATCGGCGCCAGAGACACGCGTGCCGTTACGCGCGTCACTGGCCAAGATCTCGAGCGGTGTGGAGCTGTCCAGCACGCGCCGCACTAGCTTGCCGTCGCTGATCCAATACGCTTTACCGCGCAGCAAAAATGGTCCGCGCGCGACGGCGAAGAAGTCGTTTGGGCCGCCGCTGATGTTGGCGAAGTGTGCTCGTTCGGGCTGGGAATTGCTGCTGGGAGCGCCGCGTTTGGCGACGTGCAGCTCATCGTTGCGGTCCACCATGACGACGCCGTGCTCGTCCGCGGTCATCGGGCCCGCGGGGCCGATCACCACCGCGTCGTCGATGATGACTTTGCTGATCGCCGCGGGGACCTGTGCGCTGTTCGCGGGCGTCGCCGTGTCGTCGTCGGGTAGCTGCGATACGGTCAGCGCCTCGCCCGGGTCTCCGCTCGCGGCCGCCGGGGGCGGACTCGCGGTCAGCGCGTTGTGTGTTGCGGCAGCAGCTGGCCTCGCAGTCAAAGGCGCGGGCGTGGCGGCATCATCACCGCCGTGGCGGTCACAGCAGACGAGCGTCACGCTGCAAAATAGCGAAAGCGCGCCCGTGCTGAAACCCGAGGCGCGCCGCATGCTGCCTCTTTTGCCACAGTCTTTCGGGGGTTCAAATCAAATCGATTTTGGCGAGAAAGTCGTACGCCATGGGCGGCGCGACGCGCGGTCTCGTCCTTGGTCGCGAACTCGGTTATGACTCGAGTGATGTGTTTCTCGGTTCGAAAAGCCGCGCGCGTCGGCTGGTCCGGCACGGCTTTGCTGGTCGCGTTGAGCGCGTGCGGAGCGGGAGCGCAGCGAGCGGGCGGCGCGCAAATTCCGAATGGGTCGAGCGCGCCACTTCCAGCTGGGAGCGCCGCGCCGGTCTCGACGGCAGGCGCGCCACCCGCGTCGGGCGTCGCGGCTTCGGGCGCGGCGTTCTTGCCGCGCTTGGCCGAGATCACGCTCGATCCGAAGCAGCCGCTCTCTCCGCTGCCCGAGCTGAAGGTCGAAAACATCGGCCTGCACGTGGGCGGTGGGCCGAACGACGCCGAGACCAAGGCGCCTTTTCAACGCGCGATCGCCGATCGCTTCCCGGCTTTTCTGGATTGCTATCGCAAAAATGAAGATCCCGCGAAGGGCGGCCGCTTCGGGATCGACCTGCACATCGCGCGCGGCGGCGGGCATCCACGAATCGAACAGCCGCGAACGGCCATGCGTGGGCCGGAGTTTCGCGCCTGTGTCAGCGCCGCGTTCGAGTCAGTCGAGTTCGACAAACCGAGGCGCGGGCCGACGACCATCAGCTACTCTCTCCACTTTACGGTCGGAGAGGCGCCCTAAAGAAGCGCTGATACGGGATGGCCACGGGCTTGTCCTCGAGCGCGACCTCGATCATGTGATCGAGAAGCGGAAAATCGCGGCGCGTGAATCGCCCGGCGCCTCCGTGCGCGCTGAGCCCGCTGCGCAGCGTGTCCAAAATCTCCAGACACTCCAGCGTGGCTCCGTTCATGCGTTCGATAGCGCCCGCTCGGCCTAGCCCTTGCCCCAAAAAACGGCCAAAACGGCCAGTTCTGCCGCCATTGCAGGTCACGTTCAAATCACCGGCAAACGCCAGGCCGGACACGGTGTGCGGGTCTCCACCCAAGGTCGCGACGAGCACTTCGGCCTCGCGGATGGCTTGCGCATAGAGCGCGGCCTCACCATTGTGCATGGCGATACTGCCTGCGCTGCCTCCGTTCTTCTCGTGTATGCCAGCAGCGAAGCCAATACCCATGGCATAGGCGTTCTTCAGTGCCGCGCAGACTTCGGTACCCACCACGTCCGCGCTGGTGAAGACGTGATAGTACGAGCCGCGCGCGAGGTCGGCCCAAGCGAGGCAGCTCGCGGCGCTGCGGCTCGTGAGCACGACGCAGGTATCGACGCGGCGTGCCAACTCCCCGGCAATGCACGGACCCGCGACGGCCACCGGATCGACGGCGAGCTCCGGCGGCAGCTCGCGGCGCAATACATCGGGCAAGATCGCGAGCTCCGAGCCGTCCCAAAGCAGGCCCTTCGAAACCATCAGTAGCGGCACGCCCGGCTTGAGGTGCGCTGAAAGCGCGCGGGCCGCCCAGCGCACTCCCGCGGAGCTGACACCGAGCGCGAGGGCCTCGACTCCGTGCAATGCTTGCTCGAGCTCGGTGCGAAAAAATGGCGTAATTGTCGCAGGTAACGGGTAGCGGAGTGTGGGGTGGTCGGCGCCGCTCTTGAGCGCGGAGATCAGCGCGTCGTCGAGCTCGGTGCCGACGAGACGGACCTCGTGGCCGCGATCGAGCAGCGGTAGCGCAAGCGCGCTGCCCATCATGCCTGCACCGACAATTGCAATGCGTGCCATCAGTTTTTTCCACTAGCGCCGCTCTGCTTGGATTGCACGCTACCTGGCGCTAGTCCCGGGAGAACGGGCAAGCCAAGGTTGGGGAGCGGTGGCATGCCGGTTGGCAGTGCGGGGACGCCGAGCAGGGACGGTAGACCCGAAGGCAAGGCTGGCAACACGGGTAGGTTCGATAGGTCTGCGGGCAACGCGGGGACGCTTTGCAGAAGCGCGTTTAGGTCGGGGGGCAAAGGCGCGAGCTTGGCCAGCTCTGCCAGCGTCAGCGGGTGCAAACCGCAGCCCACGCCGATCGTGCGCGCCACTTTGGCAGCTGCGAAGTGACGCGTATCCGCCGAGACCGTGAGTCCGATGGCGACGCTGCCA